>Ga0256405_10007497_pt1 | contig 16385 bp, 21 predicted proteins | sample RumenRJG_02DNA_FD_189096 | JGI IMG/M metagenome (GOLD analysis project Ga0256405, IMG submission 189096) | Bovine rumen microbial communities from Lethbridge, Alberta, Canada - RJG_02 | ecosystem: Host-associated > Mammals > Digestive system > Stomach > Rumen | place: Canada: Alberta...
CGAGGATGAGCCGAAAAAAAATATCATCCGGCTCCCAAAATCCAAAAATACGCTATACAGAAGAAACGGCTCAAACCCTTGCCATTACTGGGTTTGAGCCAATTTTGCTTCCAAACTTGAGATATATGAAACAGAAAAAAACTTCAACCGGACTTGAAAGGCGCGGGTATTTGTGATATTTTATTCTTCCGTGATATATCCGCCTTGCTCGCATGCACAGGGTGTGCGGGCCGGAAAAGACCATAAGGAGGTAAATAATGAACAAGTACGAATTGGCCGTTGCCATCAACGGACAGGCCGAGGACGACGCCAGAAAAGCCGCCCTCGACAAGGTGAGGGGACTCATCACGCGCTTCAAGGGCACCATTACTTCAGAGGATGATTGGGGTAAGAGGAGATTTGCCTACGAAGTAAACAAAGTCAAGGAAGGCTACTACGTCTTCATCAAGTTCCAGGCTGAGCCCGAGGCTATAGCCGAGATCGAACACCGAATCAGGATCGTGGAAAATGTATTCAGGTATCTCATCGTTTCCGATGAGAAGGAGCTCTCTGTCAAGCATGAAGAGGAGAAGCCCGCTGAATACGAAGATGAATCTCCGGCTGACAGAGCTGCAGCAGGCAGTGCCGAGGAGGCAGCTGCACCGGCTGAGGCTGCCGAGGCTGACACCGACGCAGACGAGACAGCGGCAGAGTAACCAGTGACAAAGGTCACAGAAAGTGTAGGGCAGAATTATGAATAAAGCAATGATAGTGGGGCGCCTTACAAGAGATCCTAACGTGAGATACTCACAGGGTGAGAGTCAGATGTGCGTTGCACGTTTCACACTGGCAGTAGATCGCAGAAGGGGAAGAAACCAGGACAACGGTGGCCAGAACGCAGACTTCATCAGCTGCGTGGCTTTCGGTAAGACCGGCGAGTTTGTAGAGAAATATGCCAGAAAGGGTATGAAGTTCGACGTGGTCGGACGCATCCAGACCGGCAGCTATCAGGACAAGGACGGCAGGACCGTTTATACTACCGATGTGGTGGTGGAGGAGATCGAGTTCGGAGAGAGCAAGAATGCGGCTGCTGCGAACATGGGTGATTACAGCGCTCCGTCAGGCGGAAGAGAATACACGGATCAGGGAGCGCAGCCCGTGGATGACGGCTTCATGAATGTACCGGACGAGATAGACGACGAGCTTCCGTTCAACTAGACTTTTATTAAGGAGATTTTACTATGCCATATATGAAGAATAACGATCATACAGACAGACCCAGAAGAGGCGGGATGCGCAGAAGGAAAAAGGTATGCATCTTCTGCGGCAAAGACGGTGAGATTGATTACAAGGATGTAGTACGCCTGAAGAAATTCATCTCAGAGAGAGGCAAGATCCTCCCCAGACGTGTGACCGGCACATGCGCCAAGCATCAGAGAGCACTGACGGTTGCCATCAAGAGAGCCCGTCATCTCGCACTCCTTCCCTATGTAGTGGAGTAAATAACGTATATACGCCTAAAGCAAAACGGCTGCCCGCCTTCGCGGACAGCCGTTTTATCAGTTTTATCATATCCTGCTTTATACCTTTATCGCTCCCAGCACCTCTCCTATGGGTCCGTTTATCACGAGATCCGCTCCGGCTTCTCTTCCGGTGGTCCCCTTGTTTATGAGCACCAGCTTGTGACCGCGGTAATAATCGATGAGTCCCGCTGCAGGGTAGACCACAAGAGAAGTACCTCCTATGATGAGCATATCCGCCTCGGTGATAGCTCTGATCGCCTGCTCCATCGTATACATATCCAGTCCCTCTTCATAGAGTACCACGTCGGGCTTCACTATCCCTCCGCAGGCATCGCATACCGGTACTCCCTCCGACTTCCTGATGTATTCCATGTCAAACTCTTTATCACAGTCCATACAGTAATTTCTGGTGACTGTGCCGTGAAGCTCATATATCGTCTTCGAGCCTGCCTTGTGGTGCAGCTCGTCGATATTCTGGGTTATCACGGCTTTCAGCTTGCCGGCCTGCTCCAGCTCAGCCAGTTTCAGGTGAGCCGCATTGGGCTTCGGATCCATGCCGCTGCCCACCAGCAGTATCTTCTCTTTATAAAACCTGTAGAACTCCGCAGTATTTCTCATGAAGAAACTGTGAGACAATATGGTCTCCGGCGGAAAATCATATTTCTGATTGTACAGCCCGTCCTGACTGCGAAAATCCGGTATGCCGGACTCGGTGGATACGCCTGCTCCCCCGAAGAAAACGATGTTATCCGACCCGTCTACCAGCTCCTGCAGCTTCGCAACCTTTGCTTCCAGTTCTTTATCCATATCCTCATCCTCCCATCATCGACACGATAAGATCCACCATCTCTCCCACGTTTGCAAGCTTGCCGACTTCCCTGATATCGAATTTCAGTCCGAACCTCTTCTCCATGGCTATCACCAGGTTGATATGCTCTATCGAGTCCCAGTCCTCTATGTCCTTTGAGTTGGTCTCATCGACTATCACCAGCTCCTCGTCATCAAAGTTGTCCCTGAATATCTTCCTTACCTCTTCGAATACCTCTTCTCTGCTCAAAATGAACCTCCCGTGTCACTCTCTTACCATGATATCCATGGTCCCGCGCAGCACTTTTTCTCCCTTATCGTTCCTCATTGTCACCTTCAGCACGATCATGCCGAAGCCGTCATGCTTCTCCGTGACCTCTCCGATGACCTCCAGCTCATCTCCGGGATACACCGGCCTGGCGAACTTCACATGGACTTCCTTGATAAGTGAGCGCTCTCCCGGCATATACACACCTGCCAGCGTAGACATGAAGGATGCCGTGAGCATCCCGTAGGCCACTCTTCCGTCATATCCATGCTCTCCCGCATATCCTCCATCGGCATGGAGAGGGTTCAGGTCCCCGGTCAGCTCCTTGAACGTCTCAAGCATGGCCCCGGTGATCGGCACCTTGAAGCTCTCCTTCTGTCCTATGGTTATCTCATCATACGTATAGTTGTTCAACAGATCCTACTCCACCTTTTCAAACAATCCGCAGTCCAGCAGCCGGTCTATCAGCGGAATGAGAATATCCGCCGGCTGTTCTATGATCTCTGATATAGCGATGAGGTCGTTCTTTCCATCGGCATAGGCGATAAGATCTTTCAGCGCCAGAGTCTGCTGGTATGTCTCCTTCGATGACATGGTCGGTACCAGCCCCCTCTTGCCCAGCTGCGGCTCTCCCAGCGTAGTGGTACGGTACTTATGATCATATTCCATCAGAGATATGCATTTTGTCATCACATCGAAAGAGCCCTGAAGCCCTTCTGCCGATATCAGATCCAGATCATCCGCACTGGTATGGTACTCCGGATAGATATGATACTTGCTCCTGCAGAAGCATACCATGGGTATGTCCACCCCCGGTGCCTGATACTGCCTCTCATCCGAGCCTCTTTTTATGTAGGGATACTCATCACACCCTTTCCCAGACATCCTCAGCACATTGCCCAGAACCCTGTCAGCATAGGTATCCGCATACCTCGAGTGCACGATGCTGTATGTCCTGTCATCTCCCACGCAGGTGAGGTTGAATGCCGCCTTTACGTGGGATCGCAGATGCTCCAGATTCCGGCTGATATAAGTGATAGCCCCAATAGTCTCCGGCGCCAGCACCAGTCTGTATGAATATCTCCTGTACGGCATATCCGCGATGTATCTTGCGAGAGCCGTCATCAGAGCCGGTCCGCTGCATTCGTTATTTGCCATTGAAGGATGGCAGGTGTATGAGGAGAAGAATATCTCTTCGTCACTCTCTCCCTGAAAGAACATCTCACCGTATGTGAGAGAACCCGGCTCCAGCGTCGAGCGTATCACCGCGTGATAATCTCCCTCCTTCAGCTCCTTATACTGATCATATGTCATGGAGAATCCCCATCTGGGAGCGTAGTAGCTCGTGACATACGGGAATACATGGGGCTGATCCTTCAGATAGTACAGATGATCCCTAAGCTCCTCCAGCGGAAGGGTGAGATCGGTGGGTACGGAATACCCGAGGACATGCAGATTCGAGTCTTTCATATCGACGATGCGATTTCCGTCGGGGTCCTCGAGATATGCTTCGCTGCAGTTCCATTCATCCGGGACAGTCCAGTCCAGAACCTCGGTTCCGCTCGGAACCTCATGCATTTTTATTTCAATATCCGGTATATGGCTCTGCAGTATGCGAAAAGTCTCCCTCACGGCATCCCCGGTGATACTCCGGTTCAGCGGAAAGATCTCTTTGCACAGCTCGTACATCTTCCTTCCTTCAGACATTACCCGCATCTCTCCTATCCTCTGTCACAGACTGTACTCGCACAGCTTGCTGCTTTTATGATATCGTACATCGTCTGCGATTATATCGTAAGTCTTTCCCATGGATATTGTCTTCATGGGGATCCCGTTCACTTCGTACCTCCTGGATGCTCCGGCCCTGACGAAGTCTTCTTCGTACGGATATATGGTCACGAAGATATCCGCTCTCAGATCCCTCACATGCATGCAGTAAGTGCGCTCCGAAAGCTTTCCGTCTTCGTCTATATAACCGGCGGTAAAGTCCTTCAGATACCGGTAGGGCACCCCGATCATCTCCTCCACATAGTGGACGAAGGTGTAGCTGTGCTGGCACTCCACATCTATGAACACATTTTTGGTGTCATGCTCCCTGCACCAGGAAAACGGGCTTTTCGAGCCGAAGGATGAGCGGTTATCCATAGACACCAGCTCTGACGCCCCTCTGCCCCATACTGCAAAGGAGTAGATGGGGTGAGCCGTCCTTCTGAAATCATCTCTTTTAAGTGCGACTTTTCCTATGGAGCCTGTCTGTGACGGAGACTTCCTGATGTCGAAGGTCTTCCCCTTGCAGAAATCCCAGTTGAATGTTGGTATGAGGATCGTCCCTTCGGGACCTACGATATCCTTCACCGAGTCGATCAGGATGTTCAGATCGGTATCATCTCCATGTTCTATACAGCTGTACAGCAGCCGCTTGACATCAGATGCGATCCAGACAGAGTCACCTCTCTCCAGGCCGAAATACTCCGGTATATCCTTCAGTTTTACGTATTGTTCCATATCGGCAGTTCTAATCCTGGCTTGTCAGTTTCAGCCTCGTGAGAGCCCTGGCGAGAGATGCCTGCATCAGGCGGTACTCCCTGCCGGAGAGCTTCTGTCTCAGTTGCTCCTCTGCTCTTTCCTTTGCTTCTTTTGCTCTTTTTATATCGATCTCATCCGGTTTCTCTGCCGTGTCCACCACCACGGTGCATCTGTTGTTTGCCACCTGCATTGTACCCCTGCCGACAGCTGCTTTATGCCATTCGCCCTCACCATCCTGATATCTCAGTATGCCTTCCCTGAGAGCGACTATCATCTCTTCATGACCCGGCAATATCCCCAGGTCGCCGTCCATAGCCGGGACCACAAGGCTTAGCAGTCTTCCGAAATAGAATATCCCGTCAGCTGAGATTATCTGGGTCGCGAAGCTCTTCATAGTGTCTTTGCCTTCTCCGCCACTTCGTCTATGGTTCCCACATTAAAGAAGGCTGCTTCGGGATAGCTGTCAGCCTCTCCGGAGATTATGGCTGCGAAGCCCTTGACAGTATCCTCTATGTGCACGTACTTCCCCTCTGTTCCGGTGAAGTTCTCTGCCACAAAGAAGGGCTGTGACAGGAAACGCTGTATCTTTCTCGCTCTTATCACCGTCGTCCTGTCCTCGTCGGACAGCTCCTCCATTCCGAGTATCGCTATGATATCCTGCAGCTCCTTGTACTTCTGCAGGATAGAGAGCACGGCATCAGCCACCCGGTAATGCTCCTCTCCCACTATATCGGGCGCAAGTATACGCGAGGTGGACTCCAGCGGATCCACAGCCGGGTAGATACCCTGCTCCACGATTTTTCTCGACAGGACAGTCGTAGCATCAAGATGGGCGAAGGTGGTGGCCGGCGCAGGATCTGTCAGATCGTCTGCCGGCACATATACAGCCTGGACCGAAGTGATGGATCCGTTTCTGGTGGAGGCTATCCTCTCCTCCAGGGCTCCCAGATCTGTGGCCAGCGTGGGCTGATATCCCACGGCCGACGGCATGCGTCCCAGCAGCGCCGACACCTCACTTCCCGCCTGGATAAACCGGAATATATTGTCTATGAAAAGGAGCACGTCCTGATGCTCCACGTCTCTGAAATATTCCGCCATAGTGAGCCCTGTCTCTGCCACTCTCATTCTGGCTCCAGGGGGCTCGTTCATCTGTCCGAACACCAGCGCTGTCTTCTTGATGACTCCGCTCTCGTTCATCTCGCTCCAAAGGTCATTTCCCTCTCTGGAACGCTCGCCGACTCCGGTGAAGATCGAGTATCCTCCATGCTCTGTGGCTATATTTCTTATGAGCTCCTGTATCAATACCGTCTTGCCCACTCCGGCTCCGCCGAAGAGTCCGATCTTTCCTCCCTTTGCATAGGGTGCTATCAGATCGATGACCTTGATGCCTGTCTCAAGTATCTCCTGCACAGTCGACTGTTCGGAAAAAGCCGGTGCTTTCCTGTGTATGGACCATCTCTCTGCTTTGTCCAGCTCCTCCGTAGGCAGTCCGTCTATGGCATCCCCCGTCACGTTGAAGAGCCTTCCCAGATTCTGCTCTCCCACCGGGACACTTATGGGTGCCCCCGTGCTCTCCACCTCCATATCTCTTGAGAGTCCCTCGGAAGCGGATATCATGATGCACCTCACCTTATCGGTGTCGATGTGCTGACGCACCTCCATCACGCATTTCCTGCCGTGATTGTCCACATACAGAGCCTCCGATATGCGGGGAAGCCTGTCATCCCTATCAAATCTCACATCCACCACAGGTCCCATGACCTGCGCTATACGACCCTTCATATGTATCTCCTGTATCCTTATACTTTGAGTGCTTCGGCTCCGGCCGAGACCTCCGTGATCTCCTGTGTGATGACCCTCTGCCTCACCCTGTTGTACTCCATGGTGAGATCTCTGGTCATTGATGTGGCAGCATCCGTCGCCGTCTGCATGGCCAGCATCCGCGAGTTCTGCTCGGCGCAGAAGCTTTCAAGCAGAGCACTGTATATATATCCGTTCATATAGTTCGGGACCACAGCCTCTATGACCGCCTCCGGGGAGGGGCTGAAGATGAACTCTTCATTGGTCACTCCTATGGCGAGCATAAGATCCACCTTCTCCATCGAAGATATGAGAGGAAGGATCTGCCTCACTCTCACCTCAGTATCCAATGCGGTCCTCATGGCTGTATACACGATCCTCAGATCGTCTATACCTCCACTCTCGAAGACATCAAGCAGCGTACTGCTTATCATCCTGCCCACATGGTGGGTCGGATTTTCCGCCGAATATTCAAAGTCCGGCTCTATAGCCACTCCATGGTTTTCAAAATATCTCCTGCCGGTCTCGCCTATCACGAAGAGTCTAGAGTGTCCCCCGCTCTCCTTCATGAGCCTCTCGGTCTCCCTGACCACGTTCTGATTGTAGGCTCCCGCCAGGCCCTTTTCCGCAGTGACCAGCAGATATCCGTGTGTCTGGTCCGCGGGCTTTTTGTCGGTCACGCGAAGATACGGATGCTCCGATTCCGGCATATGTCTCAGCAGCCTCTCCACAAGATTTTTCAGTGCGCTGAAATAGGCAGAGTTCTTCTCCCTGTTCTCCTTCGCATGGCGGAGCTTGGTGGTAGAGATCATATACATCGCATTGGTGATCTTCTGAGTACCCTCTATGCTCCCGATACGATCCTTTATTTCTCTGAGTTGTGCCAATTCTTCTGGAACCTCTGTGCTGCTTTTACGATCTTTTTCTTCAGTTCATCGCTGAGTACCTTTGTACTCTCCAGCTCTTCCACGATCTCCGGCTTCTCTATGTCGAAACTTTCCAACAGCTCCTTTTGGAAGAGTTTCACCTCTTTGGGATCTATTCTGGCAAAGAGCTTCTCTCCGGCTGCCACAAGGGTGATCACCTGATGAGGCATGCTCATGGGTGTGGCTCCCGGCTGCTTCAGCACCTCCATGAGCGAGCGGCCGTTTGCGAGCTGAGTCTGGGTCGCGTCATCCAGGTCGGAGGAGAACTGGGTGAAGACCTCCATCTCCCTGTACTGCGCCAGATCTATCCTGAACGAACCGGTCGCTTTTTTCATTGCTTTAGTCTGCGCCGCTCCTCCCACACGGGATACGGAAAGACCCACGTTGACGGCAGGCCGCTGTCCTTCAGCAAAGAGATCGCTCTCCAGAAAGATCTGTCCGTCTGTTATGGAGATGACATTCGTAGGTATATAGGCAGACACATCTCCTGCCTGAGTCTCTATGATAGGCAGTGCAGTGATGGACCCGCCTCCGAGTTCATCGGACAGTCTGCTTGATCTCTCGAGCAATCTGGAGTGAAGGTAGAATACGTCTCCCGGATATGCTTCTCTGCCCGGGGGTCTGCGAAGGAGCAGTGATATCTCTCTGTACGCCACTGCATGCTTTGACAGATCGTCGTAGACTATGAGTACATCCCTGCCCTTGTGCATGAAGTACTCAGCGAGGGCAGTCCCCGAGTAGGGTGCCAGGTATTGCAGGGGTGCAGGGTCCGAAGCGAAGGAGCCCACGACTATGGTATACTCCATCGCCCTGTGCCTTCTCAGATTCTCCGTCAGAGCTGCTACGGTAGAGGCCTTCTGTCCGATGGAAACATAGATACAGATGACATCCTTGCCTCTCTGATTGATGATGGTATCTGTGGCGATGGTGGTCTTTCCGGTCTGTCTGTCGCCGATGATCAGCTCTCTCTGTCCTCTTCCTATGGGGAACATGCTGTCTATAGCCAGGATCCCTGTCTCCATGGGAACTGCCACGGGCTGCCTGTCTATTATGCCGGGAGCCGGCGACTCTATGGGCATCTGAGTCGTATCCTCTATGGAGCCCTTGTCATCTATCGGATCTCCCAGAGCGTTCACTATCCTCCCCAACAGCCCTTCTCCTGCCGGTATGCCGGCTGCTGCCCCGGTACGGACTGCTTTCTCTCCTTCATACACCTCGTCATCGGTGCCGAAGAGAATGCATCCGATGTTATCCTCCCTGATGTCGAGCACCATCCCTCTGACACCGCTTTCGAATATGACGATCTCTCCATACTCGACGTGAGAGAGTCCCTTTATCCTGGCTATCCCGTCTCCGCAGTATGCCACATGCCCTATCTCATGTCCCTTTGTTTCGAAAATATGAGAATCGGCCGCATTCTTGATCACGGAAATGATATCCCGGTCCGCCGCCATACGGCCCAGATCCAGATCGGCATCGCTCATTATCTCCTTCGCTCTGCCCGTCAGGCTCCAGTCATACTCATCATCCCCTGCTCTGAGGATGAAACCGCCGAGTATCTCCCTGTCCTCGACCAGGATAAGGTCTATGTTTTCAGATACGGTATCGTATTTTTTTGCGAGAAACCGCTTGAATCCCTCTGTCTGCTCTGCAGTAGGTGCTACAACAAAACGCAGGGATGCTTTCATCTTTGTGTCACTCATTTTGGTTCACATTCGAAAGGAATTTTTCATACAGGTCGCTGTTGGCCTGGTCTGTCATGTTCTGACCCGCAAGTCTGGCCGCTACATCAAACACGACTCTCTCCACCTCTTTGTCACGTGCCATCTCGGCAGCACTCTTCAGTTTTTCGGCCTCCTGTGCTGCGTTCTTCAGGATATCCGCCGCCTCGGCATTCGCCTTTTCTATGATGGCCTCGCTCTCCGCCTTTGTCTTCTTTGATGTCTCATCGATCATCCTTCCTGTCTCTTTCTCGGCAGCAGCGAGCTTCGTCTCGTACTCTTTCTTGGAACGCAGCGCTTCGTCTGTGATTCTGTCCGCAGCGATATATGCGTCCTGTATCTCTTCTTCTCTCTTCTTTATCACCTCGTTCACTCTTCCAAACAGGAATTTCTTTGCAAGGAAAAAGAGTATCAGGACATTGATGATCATGAATATGAAATTCACCGGATCGAAACTGAGCATTTCATCTGCCTCCTGTTTGTCGCCTTTGATAAGAAAGCCTTACAGCATGAAGATAACAAGTATGGCTACCAGCATGCCGTAGATGGCCGTCGCCTCTGCGAGAGCGCATCCAAGCAGCAGCAGTGTCATTATCTTGCTCTGAGCTTCCGGCTGACGTGCCACGGCGTCCACCGCCTTGCCCGTTGCCAGTCCAATGCCGATACCGGCTCCGATACCTGTGAGTGCGGCGAGACCCGCTCCAAGTGCTATCATTTTGTCATCCTCCTATTCTACCGCTTCGTTTATATATAGTGACGTAAGAAATACAAAAACATATGCCTGCAGAAGTCCGTCAAAGAGATCGAAATAGATGCTCAGCGCCGCCGGCAGCACAACCGGTACCGCCATCTTGACCAGCTCCATTATCACGAAGGCCGCCAGAACATTTCCGAAAAGTCGCATGCAAAGCGACAGCGGCTTGATCAGAAGCTCCAGTACGTTCATGGGTGCCATCAGTCCAATGGGCTTCGCAAAGCCCTTGAGCCAGCCGCTCACATGATGCTCCCTGATCGCAGCGGCCTGGACCAGCACTATGCTCATCAGCGCAAGAGCTACGGTAGTCCGCAGATCCCTTGTCGGCGGGGCCACGTCAAATATACCCACTATGTTGGATACTCCAATGAAGATGAGCACAGAAGCGAGGTATGGGACATACACCTTGCATCTCTCATCCATATTGCCCCCCACCAGCTTCTCGATCCACACAACAAAGGCCTCCACGGCAAGCTGCCTCTTTCCCGGGTTCTTGACCACGAAGCCTCTTGTGAGTATGAGCATCAGAACAAAGAGGACAGCGATGATACACCATGTGATCACCACTGTCTGGTTTATCGCGATCCCCCCGCCTACAGGAATGGTAAAGGCAGTGGGGATCTCCAGTTCCTTTTGCAGTTCCTCAGCCATCGGGTTCACTATTTCACGACTCCCTTCTCCAGATATTCGGCGAGATTCAGCTTGATGTGCTCGCCCGCTCTCTCCACGGCGACCTTCTCCATGTCGTGCTTGACCATGAGAGCCACCAGCTCTTCGAAGCTTGTCTTCGTGGGGTTCCATCCCAGCTCCTTCTTTGCCTTGCTTGGATCTCCCCAGAGATTCACTACGTCGGTAGGTCTGTAGAAATCCGGCGAGACCTCCACGATGACCTTACCCGTAGCCTTGTCTATTCCCTTTTCGTCGATACCCTCACCCTTCCATTCGAGCTCCATGCCGGCATGATGAAAGGCTAGAGTGGCAAACTCCCGGACCGAATGCTGTACTCCGGTAGCAATGACAAAGTCCTCCGGCTTATCATGCTGCAGTATCAGCCACATACATTCCACATAGTCTTTGGCATATCCCCAGTCCCTGAGAGATGACAGATTTCCAAGATAGAGCTTCTCCTGCTTGCCCTGGACTATCCTTGCTGCCGCCAGAGTGATCTTCCTTGTGACGAAGGTCTCTCCCCGCCGCTCCGATTCGTGGTTGAACAGTATCCCGGAGCAGCAGAACATGTTGTACGCTTCGCGGTATTCCCTGGTGATCCAATAGCCGTACTGCTTGGCAACGGCATATGGTGAGTAAGGATGGAAAGGAGTGGTCTCGCTCTGAGGCACCTCCTCCACCTTGCCGTACAGCTCCGATGTGGATGCCTGATATATCCTGCAGCTCTTCTCCAGGCCGCATACCCTCACAGCCTCCAAAATCCTCAATACTCCCGTGGCGTCTATGTCTGCCGTAAACTCCGGCACATCGAAGGAAACCTGGACGTGAGACTGGGCCGCCAGATTGTATATCTCATCCGGCTTCACCTCGGCAATAAGCTTTACGAGACTTATGGAGTCTCCCAGATCTCCGAATTTTAAGTGAAAATTCGGTGCACCCTCAAGATGAGCGATCCGCTCCCTAAAGTCCACCGAACTTCTCCTGATCATCCCGTATACAGTATATCCTTTATCAAGCAGCAGCTCAGCCAGGAATGATCCGTCCTGTCCTGTCACCCCGGTGATAAGTGCCTTTTTCCCCATCTGATAAATCTCCCTCCTGATCTCCTATAGTCCGGTCCTACAGCATGCTCGGCTTGCCGCTGCCCCAGATGAGGCTGCGCCACTGCTCGAGCTGCTCCACTGTCATGAAGCCGATCGATGTGCCCATGTATCCGATCTTGTATGAAGCGAAAAGCATTGCATTTTTGATCGCAAGCGCGGAATCGCCCGTTTCCTGATAATAGTGAAGAAAGCAGGCAAAGAGTGCATTGCCGGCCCCGGTCGTATTCACGACCTCATTTGTCTTGACCGTGTCATAATGCACATTGATGTCCTTATGTCTGTCGTAGAGTATGAGACCCTTCGACCCCTGCCCCAGAATGATGATATCTGTGTTGTATTTATCCGCGATCCCTCTCACGAAGTCAAAAGGATCCGTCTCGATGGTATCATCACTGAAATAGAGAATATTGGCATTCTCCAGGAAATCGACATTATATTTTTCCTTTTCGGGATTATAAGTGTGGATATTTACCGCTATCTTCTTGTCGAATTCCTTCGCCACTTTGATGAACGGTCTGCAGAAATTGGCATTGGACAGCACCACCATATCGCTGGCTCCCACCATGGGAGGCACCATGGACATACGGTACTCCGCCTCTCTCAGACTCTTGATATCCTCGAAGATCTGTTCCTTGCGGTTCTTGTCATACAGCACGACCTGTGTGGGCGTACTGTCTATCACCGGAAGGACATAGTCTGTGTTTATCGTCACTTCTCTGTCGGGAGGATTGAGGACACTGTAATCCAGATTGCGTCCCACCACCGAGAGGAGCTCCACCTTATCTCCGAGCCAGTTCAGAGCAAGCGTCTCGTTATAGGCATCACCTCCGGCAGAGGTAAAAATGGTATCCGGCACACTCGTGACCGGAGAGTACTCGATCGGTATCTTATCCACCTTTACGATGGTCTCTATCTGAATGACCCCTGCAACGACAAACCTGCCCATAGAGCACTTCCTCCTTGATCAAGATCTCATCTGAAAAACAACATACAGTATACCATATATCAGATAAAGAAACCAAAAACCGGCAGGTCTTTTACTTTTTTACCATGAGTGCTCTGATGGCGTTCAGCACGCAGATCATCATCACTCCGACATCTGCGAAGACAGCCATCCACATCCCCGCGACCCCCAGGGCCGACAGCAGCAGGCAGAGCAGCTTCACCCCTATGGCAAACACGATATTCTGCTTCACTATCCCGAGGCATTTGCGTGCGATACGGATAGCCTGCGGTATCTTCAGCGGATCGTCATCCATCAGTACTATATCCGCTGCCTCTATCGCGGCATCCGAGCCCAGTGCTCCCATGGCTATTCCTATGTCTGCTCTGGACAGGACGGGGGCATCGTTGATCCCGTCCCCGACAAAGGCCAGCTTGTTTTTTCCGTTTCTTGAAGACAGAAGCTCCTCTACCTTGTCCACTTTGCCGGCCGGCAGCAGCTCGGCATGTACCTCATCTATACCTAGCTCCCGCGCCACTTTGTCGGCTATCTTCGATGCATCTCCGGTCAGCATGACGGTCTTCTTCACGCCGCTGCCTTTCAGTTCCCTTACCGCCTGCTCCGAGTGCTGCTTCACGACATCCGAGATCAGGATATGTCCCTCATATTCTCCGTCTATCGCCACGTGGATCACCGTTCCGATGTCATCGGGACACTCCCTGTACTCGGCCCCCACTGTCTTCATCAGCTTAACGTTTCCTACGGCCACACGCTTCCCATCCACTGAAGCCAGTATGCCCTGACCCGCGATCTCTTCAATATCCGAGACCCGGCTCCTGTCTATATCCCCGGCATAAGCCCTCTTCAGGCTCTGGCTGATGGGATGGTTCGATGCAGCCTCCGCCAGGGCCGCTGTCTCTATCAGTTCCTTCTCGTTCATGGGGCTGTGATGCACCGCATCCACTTCAAAGGTCCCCTCGGTGAGAGTGCCTGTCTTGTCGAACACTACCGTATCCACTTTTGAAAGTGTCTCCATGTAGTTGGAACCCTTTATCAGCACTCCTGCACGGCTCGCTCCGCCTATCCCGGCAAAGAAAGAAAGAGGGATGGAGACCACCAGTGCACAGGGACACGATATGACAAGAAATGCCAGTGCCCTGTATATGAAGCTCCCCCACATGGGAGAAACTCCCAGGAAGACCAGCCTGAATACAGGCGGCAGTACAGCCAGAGCCAGCGCCGAGCAGACCACTGCCGGGGTGTACACACGAGCAAACTTGGTAATGAAATCCTCCGACCTGGATTTTCTCGAGGAAGCATTTTCCACGAGATCCAGGATCTTTGACACAGTGGATTCTCCGAATTCCTTCGTCGTTTTTATCTTCAGCGGGGTGTTCAGATTGATACAGCCTGATATCACCTCATCACCGACAGACACACTACGGGGAACGCTCTCTCCAGTCAGGGCCGCTGTGTCCAGCATTCCGTTGCCCTCCACGATCTCTCCGTCTATAGGGACCTTCTCTCCGGGCTGTACGCAGATCACGGTCCCTATCTCTACTTCATCCGGATCCACCCGCTCGATCTTCCCGTCTTTTTCGATATTTGCGTAGTCGGGCCTGATATCCATCAGCTCCGAGATGTTCCGCCGGCTCTTTCCCACGGCAACACTCTGGAACCACTCTCCTGTCTGGTAGAAGAGCATCACCGCCACGGCCTCCACATAATCACCTTTGCCGCCGTTCAGATCCTCGTATATCCCCAGTATCATGGCCCCCAGTGTCGCCACCGTCATCAGCAGCGACTCATCCATAGGCTGACGGTTCTTTATCCCCTTGAATGCCTTTCTGAGGACATCATAGCCTATGATGAGAAAAGGTATCAGATAAAGCAGTATCCGCAGCACTCCCGTCACCGGGATGAAATGCAGCCCGATAAGAAGTACAGCGGAAATGATGATACGGTACAGTGTCTGCTTCTGTTTTTTATTCATAAGTATATCTCGCAGTCGTCCTCCACCTTTTTGCAGCTCTTGAGTACTCTGGGCATCACCTCTTTCGGATCTGCGCCTTCTTCGAATTCCACGTTCATCTTCAGTGCCATGAAGTTGACGACGGCATCCTTCACGCCCTCGGTTTTCTTTGCCGCATCCTCCATCTTTGCCGCACAGTTTGCGCAGTCTACTTCTATCTGGTAGCTCTTTTTCATCTTATCAGTCTCCTTTGTCTGTATTTCAATTAAACAATTGTTTAATTGTTGTATTTATACTATACTGAAAAAAACAGGATGTCAATAGTTGTTTTGAAATACTGTCTCACAACAAGGAGTATACTGATGAAACTGCCGCATGATCACGGGCACTGCGACTGCTCGGAAAATCTGATGGAAGAAATGCCCAGTCTGGAGGGGTTCTCCACAGCCTCCGATATATTCAAGTTGATGGGAGAGCCTTCCCGGGTGAAGCTTTTTTGGCTGTTGTGCCATACGGAGGAATGTGTGACGGATCTGGCCGCCATGATGGGAATGTCATCGCCCGCTCTGTCTCATCATCTTAAATTCCTGAAAACCTCGGGGCTTATCGTATCCCGTCGCGAGGGCAAAGAAGTGTTTTACAGATGCGCGGATACGGAGCTGGCGGATGCCCTTCACCATATCATAGAGAACGTCGTTGAGATAGCCTGCCCGGACAGAAGCTGATGAACATAGTACTGCTGGAGCCGGAGATACCGTTTAATACCGGAGCGATAGGCCGCACCTGCGTGGCGACCGATACCGCTCTGCACCTGATACGGCCCTATGGCTTTGTGCTTAGCGACCGCAATCTGAAGAGGGCAGGTCTCGACTACTGGGACAAGCTGGAGCTATACGAATATAACAGCTATGAAAGCTTCATGGAAAGCCGGACCGGGCCGGGATCCCCGAAGCTCTGGTACGCCACCACCAAGGCAGAGTGCACCTATGCAGATGTGTCCTATGGCCCTGATGACTACATCATGTTCGGCAGGGAGTCTGCAGGTATCCCGGAAGAGATCCTGGCCGATCACAGGGAAGCCTGTATCCGTATCCCCATGAGCAGTGATGAAAGATCTCTGAACCTTTCCAATGCAGCTGCCATCATCCTCTATGAGGCACTGCGTCAGAACCGCTTCCTGCAGCTGGAAACAGCAGGCCGCCTTCACCGTCTGGAATGGAAGACTTGATCCGGTACGCGCACAGCCTTCACCTGATACGTTTTGTTTTGTTAGAGTAAAATTATAATAGGCAAGATAAATAAATAAAGGAAGAGGGGGCTCCCCCTCTTCACAACATACAGTAATTCAAATATGATGTTAATCGCCAAAAGAACACATAGGAGAATAACTGTAT
>Ga0256405_10007498_pt1 | contig 16385 bp, 12 predicted proteins | sample RumenRJG_02DNA_FD_189096 | JGI IMG/M metagenome (GOLD analysis project Ga0256405, IMG submission 189096) | Bovine rumen microbial communities from Lethbridge, Alberta, Canada - RJG_02 | ecosystem: Host-associated > Mammals > Digestive system > Stomach > Rumen | place: Canada: Alberta...
AAGCCGCTCCTCCTCTGCGAGCTTGCCCGATTTCTCCGCCTGGAATCCCGGGAACGTCCCCGCCTGCATCCCCGCTAGGAACACATAATCAAACTCAGAGCCCTTGGCCTGATGCACCGTGATGATGGGGATCTGGGGCTTCTTCGTCAGCGCGTCAAGCTCGGTGTTCGAAAGCGTCGTGAAGCGCAGGAAGCGCTCGATGGCATCCAGCGGGCGGATCGATTCATCATCGAGGTCGCGCGCCTGCCGGAAAAGATCCCGCAGGTTCTCCACGCGCTGATACTCCTTGTGCTGTGTATAATACTCGCTGATGCCAGCCTCAACGACGATCTTGCCGAGAAGCTGCCAGGGACGCATATCCCCGGCCCGCTGCCGGAAGGAATCGATAAGTCCTGCCAGACCGGCGAACTTTTCCTGCCAGACGGCAAAATACTCGCGGCGCTGCGCGCTCTGCGGCCCGATATCCCTCTGCAGCGCAAACATGAGGATCTCCGCCGTTGCCTTGATATCATCGAGCGCATCATGGGAAGATTTATGGCTGACCTTGCAGTAATCTCCCAGGAACTCCAGCTTGTGGTTCGGCAGGTTCGGATAGAACCGGCGGAAGATATCCAACGTATCGTAATAGCAGATGTACGAAAGCTGCGGCAGTCCCAGCCGTGCCAAGTGGCTGCCCAGGATGCGCAGGTCATACGTCACGTTATGTCCGACGATGACAGAACCTGCGGCAAACTCGCAGAACTCCTGGAGCACCTGCGCGGGATCCTGCCCATGCTGTGCCAGCCATTCGTCGCTCATCTTATGCACGCGCACCGAGTCGCCCACGCGGCGCGTCGGCCGCAATACGCGCTGGAATTCCTGCTTGATGCTGCCATCTTTTCCCAGCCGTATGCCAGCAATCTGGATGATCTCATCGCGCGTCGTGTCCACGCCCGTCGCCTCGACATCAAAGACAACGATGTTTTCCTGCGCCAGCGCATCCTGCAGCAGCTGGAAAGGATCGCCATCGCGCCGGGCAAACGGATCGATGAAATCCGTGAGCCGGATGCCCGCCCGGCGGTACTCCGCAGACGACAGCTTGCGGATGGTCGCCGGGCCGATTCCCTCCCCGAAGCGGTTGAGGATGCGCACCAGGCTCGACACATCGTGCTTGTTGGCAATCAGGCGCAGGAAGGCCAGCACATCCTTGACCTCCTGCCGCCGGAAGAATTTCATCTCATCGATGAGCATGAAGGGCAGGCGCTGATTCTCAGGCTGCAGCCGGCCCAGCGAGCGGAAATACGCCGACAGGTCTTTGTTGTAGCGGTTGCTGCGCGTCAGGATGCAGACGCGCGCATAGTCCTGCACAGGCAGCTGCTGGATAGCATAGTAGATCCACTGCGCCTCCTCTGCCATATCCATGACACCTTTGAAGACGATCTTTTCCCCATGCTCTTGGCTCACAGCCTGCAAGCCATCGGGGTAAAGCGCCGACACACGCTCGGGGAACAATGCCTGCAAACTCGCAAACGAAGCATTCAGGAGCACCTGCGTCGATCGGTAGTTCTCGTGCAGCACAATACGGCGCGGGTGATATTCCTGCTGGTAGCTGCGCAATACCTGCTCCGGATGTGACCCGCGCCATTCGTAGATGGTCTGGAAGTAGTCGCCGCATAGCAGCAGGCGGCTGCTGCCAAAGATGCGCGCGATGATTCCATATTCCAGTTCACTGGTGTCCTGCACCTCATCGATATTGATATACGAAAAGCGGCGCGCCCATTTGACAGCCACCGCCTCCTGGGCCAGCAGCTGCCCCGCATTGACGATGAGATCCGTGAAGTCCAGACCATGCAGGCCATGCAGCCGCTGGTCGTACTCAGCCGTAAGCGACGGCCCCCAGTCCTGCCAGCCGCTGAACAGCCGCGCATAATAATGGTACGAATCATCGACAGCCAGCGCCTTGACCGCCCCAGCCTCCTTCTGGATGAGCTGCGCGAGCGTCCGCCGGTAGTCCTCCGCCGCATCCTCCGAATAATACCCATAGGCCGCCCGCTTCTCCTTCAGCTGGGCGACCAGGTTCTGCACGGCCATAAGCGGCCACTCCGCCGCGAGGATATCCTTGAGCAGCCCCCGGCAGTCCGTCTCATCAAAGATCGTGAAATCAGCAAACAGGTCTGAGTGCCGCTTGGCCTCGGTCTTGATGACATCGTAGCAGAACCCATGGAAGGTGCGCACGACCACGCGGCTGCCAGCCTCGCCAGCCCGCGCCTCCACACGCTCCCGCATCTCGCGGCAGGCCTTGTTCGTGAAGGTCAGGCAGAGGATTTCCTCCGGCAGTGCCTTCTCCTTGGCCAAGATGTTGGCGATCCGGCAGGCCAGGGTATTCGTCTTGCCCGTTCCCGCCGGAGCGAGCAGCAAAATATTGGCAGACAGTTCTTCCACTGCCTGCCGCTGCTGCTCATTCAATTCCGAAAAGTCTTCCTCCATTTCGCAGCCCCCATCACTCAAGCGTTCAGGGATGACTCAAACACCTCCACACAGGACTTCTTGCGTATCGCGGCTAGCATTTCCTCATACGAAGCCGGCTGCATGCCCATGCGGACAAATTTATCGTGCATCGCAATCTCCATATCCACGGCCGCCTCGGACACTCCGGCAGCCATTGCCTGCGCTTTGAATTCTTCTGCTTGCATCATATTGTCATCCTCCAGCTAGTCATACTCTACAATAATATATTCGTCCCCTATGCGTATTTTCCCTCCCGTCAGGAAGTCTAGGACTTTCTGCCTATCCTTATTCCTCGACGTTCAGGAACTGGAGGAATCCCGTCATATCCAGCACTTCCCGCACATTGGGATTCACATGAACCAGCGTCATCTTGCCCTGCTTGCGCATGAGCTTCTCTGCCACCAGCAGCACGCGCAGCCCTGCCGAAGCGATGTATTCCAGTGCCGAAAAATCCAGTGTGAGTGCCGTGATGCCGGCAATCTCCTGCTTGACACAGGCATCAAGTTCCGGTGCTGTCGCCGCATCCAGCCGTCCTGCCAGCGCCAGCGTCAATTCCGTCCCGTTTTTTTCTTTCTTGATTTCCATGATCGATTGCTCCCTTCTCAGCCTGCTATGATTCCTGCGGCAAAAGCGTCTTGCGCAAAGCAAGGATATTCTTTCCATCTTCCCGCCGATAGCTGACCTCGTCCATGATCTTCTTGACTAAAAATATCCCCCAGCCACCGATTTCCCGGTCCTTCAGATCCACATCCGTCGCTGGATCATCACGGGCCAACGGATCGAAGGGCCGGCCTGCATCCATGAAAATAAGCTCGATTGCCGCCGGATCCTCTGTGACTTTGCCCGCGACCACGACCTGTCCGGTCTGCGGTGCATAGGCATAACTGGCGATATTGACGAAGATCTCTTCCACCGCCACCTCCAGCTGGCTCCGCTCCCTTGACGAGATTGCAGCCAAAGCCATGAACGCATCCAGCCAATCATTGAGCCTGGCAAGATTCTGTATATCCGCATCGAGGACAATCTCCTCCTGCTTCATGCCGGCTCACCCCCCTTTCCCTTATACACTATGGCCAGCATCGTGATATCAGCCATTGCCGCTGCCCTCAAGCGGACAGCCTGCACGGCCGGAAAATTTCTCGCTGCCTCCGGGGCCTCCCGTCTGCAAGCACTTTCCTGAATAGATTTCTGTGAGAAGGTGCCATTTTCCTGCTTGACGCTTCCCTATTCCGCAAACTCCCCTGCTCCGTAGGCCTCTACCCGCATTTTTTCGCCGTCGGTATGGAATACCACCGCCCCATCTTTGTCTGTGCGGTAGATCGTGACCCCTGCCGTTTCCAGCCGCTTGACGACTTCAGGGCGGGGATGACCGAAGCTGTTATCCGCGCCCACGCAGAATACCCCCCACTTAGGTGCAACGGCCTGGAGGAAAGCCTCCGACGTGGACGTGTCTGAGCCATGATGCCCGACCTTGAGCACCGTGCTTCTGACTTTCTTCCCCTGGGCCAGCAGCTTTGTTTCATTCTCGGTCACCAAGTCGCCAGTGAACAGGAAGCTGGCCTTGCCATAGCTGACCCGATAGACGTTGGAAGCCTCGTTGCCAGCCCGGCCTTTTGCATCGAGCTGCTTGGGTGCGAAGATGACCTCGAGCTTCACACCATCGATGCAGAAGCTGGCCCCTTCCTCAGCTTCTGCCAGCGTGACTGGCGGCACCGCCGGAAGCTGCAAGCTCCTGCGATAGGCTGCAGCCCCTTCGCTGGCCGTGACGACTTTGCCCACCGGCAGTTTCCTGACGATTGCTCCCGCACCAGCGGCATGGTCTTCATGCGCATGCGTCAGGAAGATGTAATCGAGCTTGCGGACACCGTAGTGCCACAGGTAAGGGATATCCACTCGCGCACCCACGTCAAATGCCCCATCGCGCGTGCCGCCCGTATCGATCATGAAGGCGTGATGTCCCGGCGTTATCACGAGACACGCATCGCCCTGCCCCACGTCGATGAAATGCACGGTCATCTCCGCTGGCTGCATATACCGCCAGCCGGCCAACAGGCAGACAGCTGCCAGCAGGACAGCCAGCAGCTGTTTCTGGCGGAGCAGCGCCGCCTGCCATCGCTGCCGCAGCTCCAGAGGCAGCAAGCAGAAGACCAGCCCGCTGTAATAAAGGCCGCTCCAGAAAGCCCCCAGTGATGGCACCCATACCTGACTGGCAGGCAGATGGGCAATGCCGCGCGTCAGCTCTGCAACAGCCCCCAGCAGCAGGCTGTCTCCCGCAAAGACCAGCTTGCCGGCCAGCGGCAGGAAAAAAGCCACGAGCCCCGCCAGCAGCGCCGCCACGATCATCCACTCCAAGATGGGCACCACGAGGAGATTGGCCAAAAGCGCCGCCAGCGACAACTGATTGAAATACCACGCCAGGATAGGCAAGGCCGCCGCCTGGGCCGCTATCGTGATGGCAAAGCTCCCGGCCAGGAACTCCGGCCATCCCCTCTGCAGCAGCCAGCCACGGATGGCCGGTGCCAGGTACAAGAGCCCGGCCGTCGCCAGGAACGAGAGCTGGAAGCTGATATGGAACAGCAGCAGCGGCGATACCACCAGCATCACCAGCCCTGTGAGCACGAGAATGCGGCCGGCTGCCTTTTCCCGCTCCAGTGACAAGGCCAGAAACGCCAGTCCGCCCATGATAGCCGAACGTATCACCGGCGGCACACAGCCCGCCAGGATGCTGTAAATGATGATCACGCCGATGACCAGCACAGCCGTCGCCTGCCGCGGCAGCCGGAAAAGCGTCCCCAGCCAAGCCATGACCGCAGCCAGCAGGCTGATATGCGATCCCGACACCGACAGGATGTGGACGATGCCTGCCGTCGTGAAATCCTCCAGCAGCTCCGGACGGATGCCCTCATAGCCCCCAAACAGCAAGGCAAAGATTGCCGCTGCATCCTCACGGGGCATGACCGCAGACATCGCCGCCCGATAATGCTCCCGGACACCAGTGATCCACCGGGCAAAGGCATAGCCAGCCCGGGGCTCGATCGTCACGCCCCGCTTGCCCGCAGCCAGCGAGGCTGTGATTCCCTGCGCCCGCAGCAGTCCCCGCGTATCCAGCTGTCCTGGATTGCGATAGCCATGCGGCGCCTTTATCTTCCCCACAGCCGTAAGCCTGTCGCCCACCTGTGCCGCTGGCACTTCCCCTTCAGCCACACGCGCATAGACATACAAGCCTCCTGAGCGGATCTGTTCATCACCAGCAAGCCTGGCTTTTGACACGTCAAGGGCATACCTGACTTTCCGCTGGCCGGTCAGATCTTCCGTGACCCGCGGCTCCTCCCGCAACGTCCCTGTGACTTTGACCTCCTGCCCCGCCAGATGAACGATATCGTTCTCTGGCAGTGTCCTGGCCGCATCAAACCGCACCCAGCCCAACAGGAAAGCCGCCAGCAGCAACGCCAGCCAGCTCCAGCGGCTGCTGCGCCATATCAGGATGCCACTGGCCCCCGCTGCTGCCAGCAGGGCAGCCATGCCCCAGCTCCCAGCCTGCCAGCCGCAAAACTTCGCCAGTGCCATCCCCGCACAGAGCATGACCAGGCAGCCTGCCAGGAACGGCTGCTGCTGCTGACCCGTTTCCATCGTGCCTCACGCCTTTCCCCGCACGCCTGTCTCAGATACAGAGCTTGTCCTTCATCTTCGCGAACTTCGCCTCACCGATCCCCCGGACCTTCTTGATGTCTTCGATGCGTTCAAAGCGTCCCTGGGTCTCGCGATATTCGATGATGCGCTTGGCCATGGCTGGGCCGACCCCCGGCAGCGAATCGAGCTCCTTTTCATCGGCCGTGTTGATGTTGACGCAGCCATTTCCGTCTTGGCTGCCGGCGGCAGTTTTCCCGTCACCAGCCTTCTTTTCGGGCACGCGCAGCTGCTGGCCGTCCTGCAGGGGCTGCGCCATATTGACGCGCTCCTGGTCTGCAGTCGGCAGCAGCCCGCCGCAGGCATTGACTGCCTCAGCAGCACGTGCGCCTTCGCGGAGCGTCACGACCCCGGGCCTGCTCACAGCACCGGTCACATATACCGTGATTGCGGCCTTCGCATCCTTCTCTTCCTGCACCTCTGCCGCATCCAAGGCCACAGTCTGCTCCTGCATATGCACACCATACATCGTCCCGCCGGCTGCCGCCAGCAGCAGCACCAGCAGGATGAACATGGACTTCTTGTACATCGGCAATGCACATCCCCTCCCTTTGTCTTCCAATCCTCCTTCTACTTCTCTGCCAATGAAAAAACTCCTGCCCGCAGACAGGAGTTTCCTCGCAATATATTATGATAAGTTGTTGGCTAGATCGGTGCGCTCAGGCAATCGCCGTGCGGAAGAAGTCCTCCACGAGGCGGTCCCAGCCCATATCGTAAACGTTGCGCTCACCGAGCTCATTCTGATACTGGGCCAAAGCGATGGTCATCAAAGAATCAGCCACGTAGCCGTCATCATCCATGCCAGCTTCTACATAGCTGTCGTGCACGGTATTGACTACCTCATTGAGCCGTTCCTGCGTCATGGTGTTGATGATGTAATACATAGCCGACAAATACTCAGCAGTATCCTTACGATAGCCGGCCGGAGTCTCCTTGACCGCATCCATAATCTGACGCAGCTGGCTCAGCGCTATGAACTTTATTCTCGTAACGTACATGTCTTGAGTAAACATACATCATTCCCCCTAACGTGGATATATCATATCATACATTTACATTGAATGCAATTTGTATGCATGTATACATGTAATACTGTTAATTGAATAATATGACTTTTCTCATAACCGTGCAAGAATGACCTTGCCAGCCAGGGACAATATGCAGTAAAATAAGAAAGAATATATCATACAAAGAGTAGGGAATCATTGATTTGGGGAGGTTTACTTGATGGAAAAGATCAAGCTAAGCAAGGGACAAGTATTACATAAAAAAGGCGATAGCGTCAGCACGTTGGAAATCCTGCTGGCCGGCGCACTGACCCTGACCGACGGCGATGATGTGGAAGTCAGCCTGGGCAGCGGGTCGATTGTCGGGCCAGCGTATGCACCAGCTGAGACATACCGCTTCGATTATATCGCCCGCGAGGAGTCGACGCTGATTGTCCTCGATTACGAGAGCGAGGACGACATCGTCGAGGCCGTCACTGGCACACCGGCCATCGCACCAGTCATCGCAGCGGCCAGCATGGAGGCTGCTGTGAAAATGCTCAACGCGCTGTCGTCGGCTGCCGATTCAGCGGCTGAGCTTTGCAAAGACATCAAATATAATTACAACGAATATCAATTCATGTGCGTGCAGCTCCAGCAGCAGCCTGAGAACTTCGTCTTCATCTCAGCACTGGCGGCACCTGAGCCGGCAGGAACCACAGCAGGCTGGGAAGCCGACCTCTGCCGGGCCTTCTGCGACCGGCGCGCGCTGCTAGAGAAGGAGTTCTATCCGCTCGACACGACCTTCTGCCTCGCCACTGTGATGCGTGCCGCCAGCATCGAGCGGAAGATCTGCGGACAGCTTGAGGATATGCTCAGTTTCATCAACAATACCAAGCTGATCGCCAAGCCTTTCACCGAGGCCTTCTACGCAGTGAAATCGCGTGTCGACACGAATGCCCGGAGCGACTCCGACGCCGCTCCGCTGATCCACAATGCACTGGATATGATCCTGGCCTTCTCCGGGGTCGACACCGACATTGCCGATGCCTTCCGCAAGGACATCAAGACCTACACCGAGGTTGAAGACCGCTGGGCCAAGTCCGACGAGATGCGCCGCCTGCGCATGAGCATCGCCGATGGCTTCTATCGGGTCTACGAGGCTGCGTTCTTCAAGAGCATGGAGACCTCGCTGATTCCGGCCGAGGTCCGCATGTTCTTCCTCTTCGGCTTCGTCGACGAGACGCTGGCGGGTGCCGCCAACACCGAGTATCTCTACCGCACGGCTGTCGGCTGGGAAAATGACCCCGAAGGCCAGATCCTCTGCCTCTACGATTGGCTGCAGAAAATCTACCAGGGCGAGGCCGTCCCCTCCAAGAATGAATTCGACAACGACTGGCCCGAATCGCTGCGCGAGGATGTCCGGACGGGCGTCCTGACCCAGCAGCAGGCAGATGAGCTCCTGGTCGACAACCGGGCCATGGTCAGCTTTGAGATCCGCAACATGTTCACGTCAGCCAACAAGGCCACCTACGGGCGCCTGGCTTCCTTCGTCCCGGTATTCAACGCCCAGGATGTCGTGCGGCCTCTCGAGAAGAGCATCGCTTCGCCGGCACTGGTGCGTGCGGCCTTCGACAAGGTCCTTGCTGTCGACTTCGGCTGCTTCTACCGCCCGACGCTGACCTCGTTCTCCGAGTTCAAGATTCCGCACTTCGTCTACAACGCCGAGGTACGCCCCTATGTCATCCTGATGCCGAATTTCGGCAGCCGCGGCCTCATGTGGCAGGAAATCGAAGGCATGCGGCGCGTGACGCCAGCCCATATGATGCTGTCGATCTTCCACTCCGAGGATCTCGACGCCACGATCGTCCATATGTGTGCCCTGTTCCGTTGGGAAATGTGCCGCCGCATCCAGGGCGTGCGCTACGCCGATATCTCCGAGCCGTCACTTACTTCGGAGTACATGAATTATCTCCAGTTCTACCGCAAGAACGGCTATCTCTCCAGCGATATCAAGGAACGCATCAAGCTCACCCTGCAGAAGGCGCGCAACGACTATAAGACCGTCTTCGTCGCTGATTACGAGAAATATATCCAGAGCGAGGCCTACGGCATGCCCAAGCTCAACAAAATCGCCCGCGAGATCCTGTTCAAATACTGCACATTCTCGCAGCGATTCCGCGCAGAACGCGGCCATAGCCCGCAGTATCAGCCTCTCATGGACCGCTGGAACGTTGCCCACAACACCCGCACCCATAACCTTGACCTGATCCTGCGCAAGATCCAGCGCATGAATCCGGATGCTGTCCCCGCCGAGCTCCTGGGCGAGATCAAATTCGTCAATCTCTGATGACAGCAAAAGGCAGCCGCCTGAGAAAAAACTCTCAGGCGGCTGCCTTTTTATTTCCTATTATACTGATCGCTTAGATTGCGTAGAAGTTGACGAGTCTTGCATCGGAGATGCCATCCATGCCCTTGATGACTTCCATGACAGCTGCCGGGATATCATTATCGACCGTCAGCACCATAAGGCTCGTGCCTTCGATTTCGGTCTTGCCGACCTGCATGGCCGAAATATTGATGCCGTTATTGCCGAGCAAGGAACCGATCGTGCCGATGACGCCTGGGCGATTGATATGCGGGCAGACGAGGATGCGCGCATGGGGATCGACGTCGACGCGGAACTTGTTGATGCGGACGATGCGGCCCTCGCTGCCGAACAGCGTGCCCTGTACCGAAAGCTCCTTGCCAGCGACCTGTGCCTTGACCGTGATGAGATTCGTGAAGTCCTCGACTTCCTTCTCCTTGACCTCGGTGACCTTGATGCCACGCTCTTTGGCCAGGCCCGGTGCATTGACGTAGTTGACCTCGTTTTCCATGATGGGGTTGAGCATCCCCTTGACGACAGCCGTCGTCAGAAGGCCCGTATTGACCTCAGTGATCTCGCCGTTGTAGATGACCTCGACCTTCTCCACCGGGCCGTCAGCCAGCGACACGACCGTGCCGCCGAGGCGCTCAGCCAGAGTCAGATACGGCGAGATGACCTTCATGACCTGCGGCGATACCGGCGCCATGTTGACGGCCGTCGCTACCGGCTCGCCCTTGAGAGCGGCCAGGATACCCTCGGAGACATCGAGCGAAACGCCGATCTGCGCCTCGACCGTCGATGCGCCAAGATGCGGCGTCAGCACGATGCCCGGTACGCCGACCAGCGGATGGTCAGCACCGACCGGCTCGCTGGTGTAGACGTCGATGGCCGCGCCGGCCACGATGCCCTGCTTGACAGCCTCGGCCAGGTCCTCCTCGACGATGATGCCGCCGCGTGCGCAGTTCACCAGACGCACGCCCTGTTTCATCTTCTTCATCTGCTCCATGCCGATCATGCCCTTGGTATCCGGCGTCAGCGGCATATGAACCGTGATGAAATCCGACTGCGTGATGACATCCTCAAAGGTCCCGATCGTCACGCCGAGTGCCTTGGCTCGCTCCTCATTGATATAGGGGTCATAGGCGATGACCTTCATATCAAAGGCCATCGCACGCTTGGCTACGCCTGCACCGATGCGGCCCATGCCGATGACGCCGAGGGTCTTGCCCCGCAGCTCAACGCCGACATACTTCTTGCGATTCCACTCGCCCTTCTGCATCGTCTCGTTGGCAACGGGGATATTGCGCGACATCGCGAGCATCATTGCCATCGTGTGCTCCGTCGCCGCAATCGTGTTGCCGCCCGGCGAATTGATGACAATGATGCCCTTGGCCGTAGCGGCCGGGATATCGATGTTATCGACGCCGACACCGGCGCGGCCGATGATCTTGAGGTTCTTGGCCCGCTCGATGACTTCTGCCGTCACCTTGGATGCCGAGCGCACCATCAGTGCATCATACGCCGGAATGATTTCGAGCAGTTCTTCTGCCGAAATCTTGTCTTTGACATCGACTTCGAATTCTTTCTGTAAAAGCTCAATACCTTTCGGGGAAATACCATCTGCAGCCAAAACCTTCATGTTCATCGCTCCTCCAATATCTTTCGGGAAAATACTTTCCACATAGAATTCTACACAGACAGAACAAAAACCTTTCAAGAATAGAAAAAGCTCCGTCCCGATTGGGACGAAGCTGAAAGTTCCGTGGTGCCACCCAAGTGATATACGCATATATCTCTCATTGCCGCTGTATCGGGCGTCCCGTCTGACTCATCGCCAGCCGCTCCAAGGTGGAACAACAGGTTCTCCCTCTGACTCGCACCAGCCGTCAGCTCTCTTGGCGGTTAGTCCCTGCTGCTTCCTCTTCCTCGCGTTATCACGTGCCTATTCTTCTGTGCATAACCGTATTATAGCCTCTCCATCTCTCACCGTCAAGTGTGTTTTTCAGAAAAACAATATTTATTTTCATGCTTGCTTTTCATAAATTTCCGCGTTAAAATATAACAAAACGCTATATGTCCACATTGCATGGACGCTCCGTTTTTGTAAATCTGTCAAAAAAACAGCATGATGATTTGTTATAGGAGGTTATCCCATGGAAGCAGACCGCGTATACAATTTCAACCCGGGTCCGGCAACGCTGCCGCTCGAGGTACTCAAGGAGGCTCAGGCCGAGTTCCTGAATTTCAACCATAGTGGCATGTCCATCCTCGAGATCAGCCACCGTGCCAAGCAGTACGCTGAAGTCCACCAGCAGGCCAAAGCTGACATCAAGGAGCTCATGGGGCTTGGCGATGACTATGAAGTCCTGTTCTGTCAGGGCGGTGCCAGCCAGCAGTTCGCGATGATTCCGCTGAATTTCGCGACTAAAGAACACCCGGGCAGCTACGTCCTCTCCGGCAGCTTCGCGACCAAAGCCTACAAAGAGGCGGAACTCTTGGGTGTGGGCGAGGTTGCCGCCTCTTCCAAGGCAGTCGACTTCCGTCATATCCCGACCCAGGACGAGCTCACGATCAATCCTGAGGCGGCCTATGTCCATCTCTGCTATAACAACACAATCTATGGTACCGAGTACCACTATGTGCCGGATACCCACGGCGTGCCTCTCTTTGCCGACATGTCCTCCGACATGCTCTCGCGCCCGGTAGACTTCCAGAAGTTCGACTTCATCTACGCCGGCGTGCAGAAGAACCTCGGCCCGGCTGGTGTCGTCCTCGTCGTCGCCAAGAAAGAGCTCTTAGCCAAGAGCCCGCAGACGCTGCCGACGATGCTGCGTTACAGCACGTTCCTCGAAAAGGATTCGCTCTATAACACGCCGCCAGCTTTCTGCATCTACATGGTCGGCAAAGTCGCTGCCTGGATCAAGGCCAACGGCGGTCTTGCCGAGATGGAGAAACGCAACCAGAAGAAAGCCAAGGTCGTCTACGATGCCATCGATAATTCGGACGGCTTCTACCGCGGCCATGCCGACAAGGACAGCCGTTCCTTCATGAACGTCACCTTCCGCCTGCCGAGCGAAGAGCTTGAGAAGAAATTCGTCGCTGAAGCCCTCGAGCATCAGCTCAGCGGCGTCAAAGGCCATCGCAGTGTCGGCGGCATGCGCGCCTCCATCTACAACGCTATGCCGTATGAAGGTGCCCTCCGCCTCGCCGAGTTCATGGAAAAGTTCCGCAAGGCCAACGCCTGACAGCATAAATAATTTATAGGGAAAAGACGTCACCGATAACAGTGACGTCTTTTCCCGTGTCTATGCCTGTGCTATAATTGACATGGACAACAAGAATTAGAATGTCACAGATAGGAATTGATAACATGCACATGCGACACACACACTTACTCAATCTTGTAAACCAAAAGAAACGCGTTGCTGTCACGGAGCTTGCGCAGGCACTGGATGTCTCCGAAGTGACCATCCGCAAAGATCTCAATCTCCTTGAGCGCAAAGGTCTGCTGCGCCGCGAGCACGGCTATGCGGCCATGACGGCCAGCGATGACATCGCCAACCATCTCTCCTTCAACTATGAGCGCAAACGCCAGATTGCCCAGCGGGCCGCTGAGAGCATCCACAACGGCGAGACGGTCATGATCGAGTCCGGCGGCTGCTGCGCACTGCTTGCCGAAGAGCTGGCCACCAACCGCCGTGATGTCACCATCATCACCAACTCGGCTTTCATCGCCGACTATGTCCGCAAACAGCCCAATGCCCATATCATCCTTCTGGGCGGCGAATATCAGAATGAGTCGCAAGTCATGATCGGCCCGATGATCCAGACCTGTGTCAGGGATTTTTCGGTCAACAAATTCTTCGTTGGCACAGACGGGCTCAATGAGCACGGCTTCATGTCCAACGACATCATGCGTGCCGAAGCGGCCCGCACCATGGCCAACAGCGCCAATCAGGTCATCGTCCTGACCGAGTCCAGCAAATTCCAGACGACAGGTGTCGTCTCCCTGCTGCCCCTCGAACGCGTCAGTGCCGTCTACACCGATGGCGACGCCGACAGCCAGTCGCTCACGCTGCTCAACAACAGCGGCATCCATGTCTATCCGGTCTGATGCGCTGCTGCATAAAAAATCTTTATATCCATCATCAGTAAAAATTACTTGCAAATATACCTAAAGGTGCTATAATATCATCTTGTGAGTTGGTACTAATACTTGCTCAGAAATTATTGACACAGGAGGTATAGACATGCAGGATTTAGCAAAGGTCCTTGGCCAGAAACTCAACAGCTGGGAGTTCCGTGAAGCTTGGGAAGAAAGCTCGATGGAATACGATTTCCTGGACCGTATTGCAACGGTATGTGCAAAAGTTGCTCATAACGCTGATGAAACCAACAACTGATCCGGTTGCCGACAATAAATAAGACCTCACTTCGCTTGAAGTGAGGTCTTTCTTTATTTTGCTGTTTTTTTCGTCTTTTCTGCCGCCGTATTCAGGAAGTAACGGAAATCCTTGCGCTCACCGCGCTGGATGTCCGACTCGAACATGCGGTTCCAGGGGAACGTGACGTTGATGTCCTCGAGGCTCTTGAACGGGGGCAGGTTCTCCTGCACGAACTGCTCCATCAGGCGGGTCGACCGCAGGCCTACCGCCTCGCGCTTGGCGTCGAGGGAGCCATAGAAGCCATCGCCGCGCAGCCAGGTCAGCTGGCGCGCCACGATATTGCGCACATTCGCCTGATAGCCCCAATCGTCCAGATACCGCGTGAGCAGCAGCTCATCGATATCATCATTCTTCATGTATTTCGTGAGCATGCCTGCGCCGATCACAAAGCCCGAGCTGTTGGTCGGCGTGTTCCATCCCGAATACGCCTTGATCTTGAAGAGCAGGCCGCGTTTCTTGAGCTCCTCCATCAGCGCATTGTCAGCGCCATTGGCGTAAGCGATATCGGCAATGCCCACCGGATAGCCCTTGCCGACGTATTCCTGGACGATATCGGCAAAGTATGCAGTGCCCTCGCGCGGACGCCCGTCATTGGCACGATCATTGGCCTCATAGGTCTTGCCATTCGGATTCGTGTTGACCGTCAGTACCAGATCGGCATTCGCAGGGCTCGTCACCGGCATGCCGCCGCCCGCCGTGATGGCCGAGCTCACCGACGCGCTGATCCGCTCATCTGAGTAAGCAGGCACCGTCGCGGGACCACGGCCCCAATTGTAGCGGACGTACACAAACGGCACATCCTTGCGCAGGTTATTGACAGCACGGGACATCAGCAGCATGCCCATCTCGTCGATGCCGGCCATCGTCTGGAACTCCGTCTTGCCCAGATCCTTGCCCTCTTCATCAAGATGCCGGCTCTCCATATGCGTCCGTGAATACGGCGCATTGTCATCGCGGCCCAGCACCAGATAGTTGAACAGCTTGCCGCGGGTCAGCTTGATGAGCTGCTGATTGGCCGAGTAGTTCTTGTCACGGCGTCCCAGCCAGTCCTGCATATGCTTGCGCGGAATGAGCTCCTCCAGGAAGGCTGCTTCCTTCGTCTCCCGGCGGGTCAGCCCTTCGACCTCTTCCTTGTCCTTGAGCACGGTATAGCGGAAGATATCCGCACCATAACTGCGATAGTATTCGGGCTCTTCATGGCCGGATGCTTCCCCCGAACGCGGCGTGCGCATGATCGAACCAAACACGTAGAGCGGCAGCTTCGGGTTTTCCTTGCGGAAAGATTTGAAGTTCTCGGTACGGGCCAGGATCTGTTCCTTTGTATAGTTGTGCTTGCGTGAGCCGACAAGGCTGCCATAGATCAGCGAATCCGACGAAACAACCGCTGCATCCGCATCCCGGGCATTCTCCTTCAGCCAAGCCCACAACTCATCGGGATGGCCGAGATCCTGCCGGTTGCCCAATAGCTTGTCCGGCGGAACAATCACCTCATAGCCCAGTTTCTGCACCACTTCAGCCGTCTGCTGATTCGATATCGGCCGATTGTCATGGGGTACGTAGATAATCCTGGGCACCACATTCTGCTTATGGCGTGCGGAAGCCATCGGCAATGCCATGACCATCACGCCCAGCACCAGTACCAGTGCCAATATACGCCGTTTCAAAAAACCGCTCCCTTCAATACCTTGCCGGCTCATTCTGCCGTCCTGCTTTTGACCAGTCCCACCAACGCATCCTTCACCTCATCGGGAATGTTGAGTTTCGTCTGGAACTCCACACCGCCTTCCTTCGGAGAGGCATTCCGGATTTCGATCATATCGATGAGCCGATGCCCCTGATACTGCGTCTGGCCAAAGTCTGACTCCGCGAGTACCTTGCTGTAATCCACCCGGACGGTGTTGCCATGGATTTCCAAGGGCAGGTCATCTGAAATCTCGATATGGCCCAGCATGCGCTCCGCCATAGACAGCGATATGCGGGAAAAGACCCAGGACATGAGCCCCTGCGACGGCAGATTGCGCTCGCGCACACGATAAACCATATACGAGGTATCGCCTTCGTGAACAAATTCCTTGATCTCGCCCGAAAGCTCGATCCGCCCCACTTTTGCGTCCGTGTCTGCCGTGATGTCCAGCCGGCCATTGGCATGCGATCTCACCGTCACTGCCTTCACATGCCCCTCCGCGGGGATGCGCTTGGCCAGTGCCTCGTTGATCACATCGTCCGGCACGAACAGTTTTCCCTGGCTGATTTCCAGCAGCGATTCCTTGGACCAGGTCTGCTGGATGACCTTCAGCGCCGGCCCGTAATCCTTGACCGCCTGCTGCACCCTTGACCAGTCGATATTCTGTATCTGTTCCTGCCAACCAGCTGGTAAATCTATCATCCTGCTTACGCCTCCGCACTTGTCCC
>Ga0256405_10007499_pt1 | contig 16383 bp, 12 predicted proteins | sample RumenRJG_02DNA_FD_189096 | JGI IMG/M metagenome (GOLD analysis project Ga0256405, IMG submission 189096) | Bovine rumen microbial communities from Lethbridge, Alberta, Canada - RJG_02 | ecosystem: Host-associated > Mammals > Digestive system > Stomach > Rumen | place: Canada: Alberta...
GGTACCTTCTCAAGTGCCATTACTGCCACCGCCCCTGCATCTTCTGCAATTGAAGCCTGTTCTGCATTCACTACGTCCATAATGACTCCGCCTTTTGTCATTTTGGCGAAACCTTCTTTTAGTACTTTTGTTCCTTTTTCTACCATTTTTTTGTTCTCCTATTTCTGAATTGCTTGAAGGGTATATATTAAAAGGGCTCCCTAAAACGTTAATATAATAATAGTTATAATAACAATTATTAGTATATATTTTATCTATTTATATTTTATCTATTTGAACCACCCCACCCTTAAAGAGGGTGGGGATTCCTGAATTTTTTCATTTGATTGGTTAATTTAAATGTTTTTTCAGGCCATCCCCGTTGAACCAGCGATTTAGTATATTAATTGCGGCGTTTATGTCTCTATCATGTGTTTTTCCGCAGTTTGTGCATTTCCATTTGCGTGTTTTGACTTTTAACTCTTGTTTTATGTGTCCACAGTGGTGACATACCCATTTTAATATCAACACTCAAAAAAAAATAAATATTCCCCAACTGCACAAATGATAAAAAACACAAAAGTGACAGTCCAAATGTATCAGTTTAAAATAATTTTTGCTGTAAATCAATATAACTGGGTTCATTGACCTCTTTTACAACATCACTTTCCTTAACATCACCAATCAGCAACGGTGAATCTGGATCATGCAACTTCTGGTTCCTTTTGACCAGCTTCATGTTGCTGTTGGCATAGCAGTACCTGCATCCATGCATGCAGGTGTTGTATGCTCCAATATCCCTTCCAAATATGCAGTTGCATTCACGATTCTGGTATTTTCCTTTAGGCAATTTCAAATTATTTCCTATGGCTTTTTCAATCACCTGCTGGGTCATGCATCCTGATGAGTCACAACCGAACTGGTCAAGCAATGTCCCCTCAAGACAGGTCTTAATCTGGATATCGTTTTCACGGGCGATTCTTGCAAAGTTCTCACCGATTATAAGCTGCTCCTCAACAGTCACCTCACAAGCTTCTGGAAAATTCCTTAAAACCTTCTGATACAAGTCAATGAAGCTTATTGTGCAGTCATGAGTGTAGCCGTTAAGTCTTGATGCAATCTCTTCAAACTTGCCAATGTGAAAGTCCAAATCATACTTGTCAGTGATGAATATCGGATCATATCTCCATGCAATGGCATTTGTGCCTACATTTTCTGATATTTCCTTAAATGTTTTAATAACATTCTTATAGTTGGGAACATTCACCTCAACATCCCTTCCGTAGGGATTGATTGTCAAAAACCAGTACTGCTTATATTCTGAAAGCTCATCCAAATGTTTAGCCAATGGTCTTGGATTTTTTGAGCAGAAGCACATGCAGTCCACATTTTTGGGTGAGAAAGTGTACTTGTAAATCTGGTCATTATAGGGGTTTCTTGAGTAGACAAAACCCTCACTGACTCTATTAAGGAACCATTTATGAAAAAAAGCTGGAATGTCGGTTCTTGAGCCTGTGTTAAGTATCATAAAAAAAGAAAAGGTAAAAGAGATTATAAATCTCTTCCGAAAATGTGTACAGCTGCAGTTCCTCCGGTACCACCGATGTTGTGGGTCATACCGATTTCTGCACCGTCCACTTGACGTCCGCCCGCTTCTCCTCTGAGTTGCCATACGACTTCAGCAGCCTGAGCAATACCTGTTGCACCTAATGGGTGTCCACGTGCCTTAAGACCACCGGAAGTGTTGATTGGGAAGTCACCGTCGATTTCAGTTTGTCCTTCTTCGATAGCTATTCCACCTTTACCTTTTTCGGCAAATCCTAAGTCCTCAACAGCCAATAGCCCATTGATTGAGAAACAGTCGTGCACTTCAGTCAGGTCAATGTCTTTAACTGTTACTCCTGCCATATCATAAGCTTTTCTGGAAGCAACTTTGGTAGCTTCAATAGTAGTCAAGTCTTTTCTGTCATGTAAGGTCAATGTTCCAGAAGCCTGTGCGGAAGCTTTAACATAGATTGGAGTGTCAGTGTACTTTTTAGCATCTTCTGCAGGAACCATTACAACAGCAGCTGCTCCATCACTTACCGGGGAACAGTCAAGAAGTGTCAATGGGTCTGCAACCATGGTAGAGTTAATAACTTTGTCAACGGTAACTTCAAATGGGAATTGTGCATTTGGGTTTTTGGATGCGTTCTTGTGGTTTATTACTGAAAACTGTGCCAATTGCTCACGGGTGGTTCCGTATTCGTACATGTGTCTTTTTGCAATCATTGCATATAATGATGGGAAAGTAGCGCCTTGTTGAGCTTCCCATTCCTTATCGGATGCAGTGGCAATAGCCGGTGTGGCGTCAACCACATCAGTCATCTTTTCAACTCCCGCAGAGATTACAACATCATGGAATCCTGATGCTACAGCCATGATTCCTTGTCTTAAAGCAAGACCTCCTGATGCACAAGCAGCTTCTACTCTTGTGGTTGGAACAGGGTTTAAACCCATGTGATCGGAAATAAGTGCTGCAATGTGTTCTTGTTCTACGAAAAGTCCTGAGGACATGTTTCCAACGAACATTGCTTCAATGTCTGCACCGTCAATTTCAGCATCGATTAATGCCTTTAGACCTGCTTCGGCAATCAAGTCTCTGAATGATGAATCCCATAATTCACCGAATTTTGTTTGTGATACTCCTATAATCGCAACATCTCTCATTTTCAAGCCCCCTTACATTTTAATTTTGCCTTTGAATTTAGCATACACAGCATAATCAACGTATGTTTTTTGGTCAATGATTTCCTGTGTTTTTGGAGCTAATTCTCTTCTTTCAACAATTTCATCTTTAACGGTGATTGTGAAACCGTCACTTCCTGCACCTGAACCGTATGACACGACAAAAATCTTGTCTCCAGGTTCGGCAACATCTAAAATATTGGACAATGCCAATGGCACTGCACCAGAGTAAGTGTTTCCAATGTTAGGAGTTAATAATCCTTGTTTTATTTGTTCTGATGTGAATCCTAACTTTTTACCAGCTCTCAAGTAAAATTTACCGTTAGGCTGGTGGAAACATGCGTAATCATAATCTTCAGGTTTTGAATCTGTTTCTTCAAATAACATTTTTGCTGCACTTAAAACATGCTTGAAGTATGCAGGTTCTCCTGTGAAACGTCCACCGTGGGACGGATAGTCCTGACCTTCCCTTCTGTAGAAATCAGGAGTGTCAGTTGTGAAACTGCATGTGTGGTTAATGTCAGCTATGGTATTTTCTTTACCTATTACATAAGCTGCACCACCAGCAGAAGCAGTGTATTCCAAAGCATCTCCAGGAGCTCCTTGTGAAGTATCAGCACCAATAGCCAATCCATATTCAATCATTCCAGATTCAACAAGACCCATGGTCATTTGAATACCTGCAGTTCCTGCTTTACAAGCAAATTCCAAATCTGCTGCAGTTAATTTTGGAGTTGCACAAACTGCTTCAGCTACAATGGAAGCAGTTGGTTTTACTGCATATGGATGTGATTCGGAACCGACATAAACGGCACCAATCTTTGATGGATCAATTTGAGCTCTTGCTAGTGCATATCTAGCAGCGGTTACTGCAATGGTTGCAGTATCTTCATCAGCAGAAGGTACGGATTTTTCATTAACAACTAATCCATTTGATAAAGCTACAGGGTCATCTCCCCATACTTTAGCAATTTCTTCTACTTTAATTCTATATGAGGGAACATGCGCCCCATATCCTACTATTCCTACCATTAAATCACCTTAAATTATAATCTTAAAATAAATTAAAAATTAATTTAATTATAAATATTATATTTTTATTATTATATAAAAGTAACTACAAATAGCGTATTTTTTAAACAAAATAAGAATTTTAAAAAAAGTATGTATAATTAGATGCAGTCGCCGGGATTCGAACCCGGGTTGTAGGCTTGGAAGGCCCAAGTAATAACCAGACTATACCACGACTGCTTATAAAAGATGCGCCGTCCGGGACTTGAACCCGGGTCACTAACGTGGCAGGCTAGTATCTTAACCAGACTGGACTAACGGCGCATTAAAACTAACAACAAATAAACTTATGTTTTAATGATATATAAAGGTTTCGTTAAAATAGGAAAAATTGAAGAAATTAGATTTTTATTGCAGTAATACAAATCCAATCGTTTTCTTCATTAATATATGCTTTAAAATCTTTAAATCCTGTTTTTTCAAGAGATTCTTTTAAAACATCTTCAGAGTAGATTTTCATGTCGAGCAATTGAACTAAATCATCATATTTTTCCATTTCTCCTTCACGGTAAACCGCTTCATTACAGAAAAATACTAATCCTCCTTTTTTAAGAACACGGTTTACTTCCTTTAAATCATTGATGAAATCAGGCCAGAAGTATATTGTTTCAAAGCCAGTGACGATATCAAATGTCTCATCATAAAAAGGCATGTCAGAAACGGATCCCTGCAAAACGTTAACAATTCCCTTGTCAATTGCATCCTTGTTCAAATCAATTGATTTTTCTACACTCACTTCAGAGTAATCGATTCCGACAACCCTTCCGTTTTCATTGATTTGCTCGGCGAATCTTTCTATGTTTCTTCCGCCACCGCATCCAATATCCAGGATTTTTGAATCAGGATTTACTTCAAAATGGGTAACGCCCCATTGCGCCATTGATTCATGGGACTTGTTCATCCTGTCAAGTATTTGATGGCCCAATTCTCCAACAGGCTTTCTTGCATTTTTTATCAGTTCCTTATCTTCAATATGATGACCTGTATTTACTTTATCATTATCACTCATAATATCACTTTTTCATACCCTTACGTGTTTTGATGGCTTGTCCTGTTTTGAATTGCTCTATTTCACATGCTCCAAGCAGTGCCTTACCGTAAGCCAGCAATTTATCTTCTTCATTAACAATTAAAACTTCATCCTTTGCACGAATGTTTTCATCACATTCCACTACGAATTTACAGAATACACTTTTCCCATCAAGGGCGAAAGGTTCTGAGTCCTTGTTGACAACAACCCTGTTTTGTGGATAGGACATTGCACTGTGAAGTCTTCTTGCTCCCTCTTTTGATAAAATCAGGTATGAATCTGAAGCTCTCATGTTCACAATGAGGGTTTTTCCGTCATAGATATGTCTGATTTTACCTGTCTTTTTACTTTTTTCAATATTGATGTTGCCGGCAAATAATGCTTCACCTGCTCCAACTCCAAATTGGTAATCCGCAATTGCCTTAACTTTTTTAACATCATCCTTTTTATATCGTATTTCATCTGTTAACTCGTATTTGCTGCATTCATCCAATTCCAAATCCCTGAATACCCTGGAGTGAATCAATACATGATCATAATATTCAACGAATTCACTTACAAAATCCTGAATGAATTCAATGCTGTCCACATCACGAGTTTTTGGAGCATCATTTTGACTTAAAGGATAAACTTCATCTATTTCAAGAGGTATCAAACCGAATGGAATGTCCAATACCATGAAGTCAGCATTGTCCAAGTCAATTTCCTCTTCAGTACCGTAACTATAGAATTCCCCCAGTTTTCCTGAGACGAATTTTGAGTAGGGTTTTCTTGTTGGCGGTAAAATCACCAGATTCTGCTTTTTAGGCATTTGGCGTAATTTCTGCATATGCCTTAAGACTTCAGGTCTGCAGAGTGATTCGGGACCTGTGTAGAAAAATGCTGATTTTTTGCTTCTAGGATCATACTTTTCCAAATCTTTGGAATAATTACCAAGGCGCCTTTGAGCTTCTAAAAGTGCAGGGTGAGCACGGCATCTTTCTTCAACAAGTTCCATCAGATTTCCGTCGTAAATTGCCTGTCTGATTAACCTTAACTCTGCAAATGAAACATGAAGGTTATGTTGGGCAATTAAGTCCCTTCTTTGCTCCTTAGGCATTGCTCTTAAATCATCCGGAGTGTATTTGGTGCACACTTCACATGAACACGGCATTTCCTGAAGGTTTTCCAGTTTGAAGGTTCCTCTTGTAGACAGGAGCCTGTCATCTTCTGCATATAATATGTAAGCTGCTGAGTCGAATAAGTCACATCCCATTGCCACACATAATGCAAATATCATTGGGTGGCCTGCTCCCATCAGATGGCGAGGGACTGTGTCTGACAGTTCCTTCATTGAATTCATTACAACATCAACAAGGTCCTTATAGTGATATGATTCCATTAATGGAACAACCGCTCCAATAGGATATAAATCAGCGTTAAGTTTGGACAATTCCCTTGCGCATTCACGTCTCAAGTCAATGAATGTAGAACCTTGAACAACGGAGTTTAAAAGCATTTCAATATTGTTTTCTTTTTTAAATTCAACCGCTTCACGAGCTCTCTCGAGAGTAATTTCCATATCGCTCTCTGCTTTCTCCCTATCCACAAATGGAGCGGTTGGAATGTCCAGGCTTGTTCCTATATCAGTCTTGATTAATTCCTGGAATTCGATTACTTCCTTGTTTGTTATTTCAACATCCCCATAGACGGATAGCTGAAATGAACCGGAATCTGTCATTATAGGTCCGTCAAAGTTAATTAACTTATGAAGCCCTTCTTCAATAGCTTTCTTCTTTAATTCTTCATCTTTATAAATCAAATAAGCGTTAGTAATTACTATATCCGCACCGTATTTACCGACATCCAGAGCTTGTTTTCTAGGATGAATTACCGGCATGAGTGCGGGAGTTTTTACATCACCATGCTTGGTTTTTAAAACACCTACACGGCCCTTTCCATCTTTTGCTTTAATCTCAAACATTTAGTTAACCTTAATATAATTCGTTAAAATAAGATTTAGCTTAGAAATTATTTAAATTTTGCTCAAAACAATATGTTCATGTGAAATGATTACCTTGAAAGAATGTTGCAAACATGCTATCGGCCTAAATCATTGCTGCAATATTGCAATCGTGAGTAAAAAAGGACAGCGCCAACGAAATCATCATATTCGCCATTTCATCACAACCTATGCAGAGTCCTTATAATAATCAAATATTTAAAGTTTTAGTGACTAAACTAACACTAGATAAAATGAGTTATGAAGATAGTGCTAGAATAATTAATGATGATATTTTTGATTTGGTGAATGAAAGTTTTTCCAAAGAAAAAAGTAGTCGAAATAATGAAAGTAGACTTAATTTTTTTGATACTTATAATTATTATTTTGTTTTAACTGATGATGGATCTTATTCAATTAAATCTAAAGAAATAAATCACAAAGTTGAAACGCTACATACATCTAGCGGTGCAATAAGTGAGTCATTTGAGAAATTTATCAAACCCATGAAATTCGATTACACAAAAGACATTGCCATTTTAGACATATGTGCAGGATTAGGTTACAATTCATCAGCGGCAATTGCAGATTTCATGAAAAATTCAACAAAGAATCTGACAATAGATATGGTTGAAATATCAAAAGCGACACTTGCATGCGGACTTCTGGTTCCCTCACCGATACCAGAACATGACATTACCAAAAAGGCAATCGAAGATGAATTGATAGCACAGGATTATGCAACCTTGAGCCTGGAGGAAACTGAAATCCCTGAAAACATCAGCATCAATGTTTTCATCGAAGATGCACGACAAACCGTACAGAAATTAGATGACAATACTTATGATGCAATATTTCTAGATCCATTCAGCCAAAACATGGCCCCTGAACTATTTTCCTTGGAATTTTTCAATGAATTCAGACGCATCATCAAGGATGATGGAATAATTGCAACATACACCTCATCAGCACCTGTAAGAGATGCATTCATAGAAGCTGACTTTTTCATAGGACTCGGACCGATATTCGGAAGAATGCAAGGTGGAACACTGGCCAGCCCTAATCCATCAATGCTTGACTATTCACTTCCAAAAAATGATGAAATAAGAATTGCATTGTCCGATGTTGGAATACCATTTAGAGATCCCGGTTTAAACAATTCAAGTGAATTCATATTAAATGAAAGAACTGAAGAGCGCCACAATGCACGCCACAATACCAAAATATCATCTGCAGTGAAAACCCCAATATTTTTAGGTCAGGAAATGGATGATGAAAAGCTGAAAAGACGCGTTGAACGAAATCTAACTAAAATGAACATTCCATCCACAACTTCTAATGAAGCCAAATACATTGTTGAAGTTGAAAATGACTACTCACAAAAACAGGATAATGTCAACAATTCAAGAAATAGAATTTTAGAAATGAAAAAAAGATTAAAAAAAGTAAAAAATGAGGAAATTAAATTTTAACATAATTTCCACTTTTAAGTATGTATGCAACTTCTTTTGATGATTTAATCGGGCCTTCCACAACAGTTAAATGATATGGGTGGTCGTTAGTTACATGTTCCAAACCGAATACTGAAAAATCACAGTCACAATCAGGATTTCCACAGAAAATCATACCTTCCGTACTTCCAGGTTCAACACGGCCTGTTGCAGGGAACCTGGCGACTTCTGTTGTTTCATCACCAGCCCAGAAAACATCCCAGTACAATTCATGATGACCACAGTAAGGACAAGTATTTTCAAACTCGCACATATACCAGGTCCAACCGTATTTGGATTCTTCACCAGGAGCAGATGGTCTGCCAACGGCTAAAATAGTTTTTCCATCTGCAGAAACTCCATATTTATTATATGAAATTCCCATGTTGTCATTTACAGTAGTGATTTTGCATTTAACAGTATAACCAGTTTTTAAATCCTTACAAACAACATTATATTGTCCAACAGGTAAATTGAAATCGACACTTGCAAATCCTTTGGAATTGGTTTTGACAATGTGTGAAACCCCATTGATGGTTATTTGCATTTTGGTATTTTTTGCCACCTTACCGTTTTGCTTTAAAAGCTGTGCCTGGAAAGATGACGGCTCATTAGCAATGGCTCCAATGTCATGGGCCTTAACAGATGCTAATTTAACAGTTACCTTTTTGCTCAAAGTGTATTTGGTGTAAGGATCAACTGACTTGAAGACATATGTTCCTCTGCTTAATTTAAATTTAACAGTTGCAACACCTTTTGAATTGGTTTTAACTGTCTTTTTAGAACCATCAACATAAATCTTCATTTTTTTATGGGCCGCAAGCTTTCCATTGGTTTTGTGAAGTGTAACCTTGAAATAGGAATACTTTCCGGTGAACACAGTCATTGACTTTGCAGATAATGGTGAGAGGATAGTTATCCTATTAGTCTTTTTCTCGCCGGTTTTTGGATTTATTGATTTAATCTTAAATGTTCCTGGCTTAGAAATAACTTTAATGCTTGCTACACCTTTTGAATTGGTCTTTTTGACATAGTACTTTCCTTTCAAATAAAACTTAACGTATTTCTTTTTAAGAACCTTACCATTCTTTCCATAGAATTTTACCTTAAATTTTTTAGAGTTTTTATAGTACTTTTTCAAATCAGATGAAACAATTGATGATTTGACAGTTATTTTATTAGAAATTGTGTATCCGTTCGGATGGATTGCATAAACTACATACTTTCCAACTTTCAAATTTAAATCCAATTTAGCTACACCCTTAGAATTGGTCTTTTTAGTGTAGGTTTTACCCTTCAATAAAAATTTCACGTTAGTGTTCTTTAACGGATTGCCGTGAGAATCTAAAAAGGTAGCAGTGTATTTAGTTGAACTTTTATAGAATTTTGAAACATCTTTTGAAATTATTACAGGCAATACCTTAATCATGTTTTTTGTAGAGACATTACCATAATTTACAGATATCTCATAAGTATTAGGATTTAAATCCAAAGGAATGGAAACTTTACCTGCACTGTCAGTAGTTTTTACATAAGTAACTCCATTTATGACTAATGTAACATTAGCATCCTCTACAGGACTGTTACCATTTGACAAAGTTACCTGGTAATCTGATCCACCCTTATAATACATACTTACATCACTGCCAGACAAAGAATAAGAATCCTTTTCTGAATCAGTGCTACTTTCATTCGCAGACAATACACCTACATCGCCCGATGGAGGTTCCTCATCCACTTCACTAGCAACCACATCATCTGTTGAGTTTGAATCAACTGCAACTACTGCAGAAACAGACAACATGAACACTAATGTCATTAAAATTAAACTAATTTTTTTATTAAACATACGTTAACTCCATTTAACATTTGTTCGTGTTAAATTATTACTAGTTTAATGTATAAAAAGCTTTTGATTTTTAAAAAAAGCTCAAATAAGTTTAATTTTAAAAAAATAAGACAATATAAAGTAATATTAATTATAAAAAGGTTAAACTGAATGAAATCAATATCAAAAGATAAAACTAATTTAAAACTAACATTATTGCAAAAAAAATTATCAAAAAGTTTTTTTCATCAAATAAAAGAAATCTAAACAAAATTGCAAAATGCTAAAAATTATTAAAAATATAAAAAAAAATTTATTAAGCCAAATAATAAAAAAAATAAATTTAAATAGCTTAAATCAAATTTAAGCTATGAAATGACATTATTCTACAGTCACACATTTTGCCAAGTTTTTAGGCTTGTCCGGGTCGTGACCCTTCTCAAGAGTAATGTAATATGCAATTAACTGCAACGGCACAATGTAAACCAATGGTGCAATAATCTCTTTAACATTGGCATTAATTGGAATAATATCATTTACCTTTGCTTTAAGAGATTCATCATCAGCGGATCCAATAGCCAACACATTAGCTCCACGGGATTTGACTTCCTCCAGATTGCTCATGGTTTTCCTATAATTGTCACCAGGAGGTATTATGACCACAACCGGAATTCCCTCATCAATCAAAGCCAAAGGACCATGCTTTAGTTCTCCGGCAGCATAACCTTCACCATGAATGTAAGTGATTTCCTTGAGTTTTAAAGCACCTTCGAGTGCTGTGGGATAAGAGTAGCCTCTTCCCAAATAGAAGAAATCTCTAGCATAATTATATCTTTTTGACAATTCCTTAACCAGATTTTCACTTTCTAAAGCTTCATCAATGAAATCTGGAACCTTATCCAATTCATTTAGAAGTTCAACATTCTTGGATATCAATGCTGCAAACAAGTATATTGCGGTTAACTGCGCGACGTATGTTTTTGTTGCCGCAACACCAATTTCAGGGCCTGCCTGAGTTTGAATGACATATTGAGCCCTTCTTGTAATTGAAGAACCTGCAACATTAACGATACCTAATGTCTTTGAAGTCTCATTAGCCACATCCAATGCCTTTAGGGAATCTGCGGTTTCACCGGATTGTGAAATGAATATTACTAAAGTTTTATCATTTAGAGTATTGGCAGAATATTTAAACTCTGAAGCCAAAATAACATCAGTTGGAATGCCTGCAAGAGATTCTATTAAATATTTACCAGTTAAAGAAGCATGATATGAAGTACCACATGCAACAAAGCAGATTCTTTGAATATCACCGGCATCATCGATTATTTCCTGAATATTATCCCTTTGAGTTAAAGTATTTCTAACTGCAGTTGCCTGCTCGTTAATTTCCTTAATCATGAAGTGATCATAACCTTCTTTTTCAGCCATTTCAGGTGTCCAGTTGATAGTGTCCACTTCCTTGTTGACCACATTGTCGAATTCATCATGAACAACGACACCCTCTTTGTCTAAAATGACAATTTCACCCTTTTCAGGATAGATTATATCACGAGCATATTTTAAAATGGCCGGTGAATCTGATGCAAGGTAATATCCGTCTTCACCAATACCTACAATTAAAGGAGAGTCCTTACGGGTTGCCACAATCTTATCCGGCTCATTAATGGATATTGCCGCAATGGCATAAGCTCCCTCAATTACATCAATGGTTTTTCTAACGGCATGCTCCAAATCAAATTTTTCAGACATGAACTTTTGAATTAAATGCGGAATTACTTCAGTGTCGGTGTCTGATTTGAACACATGACCTTCTAAAATTAACTTTTCCTTAATTTCAAGGTAATTTTCAATGATACCATTGTGAACAACGGCCACTGTATTATCTTCATCTATATGAGGATGTGAATTTAATTTTGAAGGGTCCCCATGTGTTGCCCATCTAACATGAGCAATTCCAAAGTTTCCATCCATTTCTGTGAGGTTTAATTTTTTATCCACTTCAGCAATTTTACCTTTATCCTTCTTAATATGGATTTTCCCTTCACTAAAAGTCGCTAGGCCAATGGAGTCATAACCCCTATATTCCAATTTGGATATGCAGTCAAACAATATTGGCGCAACATCCCTATCCTCTTTTAGTATACAACCAACAATTCCACACATCTAATCACCTTGATACTCGTAAATTTCCTTATACATCTTGACAACATCACCAATTATCAAAATGGCTGGAGTTTTAATTTCCTTTTCGGAAATATCCCCAAGTGTGCCGAAAACCAAGTTTTCTTCAGGCAATGTTCCACTTTCAATAGCGCAAACCGGTGTGTCTGCAGCACGGTATTTCATGATTTCTGAAGTATTTTCCTTGATATTGCCAATACCCATCAATATAACTAATGTGTCTGCAGTATAATCCCAATGCACTTGACTTTCCGGTTTGGTTGGGTCTTCATGACCGGTTACAATAGTGAGTGATGTTGCAACTGCTCTGTGAGTTACAGGTAGTCCTAGAGAAGTTGGTGCTCCAATAGCTGAAGTTACACCTGGAATCACTTCAAATTTGATATCATGTTCCATTAAAGCTAATATTTCTTCTCCACCACGACCAAAGACAAAAGGATCTCCACCTTTGAGTCTGACAACATTTTCATGATTTTGAGCTTGCTTTATAATCAACTCATTGATTTCATCTTGAGTTTTGTAATGTTCCCCTGCCTTTTTACCTACATATATTTTTTCTGCAGTATCAGGAGCGTGGGCCAATATTTCTTCATTAGCCAAATAATCATATAAAACAACATCAGCTTTATTTAAAGCCTTTACAGCTTTAAGAGTTATTAAATCAGCATCTCCAGGTCCTGCACCAATTAAATAAACTACCATCTTATCACTTTTCTATAAAAATCCTTTGAAGAAATTCAAACCATCGTCTGAACCAAATATTTCCTCACATGCTCTTTCAGGGTGAGGCATCATTGCGCAAACAAGACCAGATTCATCACAAACACTTGTAATGGCTTCCATGGAACCATTCGGATTTTTACCTTCAAATTGCAATACAATTTGGTCCTGGTCTTTTAGTAAATCAATGTCTTCTGTATAAAATCTTCCTTCCGCATGAGCGATTGGAAGGTCAATAATTTGATCTTTTTTAAATGCTTTTGTAAATGGGGTTCTGTTTGTAGCGACTTTAAGTTTAGACCATTCACAGTTAAATTTAGGAGTTTCATTTGTAATGAAAATACCTGGAACAAGTCCGATTTCACCTAAAATTTGAGCACCATTACAAATTCCTAAAACTGGCTTTTCTTCTTTTACTAATTCTTTAATACCATCAATAACTGGTGTGATTGAAGCCATAGCACCAGCCCTTAGGTAATCCCCATAGGAAAATCCGCCAGGAATAACGATACCATCATAATCTGTGAGTTTCTCTTCACTCCACCAGACGTATTCCGGTTCAAGACCTGCAAGTTCACATGCCTGTGCCACATCACGGTCACAATTAGTTCCTGGAAATCTAATTACTCCAATTTTCATTATATTCACCTATTTACCGCAAGCCATGTTTTGTGGAATAACATTTATTTTATAATCATGAATTACAGGATTACAAAGTAATCTTTCACACATATCAACAACGTTTTCTCTTATTACTTCCCTGTCTTCCCCTTCCATTTGGAATTTAATGATTTCATCAGTCTTAACGTTTTTTACAGTGTAACCGAGTAAATCAAGGGATCTTTCGATTGTACTTGCTTCTGGGTTTAACATACCGCTTTTAAGAGAAATTTTAACTTCAATATCAAATAACATTTAAATCACCTTTTCATCATCTGGAATAATCCTATTATAAACTTCTATATAAGCTTCCATTACCTGGTCATCTTTTCCTTTTCTGAACAATTCCTTATCCAACATCTCTAAGGTTTCACTATCCCATAACCTGCATCCATCCGGAGAGATTTCATCACCTAAAAGGATGTTTCCATCTTTATCCTTACCGAATTCAACCTTATAGTCAACTAAAATTATGCCTGCATCCGCAAAGAATTTTGTTAAAATCTCATTGATTTTTAAAGCTTTTTCGGTTAAAATATCGATTTCTTCCTGAGTAGCAATTCCTAATGCCTTTATAATAGAATCATTTAACATAGGGTCATGATATTCATCTGCTTTGAAATCCATTTGTACAATAGGAGGTTCAAGTCTAGTGCCGTCAGCAATTGGATATTTGCGAACTAAACTACCTGTTGCAATATTTCTTACAATAACTTCGATAGGAATCATTTCAAGTTTTTTTGCAAGCATAACATTAGGTTCAGGCAAGTCAATGAATTGAGTTGCAACGCCATTTTCCTCCAATACTTTAAATATTTTAGAAGAAATGACAGCATTGTACGCTCCTTTATCATTCATCACTTCTTTACGTTCACCATCACCTGCAGTCATGTCATCTCTAAACTCAATGATCACTTTATCGTCATCATCTGTGGTAAATACGCTTTTTACTTTTCCACTATTAATTAACTCTTTTTTGTTCATGATATCAACAAAATTATTAAATTATTATAATATAATTTTAGAATTTAATATTATATAAAAATAGTTAAATATTTTCAAATCCCAACATGGGGAAATTAAAAAAAAATAAAAAAAGGTAGAGAATTTTAGGATTCTCTATTTTTTAACTTTTACGCTTCTTTTGACAGTGTCTTTTAGGTAGGTTACTTGGTATTTTACCTTTTTGCCCACTTTGAGTTTTTTAAGCACTGATTTTTTGATGGTTACTTTTGCTATACCCTTTTTGTTGGTTTTTGCCTTGTATTTTTTGCCTTTGAACTTGAAGGTCACTTTTTTATTTTTAAGTGCTTTTTTGCCTTCTTTTAAGGTTGCTTTCACTACAAGTTTTTTGGCTGATTTTTTGACTTTAACCTTCTTGAGAGTTAAGACCTGTTTTACTTTTACCTTGTTGGTCACTTTGATTCCTTTGTATTCAGCAGTTACTGTGTATGTTTTCGGAAGATAGTTTTTAGTGAATTTCAAGGTAATATAACCATTCTTATCAGTTTTTAATGTTTGTGCCTTACCGTTCACTGTCACTTTTACCGCAACGTTTGATCCGACAGGTTTACCATCATCTCCAATGATGCGAAGCTTGTAGGCATAGTTTTTGCCATAGAATGTGTTCACATTCTTGTTTCCAGTGATTCTAGTAGTGATTTTAACGGTTTTAGCAACATTATCGTTGTTTAATGGGTTTACAGTAGTCACTTCATATGTTCCAATTGCCAATTTGATGTTTAGAACAGCAATACCCTCATCATTGGTTGTGGCATTGTATTTGTTGCCGTTTATGATGAATGTGACTTGCTTTTTGGCTATTGGGTTTCCGTTTCCGTCAACAACTGTTACTTGATAGTCCACACCGCTGTTGTATCCTCTGATCATGTCCACTGCTTTTATGATTGCTGTGACATTAGCAATGCTTGTTTCCTTGGATTTAGCAGGATAGTTTGCATCACCAGTGTATTCAAAGTCCACAGTACTATCTAATGATATCAGAGGCATGGTTATAACTGCCTTACCGTTTTCAACTGTTGCGTTGTATTGTTTGCCGTCAACAATAACTGTAACGTTTCCTGTAGCATCTTCAGGGAATGTGAATGTTATTACAGTTTCATTTGCGGCGTTTATTGCAGTTATTTCAGGTTCGAAAGCTTCATTTTTTAGCACACTAACTTTGACAGTGTCATTTATTGCTGAAGTGTAGTTTTCACTTTCACCATATTTTACGGTTATAGTATAATTTCCAACTTTAACGCCTGTGAATGTTATTGTATTTGTGCCCACATTCAATGTTTCCTCTTTGGTTTGATTTCCAACAGTTATATTGTATTTACCGCTAGCATCAGTGTTAATGGTGATTATTACATCACCAGGATAGGTTATGTTTTCTGCTTTTACTGTTATTGTTGGTATTGTTTTTAAAACACTTACCTTGACTGTGTTGTTAGTTGCACTTGTGTAGTTTTCTGTTTCAGCATAAGTTACGTTAATTATGTATTCATTTGCAGATAAACCAGTGAATGTAATGCTTTCAACAGTATTTGCGGTTAAATCAACCTCTTTTTGTTGATCTCCAACTTTAACAGTGTATTTTCCACTAACATCACTAGCAATATTTACAATCAAGTCTCCAGGGTAAGTTACATTTTCAGCACTAACATTAATTGTTGGTGTTGCTTTAAAGACGTTTACCTTGACTGTGTCG
>Ga0256405_10007500_pt1 | contig 16382 bp, 16 predicted proteins | sample RumenRJG_02DNA_FD_189096 | JGI IMG/M metagenome (GOLD analysis project Ga0256405, IMG submission 189096) | Bovine rumen microbial communities from Lethbridge, Alberta, Canada - RJG_02 | ecosystem: Host-associated > Mammals > Digestive system > Stomach > Rumen | place: Canada: Alberta...
AAGCGAGCAGGAAGTAGAGACCTGCAACACCAAAGAGCACAAACAGCATAAACGTTGCGGCCCGCATAATACGATTGGTCGTCACACACATCACGGCCGAGCCGAGGATGATGACAGCCAAGATGCAAAACATGATGATATTTGCCATAGGTCTTTACTTGGTTTTAGTGTTAAACTTACCAATCTCGAACGGTGCCCCACCCTCTAAGATGTTAGGCAGCGAACCGCCCTGGTACTGCTCCTTGTCGAGATGAAGCACCAGCTTGGAACGGTCGAACACGGCGTTCTCGAAATCGTTAGTGAACTCAATAGCGTCGAAGTTGCAGGCGTTGGTACATAGCTGGCAGAACATACAGTCACCCAGATCGTACTGATAGTCGTCGAGCACCTTCTTCTTCTTGCCCGTCTCGGGGTCTTCAGCCATGTGGGCTGTAATCTTGATGGTCCCATTGGGACAGGCCTTCTCGCAAAGTGTGCAGGCAGTACACTTGTACTGACCATTCTCGACACGCTTGAAGACTAGACGCCCACGATGGCGTTTGGCCACATGGAGCGTGGTCTTACGGTTCTCGGGATACTGCTCTGTAGACTTATTGGTAAAGAAGTCCTTCCAGTACTCCTTCCAGGTAATCTTCATACCTGTTGCCAGCGTCTTCAGGCCATGCCCGATTTCTCCGAAATATCCTTTATTGTTTTCCATTACTACACATTAATTAATATAAAGACCTAAAGCCACGACCACCGTCATCAACACGAGATTGATGAGCGACAGCGGCATCAGATACTTCCACTCTAACTTTAGAATCTGGTCAATACGCAGACGGGGGAATGTCCACTTAATCCACATCAGAATCCACACCAGGAAGAAAGCCTTGCCTAAGAACCAGATGATACCGGGGATGTAGTTCATCACGGCATCGAAGGCTTCAACGCCAATGTTGACAGGAGCCCAACCGCCAAGGAACACCGTAGCGGCAATACCGGCAATAATAAAGAGGTTAAGGAACTCGGCTAGATAGAAGAAACCGAAGCCCATACCAGAGTATTCCGTGTGGTGACCTGCTGTCAGTTCACTCTCGGCTTCAGCCATATCGAACGGGCCTCGGTTGGCTTCTGCGTTACCTGCAATGAGGAATACGATGAAAGCGATGATAGCAGGAACATGCCCCTGGAAGATGAGCCACTTCCAAGGCCCCGTCTGTGCCTCAACGATGCCCGACATCTGCATGGTGCCCGTCAGGATGACGGCCGTAATGAGGCAGAGGCAGAGCGACATCTCATAGGAGATCATCTGCACGGCTCCACGCATGGCCGACACAACAGAATACTTGTTGTTGGAGGCCCAGCCTGCCAGGAAGATACCGACGACGCCGATCGAGGAGATGGCCGTCAGCAGGAAGATTCCCACGTTGAAGTCGAGCACCGTAGCGCCATTGTTCCAGGGTAGAAACGAGAAGGCGCCTACGGAACCGAAGATTACCAAAAGCGGGGCGATGGCATAGAGCAGTTTATCGGCCTTGTCAACAAAGAAAATCTCCTTGATAAGCATCTTGAAAACGTCGGCAAATACCTGCAGCAGGCCCCAGGGGCCAACACGCATCGGACCAAGACGGCACTGGAAGTAGGCACACACCTTACGCTCCATGAAAATCAGTACGATGGCCAGCAGAGCATAACCGCCAAGGATGGCGGCACCTACCAGCACACACTCAATCAATATCGCTAACCAGTCAGGGCATCCTATTGTCACCCTGAGCAACTGGTCGAACCATTGTGTAACTAAACTAAAATCGAACATATAGTTTTAATATTTTTACCACAAATTTCACTAATATACGAATTCTTTCCTTACGCAGCAAATTACTCTAATTAGCTCTATTGGTGGTGTTTATTTTTATCTGTCAATGTCCGGTATCACAAAATCTATAGCGGCACCGGTAGCCACGAGGTCGGCAATCTTCTGACCGCGTAGCATCGGGTCGAGGGCACCTGTCAGCGACAAGCCCATCGGGCGCATCTTCAGACGGTACGGACTCTTGTCGCCGCGAGAGTCGAGGTAGATGCCGAACTCACCGCTGGCACCCTCCACCGAGAAGTACCACTGGCCTTCGGGAACCTTGATGATAGGCTTCTGCTTGACGTAGAAATCGCCCTCAGGGATGTTGTCGATGAGCTGCTCGATGATGGCAAGACTCTGGTACATCTCATTGATGTGAATGGTGTAACGGTCCATCGTGTCGCAGCCCGTCATCGTCACCTGCTCCCACTCCACCTTGTCATACATGTCGTACGGGTGATTCTTGCGCACATCATTCTTCCAACCTGAAGCACGTCCGGCAGGACCGGTGACTGCATACGAGATACAGTCGTCGAGTGACATCGGGCCTACTTTCTCGAAGCGGTTGTGGGTGATAATGTTGTCGCCGAACACGTCGACATACTCCTGGATAATGGGCTTCATATACTTGACGAGATCCTTCACGTTCTTCACGAAGTTGGGGTCAATATCGTCCTGCAGACCGCCTATACGGTAGTAGTTCTGAATAAGACGGCCACCCGTGGTCTCCTCCATACAGTTGAGCACGTGCTCACGGTCGCGCATCGAATAAAGGAAGGCTGTCAAGGCACCCATATCCTGAGCACAGCAACCGACGTACAACAGGTGTGAGTCCAGACGCTGCAACTCGTCCATAATGGTACGGATGTACTTGATGCGGTCTGTCAGTTCTACACCCATACCCTCTTCAATAACACCTACAAGAGCATGGCGGTGCATCATGGCACTCAAATAGTTAAGACGGTCGGTTAAAGCAAGAGTTTGCGGATAGGTCATCTGCTCGCACATCTTCTCGATACCGCGGTGTATATAGCCAAGATGCGGATAGACACGCTTGACGGTTTCGCCGTCAAGTACCGTCTGTAGGCGGAGCACACCGTGGGTTGAGGGGTGCTGAGGGCCGATGTTGATAACATAATCATCGCTAGTAAAGAGCTTGTTCTGCTTTACTTGCAGGTTGCCATCCTTGTCGAGGAAGTACTCCAGACCATAGTCAGGCTCCACATCGTCATCCAGCGTATAGCTATCATCGAACTTCCAGTCCTTACGGAAAGGATAGCCTTTAAAGTCGCTACGCAGGAACAAGCGGCGCATATCGGGATGCCCCAGGAAGACGATGCCGTAGAAATCATAGACCTCACGCTCTAACAGGTCGGCCACACGCCAGATGTTTGAGACAGTGGGGATAAAGGGAATCAGCTGGCCGTCGGTCTCACCAGTGCCGTTCGAGGCAATGCCGTCGCCGCACACCTGCGTCTTTGCCAGCATCTTCACGCTGCAACGCTCGTGGGTATCGGTATTCTCTAAGATATAGATACAACCTAGACCCTCTTCTGCTCCAAAGTCTTCGCCAACAATCGTTACAAGATAATCGAAGTGCTTCTTAGTCTTCAAGTCCAGCATCTGCTGTGCGAACTTGTCAAAGTCGAATGATAAGAAATCTAACTTCATGCCTTCTCCTCCTTCTTTAATTCTTCAACAAACTCCTTGGGCACATCGGTCACCACAATCGGCTCTCGGCGATGGTCGCCCAAGTGACGGGCTGTCAATTCCTCGTTAGATATGCCCAGCTCACGTTCCTCGGCATTCTGTTTGTGGTTGGCACCACCGAAGAATTTTTCGATTTTCACCTTGCGCTGCAACTGCATCATGCCATACATGATTGCCTCTGGACGCGGGGGACAGCCAGGGATAAAGACATCGACGGGGACAATCTCCTCAATGCCCTTCACCACATGGTAGCTCGACTTGAAGGGACCGCCCGAGATGGCACAACCACCAACAGCAATGACATACTTAGGCTCAGCCATCTCGTCGTACAGACGCTTCAAGGCCGGAGCCATTTTGTGGGTTATCGTACCGGCACACATGATGAGGTCGGCCTGACGGGGGGAGTTACGCGTCACCTCGAAGCCGAAGCGTGCAAAGTCGTAACGCGAACAGCCACAGGCCATAAACTCGATACCACAGCACGAGGTCGCAAACGTCAGAGACCACAACGAATTGGCACGACCCCAATTGATGAGTTTGTCAAGACTGCCAGTAATGACGTTGACACCACCTTCGTGCAACTCATCAACAATCTTCTCCAACGACTCGTTGTCGTTCCACTCTTCATAGGGAATGGACTTGATTTTCGGTTTCATTTCCATTCAAGCGCTCCTTTCCGCCAGGCGTATGCCAGGCCTAAAACCAATACTAACAAGAAGAACCCGATGCTCAGCAAAGCCATTTCACCAAAGTCCTTCACGACTACCGCCCATGGATACAGAAACACCGTTTCCACATCAAACATGAGGAACAAGATGGCGAACAGGTAGAAGCCTACACTAACAGGCAGCCAGGAGGTGCCATGAGTGGGAATACCACACTCATAGGGTTCTCCTTTCACCTTGTTGTAGGAACGCGGACCTATCAGCTTAGCAACAACGTAAGCTCCCGCCACCAATGTAATAGCCGTCAGTAAGACGGTAATTAACAAAGTAAAATTCATAAAAGTTTATAATGTTATAACAATTGTTCGCGAATTTGCGCGCAAAGGTACAAAAAAATCTGCAAACTTTCAGTATAAATACTATTTTTTTTCATACCTTTGCAGCGTAATAACAAAAATATGGCAAGAAACAAGAAACCATTACCTCTTTTAGAAGGGGTAAAAATTGAGGCTGTTGCCGCTGAGGGCAAATGTCTGTTGCATTGGAACGACTTGGTGGTCTTCGTACCTTTCTGTGTTCCGGGCGATATTTGTGACGTACAAATCAGACGTAAGAAGCACTCCTTTGCCGAGGGCGAAGTGGTGAGATTTATTGAATATAGTAAGGTACGTGAAACGCCTTTCTGCCAGCATTTCGGTGTCTGCGGAGGTTGCAAATGGCAGAACTTGCCCTATGACGAGCAACTGAAAGCGAAGCATCAGCAGGTGAAAGACCAACTGACACGTATCGGCAAAATTGAACTGCCAGAGTTCCGCCCCATCTTGGGAAGCGTCAAGACAAGAGAGTATCGCAATAAACTCGACTTCGGATGCGCCAATAAACGCTATCTGACAAAGGAACAAATCAGTAATCTGCCGCACGATGAGAGCCAGAGTCTAAAAGATGTGCCCGCCATTGGCTTTCACATTACAGGCGCATTCGACAAAATTCTGCCTATTGAGAAATGCTGGCTGATGGATGACCTGCAAAACAAGATACGTAACGACATTCGCGACTACGCCATGGATAACGGCTTGACGTTCTTTGACCTCCGTCAGCAGACAGGCTTCCTGCGCGACGTCATCGTCCGCAATTCTGCCAGCGGCGAATGGATGGTCATCGTCCAGTTCCATTACGACGAGACGAGTGGAGAGAAGGAGGCTACTGAACTACTCCAGTATGTCGCCGACAAATTCCCGCAGATCACATCACTGATGTATTTAGACAATCAGAAGTGTAACGACACCATTGGCGATCAGGAGATTAAGACCTTCAAGGGCAGCGATCACATCTTTGAACTGATGGAAGACCTAAAGTTCAAGGTTGGTCCGAAGTCCTTCTACCAGACAAATACCGAACAGGCCTACCATTTATATTGCGTGGCCCGCGACTTTGCAGGACTAACGGGCAACGAACTTGTGTACGACCTCTATACCGGCACGGGTACCATTGCCAACTTTATTGCACGTCAGTGCCGTCAGGTCATCGGCATAGAATACGTGCCGGAAGCTATTGAGGACGCTAAGATCAATTCTGAAATCAACGGCATCAACAATACACTGTTCTATGCTGGCGACATGAAAGATATTCTCAACGACGACTTTATCAGCCGTCACGGACGTCCTGATGTCATCATCACCGACCCGCCACGTGCCGGAATGCACCCCGACGTTGTGAAAACCATCCTCCGGGCAGCCCCACAGCGCATCGTTTACGTTTCATGCAATCCAGCCACACAGGCTCGCGACCTACAGGAACTGGATGCCGCTTACCGCGTTGTTGCCGTACAGCCTGTAGATATGTTCCCTCATACGCCACACGTTGAGAATGTCGTGCTACTTGAAAAAAGAATAAAAGATTAAACGACGAATTTCGGCGCAAGGAGAAAAGTCCGTGGATGGCTCAATGGCATTTAAATCTCACGGGTGAGCCGTAAGTTTTTCTAAACGTACACGCGCGTAGGTTAGTGAAAACGGAAAACAGCCCACCCATGTCGCCCATCCCACCCCTAAGCTTCTTGCCCCCAAACCAGCAAAGCCGGAGTTAGGAGCGACATGGGCGACATGGGTGAGGTGTTTTCCGGTTAAGCTATCCATAGTGAGAGGTGAGAAGTGAAAGGTGAGAAGTGAGAGGTGAGAAGTGAGAGGTGAGAGGTAAAACGTTACGGCCTCTCGTGAAAAATTCACGGCCTTACAGAAAATCGTCACGGCCTCTCGTGAAAACGTCACGGCCTTACACCTTTCACTTCTCACTTCTCCCTATGGATAGCTGGGTGTGGGAAGTGAGACGAGTGTGGGATGTTTTCTGCTTTCACTGTCCTATTACACGCGTATGCAAAAGACAAATACATCTATTGGGGCATCCACGGACTTTTCCCCCTGCGCCCGAATTTCCGCCGCAACGACTGCCACAGATGCGTCTTCTGGCGCAATACGTAAATTGAGTAAGCCGTGCTGACAATAGTCAGTGCGGCTTCTGTTATCCAATAAGTCCATCCTTCTGCCAGCGTTGAAACGATGAATGCCAGCGCACCTATAGACATCTGAACTGAGGCATAACAAATGACCATCCACGAGCTTCGATACTGATATTGCCAAAAAGCGTAACTCCACACAATCATCCACTCCGCCATATGGGCTACGACGATAGCCAGTCCAGTGCCCCAGACACCCCACCACTGGTAGCCAATGACGATAGCAACGACTAAGACAACGAAATAAGACGTCTCCAAGAACAGGAAAGACAACGAACGGCTACGCGCCAACGTGATATAAGCCACCGGCATTGACAGCACCTTGAAATACATGGCCAGGACAGCCACCTGCGCCATCTGTATCACTGCTATGAAGTCGCGGCTGAATAGTATCGGTACAAGCACGGGCAGCGTCATCAGCAGCCCCACCAACATTGGCGAGAGCAACAATAGCGAGACTTCCATCTGCCTATTTACTGTCTCATTGGTAGCGGCAACATCTTTGCTGACGGCTGACAGACGCGGGAAATAGTCGGTCTCCATAGCCGAGAACACCATCCCCGCATAAGTAATGGTTATCATGTAACCAGTATTGTAGAGACCAACCTCGTCCAAGTTTCCCTCTACGTTCAGGAACGACCTGATAAGCATCTCTGAGGCACTGCCAATAGCAGCAGCCAATACATACGAAAGTCCCAATCTAATCATACCAAGTCCATCGCGTAAGTGCTGCTTGCTGAAGCGCAGTTGCAAAGGGTAGCAATGATAGGAATAATAGATGGTAGCCAACATGGAGAAACCAGCAATGAGGATGATAGAGGGCAATACGCCCGATGAACCGAAGAAATAATAAAAAGGTACCGAAAGGACTACTGAGGCCACAGCTGTAATAACCTGCAATCGGGCCAAGGCACCTAATCGCCGAGCACTCTTGAGTATCACCGTCTCGCCACTACTAATGGCAATCATAGCTACGGCCACACCAAGCATCGCATAGTGCAAGGTGTGATTGCCCCAAGTAAACGTTACGGTATTGAGTAACGGACTTATTGCCATACAGAACAGGAAACCTAGCACTGCAGCAATTAGGCTCCACAAACGTACTACCTGCAGGTAATAGCGAAACTGTCGGCGCTGCTGGTCCTCATATAATTCAGACAACTTGGGTATGGCACCAAAAGAAATTCCAAGATTGGTACATTGCGAAGCGAAATTCTGAACCGATACCAACAAGGCATTGAAGCCTATGCCGTTTGCGCCCAAGAACACGGCCATAGCCTTGTTGCGCACAAGGCCGATTAATATAACCAAGCTCTGTACACCACCAAAAATGCCTGTATATTTTAGGACGTGACTATAGCCGTCGGTGTTTTTTTCTTCCATCACTTTGTTAAGAAACGGAAAAAAAAGCATTTTATTACTATTATCCATTTTTTTTCGTAACTTTGCACGCGAATTTACAAATAGAACTCAAATGAACAGTTACGAGATAATTGACCATTGGACAAAGGGCATCCCTTATGAACTTGCATTTTGGAACAATGTCTTCAGGTGGAAACACACCTTCGACGGCATGATGGGGTGGTCGCACTATGGATCTCTTATTGAGTTGGAGGGATTTGATGTTCACAGTTTCCTACTGCCAACAGAATCGCCGAAAGTTCTTGACGTTGGCTGTGGCATGAGCTATGCCACCGGAAACCTTATCGAGAAACATGGACAGCGCCAGCAAATTGACATACACTTTGTCGATCCGTTAGCCACAGAATTCAACAAGATACTTAAACGCTACAAACGGCAGTTGCCCAAGATAGAGTTCGGTATGGTTGAACATCTGTCAGCCTTCTTTCCACATCGTGATGCAGACCTTGTCATTATCCAAAATGCGCTTGACCACTCTGCTTTCCCCGTCAAAGGTATTTACGAAGCTCTTCACACACTGAAGCCGGGAGGGATTCTTTACCTGAATCACCATCCTAACGAAGCAGAGACAGAGCACTATAAGGGTTTTCACCAATACAACATTGTTCAGGAGGGCGCTTCACTCGTCATTTGGAACAAACACGAGCGATGGGACATCAATCGGCTCTTGGAAGGCTTTGCCGAAACCTCTGTCTGCACACAGACCAACCAACACGTTGTGGCCATCATCCGCAAGACAGGAGAAATACCTCAACACCTGACAGACAATGACGGCGACAAGCGACTGTTAGCCGCTATGTACATAGAAGCATCACTGCGGCAGCAGTCATTCTGGTCGACGCTCCAATTTCAGTCTAAATACTGGCTTTTCAACATCATCCAATTCTTTGCACAAGCATTGCCGTGGAACCTGAAGATGAAAGCCAAGAAACTCATTCAACAAGCATAGGTTATGAAGCTGAGTATCGTCATACCTATTTACTGTGTAAAACACACACTGGACAGGTGCGTTGAGAGCGTACTTGCACAAGACGTCTTAGATGCAGAGGTGATTCTCGTCGATGACGGCTCGCCAGACAGCTGCCCTCAGAAGTGTGACGAATGGGCGGTTAGGGACCGTCGTATCAGCGTCATCCACCAAGCGAACATGGGACTTAGCGGAGCCCGCAACACCGGCATTGAGGCAGCGCAAGGCGACTACATCACATTTGTAGATTCAGACGACTACCTTGAACATAATACTCTAAATGCTCTCATTGCAACGTGTTACGTACATCCCGAATATGACATTGTGGAATACCCAGCCGTACTGTTCGAAGGTTCAAACCGTCAACAACTACTTTCTTTTCAAGACAAGGCATACCACAGTAGTAAGGATTATTGGTATGGTGCAAAAGCCTACCTGCACACCTATGCTTGCAACAAGGTGTTCAAGCGGAAGCTGTTCGACGATGTCCGATTCCCCGTAGGAAAGAAGTTTGAGGATGTTTACACGCTACCACTACTCCTACAGAAGGCCAGCGTCATTGCAACCTGCTCCTCAGGACTCTATCATTATTGTTACAATTGTCAGGGCATAACGACAACAGCAGGTACAACAGAATGGCGCATGCTACTTGATGCCCATTTATGCATCGCCAGCAACCCCATGCTACAGCCATTGACAGACGAATACTGTATTCACCTGCTGAACATCCAATTATACAATAACGAACTGACAGGCGACCCACCGCAAATCCCCGACCTGCACTTTCATCACCTGTACAGTATCAAAACTATTCTATATCAAATCTTAGGTATCAGAACTCTATGCTTACTAAACAGAATCTTCAGGAAAATTGCCAAGCGCCACTCATAACGTTTATCGTTGTCTGTTACAACCTACCAGTAGAAATGATCTGCCAATGTTTAGACAGTATCATTGGTTTGTCGTTCAGCCGTTCCGAACGCGAAATCATCGTGGTGGATGACGGTTCTGACGTATCACCTCTCGGCCAACTCAACACCTTCATCGAAGACATCGTCTATGTACGCCAGCCAAATGCTGGACTCAGTGCCGCCCGTAATCGAGGGATTGACATGGCATCAGGCCAATATCTGCAGTTTGTAGATGGCGACGACTACTTTTTACGCACAGCCTACGAGCATTGTCTCGACATCATACGCTACCAGAAACCCGATATTGTGATGTTTGACTTCACGAATGAAGACGAAAAGAGTTATACAGTCGATGTCAATGATAACCTCAAGAGCGGCTGCGAATATCTGGCCCAACATAACCTACAAGCTACTGCTTGGGGCTACCTCTTCAAGCGCGATATACTGGGAAACCTGCGCTTCACACGAGGCATCTATCATGAAGACGAAGAATTCACGCCACAGTTGCTGCTGCGTGCAGAGAGTGTCTGCTCTACTGATGCAAAGGCATACTACTATCGTCGCAGACCGCATTCCATCACCAACGAGGCAAATATACGCTTCGTTATCAGGCGGTTGAATGATTGTCATTTAGTGATATGCAAGCTCAACAACCTAGCCGACACAATGCCACCTGCTGAACGCAAGGCCCTACAACGTCGCGTCGCACAGTTGACAATGGATTATATTTACAACATCATTATCCAAACAGGTAGTCAACACTATCTAGAACGCAAACTCTCTATTCTACGTAATGAAGGGCTGTTTCCCCTGCCTGATCGCCCATACACAACAAAGTACAAGTGGTTTCGCAGGTTTATAAGCAATAGTTTGGGGCAGAAACTTCTGCTAAATGTGCTACCTATAATGAATAAAGAGCGATGAGATTACTGTTTATAGGCGAATACAGCAATGTACACTGGACGCTAGCCGAAGGACTACGGCAATTGGGCCACGAGGTGACTGTCATCTCCAATGGTGACTTTTGGAAAGATTATCCGCGTGACATAGACGTCAGCCGTCCTGATGGCAGATTGAGCGGTTTGAGACTACTGACTCGTATCTACACTTTGCTACCGCGACTTAGCGGCTACGATGTTGTACAACTTATCAATCCTATATTCTTCGAACTCAAGGCAGAACGCCTGTTTTCCATTTATCGCTACCTGCGCCACCACAACAAGCAAGTGGTTCTCGGTGCTTTTGGCATGGACTGGTACTGGGTCAACACCTGTACTCATAAGAAACCATTGCGCTACAGCGATTTCAACATTGGTGACAAACTGCGTAATGACCCTTCATCCATAAGAGAGCGGAACGACTGGCTTGGAACGTCTAAAGAACGACTGAACATTATGATTGCCAACGACTGTGATGCCATCGTAACAGGACTTTACGAATACGACATCTGTTACCGTCCATATTTTCCTAACAAAACACACTTTATTCCCTTCCCTATCAAAATGCCGGAAAGTTTTCGTACAGAGCGATGCCTTCCTTCAGCGGTTGCCTTTTTCATCGGTATCAGCCGAAGCCGAAGCCAGTACAAAGGCACCGACATCATGCTTGATGCCGCCAAAGAATTGCAAAGACATTACCACCATCGGATGAAACTCACTATTGCAGAGGGTTTGCCCTTCAGCAAATACCAACAACGACTCGAAGGATCAGACGCCATACTCGATCAGCTTTATAGCTATACTCCTTCGATGAACCCTTTGATGGCTATGTCGAAAGGTGTTATCTGTATCGGTGGCGGCGAACCCGAAAACTATGAAATCCTAAACGAGACGGAATTGCGTCCCATCATCAACGTCCAGCCCTCCTACGAAAGTGTGTATCACGAAATGGAACAACTCATCCTGCACCCAGAACGAATCACAGAACTGAAAAGACAGAGCATAGAATATGTCCGTCGCCATCACGACTACCTATCGGTAGCTCGCCGTTACGAGCAACTTTACCTCAGCCTTCAATAGCTTTCATGAGGAAGTCTACAGCCCCGTTAACGCCAAATTTTCTTACATCGAGACAGATGTCATAGTTACGTGCATCCTGCCACTCACTACCCGTAAATGTCTTTGTATAGAGTTCACGGCTATAGTCGTTGTCAACAATCATAGCTGCAGCATCCTGCTCGTTGAGGTCGTACTTCACGGCAATGCGACGTTTGCGGCAGTCCAGCGGAGAGTGTATGAAAATCTTCAGAGCGTTGGGATGGTCGCGAAAAATGTCGAAACCACAGCGCCCGATAATGACACACGACTCTTCATCGGCTATCTTACGAATAGCCTCTGCCTGTGCTTTGAACAACTCATGGCTTGTCTGACTCTGCTCGGCACCATTATATTGGGTGCTTGCCATGTAAGTGCGATAGAAGTTTGTGAAGTCGTCACGCCAAAGTGGGTTACGTGCTTCTATCTTCTCAACGGCATCCTCAACGGCACTAATGCGCTTAGCTACCTCATTCAGAATCTGTTTGTCTAAGAGTTTAACACCTAAGCGACGAGCCAATTCGACACCAATTTCATGACCACCAGTCCCGAATTGACGGCTGATGGTAATAACGAATTTATCCTCCTTATTCATAGCGTCACGTATTAAAGGTTATTATCTTTGTGGCAAAGATAGCAAAAATAATCGGAACATCCAAAGATATTCCGATTTATTTTTATTCTTTGCCCAAAAAAGCGGCACACATCTCTGCACATCGTTCGCCATCGACGCCTGCTGAGACAATGCCGCCGGCATATCCGGCACCCTCACCACAGGGGAAAAGCCCCTGCAGACGCACATGTTGCAGCGTCGATGCATCGCGCAGAATACGTACAGGACTGCTGGTACGTGTCTCGATGGCAATGAGAACGGCTTCGTTGGTCAAAAAACCATGAGCCTGGCGTCCGAAAATCTTGAAACCTTCTTGAAGGCGTCGCCCTATCATCGGCGGCAGCCAGAAGTGCAGGGGCGAGGAAATCAGCCCCGGAGCATAGCTCGACTTTGGTAGGTCATAGCTCAGTCTGCCGTTGACAAAATCAGACATACGCTGCGAGGGCGCCGTCTGCTTCATGTTGCCCTGCTGCCAGCAAAGGCGCTCCAACTGCTCCTGGAAAGCCATCACTTTTAACTGAGAGGTGAGAGGTGAGAAATGAGAGGTATGATTACTATCTTCGCCGTAAAGGTAATCATACCTCTCACTTCTCAGTTCTAACCTCTCACTTCCCAAGTCCTCCGGTCTCACCTCGACGACCATCCCCGAGTTCGACCATCGTGTACCGCGGTTGGCTGGACTCATACCGTTAACCACAATCTGTTCCTTGTCAGTAGCAGCAGGAATGACAAAACCGCCCGGACACATACAGAACGAGTAGACGCCGCGACCGTCAACCTGCGTCACAAATGAGTACTCTGCCGCCGGCAGGAACTTGCCACGCCCCTGTTTCGAGTGATATTGTATCTGGTCTATCAGTTGTGACGGATGTTCCAATCGCACGCCAACGGCAATGCCCTTGGCCTCGATTTCAATCTTCGCCTCGGCCAGGTAGCGGTAGATGTCACGTGCAGAGTGGCCTGTGGCTAAGATGACGGGGCCGCGAAACTCCCTGTCGGCAGCCACACAGCCTACAACCTGATCACCTCCAATAATCAACTGCGTCATCTTAGTCTGGAAATGCACCTCCCCGCCACAGTCCAGTATAGTGTTTCGCATCGCCTCAATTACCTTCGGCAGACGGTCAGTACCTATATGCGGATGAGCGTCGGCCAGAATGGCCGTCGAGGCTCCGTGCTGGCAGAACACGTTCAGAATCTTATCTATATTGCCACGCTTCTTGGAACGGGTGTAGAGCTTGCCGTCGGAATAGGCACCTGCCCCACCCTCGCCAAAGCAGTAGTTGCTCTCGCCATCAACCTGCTGCGTGCGCGAAATCTCCGCCAAGTCTTTCTTGCGGTCATGGACGTTCTTGCCACGCTCCAACACTATCGGGCGCAGACCCAGTTCTATGAGCCGTAGGGCTGCAAACAGTCCGCCGGGGCCTGCTCCCACGACGATAACCTGTCGGCGGTCGCTAACGTCGCGATAGTCCACGCGCCGGTATTCGTCATCCTGAGGTTGCTCGTTGATGTAGACGCGCACCTTCAGGTTGACGAAGATGGTACGCTGACGGGCATCAATGCTGCGCTTCAGAATGCGAACACCATGACAGGTGCGCACGTCAAAACCGTATTCGTCGGCCAGCCACGCCTTCAGGCTCTGTTCATTGGCAGCCACCTGCGGCAACACACGGATCTGGTATTCGTTCGTCATCTGATGTAGAGGAAATAGACAGCCGCCAACACGACAAGCAGCACGATTAGTACTACTGACTTCAACACACACGTCGTCACCTTTTTAATAATAATGAACGCCACGATGATAGCCACTAATAAAAAGAGATAATATCCTATATTCTGCATACTTCTAATTACTTAAAAAGTTTCCTGAACATAACAGGGATGGGCGTCTCAAACTCCATAGGTTGTCCCGTCACGGGATGGGTGAAGCACAACAACCATGCATGAAGACAGAGACGGTGCAGCGGATCGTCTCCATTGCCATATTTCGTATCGCCGCAGACGGGATGCCCCATATCAGCTGAGTGGACACGAATCTGATTCTTGCGCCCTGTTTCTAACTTAAACTCTACCAGTGAGTGTTCCGTAGTGCGGTCGAGCACGTGGAAGTGGGTAACAGCGTACTTACCACCGTTGTCCACAGATGACGAGTAAGTCACGTAAGCCTTATTGTCCTTCAGCCAGTTGGCTATCGTTCCCTCGTCATCAACCATCTCGCCACTCACAACGGCCACATAGCGGCGGTCATACACGATGTCATGCCAATTATGCTCCAAGATCTGTTCTGTCTCCACATCCTTGGCATACACCATCAGCCCGCTGGTGTCGCGGTCAAGACGGTGTACGACATGAGCCGTACAATGCTGGCGCGACATCTTAAAGTAGTCGTCGAGCACCGACTTTACGTTCAGCGACGAGTGGCCGGCCGCCATCGAGAGGATACCCACGGCCTTCTCGACAACAATCAGCCAGCGGTCTTCGTAGACAATCTTCACATAACGACTCTTGAAACCTTTCTGATTTTTCTTTGTGTTTGACACAGCAACCTTCATGCCTGGCTGCAGGGGGTAGTCAAACTGTGTAATAGTCTTACCATTAACTTTAACCCCCTGTCCTTGTAACGTGGCCTTTACTTTCGATCGCGTCTGTCCTATATGTTCCAATAGCCATTCAAGTAGCAGTGCTTGCTCGTTAACCGTGTAGTACCTATAGTCACCTTGGTTGATTCTTGCTGTATTCATTTTCATATCTGAAGGCAAAGTTTAATCAATTTTACTTGAAAAGCACCTTGCTACGACAACACTCCGTACCGTCGGTGCGTACGATACGTACACAGAATTCATTTTTACCTACCGTCTCACTGTACAAACTTAACCGATCTCCTGCATAGGCCTCAGCCACGTAAGCTATCTCGAAGCGATGAATCCGGTGCTCACGATACCATTCAATCGGCCAAAGGTCAAGAATATGCTCAATATATTTCACAGAGTTGATATGCCCGTTGATGTCCACATCACTATAAAACGTTTCGACAATACGTACAAGATTTGCTTCATCGGACATTTTGACACGTCCTCCTTTGTCAATCGGGCAAACTTTTTCTTTCTCTACCCAATCATCGATAGCACCATTGTCAATCGAAAAAATGTCTGTTGGCTGCCGCGTCTCGGTGTCAATCATCGCCCAAATGCTTCGTCCAAAGCCGTAAATCTCATCGTCCATGCCAACCACGGCAAAATTCCTGCTTGTAAAAAAGCGCATAGTCGACTCCACCCATGTCTCGACTTTGAACTTCGTATACTGTAAAGGCATTTTATACATTTCAATAGCTAACCGAGAAAGCACCCACGACCGTTTCATCTCCATCAGTTTCTTCATTCCGAAACCCCGAGCAGTTGAGTGAAAGTCGGCAGCATTGAGCAGGTGGTTTCCCAGATGGCCCATAAACAGATGGCCCGAGAAGTCGCAGTGGAACGGCTCAGCCATAAATTGATATCGTCCTATTTTTTCCATAGCCCAAAAATCTATTCAACCTCAAAACAAGAACATTTATATGACCTATAGTAATTCATTAGGCATCAGCTTTTTGGCACGCTCGAAGTCTTCGGGTGTGTCTAATTCGTATGAGAAGTAGCTGGTGGTATCGACTACACGGAACGTGTAACCCTGGGGGATGAGCCGTTCGAAGGCACGCTCGTAGAAGATGTCG
>Ga0256405_10007501_pt1 | contig 16378 bp, 20 predicted proteins | sample RumenRJG_02DNA_FD_189096 | JGI IMG/M metagenome (GOLD analysis project Ga0256405, IMG submission 189096) | Bovine rumen microbial communities from Lethbridge, Alberta, Canada - RJG_02 | ecosystem: Host-associated > Mammals > Digestive system > Stomach > Rumen | place: Canada: Alberta...
ATTTGATGCTTCTATTATACCACGAAACCCGTTGATTTTAAAGGGATTGAGGACTTTCGAGGTGTTCTGAAATTGTTTTTGGGTGCTTATGTTGCTCGGACTTTTTCAGTGGTCTCGGACTGTCCCCAGTGTCCATTTGTCACACGCAGAAAGAGGAGAACGAAAGGAACCGTCCCTCCGTTCTCCATGAATCTCGTTCCCTTTTCAGTCAATAATCGACAGATGATCGATGCAGGCCGGAAGATGCATCATATGATGATAGGTCATGGGCGTCAGGATCATTCCGGCGCGGGTCAGCCTGCCCCAGAACACCAGCAGCCACACGGAGCGGAAATCTGTGGTGACCCCGCCGACTTCCAGGATCCTCATGACCCACTCTTCGGGCACCATGGACCTGATCTCTTCCAGCGTAAGCTTTTCCAGGATGGTCCGCGTATTCTTTCCCACGGTGATCATATAATCGCGCAGGGCTTCCGCGTTGATTTTCTCGCCGAAGGCCTTCACTTCGTCCGGCTCCAGCGCGTTTCCCGTATCCGTGATCACGGCGCCGATTTTCTTCTGCCAGTCGTCGTTGAAAATCTGGTCCTGATCCGCCATCAGGATATTGCTGACAAGATCCTCGATGCGGTAGGTATGCCAGAACTGCCAGCAGAGCGGCACCATATCCGTTCCGGCGTAATGCAGGTCCGTATCCCAGATCTGCCGGGGAACCAGCACATTCTGGTTTCCGGTCAGCATATAATCCAGCACGTAATCCGCTACGGTCTTTTCGGACGCGCCGGAAACCTCCGCCGGATGCACCATCGCGTGCACCTCCAGCGTCAGTTTTTTCATCTTCTCCAGGTCATCCCCGGCCAAAGCTGCTTTCAATTCTTCATATTTGGTTTCAAAAGCCTTGTACAGTGTTTCCTTGTTCATGAATTATCCTCTCTGTGGTTTCGATTGTTCTGTGACGGCCGTCACAGAAAGCATACTTCACAGCGGGAAAACAAGCAAGGGGAACAAAAATATTTTTCTGAGAACGGAGGAACGGTTCCTTTCGTTCTCGGCGTTATAAAAACGGAACGGTTTCAGCTGCCCCTATTCATGGGCTTCTGAGAACGACGCCCTGACCTGCTTCAGGAAGCGTTCGGCAACGGGCGTAAAGCTCTGGTATTTATTCCAGATCAGATACATTTTCATCTCCAGGGGCGGCGTCAGCGGACGGAAAACCAGTCCGCTTCCTTCGGAGGTGTCTACCAGGTTGTTCAGCGTCAGGAGAATGCCCAGCCGTTCCTTCGCAAACATGGAACCGTTGTAGGAAAGCCGGAAGGACCCCTCCAGCTGCAGGCGGCTGAACTTTTCCTTTGCCCAGGGCCGGATATCGTTTTCCCAGCTCTGCCGGGAGCAGAAGAGCGGACGCCCGGCCAGGTCGCCGGCCGTGAGGCGTTCTTTTTTCGCCAGATCCAGATCCTCCGGAAAAACCGCGCCGAAATAGTCCGCTTCCGGGAACAGGATATAGTTGTATTTCCGCTCATCCGGCACTTCGCAGATCACGGCAAAATCCAGCAGGCCCTTGTCCAGCTTTTCCGTTACCTGCTCCGTATCTCCGCTTGTGATGTGATACTTAAGGCCCGGATATTTGGTTTTGAACTCACGGATTTCCCTGGCCAGGTACCGGATCTGGTAGGATTCCGCCAGGCCGAAGTAGAGGTTTCCGCCGGTGATATCATCCAGGGAGAAGAACTCCTGCTCAATTTTGTCCGCCATGGAAACAAGGTCTTCCGCCCGGTTCCGGAGCAGAACGCCCTCCTCCGTCAGCGCAATGCTGAAGCTGTGCCGGGTGAAGAGCTTTTTGCCCAGTTCATCCTCCAGGCTTTTCAGCTGTTTGGACAGCGTGGGCTGCGTCACGTGAAGCAGTTCCGCTGCCCTTGTCATATTTTCCTCCCTGGCTACGGCCAGGAAGTATCTCAAAGTACGAATTTCCATCTTACGCCTCTTTCTTCCGCCGGTCCCCGTGATATGCCTTTAATGAATATCATGATATTCATTATAACCATTAGCGCAGTTCGCGTAAAGCACCTATAATCAAACCGCAGGAAGAAAACGCATGGGAGATGGAACCGTGAACGAAGAGCTGGATCAGATGCTCAGCAATCTTGCAGACGCCGGCTGCGGACAAGAAGAACTGGAACACGCGGCGCAGCTCTATGAGACCGGCGACGCCGAAGCGCTGCTCCGGCACTTCCGGAAATGCCGGAGCAGGCGGATGGATGAACTCCACGAGGTCCAGCGCAAGGTGGACCGCCTCGATTTCCTGATCCGGCAGAAGACGAAAGTCATACCATAAATACGCGATGAAGGAGAAACGGATTATGATCAGAAAAGAAGAGCTCAATCTCACAACGGAATGGGACAAGACATTCCCCCGGAGTGAAAAAGTCGATCACAGCAAGGTCACCTTTGTGAACCGCTACGGGATCACGCTGGCCGCGGACCTGTATATCCCGAAGGCTGCGGAAGGCAGGCTCCCGGCGATTGCCGTGAGCGGTCCTTTCGGCGCCGTCAAGGAACAATGCTCCGGCCTGTATGCCCAGACGCTGGCGGAACGCGGTTTCCTGACCCTGGCGTTTGACCCGTCCTTCACCGGAGAAAGCGGCGGGTATCCCCGTTATATGGCCTCTCCCGATATCAACACCGAGGACTTTATGGCGGCAGTGGATTTCCTTTCCCTGTGTGAAAAAGCGGATCCGGATCGCATCGGGATCCTGGGCATCTGCGGATGGGGCGGCATGGCTGTCAACACCGCCGCGCTGGATACCCGGATCAGGGCGACGGTGGCTTCCACCATGTACGATATGACCCGTGTGAACGCGAAAGGCTACTTTGATTCCGCCGACAGCGAGGACGCCCGATACCAGGCAAAGGCAGCCATGTGTGCCCAGCGGCTGGAGGACCTGAAAAACGGCGAATACAAGCTCGGCGGCGGCGTGGTGGATCCCCTGCCGGAAGACGCGCCGTTCTTTGTAAAGGACTACTATGACTACTACAAAACCGAGCGCGGTTATCATCCCCGCTCCCTGAATTCCAACGGCGGCTGGAATGTTATCGGCTGCGAGTCCTTCATCAACCAGCCGATCCTGCAGTACTCCAACGAAATCCGCAGCGCGGTCCTGCTGATCCACGGCGAGAAGGCCCATTCCTGCTATTTCAGCCGGGACGCCTACGCCGACATGATCAGGGACAGCAGGTATACGGAGAACAAGGAACTGATGATCATTCCCGGGGCAGTCCACACGGACCTCTATGACGGCGGCGGCCGGGACGCCATTCCCTTCGGCAAGCTGGAAGCATTCTTCACCCAATATCTTCAGTAAAAAACAGATGAACGGGAGGAAAGCAATGAATCCTGGAAAACGCCTGAGCGGCAGAATCTGTATACTGGCCCTTGCGCTGCTTCTTCTCGCAGGCTGCGTCAGCGGGCAGGCAGCGGAAACAGACGGGATGGAAGGAACAGACAGAATGTTTTATGCGCATGTGAACGGAAGCGTACTGACCATTGCGGCGGAAGACAATTCTTCCGCGGACGCGTTTCTGGATCTGCTGAAAGCCGGAGACGTGCGGATGGACATGCATGACTACGGCGGCTTTGAAAAAGTCGGCTCCCTCGGGACGACGCTTCCCCGCAATGATGAACCGATCACAACAGAGCCGGGGGACGTGATCCTGTATCAGGGCAGCCAGGTCACGATTTATTATGACGTGAACAGCTGGAACTTCACCCGTCTCGGCAGGGTGCAGGGACTCTCCCCGGAAGAACTGAAGGAGATTCTCGGCAGCGGAAACGCGGAAGTGACTTTCTCCCTGTCCTCCGGAAAAGAGGACGCGGAAGCCGGCGTTTTTGATCTGCAGTCCCGGACCGTTCTCCTGAACAGCGGCTACCGGATGCCGGTCATAGGCCTGGGCACCTGGACGCTCTCCGACAGCGAAGCGGCGGATTCCGTATATCACGCGCTGAAAACCGGTATGCGCCTGATCGATACGGCGAGATACTACGGGAACGAGGCCGGCGTCGGGCAGGGCCTTCAGCGGGCGATTGACGAAGGAATTGTTGCCCGGGAGGACGTGTTCATCACCACCAAGATTTACGGCGGCAACTATGAACGGGCAGGCGGCATCATCAACGACGCGCTGTCAGACCTGGGCGTGGATTATATTGACCTTCTGCTGATCCATCAGCCGGGTGCTGACGATGAAGGCGTATATAAAGCCATGGAAGACGCCGTAAGGGACGGCCGGCTGCGCTCCATCGGCATTTCCAACTACTACACACCGGAAGCCGTGGACGAGGTGCTGTCCTTTGCAGCGATTCTCCCTGCCGTCATCCAGAATGAAAACCATCTGTATTACCAGAACACTGAACTGCAGGAATATGTGAAACCATACGGCATTGTGATTGAAAGCTGGTATCCCTTCGGTGGGCGCGGGCATACCGGAGAACATCTGGGAAACGAAACCGTTGTCCGGATTGCGGACAGGCATAATAAAACCGCCGCGCAGGTTATACTCCGGTGGCAGCTGCAGGCAGGATTCATCGCGATCCCCGGTTCTTCCAACCCGGAGCATATCGCAGAGAACTATGATATTTTTGATTTCGAACTGAGTGGCTCGGAGATGGAAGAGATCCGGCAGCTCGACCGCCATGAACGGTATGAAAACTGGTAAGGCGGCATTCCGAGAACGGAGGGACGGTTCCTTTCGTTCTCGGCATAATAAAAACGGACGCCGGGGACTGTTGTCTCCGGCATTCGCTCATGGTGTCTGCTTTTTCGTCACTTTCAGGAGCCCAGAGACAGAACATATCCCATCAGTCTGTCGAGCCCGTAGGTACCCGCGTCAGTGGGTGTGGAGGCAAGGAAATAAACCCTTCCGAACTGTTCTGAATCAATGATAACATTCTGCGTGGTATAGGTGCCGTCTCTGCCTGAATGGCCGAACGCCTTGCCTCTGTACGGATACAGGCCGCAGCCGTAACCCATTTCAAAATTCATCATCTCTTCAAGGGATTCGCTGCCGACCAGCTGCAGGGAGAGCAGTGCCCGGTCAAAGGCCAGGAAATCCTCCATGCAGGTATGCACGCCGCCGGCTCCCCGCTCTGAATTGGGCTGCATGGTATACCCGTTTTCATCGAGGATTCCCTCTTCATAAAGGTTGCGGAACATGGTAGGAACGCTGGTCTCATTTCCCACGACCATGGAGGTGGTGTTCTTCATGCCGCAGGGATCGAAAATATGCTCCTGGAAATAATCGCAAAGCTTTACCCCGGAGACCTGTTCAATGATCATGCCCAGCAGATAATAATTCGTATTGCTGTAGCTTTGCTGGGTTCCCGGTTCATAATACAGCGGCGCGTCATACAGGCTTTCCAGGAATTCCTCATCTGACACATCATCCCGGAAAACCCGGGTCATATACGCATCCAGCTCGCCTTTTTCAACCTTTGTCCAGAATCCTTCGGGATCGTTGACATAATCCGGAATACCGGACTGCATATGGAGCATCTGGCGGATGGTGATTCCCTCCCCGGTCTTATAATCCGGGAAAAAGCGGCTGACGGGATCGTTGAGGGAGATCCTGCCGGCTTCAATCAGCTGAAAAACCGCCACCGCCGTAAACGTCTTTGTACAGGAACCGATATTGTAGGTTGTGTGCATATCCGCGGGAAGGCCTTCCCGCGTTTTTCCTTTGGGGCCGCCGAAGAGAATGATCTCATCGTCGGTTGCGATCAGGACTACCCCGTGAAAGCTGTTGCTGTGCGAAAAATCCTCCGTGCGGGAGATGAACGCCGCGTATTTCGGATCCGGATTGGCGAAGAAATTGTCGGGATCTTCCCGCAGTTCCTGATCCGCGCAGGCGCTGCCCGCGGTCAGCAGAACCACAGCCAGCACAGCCGTCCACAGCCTGAGGAAAAGCTTTTTACTCCTGTTCACCATGCGTCACGTCCTTTGCTCTTCAATTCTGTCCGTCTTTCTGACTTCTATCATCGCATAATCGGGATTGTTTTACCAGCACATTTTCCCAGGAACAGAAGAATTCCCTTGCGTTCTCGCCGCTTAAGATAAGGCGCCGGGAATTATCTCCGGCGTCTGTTTCAGTCATCCGAAAGCAGGAAATCTCCGGCAAAAACCAGGGAGCCGTCCCGCTTCACACCTACGCAGAACGTATTCCCTGTGCTGATATCCACCAGATCCGTCCAGGCGGAAAGATCCGGTGGCGTATGGCCGTCAATCCCGGCGGCGATAACCGTTCCGTCCTTCTTCAGGCCCAGGATCCAGTCCGGTCCGATGGCAGTTTTCCGGATATCCCGCCAGTCCGCGGTCAGTGCAGCCAGGCTTTCCGGGGCAGCCAGTACCGTGCCGTCCCTCCGGACAGCTGCAAACGCAGGTACAAGTTTCCGGAAGGTATGTCCCTGCCGGGTATCGGTGCCGAAGGAACAGATGGATGCTTCAATACTGACCGCGTCCGTCCAGGTTTTCCAGTCCGGTTCCGGATAATCAAGTGCCAGATCATCCACCTGTGCGCAAAACACCTTTCCGTCATCCGTGAGGAAAATGCTCCGGGAATCGCATCCGTCCATAGCGATCACACGTGACAGAGCTGTTTCTCCGCCCTCCTGCGGGCAGATCCACCGGACGCGGATGTTTCCCTCATAGGTGCATTGCAGGGTGTTATCCCGGGTAATACAAAGAAAATCCGTACTGCCGGTTAACCGGACCTGGTTCGCTGCCCGATTCTGAACATCATTCCGGTAGAGGTTTCCCTGCCCGTCCACAGCGAAGAAACCGCAGCCGATTGTAGTAAACCCGATCTGCCCGATATCCTTCAGGCCGCTATACCGGTCCTGCTCCTGCGGATCACAGAAGGCACTGTCGCCCGCGCACAGCACCGTTCCGTCCTTCGTCAGGGCAATCATACCAAAGGATGCAGTTTTCACATGCTGGATATTGTTCCACAGACGGCTGCCCGCGTCTACAAACTCTGCCTTGATCCAGCCTTTGCGGACAGGATAACCTGTTTTCGTACTTTCCTGTGCACGAACATGATACCAGGCATCTCCCCGGCTGTCCGAAGCGGAGTCCATGATCCATACGCTGGTCCCTTTCGGCAGGCGGGTGATTCTGGAGCCGCCGGCTTCCTTACGGATCGCCACATCAGAAGCGTTCACCATGCCAAACCCGATCGGATCCGCCAAAGCGCAGGAAGAAAAGGACAGCGTAAACAGCAGGTAAAGCAGGAACGTGCAGCGCAGGAAGATCATCATTTTCTTGTTCATGGGGCCTGTAATCTCCTTAAGGTTCATTAATTCCGTGTCCGGGAGGATCGTAAACAAACCGGATAAAAAGCGGCTGCCGCATATGAGAAGGGCTTCCTTCGCATACGCGGCAGCTCCTTTATAAAGATAACGGGAGGAAAGTAGCTTTTCTTTCCGGATAACAGAGGGATTTGTCCATCGTTACTGCGTCAGCGCATCCAGCCGTGCGAGCTCGCGCCTGGCCCATTTAACGCCGTTATCCTCTTCGGTCATGCTGTATTCCGAAAGCAGGGTTTCAAGGATCAGATAACGCACAGGATGATATTGAGCAGGATCAGAATATGCAGAACAGTATGATATAAATCCGGAATCAGCCTTTTGTCGCTCGCGGGAATAATCCGGATGCTGTCCCGGAAGCATTCGTTATAGCCCTGCAGTTTCTTTTCGCTTGCACCGAAAATCGTAAAATACCAGTGGCAGAAAAACTGTACAACAAACCAGAGCACCAGGATGCCAAACAGAATCCATTTTCCGGTCGGAGGAAAACAGTGGAACGCAATGATGCCGAAACTGTACAGGCAAAGCATAAAGAACTCAGCGCTCTTTATTCCGACGCCTCCTACAAGAACATTTTTCCCGATTTTATACGTAACAGTACATCCCAGGAACCAGATCCATAACACAATCTGACAGACGATAGCAAACACCATTTTCGAACACCTCCCCGGAAACAATAGGGCTGTCTCTATCGTTTCCCAATATCATTTGACAGGAGACTGTTCACATGCATGCAAAGAGATCACGGGCATTTCCTTAGGATCAAAACCTTGGGGAAGCAGCGCACAAATCGGTTTGATCTCTCCGACACCGTAAGCACTGCAGTATTGCATATAAACCATATTTTTCATGATATAAAGGAATTCCCCGACGTGTTTCTTCTGAAGCGCTTCCAGGTCTTTCAGGCTTTCGTTCCCCTCTACCGGTGTACAGAACTCCCGCATGGCACCTTTCTTCCGGATTTCAAGAACAGACAGCGGTGTTCCGTTTTCATCCACCCAATACTGATTATTGGTAATATCCAGCATAACCCATTTATTGAGCTTGCTGTCCCATACTTCATTCACCACATGGCAGTCTGAATCATATCCCGAATAAGGCATAATCCATACCTTTCTGGAATAAATGCCAAGTGCCAGACACATTTCATTCAGAATCTGCGCTTTATTTCTGCAGTTGATTCCGTTTTCCTTTTTGTCCAGGCTGTACTTCAGCAGGGAAACGGCTGACATTTCCACATGATTATCATAATCGCTCTTATGTTTCAGTCTCGGCGCATACTCATTCATCAGGCGTAAAGCCTTCTCAAACTCAGAACCTTCGCCGGCAATCCGGTCTATACCATAAGCCGCAATCAGTTCCGGATAGTCTTTATGGTCAAAATCGTACTGAATCTCCAGGTCTTCGCCGGCCATAAACTCCATATTGTTCCGGAGAATTCCCGCCTCCATCCGGTAGATTTCATCTGTACCCTGCAGATAGCTGTCAAATCCCCAAAAGTAATTCCATACATTCTGCGCAATACTGGCTGCCAGCAAAACGGCCATGATGACAATCGCGATAGTTTTCCGGCTTTTCCTTTTTTTCGATTCCACTGCTGATTACTCTCCCCTGTCAATATAAACGGTATTCAAATACTTTATTCCATATCCTTCAGGATGTCCGGGAAACACCCGCGTAAAAAATGCCGGTATTCGGGATGATCCGCTGCGTATTGGTATTCTTCCCGGATTGTTCTTTCGCTCCACGCTTTCATTTTGTCTGTCACTTCTTCGTATCGCCGGATCGCAATCAGTCCGTCCTTCTCCGCCTGAAGGATGGCTTCATATGCGTCGGGAACGAATTCCACGCCGGTGACCGGTACAGGCCGGCTGCTGACCGCAGCGTCCGGAATCTGTACCTGAAAGCCTGAATCAGTGATTTCCTCTGCTCTGTAAATGTATCCGGAAACGCCTTTGTATGTGCTTTCCAGCGCGTTTGGATAGTATTCGTCCAAGCGCTGAATTCCTTCTTCATTGAATCCGTACGGCCCCCATTTATGCCATGGGCCGTCATAGGCAAAGCCGGTTTCCCTGCAGTATTTTTCAATAGCGTTGCTCAGATAGACCAGGACGTTCTCCCTTTTCCTTGAAAAATAGATCAGCGGTACGCCATGATTTGAAACTCTGGGCTCCAGCTGAACAATGCCTTTGACCGGCGAAGCGTGATAAAACATGATATCTCCTTTGGAACAGCAGCTTCCGTTTTCTGAATCATCCCGGCAGCTCATTGCCTTTCCCGGGTAAGCATACAATCCATCTGCAGATCATAAGGTTCTGCCTCAGCAAGGGAAGGAATAGGGTCAGAGCTGAGGCGGAATCCCATGGCGGAGTAGAAGTCTATTGTTTCCTCAGCAGAGCAGCAGGATGCATACAAAGCATGCGCTCCCCTCTTCAGGGCTTCCTGCCTTGCGGCTTCAAACAAGGCTCTGCCGATTCCGCGGCGGCGGCAATCACTGGAAACATGGAAGCTGTCAATAATGAGCCGGCCTTTATTCAGCGTTGGAATCAGCATGATTTCGCCAACCACGCGGTTATCTTCATAAGCGCAATAGGTCACGCACTTCCCGCTGAGCATCTCTTCAGCTTTTTCGATCAGGCGCGCAGCGTCCCAATCCTCAGTAAAAGGATTGCAGACCAGTGTCAGATTCCCGTTCTGCAGGCGGTACACATTTTTTACTTCCTGATACCGCCGAAAGCCTTTCAGCGAATCCCGGGTGAAGTTATGACTGTCAATAAGCTTTATTTCCAAATGATTATCCCTTTCATCGTTTAATGAATTCCGATTTGTCATTGGTTCAGTATAATCCGGTTTCCCCTGTTTATTCGGGCGGTGATGTATGATCAGGGAATCATGATACCCAACAGTTTGCATTGCTCTTCGTTCCAGGCTGCCCAGTCACGATACAATTCAGAAAAATCCTTTCCATATACCGTAGCCATGTTGTCCGGATCGACATTCCAGTTTCCGAAAACAGTATCTTTCCCGTATTCATCCACCAGATACGCGATCATACCGGACGCTTCGCAAAGGGAAAGTTCATCCGGCTTCAGGTTCTGATCCATTTCTTCCGTGCGCACGATCATTTCATTCATAACGGCATAGTATCGTTGCCCGACCAGTCCGCCGTTTGCCGCAAGCGCGCCAAGTCCGATATCCAGTTTCCGGGGATCGATGCAATTCTCCGCTTTGTCCCATGCCAGGTCCCACATCACCGGGGGGTATCCGGCTTTTTCAAATGCCATATTTACAGACCGTCCCAGCCTGTTTTTACAAAGATGATCGGCAACGTAATCCGCCATGCCTTCCGCCCAGAAACCGAATCGCGTACGGGGTTGAGCACAGTGCATGGTCAGATAGTGTACATACTCATGCAGCAGTGCGGCGCGTGCGTCGTTCCATCCGCTGAAGAGCTTGATGAAATTACCCTGTCCGTTGTAGTACGCAGAAGCATTTTTTGATTTTTCTGCTTTGTTGCAGAAATCAGTACGAATATCAATCGGCTGAATTTCATCAGGGATAAATCCCGCAAGTGCTGCACGCGCGTCGGCAAAGTCCGCTTCCGCATCGTCAAGAATTGCATACAAACCTTCATAGTATGCCTCTTCGCCAAGCAGTTCGATATCAGCTTTCGAAATATACCATACAGCATTAGGTGTCCGGACGATCCAAGGATAGCTGTCTTTATTCCAGCCTGTGTATTCTTCTTTCTGATACCCTGTCTGCTCCGCACAGCAGATGACGGGCAGCGAAAGAAGCAGAGCCGCAAGAAGTAACGCTATGATTCGCTTCATATTCCATCCCTCCGCAAAGATCTTCTTATATCATAGTTCCTGGGTGCTGTTCCTGCCCCTTTATTCCGCCGCCACCCGGCGGAGAAAATCCCGCTGTTTTTCCGTCAGCACCGCATCCCCCGCCTCCCGCAGGGCTTCCACATGTTCCACCCGGCTGGCTCCCGCCAGCGGAAACGTCGGAAAAGGCTGGGCGGTCAGCCAGGCAAGGGCCACGCTGCCCACTGACATTCCGGTTTCTTCCTGCACCTTCCGGATGCCGTCCAGGATGGACCTGTTCTCCGGACTGTCAAATTCCTTCTTCAGGCTTTCCGTCAGTGCCGCCTCCCCGCCTTTTTCCAGGCGGGTAAAGTAGGCATGGGCCTGGGAAGAGAAACAGCAGCAGATCATGCCTGTCTCCGCATGCATCCGCCAGGTTTCCGCGTCCATACCGCGGGTGGTGTCATCCAGAAAGAAATGCTGCCTTGCCAGGCTGAACTGGGGCTGGTTGGCAATCAGCCGGGTCAGCCCGTGAGCGTCTGCATAGGCATTGGCCTCCCGGATCCGCTCCGGTCTCCAGTTGGAAACGCCGATCATCCGGGCAGCACCGTCCTCAATCAGGCTCTGCAGAGTTTCCATAATACCGCCCACCGGCCGTGACTCATCGTCCCGGTGCAGCCAGTAGATTTCTACATGGTCCGTCCGCAGGTCCTCCAGGCTTGCCGCCATGTCGCTTCGCACTTCCTCCGGACTCAGCCGGCTGTGATGCAGGTCCGTGAAAGGCGGATGACCGCCCTTCGTGCTCAGGAAAATCCGGTCCCTGTTCCCCCGGTCCTCCATCCACCGGCCCACAATCTTTTCGCTTTCCCCGTTCCGGGGCGTAACAAAGTCCCCGTAAACCCGGGCGGTGTCGATAAAGTTGCCCCCGATTGAGACATAAGCGTCCATCAGTTCCCTTGCCAGGCTTTCCGGATGTCTCCCGCCGAATTCCGCCGTCCCGAAGCCGATGATGGAAACCGGATAAGCCCCGAACAACTGTTTTCTCATGGTTTCATTCCTCCGCCCGCATTTCCCGGAACAAACAGCTCTCTCTTTTTCAGTACCGCACTGATATTGCAGGATATTCGCCAGGCCTGGAAAGAGCTTCATTCATCAATCCATACCCCTGAACCGTCACAGGCTGATACATCAGAACACGGACAGCAACTCAGACAGGCTGTTCACTTCATAATCCGGAGTCTCGCAATCTCCCTGGATATTCCAGTACTTTCCGTACCCCTGCCGGATCCAGACCGTTTTCATTCCCAGCTGTTTGGCGGGAACAATATCGTTGTCAATCCGGTCCCCGATCATGACGGCCTGTTCCGGAGCGCAGCCGGCCCTGCCCAGGGCGAGCTTGAATATTCCGGGATCCGGTTTCGCAACGCCCTCTTCCGCCGATGAGACAAACACATCAAAATACCGGCGGATCCCCATGGCTTCCAGCCTTTGTTCCGCCCCCGGGATCTGATTGGCGATAATTCCCAGATGATACTTTCCCCCCAGGACCCGCAGGCATTTCACGGTATCGGGATACAATTCCTCATATGCGGGAGACCATTCGGGATATTCCACGCCAAGAAGCTGCATCACTTCCCGGTGACCTCTTTTGTTCTGCCTGTAAAACCCGATCGCCCGGGTTATGACAGACTCCGCAGACACACCGGCAGCGTCGGCGATTTTCTGAAAGATATCCTCATACACTTTGGTTTCATCCACCAGGGTGGATCCGATATCAAAAAACAGCCATTTGACGCCGCCCATACGCTTCTCCATCCCTCCCGGTTTGTCGTTGGTTCATTATATTCAATATTACTGAGCAATACCGGATCCCGCCATTCTTCCGGCGGAAACTCTGTTTTCCGGACAGTTTTTTCTTTACCCGTCATCATGGCATATCCCATATCTCGGGATGAAGATCCGCATAATCGATAATACGCTGATTGAAATCCGTTTCCTCCCAAATCCTCATGTATGGATCATCAAATGCGTCATAACGATACCACTCATAAGCCTCTGCATATTCAGGATCACGCTCTCTGTATGAAGCAATGACATCAAGCGTAATATCGTTATCCGACAGGAAGCTTTCGTACAGGTCTGCGACGTCGGACATCCCCACTGTTTTCAGCGCATCGGGAAGCAGCTTCGCATAGCTTGCTCCGCAATTCCAGAAAAACTGACACAGACCGCCGTTCTGTATCTCCATGTCGAACATGAGAACGACATACAACGCTCTGCCTGCTGCAGGATATTGGGGAAACAATGCGTCATCCGGGTCAGGATAATTGTCAATCGTTCTGAAGTACAGTTCCTCGAATTGATCATAATGGAAGTCTTTCATCACACTATCCCCCCACACATTCAGCGGCATCAGGCACAGAATCAGCATCCACACCAGTATCATGCGTTTCATGGTCACCGCTCCTCTCTGAATGAGCCGGTGCTTTTGCGTCTCCTAAAACGGCACCATTCAAATCATGATCTCATAGTTCCTTGTAACGAAAGCTTCAAAGATATTGAGTAATACCCCGCCGTCCTTCCGGCGAAAACGATGATTAAGCCTGCTGCCGGTCTTTCCTCAGCAGGCTGAGAATCTGGATATCGATCAGGTTTCCCCGGCACATTTCATGCTCCCGCAGCATGCCTTCCAGTTTAAAGCCCAGTTTTTCGAGCAGGGCGCGGGACGCGGTATTGGGCGTTTCCACAAAAGCCTCGATCCGGTTGACGTCTGAAACGGTAAAGGCATGATCAATGATCAGCGAAAGCGCCTCGGACATGAAGCCCTTGCCCCAGTAATGTCGGTTCAGGTCATATCCGGTTTCAATCCGTTTATGATAATCCGAAATGGCGTGGAAGCCGCAGGTCCCGATAAGCTTTCCGCTTTCCTTCAGCACGATTCCCCAGCGCATTCCGTTCTGATCCCGGATTTCATTCTGATACCCGCTGATCATTTGCTCCGCTTCGGACAGGTCCTGAAAAGCAAACCGGTCGTCAAAATACAGCATGACCTCCGGGTCTGAATAAATTTCAAAAACATCCGATACATCCCGGGCGGTGATTTCCCGCAGCAGGAGCCTTTCGGACTGAAGCTCCCTGTAGTTCCGAAACAGTTCTTCCTTCATTTTCCGTTTACTCCTTTGGGAACGACAGGGACTGTCCCTGTCGTTCCCGAATCAGCCTTTTCTCAGGATGGAAGGATCTTCCACGCGAAGATTTTCAATATTTCCGCATTGCGAACAGGCGTCACAGATCACGCCCGTTTTTCTCATGATCATTTTCGTCACTTCTTCCATCGGAACAAAGATAACCGAATGATGGCTGGCCGCGTCCAGCATTACGCCTTCAACAAGAACTCCGCCGCATTTACTGCATTTCTTATCCATAGTATCTCCTCCTGGTTTTTTTTACATTATTTACCGTTTTGGAGGACAAAATACAGAATCAGTTCTGAAAGATACCTTATGCTAATTCACTGCAAAGAGAAAAAACTTCGCGGGAACGATAGGGACAGTCCCTGTCGTTCCCCTCAGTTCTTCCCCTTCAGTTCGGCAGCGAACACTTCCCGCGTGGGCCAGAAGGCACACAGGTGCAGGCGGGTGATCCGGCCGGTAAACGGGTGAAAGGACTTTAGCAGCAGGGGCAGCGCCTCGCAAACCGTCTGCGGTTCATCAATGAGGATGGTGACATGAGGCGTCCAGGCATACTGCGGATCCGGATACCGGTCGCAGAAGCTGTGCAGGGCGTTCAGGGCGGCGGTACGTTCCGGACTGCCGAAGAGCACCTTTCCCGGCGCGAAAAGCCCGAGGTGACTGATATGGACAGGGACCGGGGAAAACTCCCCGGCGGCTTTCCGGGTAAGCTCAACGGCTTCCTGCTCCTTTTCCAGGGGAAAACTGGCCAGGCTGATGTGGAAAGGAAGTCCCGGCGTCTGGACTCCCTTAAATCCCGCGAGATTCAGATTTTTATACCAATCCGCCATGAGCGTCTGGGAAGCGTCATCCAGATCCGCCATGAGAGTTAAAAACTGTTCTGCCATCTTTTTTCTCCGAATTGTGTCTGCCTGATTGCCGGGAACGAAAGGGACTGTCCCTGCCGTTCCCCGCTGCATTTTAGTTCCTGCCTGTTTTTGTAATATAACCGGGCGCGAATGTCAACAGAAATATTCATTGCCACATGGCCTGCAATCATTTTTCTGCCGTGCTCCTGCAAAAAAAGGCCGCCGGGGCTGTTCCCGGCGGCCGCTCCCAGCGTCCGTTGGATTATTCCTGATGGCAGCCATGATTGCCGCAGCCGTGGCTGCCGCACTGATGGTCCTGATCGTGATGATGGTCATGATGATCGCAGTGGGCGTCCGGATCGTAGGAAAGATTTCCTTCGGCAAACGCCTGCGCCGCCTGATCAGCGTTTCCGGTCACACCGGCATAAAGCTGAACGCCTGCTTCAGCCAGCGCCATCTGCGCTCCCATGCCGATACCGCCGCAGATCAGAGCGTCAGCCTGGGCGGACTGAAGAAAGCCCGCAAGGGCGCCATGACCGGTTCCGTTTGTATCCACAACCTGCGTACGGATGACTTTTCCGTTTTCAATGTCATAAAGTTTAAACTGTTCCGTTCTTCCAAAGTGCTGGAAGATTTCCCCCTGATCATAGGGAACTGCAATACGCATTAATCCTCTTCCTTTCATAATGAGATCCGCAGGAGCGTCCGCCGGCGCAAACTCACAGCATCCGCCGGTGATAAACAGGCGCTTGCCGCAGGTCAGTGCTTCCGCCACTTTCTTCCTCGCGCTGTCATAGATAGCCGTCACGGTGGTGCGGGCAACATTCATGCTGGCAGCGCATTCTTCCTGATTCATTCCTTCCGCGTCCATTAACCGGATGGTTTCATACTCGTCAACCGTCAGATAAACAATATCCGCGTCCTGAACATCATCCGGTGAAAAACTGCGGTAAGCAGGAATCTGACCGATTCTTCTGCAGCGGACAGGCCTGGACATACGTTCACGCTCCTTCGGAAACTATCCTATCACCGTTTCTGACATATGTCAATAAAAGTGGACACCGGGGACAGTCCGAGACCACTGAAAAAGTCCGAGCAACATAAGCACCCAAAAACAATTTCAGAACACCTCGAAAGTCCTCAATCCCTTTAAAATCAACGGGTTTCGTGGTATAATAGAAG
>Ga0256405_10007503_pt1 | contig 16377 bp, 9 predicted proteins | sample RumenRJG_02DNA_FD_189096 | JGI IMG/M metagenome (GOLD analysis project Ga0256405, IMG submission 189096) | Bovine rumen microbial communities from Lethbridge, Alberta, Canada - RJG_02 | ecosystem: Host-associated > Mammals > Digestive system > Stomach > Rumen | place: Canada: Alberta | collected...
GGTGCAGCTGCTTTAAGATATGGGAGATGACAACGGCACGGCCAAAGTCTGAAATCGGTTCAAGAACGGGTTTTCCGGTCCGGTCCGTGATTTCCGTAAAGATGGATTTGGGTGAGATGATCCGGATGCCGAGCAGCCCGTTCCCAGTCACATGATCGATGATTTCCTGCTCGCCGTTCATGGTGAAGTTTTCCGGCATCATGAGGATCACCTCATGCTCAAAGTTCGGATCACGGCATTCCTTTACCGTTTCGATCAGACAGGCAGTCAGCCCGGACATGCGGGTTGTCAGTACCTGAACAGTGTTTTGCATCAGTGCAGTTCCTCCTTTCCGTCGTCATGGATGAGCACATTTTCGTCGCCGGTTTCATTTAGGCGGGTTATCTCATCCGGCTGTTTCTTTTCCACCGGATAGGCCTGACCGCTGCGGAGCGCGAACAGCCACATTTCTGAGACCGGCATCCCGGTCAGATGCTCAATTGCCTCACGGTACCAGTTCATCTGCTGACAATGCCTTGCGACAAAACGCTCAGGCGCCGTATCATGATCGGTCTTATAGTCAATCAGAATCCATGCACCCTCGCACAGCATGGCGGCGTCGATAATTCCCTGGATAATGGTGCCCGTTTCCAGGGAAATGCGGTAAGTAAAGGGCCATTCCCGGTGGACCACCGCGGCATGCGTCAGGCGGCGCCCCAGCTCAGAGGTAAAGAAACGGACAACGCCATTTATATCAATCAGTTCACTTTCTTCCCGGCTGAGAACACCGGCGGCCAGCAGGCTTTCAATCTGAGAGGAAACCAGTGAGGCCATCTGGTCATCCCCGGTGTTCCCTGCCTGCTCAAGATCAATGAGCCGCAGAAAACGATGCGTCGCAGTGCCCCGGTCCTGAGCGGTGGGACGGCGAATTTCCATAAAACGGGGCTTGCCGGGGGTCTGATCCAGCAGGAACGGCACAAGGGAAATCCCCTCAGGCAGACGCTTGGTATCAGTCGTCTCCTCCACGTCCTCGCTCCGGTGATAATACCTGCTGCCGCCCGATTCCACGTTTCGCACCAGTGAGGAGACGGAGGTCTTGAGCGGATACTGCCGCTGATTCATCGGATTCCAGATGGCCGCTTCATTTTCAGGCACCTTTTCAATGAGCCTGAGAATCTGCTCCCGCACCCGCAGGGAGTCCTGCGGATCCTCTTCGTCCTGAAGTGGCTTAACGGGCTGGATGGTCAGGGACCAGTGCGGGGAGCGGACGGGTTCATTGCCGGGCTCTGCGGGAAGCGGGCATTCGGAGAGGACGGCCGGCATGACCATGTCAAGAAGGGAACGTGTACGCCAGATTCGGCTGATCTGCTTTTTTTCCTGCCACAGTTCCACGCTCTTTTCATCGAACGTCCCGATCAGGATCAGCCGTTCCATGGCCCGGGTCATGGCCACATACAGCAGCCGGGTCTGCTCCGCAATTTCATTGCGCTTGACTCTCTGGGCAAAAGCGTTCTTTCCAAACGTGTTTCGCCGGGTGTTTTTTTCGGGATTAATCACCGGAAGGTAAACGCCAAGGGCCGGTCTGTCCGGATCGTCCTGACCCAGATCGACCTGAAGAGGCGTGGCACTGTTTTTCTTCTGCATGTTTTTGGAAAGATTCATGAGAATAACCGCCCGGTATTCAAGCCCTTTTGATTTATGCATGGTCATCAGGCGCACGCAGTTATCCGTCTCTGTTCCGGCAACCGGTGAATCGGAATCCTTCTGTCCGCGGTCGATCACGGTCTGAATCTGGGAAAGGAAATCCGAAAGGCGGTAAATCCCCCGCTTTTCCATGTCCAGCGCTTTCTGATAAAGGGTATCAAGGTTATTCTGGCGAAGTCGGCCGTCCGGGTATGCCCCGCAAACGGCATAGAACCCGGTTTCACGGAGCAGACGCCAGATGAAGTCGGAGGCTTTCATGGTTCCGGACAGAAGGTGCCATTCCTCGATCTGCCGGTAAACCTCTGCGCACCGTTTTCCAATGGGCAGATCGGTCTCAAGGGTTGCCTTTTCAAAGGCTTCATAAAACGGAAGCCGCCCGGGGGCAATCATCCGTATGGCCTGAAGGTCATGATCGGTGAGATAAAAAGGTGTCTGCCTGAGGGCAGCCAGCAGAGGAATATCCTGATGCATGTTGTCAATCACGTTCAGAAGGGAGAGAAAAATGGCGATCTCCGACAGTCCGTAATAATTCATCGCGCCGTCATAATACACGGGAACGTGAAGACGCTTGAAGATTTCCACCATTCGCGGCGCGTCGGTGCGGGCGCTCCGAAGAAGAATGGCGATATCCCTGTACTGGATGGGCTGTTCTCCCTCTGCATTGCCGGAAAGGAGCTGCGAAATCTTTTCGGCCGCCGTCATGCACTGTGCCTCAAGCACCTGCAAAGATGTGGGGGCAGGATCACCCTCAGGCCTCAGCAGAATGACCTCTGTGGGCCAGTTACCCTCTTTATTCGCCCGCAGCGTGTCCCCCTCCTCGTAATCCAGTTCATTGACCGCGCGGTTCATGGCCATGGTGAAGACCTGGTTCACGCTGTCAATGACACCGGCTGAGGAACGGTAATTATCCTGAAAATAGATTTTCCGTTCCTCTGCATCCTCGTCCATGGAATAGGTGTCTCTGAGATGCATGAAAAGACGCGGCTCTGCGTGCCGGAACCGATAGATGCTCTGCTTGACATCGCCTACCATGAAAAGATGATTGCCGGAATGATGAAGCGCGTGGATGATGGCACTCTGAATGGCTGAAACATCCTGGCTTTCATCAACATAGATATCGGTGTACTGCATCTGCAGGGTCTGCCGTATTTCAGGATGCTGCGAATCCGTCATAAGCCGGTAGGTCATCTGTTCCATATCGGAAAAATCGATGACATTGGCGCTCTGCTTCTGCCGGCGGAATTCAAGCGCAAACTGGCGTATCAGGATTTCAAGCCCCTGAAGTTCCTGCTGGATTTTCAGGTTATCGCTCTCCTGCGCCGGATCCAGAAGGTCAGTCAGATCCGCCTGTACCCTGTTGAGGAGCCCTTTCTGCCCTTTGATTTTTGCCCGGGCGGTTTTGAATTCCTCGTAGATTTCCTTGTCCGCCGGAGACAGTTTCCGCTGAGGCTTCAGTTTCGGCATGGAATCCGAGACCTCTGTAACCGCTTCAAGGAAGGATTCCGCGGAATCTGCGGCAGATACACGCTGCTCAAGTCCCTCAAGCGCGGCACGGTCTGCCTCAGCAGTGGCGGAAACATCCGGGAACCCGGGCAGCATCTGTGCCAGCTGCTGTTCGCTGTCCAGACAGGAGGAAAGGCCGGTCAGATCCATCCGGAGGGCGGAAAGGATCTCTGCCACCCAGGGATGCCGGTCTTTGGGCAGACTGATATGCTGAATCAGTTCATGAAGGCGGTTAAAAGGATCCGGGATGCCCATCATGGCTCCGTACAGGGAACGGAACATGGAAAGAACCTCATCGCTCGAGAAAGCACCAAGCAGCGTGAGAACCGCCTGATAGTCCCCGTCCGTCAGCTCCGGAACTGTTTTGACCCTGTCAGGATCCAGAAAGGTGTTCATGGTCTCCTCGAACGCCGCGTCGAACATGGGAGCTACCTCTCCCTCTTCGCCGACACGGACGAGCGGATCGACATCAAGAAGATGAAAGCCGCTGCGGATGACCTGAATGCAGAACGAGTGAATGGTGGAAATCTGTGCATTTTCGATCTCATCCAGCGCCGCAGAAACCGCGCTGTGCTGCATCTCGGAAAGGGAGGGATCCTCCGCCGAGGCGATCAGGAGGTCCTGGAGTTTGCGGCGCATGTTGCTCGCCGCCTCCCGGGTAAAGGTAATGACCAGCATGTTTGACAGATGCTTGTCCGGATGCTTCAGCAGCGTCTGTTTGATTTTTTCTACCATGACGGTCGTTTTTCCGGATCCGGCGGCGGCCGAAACCAGAATGGTATGATTATCTGCTTCAATTGCTCTGATCTGATCAGGATTAAATGCAGCCATTGGGACTCCTTTCGTTAAAACGTCGCTGCCGGATCATTCGGCCGGAACACGTATATAAAGGGAAAACGTATCCGCTGCAAGACGCGGATACGTTTATTGGCCTATTCTCACTCGGAAATCTCTTTCTGCTCAGAAATGTCCGGTGAAATACGAATTCGGCGAACCCGGCGGCCCTCGGTATTCAGTATGGTAAACTGGCGATTCCTGTACGAGAACGTCTGACCTTTCGTCGGGAAAGCATCCAGAATTTCGATGCACCATCCGCCGACGGTTTCGCTTTCAAAATCAAATTCATCCTCATTCCACTTCATGCTTTCCAGCAGAGAGGAAATGGGCATGTCACCGTCCATCTGAATGGACCCGTCCTCTTCCTCCACCATCTCCGGATGAACCGTATCGTTTTCATCCCAGATGTCCCCAACCAGCTGTTCAAGGACATCCTCCATGGAGACGACACCCAGCGTTCCCCCGTATTCATCGGTCACCACGGCCAGGTGCTGCCGGGCGGCGTTGAGCGTTGACAATACCGCAGGCAGTTTCATGGTCTTGTAGACATAACAGGGCGGCAGCATCTGAGAGCGGATATCCACCTCTTTGTTGTCCAGCATCGCCTTCAGGATATGCTTGAGGGAAAGAACGCCGATGATGTTGTCCGGACTGTCCTCATACACCGGAATCCGTGAATAACGGGAGGTGCTCAGAATCCGCATGATCTCTTTCCGGTCATCGTTAATATCAATGGCCAGCATGTCCACCCGGGCGGTCATGATTTCCGACGCGGATTTATCCGAAAAATCAATGGCGGCATTGACAAGGTCCGAGGCATCCTCATCGATCACCTCTTCGTTTTCGGCCGTGTCGATGATGGTATGGAGCTCATCGGCGGCGTTATCCTCTCCCTGGGCGGACTCGCCTTTCAGAAAGCCGCTGATCAGATTGACCAGAGAGACGACCACAAAGGTGATGGGCTTGAAAATGATGGAGAGAAAATGAATCGGTCCGGCGTAACGCAGAGCCATCTGCGTCGGCTGCTTTTTTGCGGAAATTTTCGGAATGGTCTCGCCGAAAATGATAATCAGAATGGTAATGACCGCTGTCACAAGCCAGGTATACGATTCCCCCAGCAACAGGATGGCCAGTACGGAACCGGCGGAGGAGGCAGCGATATTGACCAGATTATTTCCTACGAGAATGGTTGAAAGGAGATTGTCATAGCGTTCCAGAATGGACAGTGTCCGTTTGGCGTGATTGTTGCCCTCATCCGCAAGCCGCTGAAGACGCAGGCGGTTGCAGGAGGAAAAGGACATTTCTGACGCGGAAAAGAATCCGGAGAGGAGAACGCAGGCAATAATGCAGAAAAAAGCGATATAGACGGTCATTGCTCACTGCCTCCATTCGCCTGCGGCGCATCCGGCGCTGTCTTTTTTACCAGGAAGCGAAGGATCCGGTTCTGAACCATTTTCTGAACCGTGATTTCCAGCCCGTACGCCGTAAATGAATCGTTTTCTTTCGGAATTTCCGTAAAGGATTCATAGGCCAGTTCACTCATGAGCTTGTTGCCGATCTCCGCCTCCTGTTCCTCGTTATACTTCACATTCAGTTCATCCAGTACATCAATCAGATGTTCCTCCGCATTGACGCTGTATGTGCCATCCGGAAGGGCAACGATATTCTCGATGACATGATCATCCTCGTCCCAGATTTCCCCCACCAGTTCCTCCAGAATGTCCTCGACGGTAACGATTCCCAGCGTGCCGCCGTAATTATCCGTAACGACCGCCATATTGAGTTTTCGTTTGGACATGATGGGCAGCAGGTCGTCGATTTTCGTGGACTGATGAACAAAGTAAGGCTCATCCAGGAGGGGCTTAATGCTGACGGCTTTCCCCAGCCGGATAGAGGCACGAAGATACTTTTTTATCTGCAGAATGCCGATAATATGGTCAATGGTTCCCTCGTAGACCGGAAGACGGCTGTGATTATTGCCCCGGATGATTCTCAGAATTTCTTCCTGAGACATATTGATATCGATTCCGTCAATATCCATACGGGAGGTGAGAATGCTTTCCACCGTGACATCGCCAAACTGCAGGGCGGAGGAGATCAGTTCACCCTGTTTCTCATCCAGAATCCCATCCTCTGTCATGTCCTCAATGATGTCGTAAAGTTCGTCCTCTGTCACGGCGGCCTCGGGCTCGCCGGTCGATTTGGCCGTAAATTTTTCCCCGATAAAGGATAGCAGCGTTGCAGCAGGACGCAGAAGAATCATCAGGGGACGCATGATCGGCGCAATTCGCAGACTGAGGGTTTCACAGTATTTCCGGGCAATGCTTTTGGGGAGCATTTCGCCAAAGAAAAAAACCACCAGGGTTGTGATCAGGGTTGAAACCGTGACCGCGGAAACGCCCCAGATTCTGGTGACGTTTGTGGTGACAAGTGATGCTGCAGCAAGATGAATGATGTTTGTGCAGATCAGCATGGTTGTTATGGCCAGATCAAAATGATCTGTCACGTAAACAGCAAGGATTGCCCTGCGGTCTTTCTTTTCAGCCCGAACACGAAGCCGGGTGCGTGAAACGGAGGAAAAGGCTGTTTCTGCAGCAGCAAAAAACATCGCGAGAAATAACAGGGCGATGACCATCAGCCATGAAAATAAACGACTGCCGTCGTCCATCTGGAACAATCACTCTCCTAAACCTTTATGATCGTACCGCCGCCTGTTCAGCAAGGAACTGTATGTTCAGGCGGCGGATAGTTGATGGAAATATTCTATCACAGGACAGAACCACTGTCAAACCTGGGGCAAGGGCAAATCAGGGCCGGCTCTGCGAAAAGCGGATGTTCTCCCCGTCACAGGTACAGGTCACTGTCCCCTCTCTGGTCAGCCATACCTGTGTGCCGGCACTTTCAAGGAACCGGACCACCGCGGCATCCTCCAGCTCCTTGGTGTCGCTGGTGATAACGGCATGCCGGGGAGAGACAGCTTCAAAAAACGCGGCCGACAGCTTCTCCGCCTGACCGTGATGCGGCACTTTCAGAACATCATGATGACCGATTTCCTCTGAAAGCAGTTCGCCCAGTCTTGGATTTTCCGCGTCTCCGGCAAAGAGAAAGCTGCATTTCCCAAAGAAAAGCGACGTAACCAGGGAAAAGTCGTTTTCCTCATCCTCCCCGTAATCCCGTTCATTTGCAATATCAATGACCAGTTTCATGTCATCCATCATGAGGGTACGGTTTTCATTCAGCTGTTCACAGGGAACGCGGAACTCGTCGACGGCGTCAAAGAACTGCGTCGTCTGCTTTGAGGTGCTTGTATACGCAGGAACCAGGATCTGCTTTACCGGAATGCTGCTGATCAGTTTGTCCGCGCCGCCCACATGATCCTTGTCATAATGAGTAATGATCAGAAGATCGACGGATTTGCATCCCCGGTTCTGGAGTTCACGGACCAGCACCTTTCCCTGGGCATTCGTCCCGGTGTCAATCACAATGGTATACGGATCTTTTGAGATAATGATGGCATCTGCCTTGCCGACATTCAGAAAATCAATTCTCATGGTCTCCTCTGCAATTCCTGTGGAAAACGTTAAAAACAGTGCTGCGATAAATAATGCGAGCAGGATCATTTTTCTCATTTGCCTTCATTCCTTTCTGGTTTCTGCTGACTGAAAACACGGACGGAGCGGACGGGAAATGTTTTTGAATCCCGCGCTTGAAACTGAATGGAATTGTGTTATACTACCTTTTGCTTTCGGGATTCGGACAGCCCCTGAGAAATGCGCCTGTGTGAGGGATTTCTCAGGGACTGCACTGCCCGGCAATAATCGGAGGGAGTATCAGCGTGCAAAGAACTGAACGGCTTTGCATGTCTGCCAGAACAATGAATCATCATCGCCATGCTGCAAAAGCAATGTCCATTCCCCGTCTCCTGCTCCTTTTCGGAATGGCGCTTTCCATTCCCTTTCTGGTGCTGACCGTACTCAATAACGGTCTTGCCCCCTGGCCGCTTTACAATAAAAACAGGCTCCTTCTCTGCGTGCTGACGCCTCTGTTCACGGTGCTTCTTCTGGGGCTGCAGCGCACTGTCAGGGATCATCCGGTTCAGCTGAAAAACAGCGGAATCCTGCTCAGTGCACTGGTTTTTTTTGTCATTCAGCTCCTGTGTGCCCTTAATCTGCGGCATACGCCGTTTACCGATACGGAACAGATCGTCACTGCCGCGAGAAATCTGGCGCAGACCGGTGCCTATGAGCAGTCACCGCGGTCATATCAGTATTTTTCCTGGTATCCGTTCAATCTGGGGACGGTGTATCTGTATGCGCTGCTTTTTCGTCTGACCGCCTTTTTCGGCATTACGGACACGTATCTGACCATTGCCCTGTTTGCGGGGATTCTTTTCAGCCTCGGCCTGATCAGCGGAACCAAATGTGCCGTTCATCTGAGAGGCAGCCATGCAGGGATCTGTTTTCTGATGTTCGCCCATCTCTGCTTCCCGTTTTACTACTGTACGGCCGAACTGTATACCGATGTGCTCGCACTGCCCTTTCCGGCTTTCCTGTATTATTTCTATCTGAAAGCGGATGCCTCATCCGGCCTTAAAAAGCATGGGTGTATTGGTGCATTTGCGCTGCTCAGCCTGATCGGGTCCCAGATACGCTTTACGGTTCTGATCATCCCGATTGCCTGCCTGATCGACGCGCTCCTGAAAAAGAAGGGACGTCTGTTTGCGGAATGCGGGCTTCTCTCCCTGGTGGTACTGATGCTGGGAACGGCGGCCATTGAACAGGTCAATGCGGCGCATCTGGGAAAAGAGAATCTGAGGGTGCACCGGCTCTCTGTCTGGCATTATCTGGCCATGGGTCTTCCGATCCATGAGGACGACGGATACGGTCAGTACGGAGATGGCGGCTGGCTGATCTTTTCCACTTCATTCAGCGACCCGGCGGAACGGGATGCCCAGCTGAGGAGCAAAATCAAGGACCGCGTCTATTACCTGCGTTATCCGGACCGGATGCTCAATATGCTCTCCCGCAAGAACGTTTCAACCTTTGGTGATGGCACCTTTCAGCTGAACAGCCTGATTGAAGCGGATGAACATGAAATCAATAACGGACTCAAAAAGATCATCTATGCGGATGGTCCGGTGTATCCGGTCTATTTCCATGTCTGCACCGCGATGTTTTATGCGCAGATGCTGATGGCCGCATGGGCCTGTTTCAATGCCCTGAGAAAGCAGCACACGGAGGCGGCACCGGTTTTTCTTTCCCTTGTCGGCGCGTTTATCTATCTGAGCGCCTGGGAAACCAATGCAAGATACTTCTTTATGTTTGAATTTCTTCTTCTGCTGGCGGCCTCCCTCGCCCTGTATCCGCCGGAAACGGAGGAACGGCACGCGGTCAGCTGACCGCCGCCGTTCACCGAATCAGTCCCCGTCCGGCGTCTGCATGGCGGACAGGTCGATGTGAGCAGCCGGCTTTGAATCGCCGTGGCGGACAAACAGCATTGTCACAAACGCCAGTGCAACAAAAACGACGGAGTATGGGAAAAGCGCGGTGAGTCCGAAACGGTCCATGATCATCCCCGAGAGGACCGGCGTGATGATCTGGGCGGACATGGAGGCGGCATAATAGATTCCCGTAAACCAGCCCGCATCGGCCTCGGAACACATTTCTACCACCATGGGAAAGGAATTCACATTGATCGTCGCCCAGCCCATGCCGGCAAGTGCGAACAGGGCATTCATCAGGAGCGCGGGACTGTCCTCCCGCATCAGAGAAGCCGCACCAAACGCCGCTGTCAGCATGAGGATGCCGGCAAGGATGGTCTTTTTTCGGCCAACCCTGGAGGCCACGATGCCAACGGGAATGTAGGACACGATGGCGGCGGCCTGTGCAATCAGGAGGGTCAGGTTATAGTTTTTGCGAAGCAGCGTGGTCGCATAGACGGAGTATTTGGACGCGACGGCATTATAGCCCATAAACCAGAGAACGATGGAGGCCAGAATGAAAAACAGGGATTTCTTTTCGGCAGCGTTCAGCTTTTTGTGGGCTGTATCCGCCGTGGACTGGGTTTCATTTGAAATGCCGTAGGTTTCACTGTCTTTCTGCATCTTTTGAACCAGCTGCGGTTCCCGGACGGTAAACAGAAAGAAAACCAGCGCAAGCAGCATGATCCCGGAAACCGCACTGAAAAAAGGCATATACCCCATGGTCAGGTTTTCAGCGGCACTGGTCCTGAAGAGGACGCCGAGAAGGAGAACAAGAATTCCACCGGCGCTTCCCATGAGGGTGATGATGGCATTTGCCCTGGAGCGAAGGGGTTTCAGCGTGACATCCGGCATCAGGGCCACGGCCGGTGAACGGAAGGTGGCCATGGCAACGAGCGTTGCCAGGAGCAGGCAGATGAAGAGGATCAGGATTTGTCCGTTTTCGTGAGTGACGCGCCGTGCATAGGCCTGACCGGCGGGAACGACGACCTGTGTAAATAACGGATTCGCCATTGCCACATTGTTCTCAGGATAAATGCGTGTGCGAATGGTCTTGAACTCATCCTCTGAAAAAGTGTCTTGCAGGACAAATGTCTCCCCTTCCGGGGAAATCAGCTCCGTTTTTTTCTCCGCCCGATAGATGAGTTGAAGGCCATATGGATCATTAATTCTGGCTGCGTCGCCCAGCAGCCGGAGCTGCATCATATCCGCGACGGAGAGAAAGAAAAAGGCGGTAACGGCAGCCAGCGTTCCAAACAGAATGTACGGTGTCCTGCGGCCCAGTCTGGTCCTGGTGCGGTCCGAGAGCCTGCCGAACAGAGGAAGCAGAAACAGGGCCAGGATATTGTCAAAGGCCATAATGAAGCCTGACCATGTCTGATTCATTCCAAACTTATTGGTCAGAATCATGGGAATGGTATTGTCATAGGCCTGCCAGAAAGCAGAGATAAGAAAAAAGGCAAATCCTACACAAATGGTCTGTCTGGTATTGAGTTTCAGTTCCATTCCGGTCATCCTCACTTTCTGTTTTCTTTTTGCCTGCAGTCCTGTCATTCCCTGCAATGGTTCTTTTCGGAATAACTTAAAAAATCGTAAGCGGAGGTAACTGAATGATGCTCCTGGCAGCGGGGATCCTTTTACTGGTGATTCTTTATTTTCTCATGATTCTTCCGTCCCGCGGAGATGCGCAGATGATCGGCCGTTTCTCCAATACGTATTATGCGCACAGAGGTCTTTACAATGCGGATCAGAGCGTGGCGGAAAATACACTGGATGCGTTTAAGCGCGCCTGTGACAAGGGCTATGGCGCGGAACTGGATATCCGCTTCTCCAAAGATGGTCAGATTGTCGTTTTTCACGATGATACGCTGAAGCGGGCGGCAGGGATCGATCGCCCGGTGGAGGCGTTTACCTATCAGGAACTGTCAGAAATCCCGCTGTACGGAACAAATGCGAGAATACCGCTTTTCAGCGACGTGCTGGCGGCGGTTAACGGACAGATTCCGCTGATTATCGAGCTGAAGTCCGGGAAACAGAATCGAAAGCTCTGCGAAAAGGCCTATTCCATGCTTCGCCGCTATCGCGGACCTTATTGCATTGAAAGCTTTGATCCGCTCATGGTCCGCTGGTTCAAAAAAAATGCACCGGAAGTTTTCCGGGGACAGCTCGCCTGCAGTGTCGGGAAAGCAGAAAAAGGATTGCCGAAGTTCGTCGCATTTATGGCATCCAGGTGTCTGTTTAATTTTCTCTCCCGTCCCCACTTTATCGCCTATGAGCTCGTAAAGAAAAAGCCCCTGAGTGTCCGTCTGTCCGAAAAAATAGGGGCAGTGCCGGTTTGCTGGACAAGCAATGATCCGAAGGATGCAGAGAAAAACCGGCTGGTGATTTTTGAGCATTGTGAACCGCCGGCTACTTTTTAGCGGTCAGGCATTTTTCACGGGGTCAGTTTAACAGCCATTTCACATTTCGTCAACCTCTCTCGGGCATGAAACGCCGCTGCTGCAGAGAGAACCGGATGCTCTTTTCAGGAAACGTGCAAAACAAACAGAGAGAACCCCCGTGAGGGTTCTCTCTGTTTGTTTTGCATTACAGATCCGAGGCGGAACGAATCACGGTTGCCTGACCGCCTGACATGCTGATGGCTTTCTGAATGGCGGTCTGGTGGCCTGAATCCACCTTGTAGCTGCCGCTTGTCCTGGAATTCAGAAAATGAAGACAGAACTGGCCGCTGAAATTGTTGTTGGTAATCACCTGCTGACCATGCGGGGTTCCATAGATGGAACAGACAATCCGATACCCCTTTGACGTCGTGAGAAGCGCCGGCCTGCGCGTATACGTGATGGAGGAGGAAGAAGAGACCCCGTAAATGGCACAAAACACGGCGGTATCCTGTGCCGTTGCCGGTTCCACATCCAGATGGTATCCGGCCGACTGGATATAAACCCGGAGGCTTTTCCCGCTGCCCAGATCCCGGAGTGTGGCATAATTGCCCCTGACCAGGCCGAGGGACGAGAAAACGCCGTTATCCTTTGCGGTAAACCAGTCAAGAGAATATACCCCGCTGCCGGAGGAGGCGGCGGTTTCCCCGCTGTCGGATTCAGCGACAGCCGCGGAGGATGAGACGGCCCTGCGAATGGCGGCAACCGTCTCTGCATTAAGGTCTCCGGATACGGTCAGCCCGTTTTTTCTCTGAAAGGTCATGACAGCATCTTTTGTCTTGCTGCCAAAATGTCCCGTGAGATCCCCGCTGTACAGCTTTAAGGACCTCAGACAGGACTGCATTTCGTAAATAACCTCCGACTGGTCCCCTTTCCGATAGGTTGTCGAATCAGCCGTCCCGGCAGTCGTTTCCGAAGTGCTCGCGGAATCGGCGGAACTGGTCTGTCCGTACAGGATCAGGGAAACCGTCGCTGTATCCGCATTGCCGGTCGCAGAGAGACCGTTTTTCTGCTGGAACAGTTTAACCGCAGCAGCCGTCTTCTCGCCGTAATGTCCGGTTACATTGCCGGAATAATAGCCCAGTTTCATCAGGCGGTCCTGAATTTCATAGACCAGATCACCGGTTGAATCAATGGTCAGTACCTGAGCGGCATTTTCCCGGACGGGTGTGGGAGCGGCGCTTCCCGGGTCGGCTGCCGGCGCGGGCGTTTCCTGGACTTCCGCGGGGACTTCCCCCGGATACAGAAGCAGACGGACCGTATTTTCATCCAGTTCACCGGTCTCGTTCAGTCCCTGACTGCTCTGAAACTCTTTTATGGCGATCCGGGTTTTTCTCCCGATATTTCCGGTAATATCTGCCGCATAGATTCCAAGCTCTTTCAGCCGGGTCTGTGCAGCCCGAATCAGATCAGCCTGAGAAGTTGACGCGCTGCTGCCCGTGACAGGGGTAACCTGAACGGCAGCGCTGCCGGCGGGTTCCTGACTCTGGGCTGTATTCTGACTGCCGGTGACAGGCGGCTCTGTCGGGGCCGGCTGAGCTGCAGGGGCAGCCGGCCCCGACCGGATGTCCGCATGGTAGGTGCCGCCGGATGTCCCGGCAGGATCCGAGGGCAGTTCCCCTGCAGGCAGACCGAATTCGCTGCTGAACTGGGATGCGCTGATTTCATCAATATAGATTTTCCCGTCTGCGTCCGCAGCAGCCCAGCCGGTTGACAGATTCCCTGACGCATCGCGGTAAGTCACTCCGACAAAATGGATGTTCCCCATCTGTACATCTGACTGAATCAGGACACATCTATCGGGGAGCAGATTGTCAAGGATTTCGGCGCTGGTTGACGGGCTCTTCCTTACCCGGACTTTTGTCAGTGTAAAACCATATCGCAGTTCTTCTGCGCTGACACCGAAAACGATCAGAAGGGTCAGCAGAAACAGAAGAAAACCGTGGATGTATTTCATTTTATGTTCCTCTCATTCAAAAGACAGGCTTTCTGAAAACGTGTTTCCAGAAAGACGGATACAGGTGCTGTTGAGCGGTTTCAACATTAGAGACGACAGGAAGCCGGAAAATTATCCATTCCCCTCAATAATAAATACGAACAATCCCCCTGAAAAACAGGGGTCTGCAACACTTTTTGAAAAAAAAGTGTTGAATGCGGGAACAGGGCCGTGATCCCCTTTTACGGTGAAGCGGCTTTGGGGCAGGCGGATTCCTGCGGTCAGATGCATCTGAACCAGAGCAGTTCCGGAACGAAAATATCAGCGAAAGAGATTGAATCCCTCCCCAAAATGAAGTATCATCTGTGCATGCAAGAACCATTTTTGAATCCGTTGTGAATGATTCAGGGGGGAACATGACCATTATTCTCCAATACTGCAGCAAACTGGGATTAGCCATTCTGGAGGACAACGATCTTTCCCGTTCTCAGCTCACGGTTTTACTCGGCTATACCAGCAAGACGTCTGTTGACCGGATTATTCAGCAGAAAGTCGGAGAACGCGCACTCACCGATTTTTACGAACGAGTCAGCAGAAAACCGGAGCTCCTGCAGAAGGCACATTCAAGACATCTGTATGAACGTGTCTCTGAGATCCTGGGAAATGATTCCGGTCAGGAATGGCTGAGGCTTCTTACCGGTTCCTCTCAGGCAGATGAACCGTTTATGATCGCCCTTGAAAACGGGCAGACAGCTGACTTTTTTGAAACCTATAAAGACAGGAAAAATCTGTCGGTCAGAGTTCTGGGGGGCCTGTCATCATCCTTTGTCAGCGCCCTTCGCCGGTTAATGGAGCAGACCGACTGCCGATGCACCCAGTATATCAGGCATACGGATTCCACATTGCATCTGTCCAGTGTTCTGCGCTGTCTCTTCCCTGTTCTGTTTTTTCAGAAGTATGAAGGATTTACCTATGATGCAGGTTTTTCAGATGATATTCGTCTTGAACTTCCGTACAATATCATGAGACTTACGTATGATGATGAGGCGGGAAAACAGACCTCAGATATCTGCATCTTTACCGGAAACCGTTCATGCCGTAAAGTCTGGGCAGATATGGAATATGACCTCAGCGCAATAATCCGGTTTACCGGACTGAACGTACAGCCGATCAACAGCAAAATCCTGAGTGAGATGGGAAACAATTATGTCTCCTACCTGCATTTCTGTGAAAAGCTTGAACTGAACGGAAACATCTATCAGTTCAAGAATGACTTTGGCATCGAACAGATTCCCGCGGCAATTCTGAATGATGCACTCCGTGAGGGCAGTTTTCTGGATGACCCTGATGCAGGGCTGTTTTTTTCAGAAATGATTGCCATTATGGGACGCCGAAACGAGAATACCAGCAAAAGAGAGAACGAGTATTATTCTGTCTTCAGGGAAAGCGCACTCAGAAAGTTTGCCTCGACCGGCATAATGAGCGATCACTTCTGGGGAATGCGGTCATTTACGCCTGAGGAGAGAATTGCGATTTTCAGGCGAATCATCCGGCGCATGGAGGATGAGCCGAATTATCATCTGTTTCTTCTGGATGAAACCCATTCGTTTACCGAATCGGAGATTACCCTGTACGGCGAGGAGTGCCTGTCCATGATTAAACCGCATACCACCTATTCCCCCGCGGAAGAACATTTTGAAATTCTTATTCAGCAAAGGGATTACTGTTCTTCGTTCAGGGTTTTCTTTATGAGACAGATGATTCCTCAGTATACGAAAAACGAACGGGCCTCTCTGAGAAAGATAAAAGGGATTCTTGCAGAGCTCAGGCAGGAACTGAAACAGACATGACAAGTGGCCGGGCTGATCCGACGAATGACGGGACCGGCATCCAATATGAAAACAGAGCGGGCAATGCCCGCTCTTTATGATGCAAAACAAGCGTTGTGTTCTTTCGGATCAGCTGAAACGGCAGGAGATGATGAAGGATTTCAGGTGGTCTTTTCGCTGTCTGCTTCAGTTTCCTGTTCCCAGGGGGCGGCCATCAGACAGAAAAAGCTGTTTTCAGGCCCGAAGCAGAACTTCTTGCACCAGCCGTATCCATCCTGTATTCCTGTTGTCGAATACGTATTACAGTCTTTGCATGTCAAAACAGAGGTTCCCTCTTTTGAGGACATCCATTCCCGGAGGGCATCATCCAGGGCGGCCTTTGTCATGGAGGCATTCTCTGTTTTCCGGAGTTCATTCAGATAGTCCAGTAAATCAGGCAGGTTATAAAAGCGATCTTGCATGTTCGTTCCCTCTTTCATTGCTCCCCGTCCCGGAGCAGGATGCGTATGGTTGTCCCCGTCAGGAAGCCGGTAAAATACGGCCTTATTCCGGAGAGCCGGACAACAGCATGAATTATACCATAACCTGAACGTCCGGAACAAGCTGAGAGAAAACGGCGGATACGAATGGAAAAGGGCACGGAACCAGACGAAAAACGGGTTGCCGGCATCG
>Ga0256405_10007506_pt1 | contig 16361 bp, 10 predicted proteins | sample RumenRJG_02DNA_FD_189096 | JGI IMG/M metagenome (GOLD analysis project Ga0256405, IMG submission 189096) | Bovine rumen microbial communities from Lethbridge, Alberta, Canada - RJG_02 | ecosystem: Host-associated > Mammals > Digestive system > Stomach > Rumen | place: Canada: Alberta...
AAGTGCCCACCGAGGCCGATGAAGCCTACTTCAAACACTATTCCCTGCTCCTGCATCTGGGCTGGAACACCATGATCGAAGAAGATTACGGAAAACTCCGCAACTATGTCCGCGATGGCGGCACGCTGCTCATCGGCCTGCCTCAGTTCAGCCGGCACGTCAAGCGCGATTTCCTGCTGGGGATGGACGACCTTGCTTTGTGGAACGACGGCGACCTGAGCGAACTCTGCGGCGTCAAGGTCCATGGCAAAGGCGAAGTTTTCAGCGGCACCTGGAATTGCGCCGATCGCATGTCCTGGCCGGAAGCCGGCCTTTCCGCCATCCCCAGCTCATCAAGCGAGGAAGATGGCGAATGTCATCTGGCGGAAATCGGGCTCGCCGGCGGCGAGGTGATGGTCTGGGACGCTTTCACGAACCGGCCGCTGATCGTCCGTCATACCTTCGGAAAAGGGACCGTGTATCTGCTGACTGCCTATGCCTATCCGGGTCATGAAAAACTGCAGAAGTTCATGGCCTCCCTGATCGCAAAACTGGCTTCGGAAAATCTGCCGGAATGCCATGTGGAAGATCCTTCGCGAGAAGTGTTCTGGAATCAGTGGAACGAGCCGGATCAGGTCCGCCGTTTAATGCTGCTGAATACCGACTGGACCGGAAAGGGGAACCGCAAGACGGTGAAGATCTGCACGCCGGTCCTTGATTTCGAAACGGAAGTAGTTGAACGCGAACCGAAGATATTGACTATTCTGGACCGTGCCGTCCTGGAACCCGATGCGGATCTTCATATTGAAGTCGTCTCTCCGGAAAAAGTCCGTATCCACGGCACGGGGCAGGGGGGCGTGACCATTCGGAGACCGGATGGCACATGTGAAACCCTGACGCTGATTTTTGATACAACCACAGTCAAAGAACTGGAAATCGATTCGGTATCAAGGCATTGAGTGATTTTTCCTGGAGGTTGCAGAATTTTCCGCGAATTTTCTTTCAGCCTCAAAATGGCTGCAGATATTGCAGAATGGTTCCTTGCGGCAATTTAACGGAAAGAGACTGCGGAGAATGGTTTTGAGGTGGAGAAAAAGACGGTGTTCTGTTGAATTGCAATCCATCCGCCAGCAGGATCACGACTTTGGACTCACAGCCTTTGTATTTCATGTAGGTGAAATAGGCGATTTCCATCGCTCCGATTTTCGCGAGTCGGTTCACAATATGGAATCGTCCGACATCAGGATTGGCGCCGATGGAGGTGTGCTCCAGTGAATGACCGCCAAGAATGACGATATCCTGAAGCGGAACTTGTTCCGCAATGACCAATCGTTCCAAATTCATCTAATCGCACGGATAGGGAATGGTGGTCGTAGCTCAGTCGGTTAGAGCGCCTGGTTGTGGCTTGACTTTTGGTTTTTGTGGAGTAAATTTTGGGTAACTTTTGGGTAATCGGAATGCCCGAAATCAACGAAAACCAACAAAAGGAGAAGAATAGGGTCGGTCGCAAAATGGATCGGAAATCAGTGTATAACTGCTTAATAATCAGATACTTGAGTTTAAAAAGAGGTGGGGTGGCGGTTTTCGTTCCGAAATTAGCCTTCACCGGAGAGAGTCCAACTCTCCAACGATGGCAGTTTTTATTAACTGAAAATCTCCGTTTTTGTGCCTTCCTGCCTCAAATAAAGGTGCAGTTAATGAAAACCGCACCCCATGTTACGTTAAGTCGATTTTTCATGGACGGCAAGCATTCTCGCGTTTAATTGGATTTTTTTGCGCACTGTCATAGTACGACTTTCGAACCCCCGACCTCCTGGGTCAAAGGTCACATCAGTTTGACTGAATATGACATGGGGGACCTCCTTTTACTCTGGCAAATTCAAATCTTCGCCCGTCAGCGAAACAATATCATCGAGCGGGATCTCCGTCCCGTCTTCCATGACCAGCGTTTTCTCCGGAACGGAAATGTGCCGCACCCGGCCCGTGACGGTCACATACGCACCACCGGTTTTCTGGTCAGCCGGGGCGGAGTATTCATTTATTTCGTTAAAAAAAGGTCATCCTTCACTTGACAATTCATATTTCGGAGAATATATTATTATTCCAATACTATTTTTTATGTTTTGCAATGATTGGAATACAAAAATGAAAGTCAAGAAAGAAAAAGCGGTCAAGACGCGTGATCTGCTGATCCAGACAGCAGGGAAGCTGTTTACGCGTCATGGAGTCAAAGGCGTTCAGGCGAAGGACATCGCGCAGGCGGCGGGAGCCGTTCCCAATGCCATAACCTATCACTTCGGCGGTCTGGACAAATTGATCGATGCGGTCTGGGAACACGCCCTCGGCAGCATCGACTACGGGCAGATCGAAGAATACTACGAGAGGAATCAGCATTTGCTGAAGACCCCGGACGGGAAACGGCAGCTGGTTTCGGAAATCATCGATATTTTCTTCAAGATGATCTGGAACGGCGACGAATCCCACTGGGAGATCGCGTTTCTGCTGAACGCCAGCATAACTGAGGAGGGGCAGCAGCGGCTCATGAAAAACGGAGGAGACCGGTTCGCCGCGATATTCGCAAAAGTGTATATCGACATTACCGGCAACGACGATATCGAAAGTGCGCTGGGATGGGTTTATTCCGTCTTCGGGGGAGCCGTGGTATACACCATCAACATCGGTCTGTTCACGAACATCTTGAAAACCGACCAGATTCCGGAAAGCTGCTATCGCCGTCTTCAATACATCTCCACGCGGAATGCCCTGTTCTCGCTTGGTCTTCTTTCTCTGTGAGGTCCGTCATGAAAAAATACATTTGGTTTTCGTTCTTGCTTTTGACCCTGGTTTCCGGATGCGGCAAGGAGGCACAAAAACAAAAAGTCAAGGTCCGGACGATAAAAGTTCAGACGGCTCCCTTGCAGAAACAGGAATTCCGCGAAATATTCCGGGCGCAGGGTATGGTGGAGGCGGCAAGGAAAGGAACGATCTCTTCGTTTGTTCCCGGCAAGATCGACAAAATCTTTTTCGAGGAAGGCTCCATAGCGGAAGCCGACAAAAGCCTGTTCCAGGTCGATTTGACCAATCTCACCAACCGCGTCGAGCTCGCCCGAAAGGACTTGGAGGTGGCGAAGGCCACCCGGCTGTCGACCGAGCAGGGAGTGAAACTGGCCCGGATCAGACTGCAAAAAGCCGAACGGGATTTCAAGCGGAATCAGACGCTCTATAAATCCAAAGCCGTGTCCGCGGACACCTATGAACAGGCGGACACGGCATACCACAGTGCGTTGGTCATGCTGGACGTGGCCGTTTCCCTTGACCGGGCGGCGACAGCCAAGGTGCAGCAGGCGGAAACTGCCTTGAAACTGGCCCGGCAAATGCTGGACGATTCCCATCCGGCGGTGCCGTTCCGCGCGTTGATCCTGGAGAAATTCAAGGAGGAGTCCGAGTTCGTCGGGCCGGGGATGCCGGTCGTTGCCGTGGAAGACCCGGCCAGCCGGGAGATCAGCTGCCGGATCAGCGCCATTTACTGGGACCGCCTGAAGCCGGGAACGGACATAGAGGTATTTTTCGGCGAAAAAAAGGTCTGCCGCAGTTCGGTTTATTATCGGGCAGAGGTCATCGATCCCGCCAGCCGAACCTTCGAGATCAAGGCAAAACTTCCGGCGGACACTTCCTTGAAATCCGGCACACTGTGCGATTTGGAGATCATTCTGACCCGGCGGACCGGCTGGGGCGTGACGGCGGATGCTATCCTGTCTGGGGGCAAGGGCAGAATGAGCGTATTCGTGGACCGGGGCGGAACCGCAAAGGAAATCGATGTCCGCTGCGGTCTGACAACCGGCGGGATCACGGAGATCCTTTCTCCCGAACCGCTCCTCGGCAAAGCCGTGATCGTCAGGGGACAGGCGTTTGTCCGTGAGGACGACAAACTTGAGATCGAGAGGTAACGCCATGACGCTCAGCGGACTTTCGGTCAAGCGGAAAATCGCAATGGGATGTTTCATTGCGATGCTGGTCTATTTCGGCGCACTGTCCTATTTCAAGATCGGGAAGGACACCGTGCCCAAAATGGATATCCCCTATGTCCAGGTCCTCACGATTTATCCCGGTGCTTCTCCGGAAGAGGTCGAGACAGACGTTGCCAAGCACATCGAAGACGCGGTGGCCTCTCTGGACGGACTGAAACACATTACCAGCACCTGTATGGAGAACGTCTGCGGCACGACCCTGGAGTTCGTCAACGGAACGGATGTGGATATCATGATCCATCAGGTCCGGGAAAGGATCAACACCATTGTCGATAAATTTCCTCCGACGGTCAAGACGCCGCAGCTGAGCAAGATCAACATCAACGCTGTGCCGGTCGTGACACTGTATCTGACCGGCGGCCGTTCCGTGGACGAACTGTATCATTACGCGGACAAAACGCTTTCCGACCGGTTCGCCAGCATCCCCGGCGTCGGCGAGATCCGTCTGCACGGCGGCAACGAAATGCAGCTGCATGTGCTGCTCGACCGGAAAAAACTTGCGGCCATGAACCTCACAGCGGCGCAGATCGTGGCTAAAATACAGGAAAACAACCTGAAACTTCCCGCCGGACACATTCGCGAAAAAGGCAGGGAAACCGCGGTCACTTTCGACGGCGAATTCCACAACATCCGGGAACTGGGCGAGTTCGAGATCGGCGTCGTTGGCGGCCACAAGGTCTATCTCGGCGACATCGCGGAGATCAAGCTCATGGCTAAGGAGATCCGCCAGGAGGGATACCTCGGACTCCAACCGGGAGTCGCCATTGAGATCGTCAAGAAAAGCGATGCCAACACCGTGGAAGTCATCAAGCAGGTGCGCAAGCGTTTCGAAGCGCTGCAAGCTCCCGGTGCGCTGCCGAGAAACACCCAGCTGGTCTGGTTCAAGGACAGCGCCGACTACATCGAGGCATCCGTCCTGGACGCCTGGGGCAGCGTCGGACTCGGCATCCTTTTGACCGCACTGCTGCTTTTCCTGTTCCTGCACGAACCCCGCTCGACCTTCATCATTTCGATCACGATGCCGGTTTCGGTCATCATCACCTTTACCGTGATGTCACTGCTGGATTACACCTTCAACATGATGACGCTGGTCGCCATCGGCTGTTCTTCGGGGATCCTGGTCACCAACTCGGTCATCGTCATGGAGAATATCTTCGTCTGGCTGAAACGCGGCAAGACCCCGGCGGAATCCGCCGCGGAAGGCACGGCGGAAGTGGTCAATGCCGTTTCCGCCAGCGCATTGACGAACGTGGTGGTCTTTGTCCCGATCGCGACCATGTCTTCGGTGGTCGGCATGCTGGTCGGACCGTTCGCAGGCGTCATGGTGATCGCGACGCTCGCCTCCCTCTTTGTCAGTTTCACCCTGACGCCGATTCTGGCATCCTTGCTGCTGAAACCGGGAACCGGTGCGGAAAACACTTTCTGGGATCGTTTTTTCCGCTTTTGGAACGTCGGCTATGACCGTCTCGCGGCAGGATTCAACCGGACCATGATCTGGACCCGCCGATACCCGAAAACCGTTCTGCTGATCTCTTTGCTCCTTTGCATCGCGCTTCTGTGTCTGTCGCTTCCGAATCTGCGGATCGCATTTGTTCCTTTCTACGACAAAAACGAAATCTCGCTCGTCCTTGAATTTCCGTCGAATTACGGAATCGACGCCGCCCGGAAAGAAACGCTGGCGCTGGTCGCCGAATTGAGCAAACGGCCGGATGTTGCGAGGATCGGCACCACGGTCGGCTATCGAAACGCGCTGCTGGGACAGGTTTCGGAGGGAGTGAACCTCGCGGAGATCACCATCATGCTGAAACCGATGGCAGAACGCGCCCCGATCAGACAGATCATGGCGGAGATACGCAGGGAGGCGGCGAAAAAAAGCGGATTGCTCTATTCCGTTTCGATGCCGCCTCCGGTCGGTGCTTCCGGACAGGAACTGAGCGCTTTCATCGGCGGTCCGGATTTGGATATTATGGAAAAATACGCACTCGAAGGCGCGGAGATCCTGCGGCGTTCCGGCTGTGCGACCGACATAGACACCAGCTGCCGGTCCGCGAAACCGCGCATCCGGCTTCTCCCCGAACGGGCGCTGCTGAAAAACCTGGGAGTCCCCGTAAGTGCGATGGGCCTTTCCATCGTCGGATATTTTGACGGCGTCGAGGCCGGAACGTTCAAGGTCGGAGTCGATACCTTCGACATCCGGGTCAAAATGCAGGAGCAGGAAGGACTGGACCAGCTTCAGGAGATCCCCGCAGTTCCCCTGAAAGGAAAGCCGGTCGCGATGAATGCGCTTGCCACGATGAAAAATTCTCCCGTCGCGATCAGCCTGATGCGGCAGGACAAGGAACGGTCCGCCTGGATCTACGCGAACTCCGCCCCTGGTCATTCCATGGCGGACCTGATGGGCATCCTGCAGAAAGAACTTGTCCCGAAACTGCCGCAGGGATACCGGCTGGTGTTCACCGGTCAGGCGGAAATGATGAATGAAGGGGCCATGGACTTTGTCATGGTTCTCGTCACGGCGGTTTTCCTGACGTTTCTGGTGATTGCCGCAATCATGGAATCACTGAGCCGTCCGTTTCTCGTCATGTTCACGATCCCCCTCGGATTCGTGGGCTTTTTCACGATGCTCCATCTTACCGGAACGCTGCTTTCCATGGTCGGGATGCTTGGGGCGATCATGATGATCGGAATCGTGGTCAACAACGCGATCCTGATCATGGATGAAACCTCCGCATTGAGTAAAACCGGGATGAAACTGCATGATGCAATGCTTCAGGCTTCGGAAAATAAATTCCGGCCGATCCTCATGACCTCGATCGCCAGCGTGATCGGAATGCTGCCGATGGCTTTCGGGCGGGGGATCGGCTTCGAGATCCGTTCCAGCTGCGGGATCGGTGTGGTCGGCGGACTTCTCTTCGCCATGTTCCTGACGCTGTATTTCATTCCCGCGCTGTTTTATGTGACGAACAAGGACCGATGAAGCTGACGATGAGGAGACCGCGGGATCGCGGGGTGGAGAATCTGAGGCAGGTGATGCCGGTCTTGTGGTCGGAGCAGCAGAAACTGCTTGACATGGAATAACGACCTTTCCCCGGCGGTTCAGTTCTTCGGCATCCTGCGGGTCCAGTTCGCGCCTCTCGGCGGTCAGCCGGGCAGTTTCCCTGCCGCCGGAGCTGGGGTTTCCCGCCCCTCTTTTTCACCTCCCGCAGGAGGGCGACAGTTCAGCGTAATAACCGGAGCGTTTTTCGTCAATTCATGCAAAACGACCTCACGTTTTGAGGGAGGAGGTCGTGGACAGGAGGGCGATTGGGGGGAGTTGACGTTAACCGAAAAAAAAGCAGTTGGCGTCAAACTATCTAATCAGCCCTCACCCCCGATGGACGTTTGAGGTCAAAACACATGTTTCCGGGGGCGAGAGTTACAGTTGACGAAACAAGGTCGGTTTTCGTTAAGTCGAAAATTTCCAAAAACGTGAGGGCGACCAAGGGATTTTTAACGTAAACCGGAGCCCACGTTATCGTCGGTGCGAACCGATGCCCTGTTGACGAAAAATCATAAATCTTTATTCCAATGGCTGTTATGAAAAGTCGCCATCCGGATTTTTCTCTCGCATATGAGGTCGTCCCAAGAGGTCGTCAAAATGGGGTGCGCTTTTCGTTAAGTTGATTCTCCGGTGACCTCCTGGGTGAGGTCGCTTGTTCAAGTCTACCGGAGAATTTGGGGCGCTTTTCGTTAATTTTACGCGCCCGACCTCCGGGGGACGGCTCTCTCCGGAGAATCCTCCGGGATGGGGGTATTTTTGCAAATCCCTTTGTTACAAGGGGTTTTATGCGAAAATAAAAAAGGCCCGAACCAGAGGGCTGGATGGGCGGAGAAACAAAAACTGGGGTGGTAGATGGGACTTGAACCCACGACCTCCTGGGCCACAACCAGGCGCTCTAACCAACTGAGCTACGACCACCATGTCAAATTAACAGGTAATTTATCCCTTTTTTCCGATTTGTCAAGCTGACATATCAAAAAAAACAAAGATTTATCCCGGTTTACACAAGGGAACAAAGCGAACGTCTTCTCCAGCGTCTGCAGGACACGTCTTCACAGACAAGGCTTCCGGCAAAGGTGCAGATGAGAAGAAAAGCCCGATGGCTTTTGAGTGAAGTGCAGCTAGCGCTGCGTGAAGAGAAGACTTGTGTCTTCACTTTTTTGCTTCGGAAAAAAATGGTGGCGGGAGGATGGATGTAAAAATGCGGGCATTTTTTAGTGGGCAAACCATCGGGGAGGTCTGCAATAAATCATTATTTTTCAATCTGTTGCAAATTAAAAATCTGTTTGAATTAGCACCTGGTTATTGTGCTTTTGATCAAAAAGCGACCCAAAGTAAACCAAAAACCATTGATCGGCAATATAGTGTCCGATGCCCGAATGTCAAGACTTTTTTTCATTCCGGATTGAATCGTCCGTCCAGAGACGGACGATTATAGGAACCCGTCAGCCGGAACTCGACGGCTGACTGCCCAAAGGGCCGCCAATCACGGAAAACCGACAAGCACAACGGGATTCAGTCCATTGATGGAGTAATCATGGAAAGCGAATATTCAAAAATCTCCGATTTTCGTTTGCAAACGGTATAACGGATGCTATATTCCTGCTTGAAACATAAAAAACATGCCCGGAGTTGACATGAACAAATACAGCGATTTTGACGAATACCTGCGCCAGAATGAGCCGTATAAGCGTGAACGCGCTGAGGCTTGGGAAATTGCCATCGGTCTGCAGGCGGTTGACGGGTTGACTCCCTCCAAATATCTTGTCGAAACGGCCAGACGCCACATCGAAGGTGATATTTCCATTGATGAAGTCAAAGAGCTGATCGAATCGTATTACCGCACCAAAACGGATCGCAATACTCCGGAAGAAAACACCGAAGAAGCCGATAGGGTTTCCGCCAATATCACGAAATTGCTTAACGAAAAGACCTTTTCCTTTTCTCCCCGCGGCTACGCAGCCGTTCACAAACGCATTTTCGAGGGTGTTTTCAAGTTTGCAGGAAAGTTCCGCGACTGCAATATCACCAAGAAGGAATGGGTGCTGCGCGGAGATACCGTGCTGTATGTCGGCTTCGACGAGATCAAAGCGGCATTGGAACATGATTTCGGCAAGGAAAAGGAATTCAGTTATCGTGGACTGTCCCTCCCGGAGATCATCTCGCATATTGCCCGATTCGTTTCCGGCATTTGGCAGATCCATGCGTTTCGCGAGGGTAACACCCGCGCCACCGCGGTGTTTGCGATCAAATACCTCCGGTCAATGGGTTTTCAGGTCGGCAACGAACTCTTCCGTGACCATTCGTGGTATTTCCGAAATGCGCTGGTTCGGGCCAATTACCGCAATGTGCGGAAAGGCATCGAACCGAATCCGGATTTTCTGGAACTCTTTTTCCGAAATCTGCTGGCTGGCGAGCGGAACGAACTGAAAAACCGATACATGCTGGTGGAAACTCCAGCCGAATGGGCAGAGCACCCGACAAGTACCCGACAAGTACCCGACAAGTTCAATCTCCCTGATGAATCGATTGGTCAGCTTGTCCGCTTGGTCGGTAACCGCCAGCTTTCTGTCCGAGAAATGCTGTCCGAAATGAAACTGAAGAATCGGGAAAATTTTCTGGACAACTACCTGAACCCGGCAATTGCAGGCGGCTGGATCGCCCTGTTCTATCCGGAAAGCCCTCGTCATCCTCGGCAGAAATATCTGCTGACCATGAAAGGACTTTCCTTTTATCGGCAGACTTCCGATACCCGTGCCCTCTAATAAGCCGAACGATTTTTGAAGCTCGTCAGCCGGAACTCGACGGCTGACTGCCCAAGGGCCGCGACCACGGAAAGAAGTTGAAAATAATGTTTTCAGATTCAACAATAAGATCAGATGGCTGATCCGGCAGGCTTATGGGTTTCGGGATCGGGAGTATTTCATTTTGAAAATCTACCAACTGCCGGAGATTTCCTGCGTGAAAGAGGTATAGTTTATGTTAGAATCCGTCGAAGAGGCAAAAATGGTGGTGGGGGATGGATTCGAACCATCGAAGTCAGCGACAGCAGATTTACAGTCTGCCCCCTTTGGCCGCTCGGGAACCCCACCACAGTCAAGTGGAGCGGGTGAAGGGAATCGAACCCTCACGATCAGCTTGGAAGGCTGAGGTTCTACCATTGAACTACACCCGCAAAACTTTTATTGGAATCACAATATACCCCGCTTTTGTTCATTTTCAAGCCGGATTTGAAAAAAAAATGCTTTTTTCACCCTCTTTCAACTGCCGCGGGGGAAATCCCGGCAGTTGCTCCGTGAAAAATGGACAGAACCAGTTCTGCTCCGAAAATCCTCAAAAACGGTCGAACCATCATTGAATTTTATGCTCCGTCCCCACAAGAAATATGAGACTGCAGCATTGGAGATATATCCGGACTTTCCGAATAACCGGGAGGGCCTGTCCCAGCAGGTCGTGCACGGCAAAGATGTCGGTGTCCTGGTCCACCTCGGCATGGGCCGTGGCGAAATACTGGTTCGGCCCGTAGTTGTGCACGATGATGTCGTGGACGCCCTTGATCCCGCGGCATTTCAGCAGACGGGAACGGATCTCCTCCACCAGTTCGGGGCCAGGCAATTCGCCCAGCAGCGGATCGATCGTTTCATGCAGGATCCGGATCCCGCCGTAGATCACCAGCCGCGCGGCGAGGATGCCGGCACAACCATCAACCGGGAAACGGGTGAACTGGTCCGCGATCGCGGAAAGGAGCACCACCAGAGTTCCGGCGATATCGCTCACACTGTCGAATGCCATTGCCCGGACCGTGCGCGAATCGATCAATTTACCGATCCGGCGATAGAAGAAGAACAGCCACACCTTGAACAGCAGCGAACCGGCGAGGACCGCGGCCAGCACCGGCGAAATCGTCACCGGGTGGGGGTCGATGATGCGGCGGACAGACTCCACCAGGAAATTCAGTCCCATGGCAATGATGACCACGCGACGACCACCCCGGCGACATATTCGATCCGGCCATGCCCGAACGGATGTTCCCGGTCGGCGGGTTTCGCGGCCATCTTGAAACCGAAAACGGTCACGACCGAATTGCCGGCGTCCGAAAGGTTGTTCACCGCGTCCGCCGAGATCGCCACACTGCCGGTAAGCAGTCCGATGACGAATTTCAAGGCGGACAGAAGGACATTCACCACGAGACCGACGCAGCCGCTGAAGATGCCGTAATACAGCCGGACTTCCGGCGAATCGGTATGTTCATGGTCGCGTACAAAGCATTTTATCAGCAGGTTCGAAATCATCAGCGCAAATCAATCCGGATGAATGCGGGATAACCGCCGCGTGAATACCTCAATAGGTATTCACGTCAAAAGTCCTCTCTTTTCCCGATGCAAATTCCTTGCGTGCGCGCCAGATTTTCTTTTCTGCATAGGGTCACCTCGTTTTTGGTTCTTAATGTAATGCCGGATAAGTCCATTGCAAGGAGTCGACCGTAACGACAACAGACATGATACCTTGAATATCTGCTTTTCACAGCTTTTCTCTGCTTTTTCAAACATGCCGCCCGAAATTATGCTCTACAACTGCAAGAGCTGAAAACAGTTATGAATTTTTGAAAGCTCTTGAAAGCTCTTGCAGTCAGCCTAACGGCGTTAGGGGTTTTGCGTTTTCTTCAAGTAACTTTTTCGCTATCGTTACGGCTTCAAAATCGGTTTCGATTGCAATTCACTTTCGGGCGTTTAAATTGGGTTCCAGATCGAAAAACAGGGGCAAAATCGGGGGTATTTCGATGTTCAATATGACCAAGATTAAAGCGGTGAATGGTGCGGGAAAAACGTTTTATGCAAATCATCTGTCCGCCAATGATTATTATTCGGAGCATGAAAAAATAATCGGCGGCTGGTATGGTTCGCTGGCGGGGGATTTCGACTTGTTGATGCAGAATGTCGAGATGGATACATTCAGTCTGTTCCAGCGGAATATCAATCCTCTGACGGGTCGGAAATTGACTCAGCGGACGGTTGCATCGGGAGTCAGATTTTTTGATTTTCAGTGTGCGGCTCCGAAATCGGTTTCGATCATGGCGTTGTTCGATCCTCGTTTGGCTGAGGCTCATGACAAGGCGGTTTTCGAGGCGATGGAAGAATTGGAAAAACTGGCTGCGGTGCGGATTCGCAAAGGGGATAATGCGCGGACCAACAATTTGGAGATTACAGGAAAAATCCTGTATGGTAGGTTTCGTCATGATGCGAGCCGTTCGCTGGATCCGCAGCTGCATACGCATAATGTGGTGGTGAATGTTACGCGCGATTCGGAGGGGCGTTACAAGGCATTGGAAAGTCTGGAAATGTGCAAGGCGATCCGGTATGCGGGCAAGGTTTATCACAATGCGCTTTCGCGGGAATGCCGGCAGCTGGGGTATGAAATGGTGGACCGGCTGGACGACAAGGGGAATATCACCTGGCAGGATATCAAGGGTGTTTCCGAGGAACTGATGGAACGTTTTTCCAAACGTCGGCATCAGATTGAGGAAGAAGAAGCGAAATTCATAGCGGAACACGGGCGCAAGCCGACGTTGTCGGAGAATAACTTCCTTTCGATTTCGACCAGGAACCGGAAGATGCAGCATTCGGACCGGAATGAAGTAAGAAATCATCAACTGATGGAAATGTCCGCGAAGGAACAGGAGGAGCTGCGTTCACTGGCGCGCGAGGCGCATCAGCAAATCCGAATATTGCCGGCTGAAAATGATCTGGAGGCGGCAAAGCAGATGATGCTGGATACGCTTCCGCTGATATTCGAGCGTGAAAGTGTGGTGAAACTGGATAAAGTATTAGCCGAAACGATGAATCAGAATTTGGGTCAAACGGATTTGCAGACACTGAAAAAAGCTGCAAAGGAAATCCAGGAACTGTGTGATCTGGGAGGGCTGGAAGTAAATCCCTGGGTGTCGCCTGAGATCGTGATCGAACAGGAAATTTATGCTGTAAAATCAATGGAGGAATGCAAATCGAAGTTCAGTCCTCCGTCGCCGGATTTTCAGCCGTTTCCGGGAGAGGAAAAACGGAAAACGCAGGGAGATTTGATCCGTAAATTATTAGGCAGTCGGGATCAGTTCAATCTGTTCCGAGGTGTGGCGGGTTCGGGCAAAACTTCCACGCTGCAGGAGTTCTGCCGGGGCCTGCAAAGCGGCGGGATCAACAGTATTTATCTGATTGCTCCGACCAATTCCGCCACGGACGTGCTGAAACAGGAAGGTTTTGAACAGTCCCAGACGGTGGCTTCCTTCCTGCTGTCGAAACACAAGCCGCCTGAAGGAAGTTATGTGATTATTGACGAATCCGGTTTGAACTCGCTGCGGGAGGGTGTGGAAATCATCAACACGGCGCGACAGAATAATTACCGGGTGCTGTTCGTGGGCGATGCCAGGCAGCATACGGCGGTGGAATCCGGAGATTTTTTCCGCTTATTGGAGGACCATTCAAAGATTGAGAAATTCTCCCTGACGGAGATCCATCGTCAGCAGCAGGAAGAATACCGGTGCGGAATTACGGAATGTGCGTTGGGACGGTTCGAGGAGGCATTCGACCGTTTCGACCGGAACGGTTTCATTCAAGAAGGGAAAGCGGACTATTTGCAGCAGGCGGCAGACAGTTACATGAAATTTACTGAAAACGGAAAATTCATCGACCGGGCGATCCTGGTAACGCCGACACATGACGAGAAGGACCGTCTGACGGATGCTGTGCGCGAAAGGCTCAAAGCGGCCGGCTGTATCGCGGAATCGGGGCGGCAAATTGAAATGTTCCGAGGCTGGAACAAACCCAAAAGCTGGGTCCGGAATGTCAGGAATTATGTGCCAGGAACGACGATTGCATTTATCCGCAACCTGAAAGACGTCGGCAATGCCGGAGAAACGGCGAAAGTCGTGCGGACCGAAGGCGATTGGATCTGGCTGGACTCGGGGAAGTGTTTGCGCCCGAAAAGCGCGGCGGATTTCATCGAGGTCGGGGAACTGCGTGAAACAGAACTGTGCAGCGGCGATCTGATCCAGTTCAACGTCAATATCCGGGAACGGAAGATATACAACGGAAGTCTGGCAAGGATGACCGACGATCCGCGCAAGGCATGGCTGCTGTATTCGGATGGTTCGCCGCGTGAATTGATTGATCTGCCTGATAATTTTGCGGCATTCCAATACGGCTGGGCGACGACTTCGCACAAATCCTAGGGACGAACGGCAGAAAACGTGGTCGCTGCTGCCCAGACTTTGGACCGGAAAACATTTTACGTGGCATTAAGCCGCGGGCGTCAGAATATGGTGCTGCATTGTCCGGAAAAGGAGTTCCTGAAACGGCAGTTAGAGTTCCGGCATGGGGACCGACTCAGTGTCCATGATCTGGCCGCCGAAGGGAAAATCGCTCCGGGATGTCTGCTGCCATTGTCGGAAGATGCCCGGAAACGGAAAGCAAAATTGCTGCCCGATATCGATTACAAGAGTATCGGGGAACGTTTGAAACGATTTGCCGACAGCCTGAAAACGCTGGCCCAAAGAGTTCTGGAGTTCCGGAACCGGCGGATTGTCCGGCGCAGCCGTGCCGCAAAATATCCGACAGGACCGATTACGGAGAAAACGCCCTTTGAAATTGAACAGGACCATCCCCTTTCCATTATTTCTGAAAAGACTGAAGATCCAGGACGTAAGACAGAGCGTAAAACGTCCAGCAATCTGCACGTGGGTGCCTTTGCATGGATGGCTGAACAAAAACGGTTGGAACGTGCAATTGAAGCTCAAAATGAAACATCCGCAGACCGGGATACCTCGCCGTCATTACTGGAACAAGTTCTCAGGAAGATGCCGGTAAAAAGAGAACCGGAACGCCCACAAGAGCGTAAAACATACAGCAATCCCGGCAATGATGCCTTGGCATGGTTGGCGGAACAGACCCGGACAGAACGGGAAAAGGACATTGAAAAAGAAATTCCTGCGGCTAAGGAACCCTCGCAGTCATTACCGGACCACCCCCAGCCTGAACCAATGGAACAGGAACAGAAAAAAGCACGTCCGGAATTGAAGGAAATCCCCGAACCGGAGCAACCCAAAAAGAAATCCCGCGGAATGGATATTTGAACAGCACGTAGTTAATTTTCTACGGCAAAAGCAGAACTGAGCGGTTGAAAAATATGTTTTGTGTTGTAAATTACATTATGTATTGACTTTTGCCATCAAAACTCAAACCCCGGAGGAGACAAAAAAAGATTGACGGCTGACTGACTATCGGACTTCGGTCCTTTATATTTTTACTGCGTTGCCAGAAACTACCAGGTTATGAAAAACGCACACAGACGCGGACAGATATTGCGACTCTGTCTATTTGTTTGTGTGCGGCTCTGGTAGGCCTCTGGCAGCAAATAGCAGAGTCGCCTCTTTTTCCCTCCGGTGTAAACTTTAACTGCGGAAACGCTGTCCGTAGATAACGGAGGGAATGATGGTTTGTAAGAAATGCACAAGGAATTTCATGCCTGGATGGCTCGGATGTTGTCTCCTTCCGGCCGTTATAGTTGGGCTGATCTGCCTGATATTTTACCAAATTCATGTTCACCGGTCAACCGACCCGAAAGTCTATCCTCAAATTCCGGCAAAATCCCGATATGATAATCTCGTTCTCGGTACTCCCGGAAAAGCGGATACGATTATTGACCGTCCGGGGTATGCGCTGGGATATATTGAGAAACACGAACAGCCGGCATGGGTCGTCTATAAACTGACTCGTTCCGAAGTCCTTGCCAAAGCGGTAAAGCGGGCAAACCGATTTTTCGAAGATCCGGAGATTCCGACCGGAAGCGCAACGGCGGCGGATTATCGCCGGTCCGGATATGATCGGGGGCATCTCGCTCCTGCTGCTGATATGGCGTTTTCTTTGCAGACGATGAAAGATTCATTTTATTATTCAAATATGAGTCCGCAGCGACCGCAGTTCAATCGCGGGATATGGAAGGAGCTGGAAGAACAAGTCCGGCAATTTGCTGTTGATGAGGGGGAAATTTATGTCGTGACCGGTCCGATTTTGCCAAATGAGAAAACAATAACGATTGGATCGAACAGGGTAACGGTTCCTTCTCATTTTTACAAAGTCGTTTTTGATTTGAGCCCGCCGCAGAAAATGATCGGTTTCATTATGCCGAACAACGGGAGCAAAGCGGACCTGCGGACATTCGCAGTTACGGTCGATGCGGTGGAAGAGGCTACGGGACTTGATTTCTTTTCGTTTGTGCCGAAAGAAATACAGGAAAAAATTGGAAAGCACGATCACCGTGAATGC
>Ga0256405_10007508_pt1 | contig 16358 bp, 15 predicted proteins | sample RumenRJG_02DNA_FD_189096 | JGI IMG/M metagenome (GOLD analysis project Ga0256405, IMG submission 189096) | Bovine rumen microbial communities from Lethbridge, Alberta, Canada - RJG_02 | ecosystem: Host-associated > Mammals > Digestive system > Stomach > Rumen | place: Canada: Alberta...
ATTCTGGACCCCCTACCTCGCGATTCGACCCCTCCCCCGGCCTGTTTCAGCTTCAAATGTTCATTTTTATATTTATTTTATATTCGAAATCGCATAGAAGGTGTGAGAAATGCGAAACTAGTAAGCGAATTAGTAATAATCAATCAATAATCATACTAAAAGCTTACTAGTTTCACCCTATAATGTTACAGAACCTACTTAATCATCAGTATCTTCTTCAACAACCTTCACATATCCAACTTCTTCGCCTGTAACAGGACTAATGAATCTCAGATCCATCTCACAAATCTCATCGCATGCTGACTCAATTGCGCTATTCATTTCATTTTCACTAAGTTCATTAGCTGTCATAGCAATTCTTGCAATGTAACACAATGTTTGATAGCCTGCTATCTTTTCATCGTATTCTTTCCACAATTCAAATTGCGTGAAGTAGTTAAACGGATTGTCAGTTGTTGTTACCATAGTTCTTTTACTCATATGTTAACCAACCTCCATTCCGTTGAAGTTATTAAATTCTTTTCTTAATGTTTCTACAGACACTCCAAGATCGGCAGCAACGGTCGAAGGGGCATAACCTGCATTAAGAAGAAGTCTTGCTCTAGACTTTGTGGAAGCTTTCATTCCGGTAGTTTGTCTTGGCAAAGCTCTCTTTTTAATTTCACTTGTGTCAGAATACCTTAAAACTTTCTGGAATTGAGTATCTGAGATTGCACCAGCTTGAATTGCATCCCATTCTCTATCAGTAAGAATGATTTGGTATCTTTTCACATGAATTCCACCATTTACTGCATCTCTTGCTTCATCCAAAGCTTTTGCTGCAAGTTTCTTTCTTTTATCTCTATTTTCTTTTTCTTTAAGTTTCGGATTTTGTTCTTCTTTAATTTTCATGGCACTATTTGCTAAGATTTGTGCCTGTCTTTCTTTCGGAGCTGCAAGTTCAGCAAGCATAATCTTTTTCGCCAAAGTTCCATTTGGCCCAACAACGTCCTTGAAAGTTTCTCTTGCTTGTTTGTTTTGTTCAAGTCGTCCAGTAGTTCTCGATTCTTTTCTTGCTTCATTTGCCAAAGCTTTCATTCTGTTAGCGTGAGCAGCATAAACTTCTTCAATGTAATAACCTGACGAAAGTTCACGTGCATCTTTCGCTATTGCCATCTTCTCATGTTCTTCTGTTGAAACTTTAATCTTTCCGGTCTTAGGATCTTTATGAGTTCTTCCAGTTTCTCTATAGATAACTTCGCCATTCTTGTATCTTTCAAGTTCTTCTGGAGTCATACGACTTGTCCCATAGATTTCTTTTCTTTCATTAATTCTCGTAGGACTTTTCGCTCTTGAGATTAAAGTTGCAGCACCTCTATGAGCATTTCCTTCATCATCGTATCTTAATTGATAACGATCTTTAAGTTCCGCAATTCCATTTTCATTATAAGAACGTTTCCAATCAAGGTTATGTTTTTCGGCATCGATTACCGTCATTGAATACTTAACGGCTCTTTCAATTTCATCCAAAGTCGCACCTTGAATTGTCATGTCGGTAATAAGGTTAGAAGCTTTACCCATTTCAAGACCTTTGTTAAAGCCATCGCCCTTCTTACCATCTTTACTTTTACCTGTTCTTATCGGATCATCATGATCTCTGCTATAGACATTTGACGGATTGAAATCTTTAAGTCCTTCAAGAGGAGGCGCATTCTTAAGTCTCTGACCTTTCGTAGGAATTACCAGAACGGTATCTCCATCATAGTCAGCACCAGAAAGCTGGTTGGCAGTCTTCGAGTTAATTCCAATAGCATGTGCAGGAGAAGTTCCAAGAATTTGTTTTCCTTCACGGTTATTGTTGTTTACAATAAGCCTTGGAATCTGAAAGACTCCTTCATGCGGATGACGAACCAGAATAACTTCTTCACCCTGATCATACATTGGCGCATAGACTTCATTATCTTTCAACGAATTAACCGGAAGAATCGCAAATGAACCTTGTCTCGGAAGAGCCGCAGCTTTCAAATGTACGGCTGCCGAATCACAAGTATCAGCAAATTCTTCAAGAAGCTGTCTCTTAAGAGTCGGGTTTGTAATAGACTTAAGTTCAGAGAACTCGTCATTCATTTCGCTATAACGAATGTCAAGTTGTCTTTTTGCAAGGGACGGAAGCTGTTTTGACAGGAACTGAGAAGACAAATTCTTTTTCCATTTATCCCAGTCAGTGTCATCATTAACGATGTTTACAGGAGAAGTATGTTTATTTCCTTTGGCATCTTTATAGTCCAACTGCCTGAAGGTCGCTCCAAAAGGATTAGAAGGATCGTTCTTCATTTCTTTCAGAACCGTTTCATCGCCCTTGCCCAAAACTGGAGTTCCTTTATGCTTCGAGGTGTTAAACACGATGTCAACGCCTTCAGGCATCTTCTTCGGATCCCCATAAACGGCCATACCTTTCAGATAATGAGTTCCATTAACGCCAATTCGAACCTGAGCATAACGACGACCGTCGAGAGAAAGATCTTCAACGCCAGGACGAAGCTCAATAACGCCGTCCTTTTCTCCTCCGCCTTCTTCATCATATTTCACTTTAATTCTATTAGCTTTAATGCTCGGAACCGGCTTTTTAAACACAGCCTCAGTACCATAATCTTTGAAGTAAAGTCCATCTGGTGAAGTTACTTCTCCAAGATGCTCTGAAAGATCTTTACGATCAACGTTCTTTTCACAAAGAACTTTCAGGTTTGTAAACTGTTTTGGATTATTCACCTGAGGAAGTCTATAGTTATGAACGGAATAACCTTCATCTTTAAGCAAAAGTTCGGCAGCATGAAGTTGTTCTTCGCTTATATTCAGTTGCCTGTTAACACCTTCACCGATATCGAGATAAGGTTTCGTTTTCAAAACTTCCTTAAGGTTATCTGCAATATACTTCACATTATCTTCACGCTGTTTCCTATTCGGATTCAGCATGTTTCTTACCGTTCCTTCAGAAACGCCAAGTTCTTTTGCAATGGCAGTATTGCTCCATTGCTTATTGTGAAGTTTCATTGCCTTCAGCTGATTTTCCGCATCGACCTGATTTTTATAAATCTTTCGCATCGCGACATAATCGCCAGTGCTCATATTAAAAGCATCGGCAATTTCCTTCTTTGTAAGTCCTTGCTTTGCTAGATCGTCAGCTCTCTGAAGAAAACTTCTGTTTCTTTGTGGATTCTTTCCGGATCCCCATGGATAACGTCCCGAATGTCTTGGAGTGCCGTAGTGCTCTAAGTAACTCATCTTCCAACTTCCTCTCTTAATGAATCCTGAACCCAGGAGTCTCTTTCTTTAATTCCATAAATAAGTGACTCCATCCGATCTTTATCAGGTGAATATTCCTGGATGTCATCATTCTGATAGATACGAAGATTTACTTTCGTGTTTAGTGGATTTACTCCAAGTGCACGTTCGTACTCCAAAAGAAAAAGAGCAGCGTAAATTTCAAGCTGCTCCATGTGCACCGGTCCGGAACCGGTTTTCAGATCATGAATTCTTAAAACTCCATGATTAAAGTCGACGGCATCGGCATGACCAAAACATGTATCGGAATACTTCAGCGCAACTTCCGGTGTCATTCCATAACCGATAGCGTCATTCACATATGCTGTAAGAGTTTGCGTAGAACCTCGAAGCTTCAAACCTTTTCGGATCAAAGAAGCCGCAATCTCATGAAGTTCCGTACCTTCCTGAGCAGCTCTCTGAGATCTCAAATAGTTCACCATCTGGTCCTGACTGTAGTTCAGCCAATAAGGTTTACTTGGACTTAGGATGGCGTGTTTGCCGTCTAGTTCTGAATGCTTGTTGAAGTTCATCGAGTACCTCCTGTTTATTCTCAGGATAAATAAAACGAGCGAAAGACATGTTGTCAGCTCGTTCCACGTAATAATCCTGATTGGGTTGATGGCTGGCGTCTTGAGATTTTTTACATTCCAACAGCGCCCAATGTTTTTCATAAAGAATCGTCAAATCAGGAAAACCCTGTTTTGTCTCATTTTTGTAAATCAGAGCGCCAGGAAACATTTCTTCAAGTTCACCGACTAACTCATGTTGAAACTTACTTTCAAGCATCTTTTCACCTCAAAATTCTTTCGAAAACGCAGAGAGAATGTAGATTTTGCAGTATCTACTCCTCCCTACTAAAGGCGTTGTAAATTTTACGAATTTCGAGCCTTGAAAAATCTGCTTTCGTTAAAGTTTTGCTTCCGTTTTAATGCGCGGCTTATCGCCATGTCAATCGGCGCGTATGAACGAAGCGTGTAATAATACAAATCACGAAATGGTGTATTTCGTCTATCAATTCTTCCCATTGCCTGTTCTGTCGCTTTATAGGAATAACACAGTGAATAGAAAAGCATTGCATTTGTTTCGATACAGTTCCATCCTTCGCTGCCTCCGATGTAGTTGACCAGATAAACCCAGCGTTCGCTTTTCGGAACTTCGAGATCGTGGCGCTGTCCGTTCCATTCTCCGATGACAGTTCCTTCCGGCCAGACCGCATTTCTCAGAATATCAAGTTCATAATTGAAACTATAAAAAATGATCAGTTTCGGATATTCTTTTGCGATTTTCACGGCTTCCTCAATTCTACTTGGATCGGAGTTCGTAACTCTTCGAAGCAAGTATCCAAGTTCACTGACGCTTTCGATCGGCTTGTCTTCAAATACATTCCAACGATCTTTCATAATCGTTCGATACGTATCTTTGTCAAAATCTGTCGAAACTGTAATCTGATGTCGAATCGTCGGTTTGTCATAGTCAATGTTTACAAGGATTGAATCACGCATTTTCTGAAGGATGAAATCGTCCACATACCGATCAACTTGCGGATACTTGGAATACCGATTGTAAATAACATGCTGTCTTTCGAAATCACGTTTGTTCTTAAAATATCCATTTGCGATAAAGATCGACAGATAGTCCATCCAACAGTCTCCTGGTGTCGCCGATAAAAATATCCATCCATTGTACTTGGCAATCTGGATAAATGCTTTTGACCAGGCGCCGTAACCGACAACTCTCTGTTCATCGAACAAAAAGAACGAATCTCTGACATCTTCATATTTTTTGATGTTATTCCATGAATCGACAACAACCTTGACCTTATCACCGTAATCGCTTTTTTCAGGTTCGGAAGAAAGACCGAACCAGATCAGTTCATCTTCCCATTCTCTTTTGTCGCGTTTTTTAGCAGTCGTGATAATATAAAGATTCTTTGGCCAGAGCATCGGCACCTGATCATGGTCAAGACCGTGATCTTTTCCGTCTATTCTTCCTCCGCACACTTTACAGAAATAATAAGCGAGGCCGGTCCGACTTTTGCCGGATCCGACCCCACCACAGAGAATATTTCCGTTTCGAAGCTTTAAGAGTGCCGATCTCTGGCCTTCATCCAGCTTCGGATACATAGTTTATCCAACGTTAAACGGAGGCTGATCATCCGCAACCGGAGTACCGTTCAGATACGCATACTTCTCAGCGAAATAACTCGGAACGACCTCAACCCAGATCTGCTGTGCGTACACAGGAATATATTTTACACCATTCTGGTGAATCTTTTCCTTACCATACTCCAGTTCAATGGCCATATTCTTGATATCGACGGAGTCAAGCCTTCCGATATGAGCTTCGTCAAGCGGCGTCATCACGCCGTTGGAAATGATGCAGGCCTCAACAGGCTTGAGATAATAGGATACAGTGACGGAAACATAAGGCTCGGCAACGTCGTTCGGATTGGTCACTTTCGTGTACTTCACTTCGCAGCCGTGATCCTTCAGTTCCTCGGCAATCTCCTCGGACAGCCGAAGAATGAAATTGCGGCGTCCGGGACTGTTCACGGTACGGCCGGTGACCTGATCTTTCTTCTCTTCGCCCTTGAAGTTTCTGGAACGGACTTCACGGTCGATGATACCATCAATGATAAAGCTTCTGGACTTTCTTTCTACGATCTGCATAGTAGTTTCTCCTTTTTGTTAAATAAATTAATTTTAGTTTGCATTTACAAAAGCGTTATAATCTCCAAATTTCGAAATAGCGTCTTTTGCATCATTTGCGAGCTGGTCGAAGTATTTTCTTTCAATTTGATCTTCCAGCCCCAGCTCTTTGACTGTTTCTGCTTCCAGCCAGCGCCATCCTTTGGCTCCGGCCGCGTAAGCAAACTTCCCATTATTTTCACGGACAAGTCGTCCACCACCCGCTCCTTCTTTCATCGGGCAGAAAAGACCGGCTTTTCCGATAAAACGGTAGTTATGACATTTCCGAATACCTTCCTGAACTTCACAGAGCCGTACATAATCTCCATGAAATACATCTCTCGCATACTGCTCAAGTTTCTTGTCCGGAATATCAGTCAGATTCGGAGCAAACCCGTTCACGAGATTGGCATCGTTCTCACCGGTCAGCTCAAATCCGACCTTCTTCCATTTTCGCAGCAGCTTTTCTTCTTCTTTTTCCAACTCCGTGGAATCCGGAAGATCTTCGTCCATGTCGAGGTACAAACCCATTCCGACCTTTACCGTCTGTGTCTCGGTCATGTCGTAGAAATCAACGGGATCGCGGCTGAATAATGTTTTGAAAACATACGGCGAACTCTTCACATTGAACTGATCGCCAGTTCCATCCCATTTTCCGGCGTCTTTCCCATTTGCAGGATCGTCCGTGTATTTGCAGATATACACCGCGTCGTTCACAAGACAGATTCTGTCAAACTTATGTTCGATTTCGAATGTGTAACCGTACTTCTTTCCGTAGTCATACACAAACTGATAAATCTTTTCGTCCGGGTTTGCAATTTTGATACTGTCAGTCTTCACATGGATCACCTTATAACCAAGCTTCTTTACTTCCAGCATCAGATCTATCATAAACAGTGCTCCCCTTTTGGCTACCCAGTTATCCACATTTCTGGGATCACACAACTTGTTCGGGAAATGGGCTGCTGTGAGCCCGTAAACGCTGTTTATAGCGATTTTCAGCGCCTTGCTGAGTTGTTTTGCATCTTCGTCTGACGTTAAATACGGGGCAAGGATACCGTTGTAGAGGACTCTAACCCAATCATAGTCTTTATGCTTGATGTGCAGACGAATATCCAGCAGCATCTTGAAGTTATCGGTATAAGGACCGAAGCCGTTTTCAGCAATAATCGACGATGGATGATGAGACGCCGAGTCATAGCATTCAGCACCATAATACATGCCGGGTTCAGCATACACGAATCCGCCTTCTCCAGGATCGAATCCCTTATAAAACGATTTTCCGGATATTACGTTGTTCCTGTAATACTGCTTCCCGAACTGTGTGTTTTCATCTTTCGTCAGTACATACGTTTCCTCGACCCATTTACCGTCTTCATTCAAATATCCAGGAACATGTTCATAGAATCCGCAGAGCTTCGGATTATCATTCGGAATATCATTCTTATCAATCGGCATGAAATATCTTTTTCGGTCGATACCATACGGATTGAACTCATATCCCGGAAACTCCTTCTTCAGATCCGGATAATTGAACATGGCCTGTGGGCTCTTCTCATTGCCTACAATCAATTTCATTGTCAGGGTGTTCGTAGAGTCATTGACCGTGCTTCCCGGCCCTCTTAGGGCATTACAGAGCTCTACAAGGATCTCTCTGGCCTTAAAGTCAGACTGATTCTCAAGAAACACCTGTTCAGTTGCGATAACGTCGTTCATGCAGTACTCGGCAACCCGTTCCCATTTATCCGTAGGCACTTCCTGATCCCACGGGATACCGGCTTCATCATGCTTGACCTCAACACCTTTCTTCTGAAGCGCGATCTCCCATTTCTTAAGACCTTTCTTTTCACTACAGAAATCAAACACATCCGTATAGGAAAGATTCTTGGACTCTCGAATAGCCCAATCGTTCTTTCCCTTCGGCGCGTTAATCAGATTCTGTGACCTGATAAACAGCTCGTAGTTCGTATCTCCACGAATCTTGGCATAACAGATATGATTGTCGTAGCCCAGATTATTAAATCCGATCGCATTGAAAGTCTGGAAGAACTCCAGAACCTCCGCTCCGGTCGGATTGATCATCTTGACGCCTGGCTTTCCAAGCGGTTTATAACAGAGAATAAACAGATTTGGAAAAACCTCGGTATCGAAGAACGCTATTTTCTTTTCATCGCCCGCCACACCACTACCAGCACCTTCGCAAGTTCCGTCCGTAGCTTTAGAAGGCGGCACCCATTCGGATACCTCTTCGCTCCTGTACGGAAACGAGTCCGCTTTATCCATACAGCTAAGCGCATTATGCGTTGAAGCTGCTGCAAAGGCCATTACCTGCGGTTTGAATTCGCTCACGTCATACTTCATTCCGCTGTTATAGGCATCCTGAAGTACTTTCCCTATATAATCCACACAGCAAACTGTGGAATAGGGCGAGATCTCCTTTCGAAGCGCTTTCCTGATTGCGGCAACCAGGTGCTTCTGATTTTCTATGGTGTACTCATTAACCGTTTTCTTGTTCTCCTTCCTTAGAGGCAGTCCGGAACTGATGGTTGCGATCGAGAGATCATTACAGCGAGTGAGTTTCCGTCGAAGCGACGCCTTTCCGGTAAACACCTTGATTTCGACATCAGGCTCATAGACCGCAGCGAGCTTCGATACGTCTCCTGTATAAAAATACTCCAGATGGATCGCGACCCCACTCTTACTGAGTTCGGCGTAGGTCGGCAGCCATTCTGAAGCAGCTTTAATATTCAGTTCCAGAGACTTTTCGCCCGTCGTCGGATCTTTCTTGTCGAAATCAACGGTCACCAGCGTGTTTCGAATCTCTTCCGGAGGCCTCACATAATGCAGTTCCGACGTATTAAGATCCGACAACACCGTTTCACACTGATCCCACGGCAAAGTCGGCTTGTCGCTCCCGTCTTTTCGAATGAACGCATACTGGGCGGGCCAATCAGCGCCAATTTTGTCAAACTGGCTGACTGTTGTGTTAAACTGAAGCCATTCTGGGGCATCTGATACTACCTTTTCGCTTGATGCAGACTGTCTTTCGGCATTGAACTTTTCAACTTTAAATCCCTCATACACATTCCATAAGTACTCAGTTCCGACATGCTTACGTTCTTTATATACATTGAAGTAGTTTTTAAGTTCTTCTTTAACGGCTTTCCGCTGATATGGCTTCGTAACACCTGCGCCCGAACAATATACCGTATATCTTGTATACATTTCAGACAATGTTACATATTCTCGCTGTACGATATAATCATAATTCTCTTCAAGAAATATGTAGAAGTCATTTGTAGCACCGATCATGGTTATTGGAACATAGTTGTCATATGCGTTCGGATTTTCCTTATATACATCCAGACAATGCGTGGCAATAGCGCCAAGCTCAAACTTAATTTGTTTTAGAAGTTGATTATAACGTCTTCGTGGAATTAATTTACCGCTTGGTTTAACATCAATAAGCCTGCGTATTATTCCAGATTTAGAATCTGTGATCTTGACCGGCTTGTTTGTGCCCATGAAAAGCATGGCGTGGAACGCTGTCGTATATTTCTTAGCGAACTTCATATTCACGACCATCTCTTCGTGCGATACAAGACTGTTTAATTTTGTATTATCATCGATATGGCTCAAATCACCATCCTGTTGGATGGCAACCAACGGATCATTCTTAAATGCTTCCAAAGAAAAATCACTATTTGCCTGAGCCAATTCCTTCGCTACGAACATTGCGTAATAACCTTTAAACAAATCACAGATAATATTCAGAATCGTAGACTTTCCTGTTCCAGAATCTCCGTATAAAACAAGAAATTTCTGAAGTTCCTTGGAATCGCCAGAAACGACCGCACCGATCGCCCATTCGATTTTATGTCTCTCGCTGGGTTCATATAATGTTCCGACTAATTCATCCCACGCACTGTAATCTCCAGGTTTCAGATCATAGCTAAGACGCTTTGATGAATAGTCTTCCCTTTTTGGCGGATCATTCAAAAACACAAGTTTTTGATCAAGAGGATGATAATTATCTCTCAGTTGATTTTTAACATACTTCCACCACTGATCAATAGAACCAGTGCTGGCATATTTCATATATTTAATGTCGGCGTCTTTATACTCCGAATGATTGCTTTTATAATCTTCAAGCTTTTTATCTATTAAAGTAACAACATCGTTAAGATCGGTTGACCAGCATCCACGGCTCTCATTCCAGATAGCATAAAAATCTCCGGCTCGTACCATTAGATCTTTACTCTTTTTAATTAAAAACTCAGGATACAATTCAAACTTGCTGCTTTTACCTTTTACTTTTGTTCTGATCCCAACGTCCACAAAATCCGTAGCGACCCCTCCTTTCTATTTTTCGTATGAAATAATACTAAAAAGCCCCGTGCTGTAAGTGCGCATTTTTTTCATAACCTTATATATATAATTAAAAAATATTATTTTTCCCGCATAAGTTATAGAAAAAACACAGCACATACAGCACGAAATTGCCATTTTTCACGAAAAAATCGACATTTTTTATTTTTTCACACGATTTTTTGTATTTTTGAAAATCTTAGAATTTTGCAACTTTTAAAATTTTTCGCACCTAGCACTATTTTCCGCACCAAATATTTAATTTTTCTCCTTCCATTACACTGGAAAATTTTCTTCCAAATACGAGTTCATCTGCCACCAAAGATCGGTTTTTCTCAGGTCTCGAGTCTTCGTTCTGACCGGAAAAGCACCACCGGCAGACCCATTTTTTTCATACCGATGGTGCATAAAAACGTCTAAAATCCGATCGACATTTTCCTCGAAATAGTACCCGTCATCGAAAATATCAAGCCCTAAATTCTGGATCATTGTCCAGAACCAGTACCCTGTTCTGTCGCCATAATCGGGGTCATGCATGATATCATCTTCGGCTTTTCGGGCCAGTGCGATCATCATTTCGAGCATCGAGCAATGCCCTTCCCAGGCTCCGAAACCACCCGTGAAACCCGTTTCCTGAACGAATATCCGTCGAAGGAACAGACCGTCTGCCGCTCTATTTCTGTCGTAATCGAGCTCCCAAATATAATCGGTAGAGTATAATTTCCAGAGCAATTTTTGGTAGTTCCTTTCAATATATTCGTCCCCGATCAGCCCGATTAACCAACGAAAATAGGCGTCATTCATTGTCTAATCAGTCCTCTCGGAGCAGACTCTCATCGCCATATTCGTCAGTGTAAAGCCCATCTTCGACGTAAATTTCATAGTCTGTAACAAGTCTTGCGTTACGAATAAATGCGGTGTGATCCGCGTAATTTCCGACACAATTTTCCCACGTTGTACCGACAAACATAGCCGGATTTGTCAGGATTGTGCCGTTTTCAGTGGCCATAATTCGATCCCCACGATAATATACCAGGCGCACTTTTTCATTGGACTCATCGTGCATAAAGTCATCGATATCAATCTCAAAGCAGCCGCCATCGGCTCCCTCAGCTCCATCTCCACTGCCGTTTTCCATCACAGGGACTGGTGGCTTGCCCCTGTAATTGTCCTCAACGATCTTGTTATACTGCACTTTTGTGGTCTCTTTGAGCGCGTTTGGCATGCTGTCTTCCTTCATTTCGAAAGGAATATTGCTCTCTTTGGCGTCATTTTCAACACTCTTTTCTTCCTTTTTTTCGCCATTGCCGCCACTATTTCCAGAATTTTTGGCCTCATTTTCGATGGCTTCAAGCTGCTTTTTGATGCCTTTTCGGAGATAAAACAGCGTTCCAACGGCCCCGACAGACGCTCCAAACAGGAAAATAAGCAGATTTTTCATCAGATTTTCCCCTCCAACGGATAGAAATTGAAGTCATAACGGGTGCAAGGAACGTAAACATCCATGTTTTTGGCGACATCCCAGCGCTTCTGATAGCCTCTAAGACGCGTTACTTTGAGTTTTCGCATCTCAGGATCGGGTACTTTCCGCGCATTTCCGGAAATTCCGTAGTGCAGAAGCTTGTTCAGACGCTCTTCCGTTGCCTCATTGTCGCCAAATCCGAGCGCATTTTCATTAAATCCAAGCATTCTGAAGATTTCAATCCCGTTAAATGCCCTGTAAAGACCGATTTCCAGCTTCGTATTGATCTCATCGACACGTCTTTCGAAGGTTCTCTCGGCGTAAGTGTACGTATCAAACGCATCTGACGTCTCTTCCGTGAAATTAACAGCGAAAATTGACCCCGGCTGCGAATAAAATACGTCTGCTTGCTTCTCAACAATCACTTCTTCGCCTGTTTCCGGGTCTTTTTCCAGGATTTTGATCATTCCCTCCTGGGTTCCCATGAAAATTTTCTGTTCGGCTTCCTCTCCGACAGCCTGAGCAACCCTTGAACGGTACTCATCGAACAGCTTTTTGGCCAAAATCGAGTCCGCGACAAGCCCTGCGTTGGTTTTTCGTAGCGTATGATGCCCTGAGCAGATCATACCCATGCCTCCCAGCCACAAAATAGCCGGAATTCCATAGATTTTGATCATCTCATAAGCTGTATGAGCGTAAATTTTGGTGAGTTTCCTGCCTTTTTCGGCTTTTTTCTGCTTTGCGACCTCCGGAGTATCGTCGTTCAGCACAATAATTTCGTCACATCCGGCGTCTTTTTCGCTCTGTTTGGCATCTTCCAGCGCTGTTTTGGCCTTTTCCGTCTGAATACAGGCCAGAATCGTGCCGGCAAGCATCGTAAGACCGCCTGTAATGAGCATAATTTCGGGTTTTGCCTCGACCATTTTCAGTCCAAACCCATGAAAACTGTTCTTCCAGGCCTCGCCTTTGAAAATATCAGTGAATTTCATGTAAATATCACTCTCCTTTTCCTTGAAATTAGATCTGCTGAGCCGGCGGGAAGTTAATAATCCACCTGCCGTCAGTTCTCATCGTCGGATAAACGCCGCCAAGGTTGTACCATCCGCTTCCCTGCAGCGTCCAATTGCCCTCCTGACCGGTAATTCCGGCAAAATTATAGAAATCAGCGACCCGAACCTTGCCATAACGGCTAATTTCGCGGCACATACGATCCAGAACAAGCTGAGCGTCGTCTCTTGTATCGAACGAAATATCATTGAGCGTCACTCTCTGCTGATAAATACCGGGCTGAGGCTGCGCATAACCTGGTGCGTAATTCGGGTTTCCCATCAGATTATAGGGCGTAGGCGGGTCCCTCCGAACGGGCTGATAACCGTATCCGGGCACGTAAGAGCCGCCTGAATTTACCGTATTTCCGCCGAAAAGCGCCATCTGAAGTGCTCCGGTGCCCATTTTAAAGACCAGATCCTTGAGTGAAGGACCCAGAATATAATAAGTAATGTAGTTTGCGACCGAATCCAGCTTGTCAGAAAACAGAAAATCGACCATTTTCTTGCCGAATTTCCGCTTTTCGACCCTTGCGCTTCCCTTAATTACCTTACCGTTTTCCTCGGGTTTTGCATAATTGGTTTCGTTAGGCATATATTAAACCTCCTAAATATCATTGTTTTCTTGCGATTCCTCGACTTGAAAAACATATCCGTTGTACGAAAAATATAGACGTTTGAAGAGCCTAGAGCAGCTGTAAAAGCTGCTCCAAGCATCTCAAAACACCTCTATTTAGGTTTCTTCGTTTGTAGTCTCAGTCTCCTGAGTTTCGATTTCGACCTCTGTCGGTTCCTCAGGAAGGTCTTCGGACGGATAATCGTCATCCGAGATTCCGTCACCCGCATTCTGATCGTCATCAGCGTACCTTGCGGCGGCGTTCAGTGCGGCCTTTCCGACAGCACCGAGAATCCCCAGGCCAAGAGCGATTCCACCGCCGATAATGGCGGCTTTCTTCGTCTTGTCCATAGGCTGCTTCTCTGCCTTCTTCTTGGCCTTCGCTTCACGCTTGGCAAGGATCTTCTGATCGATCCGACCAAACACAGTGTGCTTCACCTCGGCTACGGTCTCCTCTTCCGGAGCCTTAACTTCCTGGTCCTCGACAGGTTCTGCGGTCTCAACGATCTCAGCTTCCTTAATGTCAACTACCTTTGCGTCTTTTGCCATAATAAAAAACCTCCTAAAAATTATTTTTAATGTGTTTTTGAGGTATTACCCTCTATATTAGAAAATGTAATTTTTACGAGGCACGCGGCTATTTTACGAGGCGCTGGATGAAAACACCCAAACGCCCCATAATCACTTTTAAATCACCATCTACGGTCCTCAAAATCAATGCTTGGAAGCACAAAATCGCCATAATTTAACTCACAAAACTGAGCCACACCGGTCGTCGGATCCACGAAATTCTTATATTTCATGTACTGAGAGTCATACGGATTGATTCTCGCACCATGACTATAATACCGAATCACCAGTTTTTCTCCGATATACGATCGATCGATTTCATGTCCGATGAATTTATGCAGCGTTTCGACCGGTTCCTCGACAAATATCGGCGTATCTGGATACGGACTAACATCGGAATATGGACTCTCGGATACATACATCGGATCTTTCAGTTTTTCCTCCAGGCTATTGTCCTTATAATTTCGGAGTTCCTTTTCGACGGCTTTCTTGAGTTTCTTTTCCATCATCTCGTTAAACTTGATGATTCCGTCCGTTACGTTTTCGATATCGCTTCTGAACTTCATACCGAACAGCGTCTTATCCGAAAAGAGGGTAGTGCCGTAATCATCTTTCAATGACAGCACATCTCTCCGAAGTTCCTCGTCTGGATATTCCTCCTCGATAATATCATTCTCGAGCTCATGGATTTTCTTCTCGCCGACCTCTTCTTTCAGCTTCTCGAGCATTTTCTCCTGATCCTCGCTCTTTTTCTCGAAAAACTGCGAAACCATATACATCTCGGCAAGTCTCGAGAGATCGATCTTATGAGCCCAGATCGTGAGACCGGTTGATCCAAGACCCAGCGCCAGAGCCATCCAGCAATACCGAAGATAGATCGCAACCTTATCTTTTTTCGGAAGCTCGACATGTTTCTCGGGCTCGTTTTCCGGAATATCCACGTTCAGTGCGGCTTCCTCTTCACGAATCTTTTCTTCGGCCTTCTTCCCTTGTTTCCAGAAGATATAGGCAGCTACCCAGCCGATGAGAATGCCTCCTCCGGTCATAATGGAAGGGGCGTTTCTCTTACCGAACGCGAAAGCCGAAGCTCCAAAATCTTTTACCTTATCGAATGACAGTCTCATACCATTTTACCTCCGGCTTCCTGCTTTTTTGTTTTATAGCAAAAACTGCCTTCCCCATCTTTACTATAATCAGGTCTTACAGGAACTACATCATACTCGAGCGTACGAAAAGTAGTTCCAAAGCATTTTCTGCTGCCGATATGAACCTTAAATGGATGTTCTGCATTCCATATCAGACCTTCACTCTTAGCCGGATCTGCTACAAAACCTAGAAATTCAAAGAATTTATCTTCGGAAAGACGCTCGCCATAAAGCCTAAAATATCGTTCTGCACTTTCGATTGCATTCTCAATATCTTCTCGCATACTTTGAAACAGTATTGCTCTGGTGAAATCCGGACTGTATAGGATAAACAATTCTCCATTTTTTGAATCGATTCTCTTCGCCTTCGGTCCGTCTTCGCCAAAAAAGTTCTCGGAAATAATATCCTCGAGGGTCTTATTCTCTACATCCTTCCAGGGTTCCTCGCCAATCATTTTCTTACCATTCTCGGCCAGTTTCTTGAGCTTATCCTGGTTCGCGACGGCAAGAGTTGTCAGTGTCGCGATCTTGGCTCCGTTCATTGCGTTCGCTCCAATCATCAACGAAATAGATGCGATACCCATCAGACCGACCCATTTGTATGCCAGAATATACTTGACATTGCGATCAGACTTCGCTTCCTTGATTTTAACGGTCTTCTCGCCTTCAGAAAGCCCCTCTGCTTCGATTCCTTTAACTTTTTGATCATACGTGTCCTTTATTGAAGAAACCTCACTAGATGCCTTAAACGCGGCGAACAGCGCCCCTACGAGCGTTCCAATTGCACCGCCGATAAGTAAAGTCGGAGCATTCTCGTTCAGAAAACGTCCGACCATGCCGACTGTTTTATTGTCCATGAATTTTGATTTGCTCATGTAAATATCATCCTCCTCTCAATACTCGCGATAATAGAAGTCTGGATAACAATTGGTATCGTACGGTTCAATCATAAGAATTTGACACCCAAAAGCATCTGCGATTTCGTCTTCTGTTGGATAAACGTAATCCACTTTGAAATCGAGATTCACAGTATAACCTTCAGTCGTGCTGTATCCCCATGAATCTCCAAGCGGTGATGGCAAAATCCCAAGCAGAGAATATAATTCATTGAAATTTGTCACATCGTTGTATTCCTGCGCCGGATCATCCGCTGCACGCTGA
>Ga0256405_10007509_pt1 | contig 16343 bp, 14 predicted proteins | sample RumenRJG_02DNA_FD_189096 | JGI IMG/M metagenome (GOLD analysis project Ga0256405, IMG submission 189096) | Bovine rumen microbial communities from Lethbridge, Alberta, Canada - RJG_02 | ecosystem: Host-associated > Mammals > Digestive system > Stomach > Rumen | place: Canada: Alberta...
CGTTGCTTCATCGTGCGGCAAAAATTCGTGCAACGGCGGATCCAGAAGACGAATAATCACCGGATGCCCCTTCATGGCTTTAAAGATGCCGACGAAGTCTTCCCGTTGCAACGGAAGCAGCTTATCCAGAGCTTTGCGGCGCGCCGCTTCGTTATCCGCCAAAATCATTTCCCTCATCGCATCGATACGGTGCCCTTTGAAAAACATATGTTCCGTACGACACAAACCGACACCTTCGGCTCCGAACGAAAACGCCAAAGCGGCTTGCTCGGGTGTATCGGCATTGGTGCGAATGCCCAATCGACGATAACCGTCGCTCCAATGCATAATTTTGTGAAACATATAATAAGTTTCGCTCTTGTCCGCTTCCAAAGTCCCGCTCAGCACCTGCATCACTTCCGACGGAGCCGTCTTTATCGCACCGCCGAATACTTCGCCCGTGGAACCGTCGATGGAAATAAAATCCCCTTCGCGCAGAACGATTCCGCCGCAGGATAATGTTTTAGCATCGTAATCAATGCGCACATCGCCCGCACCGCAGACGCACACTTTGCCCATTTGACGTGCCACCAAAGCCGCATGGGAACTGACACCGCCGCGGCTCGTGAGAATACCTTCGGCGACCAGCATACCGCGTAAATCTTCGGGTGAAGTTTCAGCGCGACACAAAATCACTTTATCCCCCTTTTTGGCCAGTTCTTCCGCGCGATCCGCCGTAAAGACCACCTTTCCGCAGGCGGCACCGGGGCCCGCCGGCAATCCGACGGTCACGGGAGAGGCTTTTTTCTTTTCATCCGCATCAAAAATCGGCACTAACAGCGTTGCAATCGATTCGGCGGGAATGCGCAGTAAGGCGGTTTTTTGGTCAATGAGCCCTTCCTGCACCATATCCAGGGCGATACGCACCGCCGCCAATCCCGTCCGTTTGCCATTTCGGGTCTGCAGAATAAACAAATGCCCGTCCTCGACGGTAAATTCGAAATCCTGCATGTCGGTAAAACGTTTCTCCAAAACGGAACGCACTTCCAGCAGTTCCCGATATGCATTCGGCATTTCCCGCTCCAAATCCGCCATCGGGTGCGGCGTCCGAATACCCGCCACAACGTCCTCACCCTGCGCATTGATGAGATATTCGCCGTAAAATTCGTTCGTACCGTTGGCGGGATTGCGCGTGAACGCCACGCCCGTCGCACTCGTATCGCCGGAATTGCCAAACACCATCGACTGAACGTTCACCGCCGTTCCCCAATCCGACGGTATATTATATTTGTGACGATACAAAACGGCGCGTTCATTGAACCAGGAACCAAAAACCGCCCCGACGGCGCCTTCCAGTTGTTCGAAAACGTCCTGCGGAAATTCGCACCCTTTCTCTTTTTTCACCAACTCCTTAAAGCGGACAATGACGTTCTTCAAATCCTCCGCGTCCAGTTCGGTATCAAATTGCACGCCTTTGTTCTTTTTAGCTTCGGATAAAATTTCGTCGAACGGATCTAGATCGCTTCCGGCGCCGATATTCATCACGACATCGCCGTACATCTGAATAAACCGACGGTAACAATCATACGCAAAGCGCGGATTGTTCATTTTCTTCGCAAAACCCTCCGTCGTTTGGTCGTTCAAGCCCAGATTAAGAACCGTATCCATCATGCCGGGCATCGATTCGCGCGCGCCGGAACGTACCGAAAACAACAGCGGATTGGATGGATCGCCGAAGGTTTTTTGCAACTGCGCTTCGACGTTTTTGATGGCATTTTTAATCGCCGCCTTTAATTCGGGCTTAATTTTCTTGTCGGACTTGTAATAATCCAGACACATTTCGGTGGTAATCGTAAATCCGGGCGGTACCGGCAAACCGATGCGCGACATTTCCGCCAAATTCGCACCTTTGCCTCCGAGCAATTTCCGCATACCGGCATCCCCGTCGGTGTGCGCCCCGAATTCATAAACCATCTTACCGTCCATAAGCAGAAACCCTGTAGATTTAGTATAAGATTGACCGCCGGGAAAGTCAATCGACGCACGGGACACAAAAAAACCACACGAGAGTTTGTACCCGTGCGGTTCATAAAAGAAAAAACCGCAAACGCCCGACGTTTAAATTCGGGCATATTGTAAAAACAAAACTCTCCGAAGTATTTACTTCTTGGAAAATTTCCCGTCGGAAGTACCGTTATGCATCTTTTTAAGCTTCCGATACCATTCCTCATCTGCCTTCACCGATTCCATATATGATCGGCGACAAGCAACCTGAGCACTTCCGCTCATATATGAAATATTGAACGCAGCCGAGATCGCCTTCAAATAATGCGGCACATCCTCATTTTTTTCACTCTGCTCGCCTTTCCCTTTCTCTTCATCATCGCTGTCGGAAAACTCAATCGTTTTTTCCTCAATACCCCGATCCTCTGTCATCAGTTTGTTTTGTCTGTTGGCAAAATCCTTCAAACGCTCTTTGATACCGTAGATGTAAGATCGCATAAAAAGCGGTTTATGATACGAAATGACACTCCGACCGCCTTCTCCCGGATCCGGAAGCACGAAATCGGACAGTTCATTGATATAAACAACGCCATCGATTTCGATAAAACCGAGCTCGTTCCAAGCTTCTTCGATCGTGTCCCAATCCATGGCAACCGCGGGGCACTGATTATAAATCGCCTCTATACTGCGATCTGTTACCGAACCAGAGGAAAAGTTCTGCGGAAGTTGATACACATCCCGAATAAATTTCGTTGTATAAGAACATAGGGCAGGCTCTCCCGACAAACCCAACTCATAATACAGTGCATGCTTTATTTCATGCGCCAAAAGGGAATGGTGGAAAATCTTTTCGCCCGTAAAATGAATAACATAACGCCGATCGTTTCCGACTGTTTTGATGTAACAAAAACCGCCGCTCTCCATCATGAATTTCAGTTCGATCTTGTCTTTGAGTAAAAAATAATAAAGCGCCAACACCTGTTTTGATTTTTCCCACCACGGTTTCAAAAGCAGGCATGCCAAAAAACTTCTTTTTTTATTTTCAACCGCCTCCTTCGACGAATCAAAATCATGAATTTTATTTTCCGTGTCGCAGAAACAAAACGAACAGGGAATTTTTTTTACGCAATCCTTCAGTACCGTTTCATAATCTTTGATGCACCCGTTAAAATCTTCTTTCGATTTACCGAGCCCTTCACAAATTGTATCAAACGAAACCACGCGAAATGTTTCGTTATATCCCAACTCCCTGAGCTTTGCCAGTCGCTCCTTATCGACTTTCTCCAACGGTCGCGAATACTTCAAAAACGCCTCTTTTGTGCTCCTCTGCGGCGGCAGTTCCAACAGTGAATACGACTCTCCGAAGACAGGCAAAGCGGTTGCGAAACCGACACAACCGAACAATGCGGTATTTTTTAGTGCTTTATTCATACTCAGATTTCGGTTAAGAGAAATTCTCGAAATTTAAGATACTTTTATGGCAAAACTTTATCAAAATCCGGATTTTCAGGATCAGATTTTTCAAAAAACCAACCGGCTTTCTTTAACTCACCCTCTATACTCATGCATTCCAACATGAATTTTGCACAATCCCGCATCTTTACTCTCCTATGACCCTGATAAAAATCATCGAACGGAGGTGTATCCAACGCAACGGCAATCGCTTCCAGATAACGCGAACCTCCCGCATTATCTTTATCCTCACTGTTGAAATTTTCCCATTTCCCCATACGATAATCTTTATAAATCATCTCGTTTTCCCAATTCAACCAACTTTCAATTCTCTTCGGATTCGCAAGGAAATACGGTGCTATGTCGGAAGGCGAATGATAGAAAAATTTTATCGCTCCAGCATCCTTTTCGGGTTTTGCGTCATACGGCAATGAAACATCGCAAAGCTCATTGATATAAACCATACCGTCAATTTCGATAAAACCGAGCATGTTCCACGCCTCTTCGAGCAAGCCCCAGTCGTATGCGATTTCCGGGCATTGTTTAACCATCGCGGACACGGTGCGCTCCGTTAAAAGCGAACCTTTTGATGAAATCCGATAGACATCACGAATAAATTTGGTCGTGTAGGAGCACAAGGCGGGATCTCCGAACAAACCCAGTTCGTAATGAAGCGCATGATTAACCTCGTGAAACAATTCATGCAAAGCTTCTTTTTCATCAAAAATCAAAGAGTGTGAAAGATATATAATCCGCGCGGAATTTTTATCTTCCCAATTTGTTTCAAATCGTCCGCTTTTTCCGCTGCTGCTTGTGATTTTCAGCAAATATTTATTCTTTCCCGACAAAACCCGAAAGAGTTCCCACACCTGTTTTTGTTTTTCGCTCCACTGCGATGCCAGATACGTACCTGCCAGGCGATATCTTAAAGTTTCAAAGAAATCCGACGGCAACAGCGAAGACACGTTATACTCTTTATCACTATCACCTTTGATAACGAAGGAACAGGAAACGGCTTTTATCCAATCGATGAATGTTGTTTTGTAATCCTTGATACCCGCATCGAAATTCTCCGCTTTTTTCTCAAAACCATTACAGATGCTGTCGAACGAAATCACTCGAAACTTGTTGTCGTATCCCAAGTCTTTCAATTTTTTGACGCGTTCTTCATCCAACGGCTTCGAATATTTTTGAAACGCTTCTTTGGAAGCATTATATACAGGAATCTCATCGGAACCAGGGTCACCGAAAACCGGAAAAGAGGTTGCAAGACTTACGCAACCGAAGAATGCGGTACGGCACAGTATTCTATTGATGTTCATATTCAATACCATCATCGGTGAGCAGAAAATTTTTGAATAGCAAGATTTTTCGCGAAAATCGGTTGCTTTTGTCGTGAGCATACGTATTCGTGCGCATAACCGATCTCGCAACAACAAATCAACTTTTCCGCAATTGCCGCTTACCTTTATAATGAAAGCCGACCACCGTGGATCCGCTTGACGTACAGAAAACCAACTTCGGACGCATCCGATTTTTGCAATGCGTCGGCGGCATTTTATTTCTCATTCTGTTCATCGGCATCGTCTATCGACAATACGGGCAATTTTACCTGTACAACAAACTCAGCAACCGACAATGCCTGCGGCGGATTTTGCAACCGGGCATCCGCGGGAAAATTTACGACCGCAACGGGAAAACGCTTGCAACACACCGCGACAGCTATTGCTTATATGTCGACCTCAACGCGTTTCGCAAACCGTTCGGGTTGTTTTGCAAAAAAAACAAAGAATCTTCCCTGCAACGCGAACAGCTTTGGGCATTGGTGAATGATGCGCTGTTGCCGTACGCGCGCCAAGTCGGCGGCATTCCGTTTAAAATTTCGTCCAAAAAGCTGTTGCAGTATTATCAACAAAATATCCTGTTGCCGTTGAAAATTGCCTCCGATCTGCCGCAAGCAGTCTATGCGCGACTGTTGACAATCCTTCCGACGGAGGGCGCTTTTCAGGTCGGCGTCGAATACATTCGTCATTATCCGTACGGTTCTTCCGCCTGCCATGTCCTCGGGTACGTGACCCGAACGCCGGAGCCGGACGCCGAACATTTGCCCGGAAACGATCTGCGAACGTTTTTTTTGCCGCGCGAAAAAGGACAGACAGGTATTGAGGAACAATATGACGAACATTTGAGCGGCTGTAACGGCGGCGAAATTTGGCGCGTTACCCCGTCGGGACAAAAACAGCAAAAGTTACTCTCCGTCCCGAGTGTCAACGGGCAATCGCTGACATTATCGCTGGATATCGATTTGCAACGGGTTTGCGAACGTGCACTGGAGGAATATAAGAAAGGTTCCGTCTCCGTCATCGACCTCGCGAACGGCGGTGTTTTGGCGATGGTCAGCACGCCGGGATTTGATTTAAACGAACTGACGCCCTTCGTATCGCCCGAAGTTTTCGAAGACATCAATGCGCGCGAAGCCTGGTTCAATCGCGCCGTGCAGGGACTTTATCCGCCCGGCTCGACTTTCAAGGTACTTTCGATGTCCGCTCTGCTTCGAAACGGCATCGTCGACGAACACACGACCTATGATTGCACGGGCACGTATCGCATTGCGCACCGCAACATTCGATGCCACAAACGCGGCGGGCACGGATTGATCAATACGATGCAGGCAATTCAATTCAGCTGTAATCCGTTTTTTATCCACTACGGACTGCGGTTGGGCGTTGATAAATTGCACGAAGAAGCCTGTCGTTACCGTCTCGACCGACCGACGGGCATTGATTTGCCGCACGAAACGCACCGCCTTTGTATCCCGTCGCCGCAATGGAAGCGCAAAAGACTGCACGACGGCTGGGCACAAGGCGACACGGCAAACATGGTGATCGGGCAAGGGTACACGCTGGTTACGCCGTTCAAAATGGCGTGTTTCGCGGCGGCACTGGCGAAAAACCAAACTTTTTTTACGCCGCATTTTGCCGAAATCGAAACCGACGGTATCGCTCCGTCTGCCCCCCTGCCTCAAACGGCACTGTCGACGACGCACCACGGTATTTTAAGGAACGGCATGCGCAAAGTCGGCGAACGCTATATTCCCTTCGTTCCGACGGCATTAAAAACCGGAACGGCGCAGGTGAAAGTCGCGCACACCGATCGCTATACACATATCGGCTGGATGATCGGCTATGCCCCGATTGACAATCCGAAAATCGCCTTTTGCATTCAAATCGAACAGGAAGGCACGGATGATGATTTTTGGGGCGGTCAGGTATGCGCACCTGTTGCGAGGGAGTTTTTGGGACATTATTTTGAAAAGAAAAGCGGAAAATAGGAAGCGTACAAAATCGACCGTTCGCTTTTTAAAGATGCAGGTATTCCAAAAATTACAAACACCTGCCTGTTGTTTTACACGATCGCCTGTTTGTTGAAAAACAATAGACCAAAAACAATGGAAAGCAACGGAAGTGTGATGATGTAACCGTTCTTTCTCGAAGCCGTTCGAATTCGTCTCGGTAAAATAACACACACCGCAAGTTTTCCGGTCGCCTAAAAACAAAAGCGCCCGTCTTTCGACGGGCATCTCTCGATATGAAACCAAACAAATTTTTAGAAATGATACATCAACGCGACTTCGAAGCCCTTCGCCGTTCCACCGCCTTCAATACCGATCTCCTGATTGTCTTTCTTCATGCTGTAACGCTTGTTATCAATACGCATCAGACGATAACCGCCGCGCAGGCTCCAGCCTTCGGAAATGTTCACACCGATACCCGCAAAGCACTGATACAGCTTTTTCATTTTGCGGAACGGAATTTTATCTTCATTGTTCAGATGCAGACGCGCAACTTCATAGCAGGCACCGATACCGCCGCCGACATACGCCGTGAAGTACTTATTCAACGGCACATCCAGCGTTAAATTAACGGCACCAAAGGGCTGGTGAAAACGGATTTTGGTGTTGATGTCATTCCAGTTCCCGAAACCTTTCGCATTTGTGACCGCATTTAATGCATTCTCAACCCCTGGAGCCGGAATAGCATTGATAGCACCTGCCTGAGCAGGGAATAACTTCCCCAAATATGCTTTCTGTTCTGCATCCGTCTTTGCCCCTAACAATTCAGCCAGCTTAGACGTTTTTGTATCCGCCTGAATATACCCAAATTCCAACCCTAAACGCACCCATTTGTATTTGGCACCTAATTCAACCGATCCCATAAAACCACATTTCGAGGTTTGATCTTTCGCAGGAATATCCAAATTAATCGGTTGGTTTTGAAGCGCAACCACAGGGAAACCTGCTCCCAATGTCCCGAGATGCAAATGACCACTCACACGATGCGCGCCACTCTTCGGCAACCCGCCCTTAATCATAATGTACGGACGTACGGAAGGCTTCTGCGCCTCATACGTAACACCGTTCTCTTCTGCCGTATTCATCTCCGCAGCACCGAAAGCGGCGGAAACCGCACAAAACGAACCCAACAACCAAGATAACTTCTTGCAAGATTGCATATAGAATTCCTCCCTCTTTCAGTTTTTGAAAGAGGCGAGGAATGTCAAATCAAAAAATAACTTTTTTTCGAGTGTTTGTTTTTTTCGAAAAAATTGCCGAAAGTTTCGCCCTCAAAAGCCCGCGCGCATAACCTTCGAATTCAAATCGCGACTGCCTGCCGAACAGAAGTTGTTATATCCGACATTTTCCGAAAAAACACGTTTTTTTGCTTACGCGGATCGTATTGCAGACAATAATAAGACTAAAATGTAAGGAATGGTCGAAGAAACCCCATCATTTACTTTTATTGTCGGATCTAAACCGTCCACATTGGCAACAAACGTTGCGCGATTGCTCGGATGCGAAGCCGTTCCTATACAAAAAAAAACCTTCGACGACGGCGAAACGCGACTCCAACTGCCAATATCGGTTGCAAACAAAAAAGTCATCATCTTTCAAACCGTCACCGAACAACCCGATGCGGTTATTTTTGAAACCTTGCGTATCGTCGATGCGGCGAAAACTTCGGGCGCGAAAACAGTCACGGTCGTTTTCCCTTGTTATCCGTACGCACGACAGGATCGAAAGTTACAGGACGGATGCGGCATTCCGCCGAAATTGATTGCGAAACTTTTAAAAACCGCGGGAGCCGATCGCCTGGTGACCGTCGATCTGCATGCGCCGAAACAAATCGATGATTTTCCGTTGCCGACTTTTAACCTGTCGACCAAAAGTCTGTTTGCGGATTATTTGCGACAACGGACGAGAGAAAGAGATGAAATTCTTTTATTTGCACCCGATCGCGGTGCCTTGCCGCGCGTACAAGCGATCACTAATGCACTCGGATGCGATTTCGGTTGGTGCGACAAACAACGCTTGGCGGACGGCACCTTGAAACTGTCGGATTTACACGGCAATGTACGCGGGAAGTCGGTGTATCTCATCGACGACCGTATTGACACCGGCGGCACGTTGATTGCGGTTGCGACACATTTAAAACAAGCGGGCGCACAAAAGATTATCGCCATCGTCACCCACGGCATTGCCTCCCTTGCTCTCTTGAAACGACTGAAAACGGCGAGCTTGGACGGACTTGTCGAAACCGATACACGCGAGGTTATTCGGGATAAGAATTTTGTGGAAGTTCTGTCGGTCGCGGAATTATTGGCGAAGGAGTTGAAAAAGCCGAACGAAGTTCACTCACTCCCCTGGTGAGCAGTCTACAAAAACTCTTCGATGAAAACTATCTCAAAAAACACCCAACGCGCAAAAGCCCCCCCACTCGCTCCACTTTCATTCAAAGATTTTTATACAGGGAAGCGCCCCTCTACTCAAAATCCTTTACACCAAGAGTATGAGTTACTTTCGAACCAAAATTGGAGAAGCGCTCGTAAACCGACAGCCTGTCCTGTTCATTCGGGAGCATGCCTTTTGTCATGAACTTGAATCCTGGTGGGAAGCGAGCCATCCATTCCGCCATCAACCTGGTAGGACACCATCCAACGAAAACCCCATCTGCTTTAAAGCAGTATATCATTTCAAAAAAACACCCCGTCGATAGCTCCTCGTACCTTACTAGATAGAGATCGTATTTTCCGAAATCCTCAAAAGCCGGACTGTCCTTTTTGAGTTTCTTTCGTTCAATGCAGAAACACAACCGACCGAACCGACGACCCTTTTGGTCACGAGGAAACCACTGCTTCATCGAGCGAAAAAATATCTCCGAAAACCTTGGCCTGGTCAAAAATCCCAAGTATCTTCGCACGTTTTGCGCACCTTCATCTCCCTTCTCAACCACCTGTTTGATTTTATCGGAAACTTTATTATCTCCTTGCAAAAAATTCGAATAATCATAGCCAGAACCACACCAACGCCAATGATCGGAAATATGCACAGCATTTAAACCGCCAATATGCTCGCAAAACTTATCAAAGTGAGGGGTGTAATTCTTGTAGGAAAAGATATCAAATCTGTCCGCTCTCAAACTCGAAGTGCTCACAGCGACTCCGAATACCGCCATTACAACTTTCACTTTTCCCGTCATCCATGAACGCATATTAACCTCCTACCCTTTCTATTCAGTTTTCAAAATTTCATCGCCCATGTCAATTTTTCCCTTTTCCCTTGACGATGCGGTCAAACGACTGCCAAATAAGAGCATGGACGCCGAGGTAGCTCAGCCGGTAGAGCAACGCATTCGTAATGCGTGGGTCGTGAGTTCGAATCTCATCCTCGGCTCCAGTTTTTCGTAAAAAAGCGGGGTTTTTATGTCACAACATGCCAGTTTTAAGAAGAGTGCGGCGAGTGCGGGCGCGAGCCAAACGGTGCTAAAGCGCTACGATCGCATCGCGTTGATGAAAAAGCGCGGTCAATGGAAGGAAGGACGCAGCGTGCTCGGTTTGCCGAAAACAAAACCGGAAGCGTAGGCAGATTTTCAAGCCCGAGTAAATTTTCGTTTTTTGTATGGCAACGCAAGATAAAGGTCCGGCGACGAACATTCGCAAAGGAAATATTATTCTCTACCAAAACGTACCGCATATGGTAACGGAGGTGGAGCACCGCATGCAGGGGCGGCAAGCCGGGTTCATTCAGGTCACGTTGCGCAATTTGATGACGGGCGTTTCGACGCAGAATAAATATCATTCCAACGACACGATCTTTTTCTGCTTCGTCGAATCCAAATCGCTGGAATACTCATACGAAGACGAAGAGGGATTTCACTTCATGGATCCTGATACCTACGATGATGTGGCGGTATCGGCAAAATTACTGGAAGAACAACGCGGTTATTTAATTCCCGGAACGTCGTATTCGCTGCTGTTTGTGGAGGATAAACCGGTGCAGTTGCAGTTGCCGGCGTCGATTGAAATAAAAGTCACGGAGGCTTCCGAAGGTTTGCGCGGCGATACAGCGAGCAACGCCCAAAAACCCGTGACGGTTGAAACGGGCATGCGCGTGCAGGTTCCGCTGTTCATTAAAACAGGCGATAAAATTCGCATCAGCACCGCGGATGGTTCTTATCTCGGGCGGGCATAGAATACATTTTTCTTCGTTCGAAACTTGATCGAATCGGTTAAAAATCCGACGATGCTTTTGTGGCTTCTTCCAAACCGCTGACGCTTTACACCTTACCGCTGACCGCGGGGCAGGTTGATGCCTTGGCGGATTGGTGCGAAACGCACGGTTGGGCGTTCTATGAGGTTCCCTACGCGTCTTACGCCTATCGTGGCGAAAACGTCAATATCGTCGTCTACAAAAGCGGAAAACTGGTGGCACAAGGCAAGCAAACGGAAGCTTTTATTCTGAACGTTCTGGAGCCGAAAATTACAAAAAAGTTACAATTCGGCTTAGAAAAAATTGAGCATCCGGAGTGGTTCCGTCCTCACGCGGGGCTGGATGAAAGCGGGAAAGGCGACGTGTTCGGTCCGTTGGTGACGGCATGTGTGATTGCCGATGAGGAAGCGGTCGATTTTTGGCTCAAAAATGATTTAAAAGAAAGTAAATCAATCGGCAGCGACGATCGTTTGTTCGAAACGGAAAAGCTTGTGCGACAACCGAAAAACGTCGTCATCGAAGTCGCCTTTGCCGGCATGGAGAAATATAATGCGCTTTATCGGCAATTCGGCAATTTAAACGAACTTTTAGCCTGGTTTCATGCACAGGCATTGCAAAATGCTTTAAAACGGCGTCAGGTACAAGAAGGGCTTTTGGATCAGTTTTGCACGGCAAAACTGGTGCAAAAATATCTCAAAAAAGACGGTTTTTCGGAAAATTTTACCCTGCAACAGCGCGTGCGTGCCGAAAGCGATCCCGTCGTGGCGGCGGCTTCCGTGATTGCGCGCGCCACTTATGTGCGACAGTTGAAAAAATTGAGTGATGAAGCGGGTATTGTATTACCCAAGGGCGCCGGCGGGAACGTAAAAACGGCACTTCAAAGCTTAATCGAGCAACACGGACGCGAGGTTTTGCCGAAGTTCTGCAAGATGCACTTTAAAACGGTGTCGGAGGTGTAAAATTGAAGAGATATTTTGCAACAAAATTCAGAAGTGTAACGATTTTCAGGTATCAGGCGGCGCCGAAAAAGTAAAAGAGATGATAACCACGAGCAGTATTATATTGATTACAAAAAGCGGTTTAAAATTTCCACTTTTGTCATTACTGTTCATGAAATGATCGAGGCAGTAAAAAAGTCCGTAGCACACATCAATAAGCACAAGACCGACAGTCAGCGAAACGGCGATTAATTTGAGAATATTCGCATTCGCAATACTGCTCAGGGCAGCGTTTGTAAAAGAAAGTCCGCCGCTGCATACCGTGATGATCGATGCAAAAATACCAAGAACGGCGACAAACTGCTTTTGTATGCCCTCGGTTTTGTCTTTAAATTTTTCCTCAAGATTCCCGGTTTTTTGGTTCAAATCGTCATAATTCCTGCGTAATTCTTCGAGAAGCCGTTCGCTTGATCTCTTCAATTCCTCTTTGTTGGAACACACTCCTCCCGCAATTTTTTCCGAAGACTTTATCCATAAAGATTCCAAACAAACATGATCGATCAATTTGTTAAGTGTTTCATAAAAATTTCCATCACGCTCGCTTAACATATTCTTTATCTTTTCCAAGTTAGTTACAATCGCATCCAACCCGCCCTTATTATCTTCATGAACTGCCCGCAAAACCGATGAAATATCGGAATAAAAATGCCTGAATTTTTTCCCGGAACCATCGCAATAAAGATTTTGCAGTTTTGAACATAAGCTGTTCAGCGATTCCTCATTTTTTTCTTTTGAAAGATCCTCAATAATACCGCAAAGCTCTTTTCTTTTGGAGACTTCTTCCATTAAATCCATTAATTGCAGGCTTTCTCCGCCTCCTCTTTCAGCATTTCAACGGGAATCTCGTGGTAGGCTCCCTCGCCTCCGGCATAAATTTTTGCCCATACCCCGCCCTCTTTGTGAGTTTCCTGAACCATATCCCACGGATCCAACTTCCTTTTCTCTTCCACAATGTTGTCAATTAACTTTTTATCTTTTTCATCTTTCCATGCAACATTATCGTGAGCATCGGGTATCCAAACAATGGTTCTGCCACCGTAAATGCGGTATTCATCATAGACCTCCGGCACAACGGGACCGAACTGCCAGGCTTCGACGGGCTCCGAAAATGCCCTGCATTTTTTTTCTCTCAAAAAACATTTTTGGATATAGTACAATATCTTCTGCAGTTGCAAGTTACTGATAGGATGATTCTCATCAATACACTTTTTCAGAATGTATTTTGCCAAATCGAATGCCGAGTATTCCATACGACTTCCTGTTAGTTAACACATGTATCAAACCATGCACTTAGCGCACACCACACATTAACAGTATCATTTAGAAAAACTAGTGTCAGCATATTTTTTTTGAAAAACAAGGCGGTAAATTTTTTGGCGGAAGAATGAAAAGTTGTTTATTATCGTACTTCACAGCAATATAATCGTTGCCAAAGCACACCGCATCATTTTCAGTGAAACTGTTCACGGTCGATGCATTCGCTCCGCAAAACGGAGAGGAAAGTCCGGACACCGCAGAGCAGGATTCCTCGCGCAAGCGAGGGACGGGCGTCAAGGCTCGGACGGCAAGTGTCACAGAAAACAAACCGCCTGCGCGAGCGGGTAAGGGTGAAACGGCGGGGTAAGAGCCCACCGCACGAACAGCGATGTTCGCGGCAGGATAAACCCAATCCGGTGCAAGACGAAATAGGAAGTCGGGTGGCTCGCCCAAAGACTTCGGGTTCGTCGCACCCGCAAGGGCACGATGCGTTGCGATTTTTTGCGATGCGTCGCGAGATAAATGAATGCAACCTTTCAAAGGTACAGAATCCGGCTTACCGACCGTGAACATTTTTCTTATAAGTACCGAGACACTTTCAACCGTCGAACACGGCTTAACGGGCACATCGATATCGACGGGCTTTGTGTTTATACTGCAAGGAAAAAACATACCGAAATTTGTATAAATCTCTGAAAAACTCAAAACAGGTGACATTGAAAATTCGAAAAAATTACAATGAAACAGTCAAACAACGGACGGTATTGAATTTTCAAACAAAAAAAACATTCGGCACTCCGTCGAAGTTAAAAAAAGCACCACGCCGTGCACAGCAAGTACAAAGGCGTTCCCCAACCAGCATTAAAAAATTTACAATCCGCCCCTAACGGCGCATCCTGAAAGCATGGTTTTAAATGCAACCGAGGATGTTTTGTCCGCCATTCCGCATCGACCGCCGTTTTTGTTCGTCGATCGGGTTTTGGAAATAACGGAAAAAAGTATTGTTGCGGAACGAACGTTGCGTGCGGAAGAGGAATTTTTCAAAGGGCATTACCCGCAAATGCCGATCATGCCGGGGGTGTTGATGTGCGAAGCACTGTTCCAAACGGCGGGTATTTTGATGAGCCGTTATTTGAATGGAACCGATAAAGACGGAGGCAAAATTCCCGTTTTGACGCGTATCGAATCGGCAAAGTTTAAACAACCGGCGTTCCCGGGCGACTGCCTGCGTTTGGAAGTACAGTTGACGGAAAAAATGAAGGAATTTTATTTCTTCAAAGGGAATGTGAAAAAAGACGAAAAATTGCTCATTATCCTAACGTTCATGCTCGGGATGGTACCGAAAACCTCCATTGAACCGTAACGTATGGATTTTTTGGGTATTACGGGGAAAACATTCCTGCTGTTTGGGGTTGCCAATCGAAAAAGTATCGCGTGGTACGTTGGACAAACCTTGGAACAATGCGGCGCAACAGTGTTGTATTCGGTACGTTCCGAACAGCGAAAACAACAACTGTCGCAATGGATTGAACCCGAAAAACTCTTCATCTGCGATGTGGAGCGGGAAGAGGAAATCGCGCGCCTTCGTTCGGACATTGAAAAGCAATTCCAGACCCTCGACGGCATTTTGCACTCGATTGCGTTTGCGAACTTTTCGGAGGGCTTCAAGCCGTTTCACGAAACCCGACGTGCAGATTTTATGCAGGCAACGGAAATTTCCTGCTTTTCGCTGGTGGAAATTGCCAAACACTTCAAGATTTTACTTTCAAAAAACGCCTCCGTGGTAACAATGGGCATCTCATCGCAAGTCACCGCCGTTCACTACGGGTACATGTCGCCGATTAAAGCGGCTTTGGAAAGTACGGTGCGGTTTTTGGCAAAATCTTTCAGTGCCGACAGCGAAGTGCGCTTTAATTGCGTCGGATCGGGACCGTTAAAGACCAGTGCCTCGGCGGGCATCCCGGGGTTTTTGAAGAATTATCTTTTTGCAGAAAAATTAACGCTCCGCAAACGCGCCATTACCACGCAGGAAGTTGCCAATGCGGCGATTTTCCTCTTAAGCCCCGCTTCAAGCGGCATCAACGGTCAAACCCTGACGGTCAATGCCGGCATGGATTTCAATTATTTTGAAGAGGAAGTGGTGAATGTCTCTGTCTAAAGTGTTTCCCGGGAAGGTTTTTTGTTATAAAATGAAAAAATTTCCCGCCGACATTCTTATTGCACAATAAAATTGAAAAAATCGTCAATTCCTCCACAATTTTTTGTAGCGATGAGCAACGAGGTCGGTAAAGAAAGGGTCGGTTCCTGCATTATTATGGGCGCGGGTGCCTGGGGACCGGCAATGTCGGTACATCTCGCAAAAAACGGACTGTCGACAGTGTTGGTACCCTGGGATGAGGCGGAAGCGCAGGCAATAAAGGAGCACGGCAATCGATTGGGGATTGAATTACCGCCAAACATCCGCATCGATACGCACTTTGAACATTATTTGCAACCAACGTGCGTTGTGTTTCTCGCCTGTCGAGTGCAGGGATTGAGAACCGCCTGCGAACGTTTAAAAGCTTACGAAACAAAATTGACGGATGTCATTTCTCTGATGAAGGGGCTGGATGAAGAAACCTTCCAAACGCCGACGCAGATTATTCAAGCACTGTTGCCGAACGTTAACGCCATGTGTTTGACGGGACCGACGATTGCAAAGGAATTTGCGGAAGGGAAACCCGCGGCGATGCTTTTGGCGTCACATCTCGAACGGCGAAACCTGCAGGCGGCGTTTTCGAGCGAAACGGTGCGTATTTATTATGGCAATGATGTGACGGGAGCGGAGCTCGGCGGAAGTTTGAAAAACATTTACGCCATCGGCATCGGCGTTTTGGACGGTCTGGAATTGGGAAACAACGCGCGCGCGGCGTATTTGACGCGTGCAATGAAAGAAATGATCGACATTGGCGTTTGTTTGGGCGGACGTCGGGAAACGTTTTACGGGCTGAGCGGTTTGGGCGATTTATTCACGACGGCGCGCGCGGGGCGCAGTCACCACTTCGGATTTGCATTCGCCCGGGGACAATCGCCCGAAACGCTTTTAAAGGAAGCCACCGTCGAAGGTT
>Ga0256405_10007510_pt1 | contig 16342 bp, 21 predicted proteins | sample RumenRJG_02DNA_FD_189096 | JGI IMG/M metagenome (GOLD analysis project Ga0256405, IMG submission 189096) | Bovine rumen microbial communities from Lethbridge, Alberta, Canada - RJG_02 | ecosystem: Host-associated > Mammals > Digestive system > Stomach > Rumen | place: Canada: Alberta...
GGAAGGTACACAAATCGGTTGCAAAGGTACACATTTTTTATGAAATATGCAAGAAATTAACCCCAAAAATTAAAATTTTCTTTCATTTTGGATAATTTTATACTTTTATTGTTGCTCTATTATTTCCCAGTGACCGCCTCTGTCCGGTCCGACACGACGGATGATGCCTTGCGATTGAAGTGCACTCAAATCACGACGAATATCAAATTTGCCTGCAAATTTACTGCTTTTTTTTGACATATGCAAGATTGAAAGGATTTTTATGCCAAATATTTTTCGTTTAGCCTTCATTCTGCACCTATTTAGCCTTCGTTTAGCCTTCATTTACATTCGCATCTCGTTACCATTACGGACGTCTCTGTAGGATGTCTTTCCCGTCCGTAATTGCCGATTATTAAGATTCGCAAATTATGCATCCAATTAACAGAATTCCATATATCCCTTATTTTCAACAACTTACAATATACTTATCGGAGGCAAGTAAGAGTAATCTGCGAGTAAAGTCGGAGGCAAGTGCTGTACACTATTTACTTATTCGCCAAAAACGAATATCCGATTATTAAGATTCCACAAATTGCGCCGAACAAATGTAAGGATTAGCAATAATCGTTCCGAACGAATGTGAGGATTAGAACAGGACCTGGACGACTGCCTTGACTTGGCAGTCGGAAAAGGGAAGGCTGGCGGGGAGCCTAAGCCGACCGAGAGGATGGACGACGTGATTCGACTTTTGTGTCGAGAACGCGACCATCACGGGACCATGTCCCGAGAACGACCTAAGAAAAGTACAATCAGAACAATAGCGGAGCATATTCCATACCCCTCTATATATAGTCACAAAAGAGGCAAAATCTATCACCTCTTTCGTAACTTTTTATTATTTTTTTGCATTTTATAGGATAAGAATACTACAATCTCTGCGATTTAGTACGGAGCAATGTTGATAGTTATGCTAAAAGCAAATAGCGAATTGCGGCAATGATAAGTGATTATTGCAGGAGAAGCCTCCTCCATCGCTTCCCATTTGCCGGAGATGGTCCAGCTATTATGATGAATAATGACTTGTTTGTCTTGTGCCGGATCGGGGCTCGAAATGATTTTTATATAATTCTGCGTTCTAGAAATATCTGTTCCTTCAAATAACGCTTCATCCCACCGGGTAATATGCTCATCGTCTAACTGATAATCGAATGGAATGACATGCATTTCTAATGTCACTTCTTCTTTGTCTCCGAAGGAAACAGCTATAGGATATACAGAACTAATTTCACCATTTTTCTCATATCCAAGCCATTTCTCATAGATGGCATAAAGGGAATAATTACCGTTTTCGCCATCCACCAAAGAAGCATATTTGAGTTCGTAATCCGGTTTCTTGGCTTTCAAATATTCCCATTGCGCTTTGCTCAATCTGCTTGGCACCAATTTCGGCTGCAATAAACGACAGCCGACAGGCGGAATGTCCTCCGGGAGTTCTAATTCATCTTGTGGCAGGGTGTTAAAATAGGCATCCTGTTCCTCTTCTCGGAGGAATTGGCCGTTGTTGTCAAAATATTCTGTGTGATAGATTACTCGTTTCATTCTTCTTCGGGATTATCAAGTGTTACTTTTCCGTTAATATAGAATAAGACCTCATAGCCTTCATTCATAAGCGGGTCAATTTCTTCCTCAGGTATATCTTCTACCACATAACCTGCTTCATCTTCTTCGCCTTCTGCGCAAATAGTGCAGGCACTCCAGCATACTCCGCCTCTGGTAAGCCAGAGACGCTCATTCTCGTCAAACCAAGCGTCAATGAGAATTTGGCGAGTTTCTTTGTCAACCAAGTATTCCATAATCTATCTTTTATATTTCAGCATTCATGTATTCACGGAAGAAATCAATAACCTCTTCTTCGCTCTTTTGCTCCAAGTGTTCTTCCAACCAATTGAGTAATTGGCGTTGTTCTTCGGATGTATAATCCTCGGTCATGGCAGCTTCCGGATGATAGGTGAAGCCGTTATCATGACAATAGTTCCACAAGTTTTGATAATCAACTTTATGGTCGGTTGTATATAACTTCTGCCATAGGGATTCTACTGTTTCGCTCATACGTTTGTAAATTAGTTTAGAATAAGGTGAATCATATTACTATTATAGGGCTCAAGTTGCATGCGCAGTTCGTTCCAATCGAACGGGATATGGCTTCGTTCGGCGATGTACTGCAAGTCATGGAGCAATGCTTCATCCACTTTGAACATCCGCACGTTACCCTCATCTTCATATAAGTCTTCACACCAATCCACGAGATAAGACCGCATACCTTGAGAGATGGGCACTTCTATCTCATCCCAAGCATTTTTTTGAACATAATTCTCGTCATCAATCTCTATGAGACAATAGTCCACATGAGGTTTCTCATCAGAGATGTATTCCTTGAGGTCGCGTAAGAAGTTACAATTGGAAGGAGACTTCATATCACATTTTATCTAGCAATTCTTTTGCATTTAGGTTTCCATGTTCTAGCGAGCGAGTTAGCCAATATTTGGCTTTTTTAATATCTTTCTCATAGTATAGTCCATTGCTATACCAAGCGCCTAAAGTATATTCTGCCGGAGCATATTCTTGTTCTGCTAACTGCTCAATAACTTTCTTATCTTGAACAACAGCATCAACTGCCTTTTTATACAGCAATTCGGGATCACCCGCTGCAATAAGAGCATTCTTATATTCCGTGGCGAGTTTTTTTCTCCTTTTTTGTTCAAGGTAAACAGACAATTTCGGGAACGCGCCTAAAAAGAAAGCGAATAAATTAACATCGTTTTTCTTAATATACCATTTTTGGGCAAGTACGTCACCTTCTGCTGCCGCTTCTTCAATAAGTTGTTCTCCTCTTTTTTGTCGTTTTATTTCCGCACTCAATCCATCCAAATCCGATGCGTCGGTATGGAGAAGGTCGTCACCTAAAAGGATGTATCCCAATTCCCTTTTAGCCTCCAGTATATTACCAAGACTTATCGCTTGTTCAAAACACTCGGCGGCCTTTTTTTTGTCCGCCTTAACTCCGTTACCTCTTAAGTAACGTTCGCCCTGTTGGTAGAGCTCTTCTGCTGATAATGTTGCCATAAGAATAATTATTTTCTTTTCTTTTCGTATGTTTCAATCTCTGATTTATATTGCTCGCACAAGTATGATTTTTGCGTTGTCTTCAGGTTTCTGTGAGTGTCTTTTATGCGCGAGCCGATCCAAAATAACAGAGGAATGGCTATCATACCCGTTAAAAAGAAATATATTACACCCCATATTATTTTACCCAATAAGTTTGTAGTTGGATCAACGGCTGCACAAAATGGATTGAAATAATGTATCCATGCCCAAACAACAATAACGAAGCACACGCATAGTACACCGATATGGAATTTTAATCTGTTTCCTTTTACTTCTTGTTCGGCAACTTTTTCTTTTAATGCAGCAATACGCTCTGCTTCTTTGTACATAGCTGCCTCTTTAGCTTTTCGAGTATTCTCCGCTCTACGTGCAGCCTCCTTTGCTTCACGTGCTTCTTGTTCTCTGCGTTTGCGTTCCAGTTCTTTTTTCTGACTTGGTGAGAGAACCGAGAACTCACCAACAATAGTTGCACGACTCATAGTCATTCTTTACTTAACTTCATCATTCGCTGCATAGCGTCTTCTATTTGCTTCTGAGCACGCATATAAATCTGCATGCGAGTATTCATCTCATTAGCAAAACTATTATACGACTGCTTGATGGAACTAATGCATTCATTATTCATTGTTTCTGCATTTGTATCCTTCCACGTCTCAAAGACATTCTTTGATTGCATCAACAATCTTGACATATCATTAAATAATAATTGTAATGGATCCATCATACTTTATTTTCGTTGGCTTTGTACTGTTCAAGATTTGCTTGGGACTTTTTGAGGAACGCTCTTCCTTTCTCAACGTTGTTAGCTGCTTCCTTATTAAACTGCTTTGTTTTGTCGATCATGGCAGTCACCGCTCCATGTGCAACAAGTACGTTTTGATGAATAATAGCATATAATCGTTTTGCTTCTCGTTCTTTGTGCTCAATATCTTGCAGTTGAACAGACATCTGTCTACGCAAATACGGGTCTCCAGATGCTGCAATATCTGCATATGCATGAAACGATTGTTTTCTTTCTGCCTCTATTTGTCTGCAAATCTCCTCTGCTTTTTTTTCTATTAACCTCAACTCGCTCAATTTCTCTGTAATCAATATTACAAATGAGTTGCTGTTTTTTGCAACAGACTCCGAAAAATTGGCAAGTCCCATAGCAAACGAAGAAAGAACCTCGATCTGGTTAATTTGTGCGTCTGATGCCATTGTTACAACCTTGTACTTTGATACATTTCAAGAATCTCACAACTCTTATTGATGAACGTTGAAAACTCTTTCATGTGCGCTGCAATTTCATCAATCTGTTTCTCATCTTTCTGAAACTCTTGCATGAATTTCATATTTACTTGGTCATTCCAACCTTCACATACCGTGTGCATTTTGCGATTAGCTGCATGGTAAGCAGCCGATAATTGCTCACCCAGTACGCCTAAATCGCGACCGAATTGTTTTAATTCAGGAATGCTCCGTACTCCTACTTCTTGTGCCATATTCTATAATGTTTTGATAAATTCTTTTAAGTCTTCCCCTTCCAACGGCATATACGGAGTGAATAATGTATAAGTGTCACTTTCTTCCGCATAGTAATACGCCCGGAGTCGCTCTTCTTCTTTACTCAAGTTCTCCAAACGAATATCATTCCGGAGATGTAACTGAGTAGCCGCATTCTCGTCCGACTTGAGCAATATCAGGTGTTTGAATTTTTGGAAGAGTTCCTTATGAGAAATATAATCTGTAAAGAGATAATTAGCCGTTTTCTCCAACTGGATAATAGTATGTACTCCAACTTCCGGTCCCTTATCCAAGATTACATTCATTGCTTCGCTAAAAGATTTGACCGTCTTTTTGCTCGAAGATTCTGAACCGAAGGATATGATACTCGTTAATTCTGAATCATCATTTGCACTTGATTCCTCTTCAAATTCCAAATCCAATTTGAGCTCTCGGAAACGATCTTGACCTAAGATGAATAAGATAGTTTCTTTTGCTTTCCCTGCAAGCACCTCCTCCGCTAATTGCTTAAACTGCGGTGCTCTCTTCTTTGCGGGAATAACATCTACCAAGCCAGCATTTTCTAATTCATCCAATACTTCCACATATTTATCGTTATCCGAAAGGCAATCTATGACTTGAAATTCAACATCTGCTTCACGAGACTTGTTTGTTGCTAACAACGAGACAAGTAAATTCATTGAAACACGAGTTGATTGGCATTCGTCGTTTAAACCTAAAAGCAAAATATTTTCGCTAAAGTCTTCGTTAAGAGGAATAGCCATATCTACTTGCTTTAGATCTATACTTTTTCCAGCAAATGCCACTGGCATTTTACGACATTTGCGAGTATGCTCTTGTATCGCGGTGGATGGCTCAAAATGGAATACGGATGCCCCGCTAAAATAGAAAGTTTCATTTGATGCCAACGATTTTGTCTTTTTATTAACCGCCTGTATTATGTCTGCTGCTTGTTTCTTGTCTGCATAGAACGCTTGGAAAACATAATTGTCATCCACATGATGGTAATAAACCTTTCCCGTGGTAAGTTTACTTGTGATATCCGAACTCTTCGACACCATTTTCTCGGAATCTGCGATTGCACATTTCAAGAGGTAATGATCGCTGATGTTGTTTAATATCTCATTACTGATGTCCGTATTTGCAAGTGTCTGCGTTGCAAGCAGTAAGTGAACTCCTTGGTTACGACCTTCCTTTGCAATTTTAACAATTACATCCGAAATTTCATTGCTGATTGCACGATTATTGTCATCCACACGGAACATCTCATGGCACTCATCTGCGATAAAGAGTATATGCTTCATCTTGTTCTCTGGATGTTGCTCATTATACTCCTTTATGTTTGTTAAATCGGCCTGCCGCAAAGTCTTTCCACGCTCAGCCATCCGGTCACGCAATTCGCGTAGTATTTCCAATGTAATCTGTGGGTCGGAATTATCTACCAACATAGCGTGCACATGTTTCTCTCCCTTATAGCGGTTAAACTCGACACCGCCTAGTTTGAAGTCAAGTAGATATAACTCTAAATCTTCTGGAGAATATTTAAGCATTGCGCCACTGATAACATCGTGTAAGAACACGGATTTACCCGAACCTGATTGACCAAGAATGAATGCATGTACATGACTAACAATATCCATTCTAAATGACACATCGTCGAAGCCTTTTTTGCCAACAGGAATTAGTAAGGTGTCGTTAATCAGCTCAAAGTCTACTTCCCCTAATTTATCTACTTGCATAGACACAATTTGTGTCTCTTCTTCTTTAGCCGCTTCCGAATTGATGTAGTCAATGCACGCTCTCTTAAATGCTGGTATTTCCTCTATGAAAGATGGAGAAATTAGGGCGTTGGATAATCCTTTGATCTTTTGAGTAGACATCAACTTAACCTCTTTCCCGTTAATCTGGAGCGAAACTTCTGTGCCAATTTTCTCTAATTCGTCCTTATACTTTAGAGCATCTTTGTATGGTATGTTTTCAACAATCAAATAGGGCAAAGAATCAACAATATCTTTAGATTCTATTAAGCTTAGACCCCAATGGCTCTTTATATATTTAACTAATTCCAACTTTTTAGAGGATGATTTCAATAAAACATCAACATCCCCGATTTCTTTTTCGTTTCCGATTTTCAAAAAATCAATAATAAATACACCACCTGCAGCACAATTTCTTTTGAGTGCTTCAAGTTCCGTTTCGTAATCGTGCAAATATTTAGACGAACCTTTGTCCGCATTGTCTAATAGAACAATTACTTCATATGGCTCTACTATCGTTTTGTTTTTAGCATTGTATTTACAAACATCGCCGTATTGTTGCACATTTTTGATCACTTTGTCTTTCATGTTCTTAAGGTACTCCTTAAAAGCAAATGTATCCGTTATAGGCTTTGTATTATATATAGTGGGATTGATTTCTTTTAGAAAAAAGTCCGCCAAAAAGGATCCGCCAAAGTCCACAAAAGTAAATTTGACTTTCTTGATAGGTAACATCAGCAATAATGTCAATAAAAATTGATTGACATCTTGTTTTACGTTGCTTGCCCCACCGACCGGTATTGCATCATATCCGCTAAGAGAACTGATGTAAGATGGAGTAACGATTTTATTATTTTGAATAGTATCAACAAAATATTCCAGGCATGGAATGGTCGAGAGATCATACTTCTGTTCTGCGCACGCTTGGATTACAGAAATTAATGCTTTTGCATCTTTCTCCGACATTTTCTCTGAATAGTTACAGAATAGGGACATGGGATTTTCGTCTCGCAAATTGATAATCCCATCCAACATGGCTTTTTTATATGCCTTTACAAGAGCATTAAACTCCTCGTCTGTCTCTACGTCAATACTTTTTAAGTTTTTGACATACTTCTCTAAAATCGCCTTTATTTTAGGCATTGGATTATTTTTCATAAAATGATTATTTTAATGCTTTGATTTTATTTCTCAACTTTTCAATGCCAGTACCTATACCTGCCAGTATAGGACCTGCAACAATACTTGTGAAAAGGAAATAGATTACACCATAAAATATTTTGAGCCCTGTGTCCGCTGTTGGATCTACATCATCACAAAATACATTAAAATAATGTATCCATACCCAGATAACGACGATAATTAGTATACATAAAACGGCAATCCCTAATCTAAGGATATTTTTCTTAGATTCATGCGCCGCTTTTTCTGCCCTAATAGCAGCAAGACGCTTCTCTTCTGCAAGTTTAGCAGCTTCCCGTGCTTTTCTAGCCGCCTCAGCCCTACGAATCGCCGCTGCTGTGTCGCGAGCCTCTTTCTCTTTACGTTCCTGCTCTAGTTCTCTTTTTTGACTTGGCGAAAGAACCGAAAACTCACCGATAATTGAATAGGCCATAATGTGCGCTTCTTTTATACCAAATTCTAATTAGTCCTTTATGAATATTTCAGAAAAATGCGCTCCGAATGCATATGACGGCAACACTATGGACCCATTTAAAAATGGATAGTATTCAAAATTCTCATTATAATCTCTCCATAAAATGATGGTTTTATTTGCCTCTCCTAAGATTACGGAAAGTTGTTGAAAAATAGCCTCTAACAACACCTTGTTTCTCAGAATCTCGTCAAACTCCCACTCTAATATTTGATATGCTTTCATATTTGTAAGTTCAAATGGATTGCTATCTGCAATCACTATTGAGTTGGCCGCGAATGTAGAAAAGTATTTAGAATCTGATATGTTTTTCTCGATGATGTGAATATAACCTAATACTAAATATTGTCCCTCTCTCTCATGATATATTACAAATTCATTTGTAAATACATGCTGAGAGAAACATTGTAAACATGCATCTTTTACTACCATAGGTACTGTCTCGGAATCAATCTTTTCACATTTCAAATTTTGAGGTTGTACAAACATAAATTCAAACATAATTCTATTATTTTTTTACCTCCACTTTACTATTCGGCTGGAGGTTTCGCCGGTATATTTTTGGCTTTTCGTTTCTCGGTCTTGTGCCGCTCTTCTCCCGCTCATCGCTCGGTGGGGAGCATACAAAAATACTGCTTATGCTTTCGTACATACGGGTGTCTGGCATAACCCAAGGAAACAAAAGCAAAAGCAGTACATACCAAAGTATGCACTGACGGATTGCCAACTGTTTCCTTTAATAAGCTGCCAGACTTATGTATGTACAGATTGGTTCGTCAGTATAATATATGTGCGTTGCGGTGTCGCAACTGAACTATCCGCTGATAATCGCCTGCAAAGATACTACAAAAAATCCAAATATGCAAACTAATTTGTGCTTTTGTCGTATTTTTTTGCTTCGCGCACACGAAATACATACTCTCGAAATGTACTGCTTAACTCAGAGAAAGTTATTACAGATCTTTCTTAATGCCTTTCACGCGGACAACATATTGACTTTTGATCCATCCGGTATTGTCATAGATGACTGCTTCGTCTATTGCTTTTCTTTTTACATAGAAGATAGTATCACTTCCAAGAAGATCCGCTGTAGATTCTAAGGTAAAGCCCATAATCTTTCCGCTCGGACATCTAATAGCCTGATGTTCCTGGTCGAAGATATAGTTGGCATCTATTATACTTTTCCATTCAGAATTAACCGGAATATGTAAATATCCATCCGACTTACGGTATTCTCCGTTGTCTTGACCTATTACATTCACATATTGTACTTTTGAATCGCTTTTGATGTCAAAGTACCACAGTACATCGTATGTTTGTGCGTTGGGATCGTAGTCCCAATGGTAACTCTGTTGTCCGGTAAATATGTCATAAGTCAGATTATCGGACGCAATACAAGCCCAAATGCCAACAATAGAGGAACTGGTGAATGTTGTCGGATCATCCGGTTTCACCGAGGATGGTTCTTCAGGAGCTGATTTATCAGAACAAGATGCAAAAATCAGAGATGCTGCACATACAAGTGCGAAGAAAAATTTAGTTTTCATTGTTGTACTATATTAGGGATTACACTTAAATGAACGAAATCTATGGATAGTCAATCAGAAACAGTAATGGAATCCGATAGAAGCGCCGAAGTCGAAGAAATGTCGTAGGTTGCGATCAGCGTCAACTTCGAAGACCTCTTCGCCGACCAATCCGCCACGATATTCGTACTTAGAACTGAAAGCCAAGCCGTATCCGGGACGAGCATCCAAACTGAGCACAAAACGCGACCATATGAATTCCATACCCACGATGCCATTCACACCGAATTTGCCGAGTAGCGGATTGCTTTCTCCGAAACCGAAACTTGCCAGATTGAGCGATTTGACAAGACCCAATGATACGCCACCTCCGCCAAATATGGCAAACGTACTGCGTCCGGCAGTATCGATTTCCTTCTGATAAACGATATTCGGATTGAGTTCAAAAGTAAAGTTACTCCAGTTATAGGTATCATGCAGTTCTTGATACGTATCTGCCACTTGAATCTCCTCAACCGCCACTTCTTCCGTCAGTACATTCTTCAACTTAATGTCATCTTTAGTTGGTGACAATTGTAATTTGGCCGCTAAATCTGCCTGCAGTGCCAAGCCTTCTACACCGAAAATAAAGCCTTTGTAGGAAACACCGAACATATTTCCCACCAGGCCGCCTATTCTGTGGGTATAACTTCCGCCTCCGGTAGCTCGACCTCCACCACGATGACTTCTGCTAAAACTACTTCTGGAATGACTATACGAGCGACCACGATTGTTGCCTCGATACCCCGCCGCGTCCGTACTGCCTGCTATGCATATAAACATAAGCATGCATAAGAAAACTTTTTTCATTGTTGCAAAGTTTTAAAAGATTAATACAAAATACAGCGGAACTCCTTATTTGAATTCCGCTGCAAAGGTACAACAATTATTTGATATACGACTAATTCTTATTACATCTTGTTATGTCAGGAGGGTGACGGATTGAAGTCCGCCGTTATTGCCGGCGACATAAGAGACGGTGGTATGTCCTGTGAGGACAAGCTGGTCAATAAAAAGCGGCTGACCAGTCAGGAAGAAAGTGGAGACAAAAGTATCCCCTGCACTCAATTTGGAATTGACAGATTCCACCACCTCAAAACGCATATCGCCCAAATAGCGGAACACACACCGGCGGTTCGGCAACCAGGTTACCTCTATATTTTGTCCCGGTTGCAGATCCTTGGTATGAATTCCCTCTGCGACGAACGGATTACTACTGCCATGTTCTCCTTCTTTCAGGCGGTTGGTATAATCGTCCCAATTTCGCGAGCCGACATATCGGGAAAGAATATTGAGCGTGGACAGACGGGTGTTATTGGCGCCGTCTACGTACCCCCATAGTCGTTCCAACGTACTAAGTGCCAAGTTCTCATGCAGGCACAGCCATATTTGCGCAATGAGAGATTCAAAATCGGCAGGTGTCGCCGGACGTGTACCAAAACGCGCTTCTACATCTTTGCGGAGTTGGATAACCTCGGGTGCATTTTTGTTCATAATGATCTATTTTTGAAATCCGATGCAAAGGTACTGCTTTTTTCTGATATACGAGGAGTTCTTGTTATTTCTTTTATTTACTCCTCCGGTAAAACTCGGGCTAAGGAGTCGTACAATTGGTCATTCAAGTTGAAATATGAGAAATATGCCTGCATGAATTCTTCGTGCAAAACGGGATCTTTGATTGATTGCTCCGTCCTCTTGAAATTTTCTCTCAGACCTCCATCATAGTCCCGGGCTTCTTTTAGCGTCTTTATCTCTCCGCGACTGATGGCTCGGCGAATGGCTTCATGACGTGCGAGATGGATGGAAGCCGCTTTGCGACGGACAGATTCATTAGGAGAAGGGGTATTCGCATTGAGAGCCAATGAATCAACTACACGGTTGAGCGAATCCACTTGCAACTGGCGCTCCTCGTTCTGCATACGCAATGAATCTATATCGGCAGAAAGGCTTTGCTCTTGCTCGCTATGTCTGAGTTCTGTTTGTCGGTATTCGGCATACATACCCCATCCCGCAAGACATAGTACTGCCACCAACAGAAGCGACGCTGGTAACCATATACGCACTCTGTCTATTCTACGGATAGCCCGTAACACCTGCGCGCAGGAAGAATACCGATCAGCAGAGTTAGTCCGCGTACACCGACGAGCGATACTTCTGTAGCGATGTGGGAAAAGAAGACCTATGATTTTGCCTACGGAATAAATATCCGCGCGGTTGTCAATAGGTTTACCCGCCAACTGTTCCGGTGCAATAAAGGCCATCGAACCGGCAGGCTGCTTGAAGGTAACATAATCATCCGTGTCAGATACACCGAAATCTATCAGTTTGACCGTAGAACCGTTGCGGGTAATGAGGATATTAGCGGGTTTTATGTCGCGGTGGATGATTTGTCGCTCATGCAGGCAGGAAAGGGCATCGAGGAGTTGCTCAATGATGCGGCGACGGATAGCGGCAGACGGGTTCGTTTCAAGGAACTGATTCAATGTGATGCCGTCAATATACTCCATCCGGATATACCAACCGATAGAGTCCATGTGCCCGAAATCCAGCAAACGGACGATATTCGGATGATCTACCGCTACACCGATTGCAAACTCCTTGCGGAGCAGTTCGATGTGCGGTGTGGATTCGCGATAAGGCTCTGCCAAAGCTTTGAGCACATACTTGCGCCCGAAACGAGTTGCTACATATAGCGTGTTGTGCCCTTCTGAAGACAGCAACTCCGGCTTTGACCACACGTCCGAGAAATCCGCCGATAGAGGCGATATGATAAATGAGGATTCGCTCATTGCCAGACAATTTTGTGCCTGCAAAATTACAATAAAAAAATGACATACGCAAGGGCGTACATCATTTTTAGCGATTTTTCTTGTCTCGGTCATCTCCCGGTCTTGTCTCGGTTGATTTGCATAGTAATATTCGCTTTCCTCTAAAAAAATGTGTACTTACACAAAAATTTCGACTGCAAAGTTACTGCTTTTTTTGAAATGTGCAAGGTTTTGGGGCGAAAATCGTTGCGGCAGGGGCATTTTTTGTCTCTCGGTCATCTCTCGGTCTTGTGCCGCTCATCGGTCGGTGATGAGGATAATCCTTTCGTCCCCCCAAAAACGAAAAGCGGTAACCGCTTTGGATTACCGCTTGTAAATGGATTTGTTATAAGGATTAGTAGAGCAGGCCGAACATCCATAGGGGGATTTTGTTTTCAAACCCCATGTCAATGCCATCAGCAACTACATAACTATTCGGTATGTTGGCTATCTGACCATAACCCTTGTTTTTGCCACCCACTTCAAACAGATACAGTTTGTCTGCTACAATATCTCCTTTCTCAGGCATGGCAATCTTGTGTCCCTTCGCCAACATGGAGGCGCAGAATGTCTCACGCATAGTGCCGGTATCGGCATTAGGAGACAAAGCATACATCAGGTTCGTGTTGTTGAACAAAATCTTCTCCGGCTTATTGATCTGTTCCCAATCTTCAGAAGCCGCATATAACCGGCGAATCAAGGCCGCTTGATCCAATAGTTCGATTAGTTTAAGCAGCACATTCCGCGAAGCGTTCAGCGATTTGCCCAATGCGGAAATGTTTAGCGTATATGGATTTTGCTGCGCCAAGACAGCCAACAGAGGCTTGATTTTATATACTGATTCGTATTCCAAATTAGAGACTGCAGGTATCTCATTGAAGATAATCGTGTCAATGACTTGGCTTAATCGTTCTCCGAAGTTCATGGACTCATCACGGTAGAACGGATAATACCCTTCTTTGATATAGCGCTCAAAATGCAGCAATACTTTGACATTCTGCTTAATCGTGATGTCCCGACTGATTTCTAAATGATGGTTAACCAGTTCCTCCAATGACACAACCGGCAAATCTGCAACATCTTCCATCTTGAGATACTCGCGGAAACTCATGCCTTGCATTGTATATACGCGGCAGCGACGGGACAAATCGTACATCTGATGAATAATATCCAAGGCATTACTGCCAGTTACTACCACATGTAATTTAGGGTAGCCATCATAGATGTTTTTGAGTTCTTGCGCCCAATTCCCATACTTGTGTATCTCGTCCAAAAACAGATGTGTTATATCATGCGTGTACGCATATTCCGCCAGATCTAACAGTGTGTGAGACGCAAACCAAAAATGATCTACAGAGCAATACAGCACTTTACTTTTATCCGGGAATGTATGCAGAATATGCTGCATCAGCATGGTCGTTTTTCCGGAACCTTTCGGTCCGCGAATCAGAATAAGTTGGTTATTCCAATTAATCTCGTTATACAAATAACGCATCTGCGTGAATCCGGAATAACGATCCAATAATCTGTAAAAGAAATTAACTAATTGCTCCATATATTTACTTTATAAGGGTGAATAATCAGTCTATTTTATACTCTCTAAAGTAACATTACAGACATATATATTACTTTTAAAAGTTAAAAAATCGGTGCAAAGGTAGTAAAAATAATTGAAATACGCAAATGTTTTAGAAAAAAATCGGTGATTTTTCTTGTCTCAGTCATCGCTCGGTCCGGGAGGAATTCAAACTCAAACCGATCTGGACAGGAAAGGACGGAGGTTTTCATAAACCTCTTCGCCGGAAAGATTGTCGTTCTCTATTTGGTCAAAAGCCGTTTCCAATGCAAACTGCTGGCGGTCGCATTTCTCGCGGGTCTTGAGCACAATCTCGCGCACCTCTTCTTCCGCCATCCGGATGTCCTCGTGCGCCAGATACCTCTGGGCTAATTGAATTAGATACTCATCCGTGTTTGTTTCGGAAAAATGAACCAAGATGAACCCGACGAGAGACACATACCGCTCGTCATTGGGATCCATTTGTAACTTCGCTAACGCGTTTCTGGATACTTTGTCCAACACGAATTCGAAAGCCTCGTCTTTCTCTTTTTCTGTCATAGTTTTATTGTTCTAAATCGTACATCTGTCACTTTGTACTGGATTCTCGGTCGTTCTCAATCAGTTTGAGGAGTTGCTCTACCGCCTCTTCCTGCGGGATGTTCTTCAGCACGCATTCTTTGCCGCGGTACAGACTCACTTTGCCTCGACCGGCGCCTACATAACCATAATCCGCATCCGCCATCTCGCCCGGACCGTTCACTATACAGCCCATCACGGCAATCTTCAGAGCACCTCTCTCCGGCTCTCCCCCAAGGGGAGAGTGTTTCATCATTTCTGCATCGATGGCTTTTTTCACTTCGGCGATGGTTTTCTGGAGGTCAAAGAGGGTTCTTCCGCAACCCGGACAGGAGATATACTCCGTTTTATATATACGCACGCGCGCGGCCTGCAAGATATCTTTGCTCAGGAAATTCAGCTTCGTCTCCGAGAAATGCGGATTGACGAGTGTCAACTCCTGTGCTTTGTACTCCCACAACAACCGTCCGCACTCTGCCGCGGCTTGCAGACAGAACGTCTCCCAGTCTTCCTCCATCGATGTATAGCGCACCTCGGCGTATCCGCCAATGTTATCCAGCACCTCCGCGGTTACGCTGCCATCATAACGCACCGACTCCTCATCCGCGAAATAATCCACCAGTTGTTGGGCAACCGGAATCTCGTTCTCCGGCGCTTCGCTCAGACTCACGCGGATCGTGTCGCCTATACCGTCCGCCAACAGCGCACCGATACCCACAGCGGACTTGATACGCCCGTCTTCGCCTTCGCCGGCTTCCGTCACACCCAAGTGCAGCGGGAAAGCCATGTGCTCGTGGTGCATCTGTTTGACTAACAGCCGGACGGTCTCGACCATCACGCGTGTGTTGCTCGCCTTGATGGAAATGACGATATTGCCAAACGCATGCCGCATCGCCACGCGCAGAAACTCCATCACGCTCTCCACCATTCCTTCCGGTGTGTCGCCGTAACGCGACATGATACGGTCGCTGAGCGAACCGTGGTTCACGCCCAGACGGATAGCCGTCCCGTGCGCCTTGCAGATGTCCAGGAGCCGCACAAAACGCTCCTCCAACCGTGCTAACTCCGCACGGTATTCCTCGTCCGTATAATCAATATGTTGGAACTTGCGCGCAGGGTCGATATAATTGCCCGGATTGATACGCACCGCCTCCACCACTTGCGCCGCGGCATCGGCTACGTCCGCCTGAAAATGCACATCCGCCACCAGCGGCACTGCCGTCAGCACTTGGGCGTGGATCTCTTTGAGGCTCTCCACCTCGCGCAACCCCTGCGTCGTAAACCGCAGCAACTCTGCGCCTGCCTCGATACACCGCCGCGCCTGATCCACCGAACCGTCAATATCGTTGGTGCTGGTATTCGCCATCGTCTGCACACGGATAGGGTAGTCCGAGCCGATAAAAATGTTTCCGACCTGCACTTGGCTGGTCTCTCTACGTTGATATTCTAACTTTATTTCCATATAGAAGATAAATCTATGTTTTTCTAATAATTTTCTTTAATTTTTGATGATTTTGGACTAAAAACCTACTTTCTTTCACCTTAAAAGCCCCCAAATAGCACTTTTTTGATAAAAATATTCAAAAAAATTTGGTCATGTCAAAAAAAAGCAGTAATTTTGCACCCGCTTTTGAAAAAAGGCGTTGAATCAGTAGCTCAGCAGGTAGAGCACATCCCTTTTAAGGATGGGGTCCTGGGTTCGAGCCCCAGCTGGTTCACAGAAAGAGAGTTTCGGCTCTCTTTTTTGTTTTCTGTTCTCCTTTCTCATTCTT
>Ga0256405_10007511_pt1 | contig 16340 bp, 11 predicted proteins | sample RumenRJG_02DNA_FD_189096 | JGI IMG/M metagenome (GOLD analysis project Ga0256405, IMG submission 189096) | Bovine rumen microbial communities from Lethbridge, Alberta, Canada - RJG_02 | ecosystem: Host-associated > Mammals > Digestive system > Stomach > Rumen | place: Canada: Alberta...
GATTTCTTTTGTCTTAGCGCCTGAACTGACTGAAGATGGAAACCTTCTCATTGTTCATGAGTATCATCTGAATACCCAAGGAATGACTTGACTTTATTGTCTGTTATGCTTATCTTATCTCCATAAAACAACAGTATATAATAAATATATTACTGACGAATATGAAGACGCCTTGTTCCAGTCTGTCAATGATCGATTTCACTTCCCGAAATACAGAGAAAAAAATCACCGCAACTCAGGCCGCGGCAACTCTTATTTCCGAAAGCGAGTGCAAAGGTACGCACTTTATTTTTCATGACAAAATCTTTCAACAACTTTTTTTGAATAAATTGCGAATATTTTAAAAAAAAGCACTGTTTTCATGCCACAGAGTCACAGGTTAACTCTTGCCGGGAAAAATGTTCGCTCATTTCCAGAAACAGATCAACCTGAAAATCAAAAAAACTTCACCCATTTCCAAGCGACGTTTTTAAGTCTGGTTTTTACTATTATATATAATATGTACGCACGTACAGGTACCCACCCTCACTGTTTAGGGATGAAGATGATAGAATAATAGCTTCGGATTATGTTTCAGAGAATCCTTTTTTTCTGTCCAGGTTTTGTTTTAATGGTCCATTTCTGTTTGCCGAATCGGACATAAAGACGAGCCGTAGGAGAGTTGGCAGGACGGATATCCTGTATTGACACAGATGTAGGACGTCCATTTCTCCAGACCAAGTCGATGGAATAACCTCCACGTGTTCTCACACCATTCAGGCAGCCTCTTTCACTCCATTCCTTTGGCAATGCTGGCAAGAGCAGGACTTCCGCCTCATAATTTTCTTTCAGCGAACTCTGCACTAGCATCTCTACCACTCCAGCCGTTCCACCAAAATTGCCGTCTATTTGGAATGGAGAATGTGCATCGAGCAGGTTTGGATAGGTGCCTCCACCGGTACGGCGGTCAGGTCCCCTGTATTCATCAGGAGAAACATAGCTCAGAAGAACGCGGTAAAAATGGTATGCTGTTTCAGCTTCACACAACCTGGCTTGCAAGTTCACTCTCCATCCAGTGCTCCATCCTGTGGTACGGTCACCCTTGATTTCCAGCGAACGCTTGCAGGCGGCAGCTAGTTCCGGGGTGGATTCCACATCTATATGGTGTCCCGGGAACAGTCCGAAGAGGTGTGACTGATGGCGGTGGTGCGGATCCTCATCATCCCAATCGTGATACCACTCTTGCAGATTTCCGCGTTTGCCTATGCGGTAAGGAAGAAGTTTGGATAGAGCCTTGTCAGCCTTATCCACAAAAACCTTCTGATTTCCCAAAGCAACGGCAGCCTGTCTGGCATCGGTCAGACACTCGCGAATCATTGCAATATCGGCAAAACCGCCGTAAACAGTGCGACCATGATAACCATCCTCTGTCTTGTACGAGTTCTCTGGCGAGGTGGCAGGAGCGGTAATCAGATATCCATCGTGTTCAATCAGCCATTCCAGGCAAAATTCAGCAGCACCTTTGAGTGTAGGCCACACATGTCGCAAATAATCCTTGTCAAGCGTAAAAGTGTAGTGTTCCCACAAGTGAGTGCTAATCCATGCGCCTCCCATATTCCAGTTTGCCCATTGTGGATCACCACCGTGCTCTCCTACTGGACAGGTCATTGCCCAGATATCAGTATTGTGAGCCAGACACCATCCGTTGCCTACGCCGTAGTATGCGCTGGCTGTCGCTTTTCCCGTATTGGGAAGTTGTTGTATGAAACCGAGCAGGGAGGCATGCATCTCAGGCAGAGCCGTAATCTCGGCAGGCCAGTAGTTTTCCTCTACATTGATATTGCTGGTGTAGTTGCATGACCATGGCGGCAGCATCTTCTCGTTCCACAAGCCCTGCAGGTTAGCTGGCACAGCAGGAGTGCGGGAGCAGCTTATGAGCAGGTAGCGTCCGTAGTTGAAATACAGTTCCTCAAGGTCAGGATTCTTCTCGCCCTTCTCCGTATAGTCACGCAACTGCTTGTCAGTTGACTTCGCCGCGATAGTATCATCCGTAGTGCCGAGTTCCAGAGACATGCGGCCGTAGAACTGACTGTAGTCCTTCAAGTGTCTCAGCATCATGTCATCGTAGGAGCTAGCTGTAGCCTTCTCTATACGCGCACGAACAATATTTTTATAATCGCGACCCTCTTTCACAGGATCCTTGTCAGCTCCGTTGAAACTGGTCACATTCGAAATCAGAACCAGCAGTTCGTCGGCACCCGTCACCTCTAGCTCGTCATTGCCCACAGTCCTCAGCTTGCCTCCACGAGGCAACAATCTCACAATAGTGCGAAAGTGAATGCCTCTGTTGCTGTCGTATTGAAAAAGTCCCATACCTCCCACATACGAAGGCTTGCTTGTCCATGCCGCATAGCCGTCAGTTACCAATTCGCCTACACTGTCACGTTTTGCAGAAGCCGTTGTCTGATGTGGAAGCTGGCAGTGGTAGCTGAACCGCTTGTTAATGGAAGAACCGTCAGCAGCCGTCAGTCTTATCACTATCACCGAGTCGGGAGCGGAGGCAAAATATTCACGTCTGCCACCAGCCCACTCAATCGCAGCCACTGCACGAGACACGTCCAGCGAGCGAGAGTACGACTCATCAGCAGCGGTAGCCGTCATAGAGCGGAACTTAAGCATGCCCAGCGGCTGGTAGTTCTGGCTGTAATGTCCCTGCACAGACCTCTGCAAACGGTCAGCCTCACGATAATCCTCACGAAACAGAGCCTTGCGAATATCTTCGATGTTTTTATACGCCTCAGGAGCATACACATCCATGTCCGGTTCACCAGTCCACAACGTTATGTCATTAAGCGAGAGCTTTTCCTCGTCTACTCCGCCGTAGATCATAGCGCCCAGCGTTCCGTTTCCTATGGGCAGAGCCTCTTCGAAAAACGTAGCAGGTTGAGTATAATGAAGTCTGTTAGATTGAGCTGCCACAGGGCAGAACGACAGCCATGCCATCAGTGCAGCATTTGTAAGCACAAAAAGGATTTTGGATTTCATTTGCATGTATTATTCAGGTGTTACATAGAGCATTCTTCATGCTCAATTAATTATTCAAGACTTCAAAGATACAGTTTTTCTAGTAGAAAGCAAAAACTAAATCATTAATTGTGAATTATAAATTATGATTATTCAATTGTGCAATATCCAATTCTTTTTTGTATTTTTGCAGCAAGTAACATCTAATTACAATAAATAATGAGAAGAATTCTGATTCCGACATTGTTTGTATGGTTTGTGTGGTGTGCATGGATGCAGCTTTATGCTCAGGGACCGCGCCACCACTTTCAACGTGAGACATTCACCACAGAAACTCCTATGGTTCACGACCCCGTGATGGCAAAGGAAGGGGACACTTACTATATGTTTTCCACAGGAATGGGCATCCAGCAGATGACATCGAAAGACCGCAAGACATGGACAGTTTTCTCCTACCCTGTCATGACGGTCATTCCGGGATGGATAACGGACTCTGTGCCTGGTTTTCGCAATCATGTTTGGGCACCCGATATTATCCAATGGCATGGGCGCTGGTGGTTGGCCTATAGCTGTTCTACATTCGGCAAGAACGGTTCCGCAATCGGTCTGCTCAGCAGCCATTCCCTGCGAAGCAACATGTGGAAGGACGAAGGATGCATCGTCGCATCGCGTGAAAACCGAGACAACTGGAATGCCATCGACCCTAACTTCGTAATTGACGACAACGACAAACCCTGGCTGGTATGGGGATCGTTCTGGGACGGAATCCAACTGGCACCTCTCGATTCCTCCATGCATATCGCAAAGGGTGAAAAGCCTCGCACCATTGCCAGGCGCTACGGACCAAACAACAAACCATCGATGGAAAACCCCACTTCAAAATATGCAGGCACTAATGCCATTGAGGCTCCATTTATCTTCAAGCACGGCGGCTATTACTATCTGTTCGTGTCGTGGGACTATTGCTGCCGTGGTGCCAAGAGCAACTACCGTGTAGCCGTTGGTCGCAGTAAGAATGTTGAAGGCCCTTATCTGGATCAAGAAGGAAAAGACATGCTCGAAGGCGGCGGTACAATATTTCTGGAAGGCGACAAGAAGTTGTTTGAAGCTACAGGTCATTGTGCTGCTTACCACATCGACAATGAAGATGTCTTCATCTGCCACGGTTACAGCCTCCGTCATGACGGTGCTGCCATCCTCATCCAGCGTCCCATTGAATGGACTGAAGAAGGATGGATTAAATAAATTATGTCGTTTCGCTTAACCAAACTAAAAGTATCAATAAATCGCGTTGGCTTTATAAACTCATAATATGAAAGGAATAGTATTAGCTGGTGGTAGTGGAACTCGTCTGTACCCTATCACAAAGGGAGTAAGCAAACAATTGCTTCCGATTTTCGACAAACCCATGGTGTATTATCCTATATCCGTACTGATGCTGGCCGGGATTCGTGATATTCTTATTATCTCCACACCTCACGACTTGCCAGGGTTCCAGCGTCTGCTGGGTGATGGAAGTGACTACGGGGTAAGATTCGAATATGCCGAGCAGCCGTCTCCTGACGGGTTGGCACAGGCATTAATTATAGGAGAGAAGTTCGTAGGAAACGATTCTGTGTGCCTGGTATTAGGCGACAACATTTTCCACGGAAGAGGATTTACGGGAATGTTGCGTGAGGCTGTTAAAACAGCAGAGGCTGGCGGCAAGGCAACTGTTTTCGGTTATTGGGTAAATGATCCAGAGCGTTATGGTGTTGCGGAATTCGACAAAGAGGGGAACTGCCTAAGTATCGAGGAAAAACCTCAAAATCCGAAGAGCAACTACGCTGTTGTAGGTTTGTACTTCTACCCACACAAGGTTGTTGACGTGGCAAAGCATATCAAGCCTTCTGCACGTGGAGAATTGGAAATCACCACTGTGAATCAGGTTTTCCTACAAGAGGGGAATTTGAAGGTCCAGCAACTGGGGCGTGGCTTTGCATGGCTCGACACAGGAACTCATGATTCTCTAAGCGAAGCATCGAATTTCATTGAGGTGCTGGAGAAGCGTACAGGTTTGAAGATTGCCTGTCTTGAGGGTATAGCCTATCATCAAGGTTGGATATCTTCTTCTAAACTCAGGGAGCTTGCTGAGCCTATGAAGAAAAACAACTACGGCCAGTATCTACTTCAATTAGCAGAGACCCACTATTTTGGAGAATTATAAAGTTCCCTCCGTCATACGGGCAACGCCATAGTAAAGGGGAAGGGCAGCAGTCTAAATGGAAGCGCCCTTTCGAAATGTCAACATAACGACATATCGAAAGAGCGAAAATTATTATTGCGCTAACGCAAAAAGTAAAAAGTGAAGTGTTGATCGTAAAATGATTTTACCGGATAGAATAATCATGCCAGACGAGCCTGGACGACATTGACTACATAGTCGCCAAGTTTCTCGCATTCGCTTACGAGGTCTGAATACATTGTACCTTCGGCATAACCATACTGACGGTCATTGATTGCCTGGATATTCTCTTGCTTCAGGCGATCTCTCAAAGCATTGATTTCCTCTTCGATTCGATATGTCTCATTTAGGTCGAAGTCTTCACGATGTCCAGCAAGAATATGGTTCATCTGTTTCAAGCTCTCCTCGGTAAGCATCAACATCTGCTGCAGATTGTATTCTTGGGTATCTGTGAACTTCTTGTCGCTTTGCTTTTTACGATTGAGTGTTCTCGCAAGATTAGAACAAGAATCACCAATACTTTCTATCTCGCTGATTTCACGTAACATCTGACGGATCTTTGCCTTTGTATCATCAGAGAGGTGTGCATCACTCACTTGTTCAAGGTAGCGAGCTATCTCTATCTCCATGTTATCGCTAATACCTTCATATTTCTCGATACGTGCATAGAGCTTGGCAAACTCATCTTCATCAAATCCCTCACGGGTCATACGGTTGAGATCAAGCACCATGCCGTACATTCGCTGTATACGTATGCCGAAGAGGACAATTTCCTGTTGAGCCATATAAACAGAGATTTCCGGTGTCTTCATCAATCCACTGGCAATATAACGCAAGCGAGTATCCTCTTCTTCACCATCGGGTTTAGTAGCAATCACCTTGCATACGAGTTTCTCGATGCTCGGGATAAACCATATAAGGATTCCTGTATTGATAAGGTTGAAGCAGGTATGGAAAGCTGCAAGTACGAAACTCAGTTTAGCGGCATTAGCTGCAAACGCTACTTCTCCCACTACTTCCTTCTGCATGTCCACATCGTAGCCAGCAAAAGAGCATACCAAATTCACAAATGGGCGGAAGAAGATGAGCACCCAAACCACACCGAAGACATTAAAGAACATATGTGCAAAGGCTGCTCGACGCGCCTGGGTACCTGCCGACAGAGCAACGATATTTGAAGTGACGGTTGTACCGATATTCTCTCCCATGACGAGGGCAATACCCTGATAAATGGGAAGTACTCCGCTCGAACAAAGAATCATAGTAATTGCCATTACCGCTGCTGATGACTGGACGCACATAGTCAGCACTCCACCTATAAGCAGGAAGAGCAATGTAGTGAGGAAGCTATGAGGATCGAAGCTTGAGAAGAACTGCAGCAAAACCTCATTCTCTCCGAGATTCATATCCACTCCCGTTTGACGCAAAGTACCCAATCCGAGAATCATGAATGCCACACCAAAGATAAAATCTCCAATGGTACGGCGTTTCTTATTATAAATTAGAATTATCGCGGCAACAAAAGCAGGATAGACCATCGTTGTGATATTGAAGGTGAATCCTGCAGACATAATCCATGCCGTAAGCGTGGTACCGATATTGGCACCCATGATAACGCTGATAGCCTGAGCCAATGTCAGAAGTCCTGCACTGACGAACGACACCGTCATTACCGTGGTGGCTGTAGAACTCTGAACGGCTGCAGTCACACCCATACCGGTCAGCATACCTGTGAAGCGGTTGGTGGTCATTGCACCCAAAACGTGTCGCAGTTGAGGTCCGGCCATTTTCTGCAGGGCATCACTCATGGTTTTCATACCGAACATCAACAGCGCCAGCGAACCAAGTAACTGAAAAACTGTTATCCAGATAGATTGAGTCTCCATAAATAATAAATAATGTATAGTTAGTAGATTTCTCTCTTTCTGCTCCAAAATTACAACAAATTCAACTAACACCCAAAAAAACGGCGATTAAGATTGCATTGCCGCAAAAAAAACGCAAAAAAACACTATCTTTGCACTCAAATGCACAATCTGTTTTATTTTTTTGTTTTATTATGATATGCTAATTATCACAACCATATTGATTTACTTCGGTGTACTCTACGGCATTTCGCTTCTTACTGGTCGCGGAGGCAACGATGCCTTCTTCCGCGGCAACAGGAAATCGCCCTGGCCTCTAGTATCATTCGGTATGATCGGAGCAAGCATATCAGGAGTAACCTTTGTCAGCGTTCCGGGTATGATATTAGATTCCGACATGACCTATCTGCAGATGTGCATGGGATTCTTTTTCGGTTATCTTATTGTGGCGTTTGTACTTCTGCCTCTCTACTACAAGCATAATGTCACCAGCATCTACGGATATCTCGACACAAGGATAGGGTCTGCAAGCCGCAAGACCGGTGCATGGTTTTTCATCATCAGTAAGTTGATGGGGTCGGCAGCAAAGCTCTATCTTGTCTGTACAATCCTGCATGAAGCACTCCACCTGCCGTTTGCAGTCACAGTAGTGGCCACTCTGCTCCTAATCTGGCTCTACACCCATCGCGGAGGCATACGCACAATTGTATGGACAGACGCACTACAGACGTTGTGCATGCTTGGCGCACTCATGATGATACTCATACATGTAGGAAGCAGCATGAATCTCGATTTAGGGGGGATGACCGAACTCATACAATTCGATAAGCACAGCCGCATATTCGAATTTTCCGATTGGAGCAGCCGTCAGCATTTCGTGAAGCAGTTTCTCAGCGGCATATTCATTGTGATAGTGATGACAGGACTGGACCAGGACATGATGCAGAAGAATCTCACCTGCAGCACTTTACGCAACGGGCAGAAGAACCTCTGTAGCTATGGCATTCTCTTCCTTCCGGTCAATCTCTTGTTTCTTGCCCTAGGAATTATTCTTACCCATTTCTACTCAGTCCAAGGATTGTCGTTGCCTGAACAAAGCGACAGTATTCTGCCACAAATCGTAACAACGGGACTTTTGGGTGAAGGCACCCTGATTCTTTTCACCATAGGCATCATAGCAGCCGCATTCTCCAGTGCCGATTCAGCATTGACGGCACTGACTACAAGTTATTGTATTGACATATTGGAAGACTCCGACAACGAAAAACGCCGTCGCAAGGTACATCTTTGCATGATGGCACTATTCGTGTTGTTTGTTATGCTCTTTCACCTGCTGAACAACCGCAGTGTGATTGACCTCATCTACACCCTTGTAAGCTACACCTATGGTCCGTTGCTCGGATTGTTTGCCTTTGCCATTTGCACTCACCGCAAACCTGATGCTCAAATTGTACCTTGGGTTGCAATAGCATCGCCGCTAATCTGCTACACCATAGACCTCGCCTCGCAGCATCTGTGGAACTACACCTTCGGCTACGAATTGCTTATCTTCAACGGCTTGCTTACGTATTTCGGGCTTCACATCAAATCCCGAAAAGTCACATACAAAACAGAAGCTCAAAAAAAATAAAAGATTTTTTTGCATATAGTTATAAAAAAAATACTACATTTGTAGGTTAAACAAAAAAATCACAAAAAATATCAGCTATACACATACAAATATAACACTATGGAAATACATGAACTAAAACCTCAGATTGTCTGGCGTAACTTCTATGCTCTCACACAAATTCCCCGTCCGTCGGGTCACACAGAGCAGGTAGCAAACTATCTTGTTGACTTCGCAAAGAAGAATAGTGCTGAGGCACACATCGACGAGGCCGGCAACGTGGTGATGCGCAAAGCTGCCACTCCAGGCTATGAGAACCGTCCCATCGTAGTGCTGCAAGCCCACATGGACATGGTACCACAGAAAGTAAAAGAATCTGATCACAATTTCGAAACTGATCCTATCCTAACATACATCGACGGCGAATGGGTACGTGCCAAGGGCACTACTCTCGGAAGCGACGACGGAATGGGGGTTGCCGCAGCCATGGCTGTGATTGAAGACAAAGACGTTGTGCACGGTCCTCTTGAGGTATTGATTACCAAAGACGAGGAAACCGGCATGTATGGTGCCTTCGGTCTGAAAGCCGGTGAGCTTCAGGGGAAATACCTTCTCAACCTCGACAGTGAGACTGAGGGTGAAATCACAATCGGTTGTGCAGGCGGTATGGACGTGGTATGCACAATGGATTATCAGCCACTCAATATCGATGCTGAGAACATGACAGCAATGCGTATCCAAATGAAGGGATTGCGCGGAGGTCACTCAGGGCTGGAGATCAATGAAGGTCGTGCCAATGCAAACAAACTTATGGCACGCCTGCTTTTCGCCGCCATTGGCACAGAAAGCACTTGGCTCTGCTCTTGGAACGGAGGCAACATGCGCAACGCTATTCCCCGTGAAGGCGAAGCAGTTGTTGTTGTACCCAACGGCAAAGTGGCGCAACTCGAAGAGCTTGTTGCCAAGTGCCGTGATTTATTCAACAAGGAATTTGAGGAAATCGAGCATGGCAACATTGAACTCACAGTAGAAGCTTGCGACGTACCCGCCACAGCAGTACCTGCAGAAATTCAGCAGAATCTCATCAACGCAGTTATGGCTGCCCATGACGGAGTACTTCGCTTCATTCCAACTATTCCAGAGATTGTGGAGACTTCTTCCAACCTCGCCATCATCCACATCGGTGACGGACATGCAGAGATTTCCATCCTTGCCCGTAGTGCTGTGGACAGCATGAAGCTCTGGCTTTGCAATTCGCTGCGCGCTTGCTTCTCCATGGCAGGCATGAAGGTTAAGTTCGAAGGCGGCTACAGCGGCTGGCAGCCAAATACCAAGTCTGCCCTTGTTGCAACAATGTCGGAGGTTTACAACAAAATGTACGGCAAAAAGCCACTTGTGCAAGTTTGCCATGCAGGACTTGAATGTGGTATAATCGGAGTCAACTATCCAGACATGGATATGGCTTCATTCGGTCCCACACTCCGTTCTCCTCACACTCCCGACGAGCGTTGTCATATCCCTTCTGTTGAAAAGTTCTACAACTATATCATAGAGCTTCTGAAAACTCTTTAAATCACAATCATCTCATGGCTCTAAACACTAATAAAGAACTGAAACTCTTCTACTCCATCAGTGAAGTAGCAAAGATGTTTAACGTGAGCGAAACCTTGCTGCGTTTTTGGGAGAAGGAATTTCCCAACATTAAACCTCGCAAGGCTGGTCGCGGCATCCGACAGTACTCGAAAGACGATATCGAGGAGGTTCGAAGTGTGTACCATCTTGTTAAGGAACGCGGAATGACTCTCGAGGGAGCACGTACTGCATTGAAGCACGACAAAGGCAGCACGAACAAACAAATCGAAGTCATTGAGCGCTTAAAAAGCATACGTGATGAACTACAATCAATAAATAAAGAACTTAACACCTTAGTTTGATCTCCATGAAATTTCATTTTGCAATAGAATACCACACACAGTGGGGTGAAGACCTTCGCCTTCACATTGGTGACAAAGTTTATGCTCTCACCACATACGACGGATGTCAATGGAGTACCGACCTGGAGTTTACAACAAAAGACTTCTGTACCACATTGAAGTATCAATACGCTCTGTACCGCAATGATAAGTTGGTATGGACAGAATGGGAACTGGCTCCGCACGAAGTCTGCCTGACCACCAAGCGCAACAACCGTACAGTGGCTGACGACAACAGTTCTTTTGTGCTTACTGACACATGGCGTCCCATTCCTGATGACCTGCCGCTCTTCTCGGCAGCATTTACCGACGGAGTGGCTTATCACAAACGTGTAAGCACTTCTGAGATTCCTTCTTTCAACAAGACACTTCAGCTTCGCATCACAGAGCCGCACCTTTTGCGCAACCAGCATCTTGCCATCTGTGGCAATGCCACACAAATCGGCAACTGGGAGAAACCTGTACGCCTCAATCTCACAGGATTGCAGGAATGGTCTATCAACATTGATGCCAATGAGATATTCCGTCCTCTTGAATACAAATATGTTATAGTTGACGATGCCGACAATATAGAAGTCTGGGAGGAAGGTCCCAACCGCATCATCACCTCGCTGACTCTGCAAAACGGACAGACATGGGTGAAGACCGACAATGCAGCACGTTTCAACCTTCGCGGATGGAAGTGTGCAGGTGTGGTCATCCCTGTATTCTCGCTCCGCACAGAGAAGAGCTACGGAATCGGAGATTTCGGTGACCTCAAGGATATGATTCACTGGGCTGCATCGGTAGGAATGCATGCGTTGCAGATTTTGCCTATCAACGACACCATGATGACCGGTTCCTGGCAGGATTCCTATCCCTACAACTCCATTTCCATCTATGCCTTCCACCCCATCTACTGCGACATCAATGTCCTTCCACAGCTTGAAGACCGTCTGCAGATGGAGAAATTCATGATGAAGCAGCAGAGTCTGAACGCACTCGACAAGGTGGACTATGAGAAAGTGCTCAAACTGAAGATGAAATATCTCAAACTTGCCTATGAGCAGGAAGGGAAGCAAGTGCTGGCTTCAGCAGACTATAAAGCCTATTTCGAGAACAATAAAGACTGGTTGGTGCCCTATGCTGCATTCTGTCATCTTCGCGACACCTTCGGGACTCCTGACTTTTCACAGTGGGGCAAGTATAGCACATTCGACCGCACTGCTGTTAACCGTCTGTGTTCGCCACGAGGAAAGAACCATCACGACATCGCCTTCCATTACTACATACAGTACAAGCTGCACCTTCAGCTCACCGATGTGCATGAGACAGCGAAAAAAGCTGGTATCATCATAAAGGGCGATATTCCAATTGGTATTTCCCGCACAAGTGTGGAAGCATGGGCAGAACCACAATACTTCAACCTCAACTCCCAGGCGGGTGCCCCACCCGATGACTTCTCAGTAAACGGACAGAACTGGGGATTCCCAACCTACAACTGGGATGTGATGCTTGCCGACGGCTGCAGCTGGTGGGTACGTCGTATGCGCAAGATGGCTGAGTATTTCGATGCATACCGCATTGACCATGTGCTCGGTTTCTTCCGCATCTGGGACATTCCACTTCACAGCGTACACGGTCTTTTGGGACAATTCTCACCATCCATGCCAATGAGCCAGAGCGAGATTGAGAGCTATGGATTGCAGTTCGATCGCGAACGCATGACCAAGCCCTACATTACCGACGACGTACTCTTCGGAATCTTCGGCTACAGGGCAGAACTGGTGAAGACTCTCTACCTGCAGCCATGCAACGGAGAAATGGGCAACCCTCAACTGGATTTGTTCAATGTCTTCGGAGGACCGAACTCGTTCTACAGCATGAAGCCAGAGTTCGACACTCAGCGCAAGATAGAGGCAGCCTTTGCATCAAAGACAGAAAAGGAAGACCTTGATCTTCGCGACGGTCTGTACGCATTGGTCAGCAACGTCCTCTTCGTTGTCGACCGTCACAACCAGCAGATGTATCACCCACGCATCTCTGCTCAGTTCGACTATTCTTACAAGTACCTGAGCGACCAGCAAAAGCAGGCATTCAACAATCTTTACAACGATTATTTCTATCGCCGTCACAACCAGTTCTGGTACAACGAAGCGATGAAGAAACTGCCTCGTCTTACTCAATCCACACGCATGCTTGTCTGTGCTGAAGACCTCGGCATGGTACCCGACTGCGTAGCATGGGTTATGGAGCAGTTGCGCATCCTCAGCCTTGAGATTCAGACCATGCCTAAGGCTGTTGGAATGCCGTTTGGCGACTTGTCGAAGAACCCATACCGTTCAGTTGCCACAATCTCCACCCATGACATGCCTACCATGCGTGGATGGTGGGACGAAGACGAAGAACGTGCACAGCAGTTCTACAACCATGCTCTTCAGATTGACGGCATCGCCCCTCATCCACTTCCAGGATGGCTTGCAGAAGAGATAGTCAATCGTCACCTATACAGTCCATCCATGCTCTGCCTACTGTCGATTCAAGACTGGTTGGCTATCGATGAGTCCCTGCGCAACAAGGATGCGGCAAGCGAACGTATCAACATCCCCGCCAATCCACGTCACTACTGGCGTTGGCGTATGCATCTGACTATTGAGAAGCTACAGGGATGCGACAATTTCAATGATCACGTACGTACAATGATTCAGCGTAGTGGAAGATAAGAAACGAAGTCCATATAACCAAAAGAAGTTCCTGCTTGTATTTGCCATAATAGTGGCAATACTTGCAGGACTTAATGCATTGTGCAATTTTGATGTCGCACCCTACCCTGTTGAGATTCAGAATGCAAAAAAACCAGCCAAATTCATTCTTCACCGGCCCGCTCCTGCTGATACGCTCAAGGTTGCGGTTCAGGCTAAAGAACCAGAGCCTATAACAATGTCCGACACCATACCAGAACCTTTAACGCAAGACACTGCCTCAGCCAATACCATGGACAATAAAGAAGTAGTGGAAAGGCCTCTGGTTAAAAGGACAGGCAGCAAGATGTGGAGTTACAAGGATTGTTTTAACGACGTACAAGATACTCAGATTGTTGTAGCCGAGGCAAACGGCATCCGCCCTGTTACCTACCGCGAGGAACTTCAAACACTCGTAGAGAATAGCGAATTGGTTGACATCCGTTTCTTCCCGTTTTATGTGATAGACGAATTAACGAGTTCTGTGCCGCTTCTTGTGCCTAAGGCTCAAGATTTGCTCAACACCATTGCCATCAACTTCATTGATTCGCTCCATTCCAAGGGCATGAAACCATATCTCCCTATCATCACGTCAGTGCTTCGCACCACAAATGATGTCCGCAAGTTGCAGCATGGAAACAAGAATGCAACAGAGAATTCATGTCACTGCTACGGCACCACAATTGACATCACCTACCGCCGCTTCATGCCACTAACGGGGTCGTTCGATGCAAAGGCTGCAACCACCCTTCACAACGAAGATCTGAAATTTGTACTTGCTGAAGTTCTCTACGACCTGCGGCTTGCCGGTCGCTGCTATGTAAAATACGAATACAAACAAGCTTGCTTCCACCTAACGGTCAGGTAAAAGCAAATCTTCAAATTCACTTGAAGAACCGTTGAAGACATCAACATCAACATAACCGTTGATGCCGTCCACTTCGCCCACATCAGTATGCTGCCAGAAGGACCATTCGCCTTCATATTCGAGCTCCTTCACATAATAGTGGGCTATCCAGAATGGATATTTCTCAAACTCCTTACCGTCGAGGTATTTCTGTTTGTAAGCATAGGAAGCATAGATAATTGGAATCACACCATAGTGCTTCTCCACCATCCTAAGCCATGTAAGCACTTCGCTGCGCAGTTTCTGAGGACCGTAACTGCGTTCTACATCCACTTCCACATCAAGCACTGGAGGCAGATCGCCTTCCTCCAGCCAAACCATTCGGCAGAAATACTCAGCCTGCCGTTTTGCCGAGCTTTTAGTTGAGAAGAAATGGTATGCACCACGCGCTATTCCGTGACGTTTAGCCTGGGCGAAATTGCTGTTGAAGAAATCATCAAATTTGTCTGCGCCCTCAGTAGCTTTGATAAACACAAAACCCACTCTTCTTCCTCCCAATGTGGCAGCACCCACCTTGTCCCAGTCTATTTCCTGTTGATAATGAGAGATGTCAAGACCTCTCACTTCGCCTGGAGGGAAATTTCCGTTCTCTGCAATAGCCTTGAGCCGGAACGAATATGGGCTTATAAATGAGCGGTAAAGGAAGAAAGCAAATCCAATTAGGACAACAAACAAAAGCACCAACGACACCCTCTTCAAAGAGCGGTGCTGTTGGTGCCTTCGATAGTTTCTCATATAAAAATGTTTAAGCTCTTTATGCCTGTTCCAGTTTCAGAGTGCAAGTTGGCTGATCGCAAACTTCAGTAGGACCGAAGTACTGGATTGGACCTGGGTAAACATAGAGAGTCTTCTCAGCCCATTCATCACGGCGTGCAGCGAAGTACTTGAATGGTGCACCGTCGAGTTCAACGAGAGCCTTGCGGATAACAGGCTTGTTCTTACCGTTACGACGCTCCATGTTCATCATCATTGTAATAGGCACACCACCTGCAATCCATTCAGCAGCTGGAGCAGTAGTATTCTTGATGATTGACATATAGCCAGTCTTTCCGTTTGCAATCAGGCGAGAAGCGTTGAAACCGAGGGAGTAGCAGTAGTCAGCGTCGTAGTTGCTTGGAGCAGCGCAACGGCCTTCGTAGCCGAAGAAGTGGTGCTGGGCAGCGAACTTACCAACATACTTGCCTTCCTTCTTCCATTTGTCAAGCTTAGCGGCAACCATTGCAGAGAGCAGTTTCTCTGTCTCGATGAGCGATACCTGAACGTTTCCGTGTGGGTCGCGATCGAGAGCCAGCTGACGAGCCACGCTTGTTGGCAGAGAGTTGAACACAGCCAGATTCTCGGCTGAGATATGCTGCTTAACAAAGTCAATCTGTTCGCTGCGACCGATGTTCTGAGCTTCTGGAGAAGCGAGCACGTCGTTCAGTTCAGCAATGAGCTTCTTGATTGCAGGAATGAACTCGATAAGACCTTCAGGGATAAGTACTGTACCATAGTTGTTACCCTGTTCAGCACGCTTGGCCACAGCCTTGGCGATGTAAGTAACAACGTCGTCGAGCGACATAGCCTTAGCCTCTACTTCCTCGCTCACGAGGCAGATGTTTGGCTGGCATTGCAGAGCACATTCGAGAGCAATGTGGCTTGCAGAGCGACCCATCAGCTTGATGAAGTGCCAGTACTTGCGAGCAGAGTTGCAGTCGCGCTGGATGTTACCGATGAGTTCTGAGTAAGTCTTGCAGGCAGTATCGAAACCAAATGAAGTCTCAATCTGCTGATTCTTCAAGTCACCGTCGATAGTCTTAGGACAACCGATAACCTGAACGCCATACTTCTTAGCAGCATAGTACTCTGCGAGGACGCAAGCGTTGGTGTTGGAATCGTCACCACCGATAATAACGAGAGCCTTGATGTTCAGCTTACGGAGAATTTCGATACCCTTCTCAAACTGGTCAACTTCTTCCAGTTTAGTACGGCCTGAACCGATGATGTCGAAACCGCCGGTGTTGCGATACTCATCGATGATGTCGCTTGTCAGTTCCATG
>Ga0256405_10007512_pt1 | contig 16340 bp, 15 predicted proteins | sample RumenRJG_02DNA_FD_189096 | JGI IMG/M metagenome (GOLD analysis project Ga0256405, IMG submission 189096) | Bovine rumen microbial communities from Lethbridge, Alberta, Canada - RJG_02 | ecosystem: Host-associated > Mammals > Digestive system > Stomach > Rumen | place: Canada: Alberta...
AGGTACTTGATCGTACGTACCATCTGGCTGGTGTAGCTGTTCTCGTTGTCGTACCAGCTAACAACCTGTACCTGATAGGTGTCCTCGTCGATCTTGGCTACCATGGTCTGGGTAGCGTCGAAGAGCGAACCGAACTTCATACCGATTACATCGCTCGAAACGATCTCGTCCTCGGTGTAACCGAAGCTCTCGGTCTGAGCAGCCTTCATAGCGGCGTTGATACCCTCTTTGGTGATGTCTTTGCCCTTAACGACAGCTACGAGGATCGTAGTCGAACCGGTCGGAGTCGGAACGCGCTGTGCGGAACCGATCAGCTTGCCGTTCAGCTCCGGGATAACGAGACCGATAGCCTTGGCAGCACCGGTGCTGTTCGGAACGATGTTCTGTGCACCTGCACGGCTACGACGGAGGTCACCCTTACGCTGCGGGCCGTCGAGAATCATCTGGTCGCCGGTGTATGCGTGGATGGTGCTCATGATACCGCTCTGGATCGGAGCGTATTTGTGAAGAGCTGCTGCCATCGGAGCGAGGCAGTTGGTCGTACAAGAAGCGGCGGAGATAACGGTATCAGCCGGAGTCAGCGTCTTGTGGTTCACATTGTAAACGATGGTCGGGAGGTCGTTGCCTGCCGGAGCGGAGATAACCACTTTCTTGGCACCTGCCTCGATGTGAGCGGAAGCTTTAGCCTTGCTGGTGTAGAAACCGGTGCACTCCAGTACAACGTCGATACCCAGCTCGCCCCACGGCAGCTCAGCTGCGTTCGGCTTAGCGTAGATAGTGATCTCCTTGCCGTCAACCGTGATCGAACCCGGAGTAACAACGGTCTTGCCGTCCTCAGCGAGAACAGCGTCCTTGTAAGCAACCGTGTGCTTACCCTCGCCGAACTTACCTGCGAAACCACCCTGAGCGGTATCGTATTTGAGAAGGTGTGCCAACATTTTCGGGCTGGTCAAGTCGTTGATTGCAACAACCTCGTAACCCTCTGCCTCGAACATCTGACGGAACGCCAGACGACCAATACGGCCGAAGCCGTTAATAGCTACTTTTGTCATAATTGTGGATAAATTTAAGTTATTTGTGTAATAATTTAACGCTTGTTTTATTTAGCGGCTGCAAATTTACTACTTTTTTTTCATATATGAAAATAAATCGTACAAAAAAAATTATTTTGTTACGTTTATTTGCCAAAAGTCGAAAGTCAAAAGTCGAAAGTCGAAAGCAAAATGTCAATTAACAATTAACAATTCACAATTCACAAAGGGTTTACGGAGTTTGGTACAACGTTTTAAGATACGTACGGACTTTTCAGTTTGTACAAAAGTCCCTAGGACGCTTTGTACATTGTAAATTGTACATTGTACATTAATTCTCAACTGTCAACTGTCAACTGTCCAATCACTTCCTCCCGAAGTCGGCCGGTATCTCCCCCCACGCCCGGGTGTCCCATTTGTAGATGGGCGTGGTCCAGGTGTTGTCATGAAGCCACATCTCCGCCTTGCGCACCATGAAGAACAGGTCCTGGTTCGAAGCGTTCCACTCGATCTTGGTCTTACACCGTTTCTGGCGCACCCATGCGAGGGCGGTGACGGAATCGGTATAGATGACCCACGGGAGGTTGTATTTCTTGATATATGCCAACCCTAATACCAGCGCGAGAAACTCACCGATGTTATTGGTTCCCTGTACGAACGGTCCGCGATGAAAGACCTCCGTTCCGGTATCGGCTATCACGCCGCGGAACTCCATGATACCCGGGTTGCCGCTGCAAGCGGCGTCCACTGCCAAGGCCGGTAATATGGGGGGGGTGGTTAACATCTGCTCGGGAATTCGCCGTACTCCTCGAAGGTGTAGTTGAGAAAATCATTCATCGGTTTGGCGGCACGGGCGATATCCGTGATATGGTCGATGAAATCGGGAGAAATGACCTCTTCGTCACGCAGCATGACGCTGACCGTGTAGGTCTTGTGTTTGAGCCATTCAGGGTGCTTGAAATCCGGGTCGAAACCTGCAGGCACTTTCTTCAGTTGCCCCCAATACGGGTCAAAATCCTGTGCGAAATACTTCTTCCATTGTTTTGTGCCCATGATCTGCTCCACCTCTTCGTAGTTCGCCTCTATCTCCGTGCGGAGCGCCTGGAGCAGTTCTTTTCCCGGGTCCCAGATGCCGGCAGCGAACATACATTGGCCGGGCTGGATGTGTACGTAGTAGCCGCCGCGCATGGATTTCTTGCCCCATGTCTTCGGCTGGCCGGGTACGCCGGTGGCGGGAAAGACGCCGAACCACTCTTTGTACGGCCTTTTGTCCGCCGAGAAACGGATGTCGCGGTTGATACGCCAGATACAGTCCTTGGGCTGAAGACCCTCCAAGGTCGGGTCAATCTTTGTTAGACGGGAGATATATTCCGTAGAAAAAGCTACAAACCTGTCCCGGCATGCCTGATACCGTGCCCTGTTGGCGTCAAACCAGTCTTTGTTGTTGTTGACCGCCAGCTCTGCCAGAAATTCCAATGTCTCTTTCATTGTCTTGTTGGTAGTCCCTTTGGGAATCGAACCCAAATCTGAGCTTTAGGAGAGCCCTGTTCTATCCATTGAACTAAGAGACCGGAATGATTTAACCCTTTAACACTTTAACGCACCTGCCCAACGCCTCATACCAGTGGGGTATCTCTACGCCGAAGGTCTTTTTGAACTTCGATTTGTCGAGTACGCTGTAGTGCGGACGGGGAGTCTTGTATTGATATTCTTCCGATGAAATCGGGAAAACATGGCATCGGGTGATGCCGGCTAAATCATGGATGGCGATAGTGAAATCGTACCACGAGCAGACCCCCTCGTTGGTGAAATGGTAAATGCCGGGATGCCAGGAAGGGTTCTCTATCACGGTGAAGATGGCTTTTGCCAGATCCGCCGCATAAGTAGGCGTACCGATCTGGTCGAAGACGACACCCAGTCTGTCCCTTTCGTTTCCGAGACGGATCATCGTCTTGACGAAGTTGTTGCCGAATGACGAATAGAGCCAGGCGGTACGCAGGATGACAGCTTCCGGACAGGACGCCAGCAGGATTTTCTCCCCCTCGTATTTGGTGCGTCCATAGACCGTGCGCGGAGCTACCTGGTCACTCTCGCGGCAAGGCAGGTGCTCGTCGCCGGAGAAGACATAGTCGGTAGAGACATGGATGACGCGTATGCCCTGGTTGCCCAATACGCCCAGCGCCTCGGCGTTGATCTTCATCGCCGTAGCCTCGTCTTCCTCCGCCTTGTCCACATTGGTATAGGCAGCGCAGTTGACAATCAGGTCAATCCGGTTCCGCTCCACGAATGCCGCGACCGCCGTCTTGTCGGTGATATCCAGCGTCTCTACTCCTTCGCTCTCCACGATATCCGTGAAGAAATAGGTGTGCTTGGGATGACTCCCACTCGCCACCCGCATCTCATTGCCCAACTGGCCGTTACTGCCTGTTACAAGTATATGCATAAATAAATTACGAATTACAAATTACAAATTACGAATTACAAATTACAAATGTTAGAACGGGTTTTGGAACTCCGCCATTTTAGGGTGTTTCTTGTCTTTGTCGCTCAGAATACGCAACTCTTCCGGCACCTGCCAGTCTATCGCCAGGTCGGGATCGCTCAACAGAAGCCCTCCGTCCGCCTCGGGGTGGTAGAGGTTGTCGCATTTATAGGTGAAGATAGCCTGATTGCTCAGCACCGAGAAGCCGTGTGCAAACCCGCGGGGGATGAAGAACTGGCGTTTGTTCTCCTCGCTCAACTCGACGCTGTACCATTGTCCGAAAGTAGGGCTGTCCTTACGCAGATCGACCGCTACGTCCAGCACTCTGCCTACGGTGCAGCAGACCAGCTTCGCCTGGGTATAGGGCGGGCGCTGGAAATGCAAGCCGCGTACCACGCCGTAGGACGAACAGGACTGGTTGTCCTGCACGAAAACGGCATCGATACCAGCCTCGCGGTAGCGTTGCTCATTGTATGTCTCTACGAAATAGCCGCGTGCGTCCTTAAAAACCTGCGGCTCGATAACCAGAAGTCCCTCAATGGGAGTTTGAATGATATTCATCGGATTATTTATAATTACAATTTATATAATTTACAATGTACAATTTACAATGTACAAAGGGCTTTGGAGTTTGGTACAATGTTTTTAAGATACGTACGGACTTCCCGGTTTGTACCAATGTCTCTAGAACGCTTTGTTAATTGTTAATTAATCATTGTTCATTGATTTGCGAGTGCAAAGGTACTACTTTTTTTTGACATATGCAAGGATTATCCGCAATTTTTTATCTCGTCATGCGTAAAACCCCGTTGGAGGAGGAAGCGGAGTCGTTTGTCCTCGGGATCGGACATGCGGGAACGGATGAGTGCCCTGAGGTTGCGGAAATAGGCGGTTTCATCGATCATATCGAGGGCGGAACGGATATCCCGGTCGGGAAGTTGCAGGGCTTGCAGTCCGGCGCGGATCTTGAGCCGTCCCCAGGACTGGTATTCCACCTTGTCATGCACGTAGGATTGACAAAAACGGGCATCGTCCAGATAACCGCCGGCATACAGATTTTCCTCGATGAAACCGGATAAATCAGCGGGTGCGCCCCACTCGTATAACTTCCGCCGGACATCAGCTGCGCAATGTTCCGCACGGGCACAGTAGCGCTCTGCCTTACTGAGCCATTCGGCCTTCGATAATTCGGTCTTTTCCATAGATATCTTGGGTGATTCGGATGTTCGTATAGCCGGCCTCCGCCATCATGGCAGCTACTTCGGCGGCGTAGGCCTCGTTGATCTCGAAGAAGAGGGAGAGGGGGACACCCCCCGACCCCTTCTCAGAGGGGGAGAGAGGGATTGGTGATGGGGAGAAGAGTTGCGCAATGCGGCGGTAGAAACGCAGGGGATCGGAGTCCGGGACAAAGAGGGCGGAGGCGGGCTCATAGTCCAGCACGTTCGGACGCATGTCTTTTTTCTCGCTTTCGCAGATATAGGGCGGGTTGGAAACGATTAAGTTGAAAGTTTTGTCGATTTCATCGGAGAAAATATCCGCTACCCGGAAATCCACTTCCACGTGGTTGCGCAGTGCGTTCTCCCGCGCCACGGCGACGGCTTCCGGAGAGATGTCTATGCCGGTAACCTGCCACTCGGGACGGGCTTTCTTCAACGCAATAGCTATGCAGCCGGTGCCGGTACCGATATCCAGCACTCGGATGGGGGCATTGGAGATTGGAGAATTGAGAATTGAGAATTGAGAATTCTTATCTCGGCAAGGCCTCGAACGATCGGCTGAAGCCGTATGGAGATTTAAGATTTGTTCGACCAGTTCGGCGGTTTCTGGACGGGGGATGAGGGTGGCGGGAGTGACTTTGAGGTCCAGGCCATACCACACGGTATGACCGAAAATATACTGAATCGGTTCGAAACGCAATAATCTGTCGATGATTTCTTGCGTATGTGCAAAATTTTTTGTATCTTTGCACCCGAATTGCAATTCCGTGCGGCTGAGACCGGTGATTTCTTCGGCTATCCACCACGCCAGCGCAAGGGCTTCGTCGGCCGGATAAGCGGAAGCCAATTGGGATTTGATAGTTGATATTTGATATTTGATATCTGACATTCGGGATTTTTATTTCCGGTGCAAAGGTACAACTTTTTTTTGACATACGCAAGAAAAATATGAATTACGAGAAATATATAGCGCGTTGTATCGAGCTTGCCCGCCGGGGCGAGTACTACGTAGCGCCGAATCCGATGGTAGGTGCGGTGCTGGTTCATGAGCAAAAGGACGGTGTACAAGATACAAGGGAAACCGTTGTGGCGGAGGGGTGGCACGAGCGGTACGGCGAAGGGCATGCGGAAGTCAATTGTTTCCGTGCTGCCGAAAAGAATGTACGATATACCAAGGATTTTTACAAGGATTGTACGCTGTTCGTCTCGCTGGAGCCGTGCAGCCACTACGGCAAGACACCCCCGTGCGCGAAACTGATCATTGAGAAAGGCGTGGGGCGCGTAGTGGTAGGTATGTCGGATCCGAATCCGTTGGTAGCGGGCAAAGGGGTACAGATGCTCCGTGATGCCGGTATCGAAGTGGTGGTAGGCGTGCTGGAGAAAGAATGCCGCGAACTGAACAAGCGTTTTCTCTGTCTCCATGAGAAAAAACGGCCGTATGTGATCCTGAAATGGGCGCAGACGGCAGACGGATTTGTTGATGTACGAAGGGACAATGTACAACGTACAAAGGGAGAGCACCTGCAAGGCGCCCTGGCTATTTCTACACCTGCTACCAAAGCACTGGTACACAAGATGCGGGCGGAGAACATGGCAATCATGGTAGGTACGAGGACGGTGCTGCTGGACAACCCGCGGTTGCTGAACACCCATTGGGAAGGGCGTAACCCCGTCCGGGTGACGGTGGACCGGCACGGTGTGATACCGGCCGACGCACGGATTTTCTCCGATGAAACCGGGACAATCGTCTATCGGGAGCGCACCGACTGGCCGTTTATCCTCTCGGATCTGGCGGAGAGGGGAATCCACTCGATCCTGGTGGAAGGAGGGCCTACCTTGTTAAACCATATCTTAGAGACCGGTATCTGGGACGAGATACACGTGGAAGTGGCGCCGGAACTGACCATCGGAGACGGCGTAGCGGCACCCTCCGTGGCGTTGCCGGAGGAGTACGAGAGCGTGGACGGACACCGGTTATACACGCTTTATCACGGGTAGCCAACCGTAATTTCCGGGAAATTTATTTGCGTATGTCAATTTTTTTGAGTAACTTTGCACCCGCAAATGGAAACAAACAGGTATGAGAGAGTTGAAATGTCCGCATTGCGGCAATGTGTTCACCGTGGATGAAAACGACTATGCGGCGTTGTTAGTCCAGGTGAAGAACGCTGAGTTCGAGCGTGAGTTAGCCCGTCGTGTGCATGAGTTGGAGCAGAGCCAGCAGGCGCGTGAGCAAGTGCAGCGTCAGGCCGAGGCGGCCCGTCAGCAGGCGGCGCAGGCGCAGATGCAGTTGCAGATCCAGACGCTTCAGGCCCAGGTGCAGCAAGCGGAGCAGCAGCGGGAGCTGGCTGTAGCCCAGGTGCGCCAGAAGGCGATGGAGGCCTATTCGAAGAAAGAGCAGGAACTGGCTTCCGTCCGTAGCCAAATGGACTCGCAGCTCAAGGCGGCACAGGAGCAGATAGCGTATTACAAAGACCTCAAGGCGCGTATGTCCACCAAGATGGTAGGCGAGACGCTGGAGATCCACTGCTCCACGCTCTTCAACCAGTACCTCAGACCGCTCATGCCGTTCGCCTATTTCGAAAAAGACAACGAGGTGGTGGAAGGCACGAAAGGCGATTTCGTCTTCCGCGACAAGAGCGAAGACGGGGTGGAGTATATCTCCGTCATGTTCGAGATGAAGAATGAGAACGACGAGACGGCGACGAAGCACAAGAACGAGGATTTCTTTGCCAAACTGGACTCCGACCGCCGCAAGAAAGGCTGCGAGTATGCGGTGCTGGTGTCGATGCTGGAGCCGGACAGCGAGCTCTATAACGGCGGTATAGTCGATGTGAGTTACCGGTACGAGAAGATGTACGTCATCCGTCCGCAGTTCTTCGTGCCTCTCATCACGATCCTCTGCCAGACGAGCCGCAAGAGCCTGGAGTCCCGCCGCGAGCTGGCGATGGTGAAGGCGCAGCAGGTGGATGTGACGCATTTCGAGGAGAAACTGGCGGCCTTCAAGGAGGGCTTCTCCCGTAATGTACGGCTTGCCAACGACCGTTTCCGGGATGCCATAGAGGAGATAGACAAGACTATCAACCATCTGACCAAAGTGCGGGAGAACCTCGTCAAATCCGGCGATAACCTGGATGCCGCTGACAAGAAACTGCAGGAAGTGACGATCAAAAGGCTGACGTACGGCAACCCGACGATGAAGGCGAAATTCGACGAGGCGGCGCTTCATCCCCGTGACGAAGAATAAACAGTAAATCATAGTATTATGCGAAAGATATTTTTTCTATTGGTCCTCAGCCTGCTGACGGCGATGCCGGTGACGGCAGAGGATGTACGGTATATCACGACCGAGCAGTTCCGCGAACGGATCTTCGATTATACCAAGGAGAAAGACTGGTCGTACAAGGGCGAGAAGCCCTGTGTGATTGATTTCTATACCACGTGGTGCGGTCCCTGCAAACGCTTGGCGCCTATCATGGAGGAGATGAGCCAGCAATACTGCGACCGGGTGGTGTTCTACAAAGCCGATACGGAGCGCGAGCGCGAGTTGGCGTACGTGTTCGGTATCAGTTCCATCCCCCAGGTGCTGTATATCCCGGCGGAGGGTAAGCCGATGCTGCTCAAAGGCCTTTATCCCAAGGAAGAAATCGTGAAGATCATTGATGAGTTTCTGTTGAAAAGTGAGAAATAAAAAATAGAGATGCAAGTAGAGTTAGTATTATTGATTCTCTCGTTGCTGTTTTTTGTCAGCATCTTTGCCGATAAGATCGGCTATAAATACGGTGTGCCGGCGTTGCTGCTGTTTCTGATAGTAGGTATGCTGTTCGGTTCGCACGGTCTTGGGGCTGTGTGGGGCGGTTCGGGAATGGAGATAGAGATAGGTTCCGCCCAGGCTATCAGTACTCTGGCAATGTGTATCATCCTGTTCACCGGCGGTATGGAGACGAAGCTGAGTGACATCAAATCGGTGCTGGCACCGGGTGTGACGCTGGCAACGATAGGCGTGCTTGTGACGTGCGTCATTACGGGTGTGATTATCTATTACATCTTTGGTCTGCTGAGTGCTATCACGTCTATCTCCATCTGGATGGCGCTGCTGATGGCGGCTACGATGAGCAGTACGGACAGCGCGAGTGTGTTCTCTATCCTGCGAACGAACGGCATAGGACTGAAACATAACCTGCGCCCGCTGCTGGAACTGGAGTCCGGCGCCAACGACCCGATGGCATATGTGCTGACGACGACCTTGATCAGCGTTGTAGTGGGTTTGAATAAAGCCGCTACGGGCGGTGCGGAGGTGGCGGCACTGCCGATAGTCCAGACGATCGTGGTGCAGCTGGTGATGGGCGCGGTACTGGGTATGGCGTTCGGTAACGGGCTGGTGATGCTGATGCGGCGCGTCAAACTGGGCAACGAAGCCCTCTATCCGATCATGGTGCTGACAGCCTGTATCTTCATCTTCTCGGTGACCTATTACCTGCAAGGCAATACCTATCTGGCAGTGTATGTGGGCGGTCTGATCATCGGCAACAGCAAGTTCGCCCGCAAACGTCAGACCAAGTCGTTCTTCAACGGTCTGACATGGCTCAGCCAGCTGGTGATGTTCCTGATGCTGGGACTGATGGTGCGGCCGGCTGATTTTCTGGACTACCATGTGTGGCTGCCGTGTCTGATCATCAGTATCGTGATGGTGCTTATCTCACGTCCGATGGCGGTATATCTGTGTATGCTGCCTTTCCGCCAGTACCAGCAGCGGGACAAACTGATGCTGAGCTGGGTGGGCCTGAAAGGGGCGGTGCCGATTATCTTCGCCATCATGTGTAAAGCCAGCGGCGTGCCGGCAGCAGATATGATTTTCAATATTGTGTTCCTCTGCACCATCGTGTCCCTGTTGGTACAAGGCACCACGCTGACTTATGTAGCCACCAAACTGGATTTGGCTACCCAACCTCAGGAGGCGCGTTCGCTGGAGTATTTCGATATAGACCTGCCGGACGAGATACAGTCGTCTGCACGCGAGATAGAAGTGTCCGAAAAGATGCTGGAGAAAGGCAATACCCTGCGTAACATCCAGCTTCCGCCCCATACACTGGTAGTGATGGTGCGCCGCGACGAAGATTTCTTCGTGCCTACGGGCGTGAGCGAGTTGCAGAAAGGTGACCAGCTTCTCGTCATCAGTGACCAGGACGCAGAGGCCAGCTACAAGCAGATGACCGATGCCGCGGAGGAAGAGGCGCAGTGGCGCGCAGATATGCGTGCAAGGGCACGCGAGCGGTGGAACAAGGCTACGGCGTGGATGCATAGGAAGTGATTGGATAGTTGATAGTTGACAGTTGATAGTTGATAGTTCTTATCTCGGCAAGGCCTCGAACGATCGGCTGAAGCCGTATGGATAGTTGACAGTTGATATTTGACATTTGATATTTGGAATGAAAAAGACGATTTTCCTGACCGGCGCCACGGGTACGATGGGGTATGCCGGTATGACAGAGATATTGCGGTACCCCGACCGGTATGAACTGCGAGTCCTGGCGCGGCCGAGTAAGAAAAACAAGGAGCTGCTGGCTCCGCTCTCCACGTGCCACCCCCAACTCTCCATTATCTGGGGTGACCTGACCTCCTACGAGGACGTGCTGAAAGGCGTTACGGGAGCTGACATCGTGCTGCACGTAGGCGGGATGGTGTCGCCGCAGGCGGACTACCGGCCCAAGGCCACGCTGCGAACCAATATATCCGCTGCGGAGAATATCACGAAAGCGGTGCTGGCGCAACCGGAGGAGCAACAGCCGAAAGTGGTGTATATCGGTTCGGTCGCCCAGATGGGCGATCGCCGCGAGCCGCTCCACTGGGGCCGTGCGGGGGATCCGATATGTGTCTCGGCGTACGATCACTACGGTCTGACCAAGGCGGCCGCGGAACGCATCATCACCGACTCGGGTATCAAGAACTGGGTATCGCTCCGCCAGTCGGGTATCCTCTATCCGGCTATCCTGAAGAACTACGACCCGATCATGTTCCATGTGCCTGTCCGCGGTGTGCTGGAATGGGCTACCGTAGAGGACAGCGGACGGCTGTTGGAGCGTGTCTGCCGCGACGAGGTGCCGGAGGAGTTCTGGCGGAACTACTATAACATCGGTTCCGGCGAGGAGTACAGGCTGTCGAACTACGAGTTTGAAGTGCTGCTGCTGGATGCTATCGGCTGTCCGCGACCGGAGAAGATCTTCAACGCCAACTGGTTCACTACCCGCAATTTCCATGGCATGTGGTATATCGACGGAGACAAGCTGGAGAACTATCTCCATTTCCGCGCCAATGTGCCGGTGAAGGACTATTTCCGCCAAATGGCGCAAGCCAAGTCGCTGCCTTGGGGGATTAAGTTCGCCGCCAAGACCCATATTGCCAAACTCTTTCCGCACTGCGTGAAGGCCGCCATGTGGTTTATGGCGAATAGCAAGGAGCACGGCACCCAATGGTGGATCATGCAATGTACAGAGGGACAAAGTACAAAGGACAAAGAGCGTGCGCTCAAGCGTGTAAACGCTTATTATGGCTCTCTGGAGGCGTACCGGGCTATCCCCGACTGGGAGCATATGGATCTGAGCCATCCGAGCCGTCAGGCTGTGCTGCTGGACCATGGTTATGACGAGAGTAAAGATATAGACAGTCTCACGGATGCGGAGTTACAGCAGGCTGCGGCTTTCCGCGGCGGCAGGTATCTGGGGAACGACATGTGGGAGGACGCCGAAGGACGGACGTTTAAAGCCTCGCGCCGCCTCATCCTTCTTGGCGGTCACTGGAGTCCGTACGACATGCCTTATCCGTATGAAGGGCAGAAAGAACCCGCGCGTCCGTGGCATTGGGACAAAGTAGCCAAACAGAATCCCTTCTTCGCCCAACTATGGGCACCGCTGCATGAGGCGGATGAGGATAATATCTATGGAGCAGAAATCTTTAACGGTTGGGAGAGATAAATGTATTTTGACGAATTAGCATTATCAGACGAAGTATTAGACGCACTGTGGGACATGCACTTTGACGAGTGTACCCCGGTGCAGGAGAAGACGATACCTGTGATCCTGGACCGTCGGGACGTGATCTCGTGTGCCCAGACGGGTACGGGCAAGACCGCAGCGTATATATTACCCCTGTTGACCAATCTGGCATATGACGACCATAACCCCGACAAACTGAACGCTATCATCATGGCGCCTACGCGTGAGCTGGCGCAGCAGATAGACCAGCAGATGGAGGGATTCGGGTTCTACGTGCCGTTCTCGTCCGTAGCTATCTACGGCGGCAAGGACAACGGCGCATGGGGCAACCAGGTGAGCGGTTTGCAGAAAGGGGCGGATATAGTCATTGCCACCCCCGGACGGCTTTTGAGCCAGATGAATATCTACGATGTGGATTTCTCCGGCGTGAAGTATTTTATTTTGGACGAGGCGGATAGGATGCTTGACATGGGATTCTACGACGATATCATGACCATTGTGCGCAAGCTGCCCAAGGACCGCCAGACCATCATGTTCTCCGCTACGATGCCGCCTAAGATCCGTCAGATGGCGAAGGCTATCATGAATAACCCGGCGGAGGTACAGATAGCTGTCTCCCGTCCGCCTGAGACGATCCGCCAGATGAGCGCACGCCTCTTCGAGGCACAGAAACCCGGGTTCGTGCAACTGGCGCTGCGTGGCAGAAACCTCAAGAAAGTGATAGTCTTCGCCGGCAAGAAACAGAAGGTGAAGGACCTGACGCGTACACTGCGTACCTTAAAGATAGACGCGCGCGCAATGCACTCCGACCTGGAACAGAACGAACGGGACCAGGTGATGCTCGATTTCCGGAACGGTAAGGTGGACGTACTGGTAGCTACCGATGTTGTCTCCCGCGGTATTGACGTGACGGATGTACCGCTGGTAATCAACTACGACGTACCGCACGACCCCGAGGACTATGTCCACCGTATAGGCCGTACGGCGCGTGCGGAGAACAGCGGCGAGGCAATCACCCTCGTCTCACCCGAAGACGCACGCTACTGGCGGCGGATAGAGCAGTTCCTCAAGAAAACGATAGAACGCCTGCCGCTCCCGGAGGCCCTGGGAGAAGGACCGCAAGAGAATGACTATTCCACCCGCCCTGCCCGTCAGAACAACCACCGGCGGCCCTTCCGTAGCAGCAAAAAGAAAAAGAATACGAACCAGCAAAAATCATAAATCATCAATCATCATGTCCAATCCATTTTCTCTCGAAGGCAAGAATGCCTGGGTAACCGGCGCTTGCTACGGCATTGGTTTCGCTATTGCGAAAGCGTTTGCACAAGCCGGTGCAAGTAATATCATCTATAACGCCCGCAGCCAGGAGGCGATTGACAAGGCGCAGGAAGCCTACCGCGCGGAGGGTATCATGAACGCCCACGGCTATGTATGCGACGTGACGGACGAGAACGCCGTGAAAGCGCTGGTGGAGCAGATCCACGCAGAGGTGGGCGCTATCCATATCCTGGTCAACAACGCCGGTATCATCAAGCGTATCCCAATGCACGAGATGAAACGCGAGGAGTTCCAGCAGGTGATAGACATCGACTTGGTAGCCCCGTATATCGTTTCCGCAGCCGTACTGCCGGAGATGATGGAGCGCCGCGAAGGAAAAATCATCAATATTTGCTCGATGATGAGCGAACTGGGGCGCGAGACGGTCTCTGCGTACGCTGCTGCGAAGGGAGGACTGAAGATGCTGACGCGCAATATCTGCTCGGAGTACGGCGAGTACAATATCCAGTGCAACGGTCTGGGACCGGGGTATATCGCTACGCCGCAGACGGCACCGCTGCGCGAACCGCAGCCGGACGGCAGCAAGCATCCGTTCGATGCGTTCATATGCGCCAAGACGCCTGCCGGACGATGGCTGGAGCCGGATGAGTTAGGGGCACCCGCCGTCTTCCTGGCCAGCCATGCGAGCGATGCAGTCAACGGACAGATTCTTTATGTGGACGGAGGTATATTGGCCTATATCGGGAAACAACCAAAATAGTGGAGAGATGCGAAAGTATTTATATGTCATTATTGCTTTTTTTGCGCTGAATGCTTGTCAGAAAGAAGCGGTGCAGCCGAAGGTCTATGGCCGTTATGTGCCGGAGCGGAAGGATGATTTCGCGTGGGAGAACGAGTACGCCGCGTTCCGTATGTACGGTCCGGCGCTGAAGGCGGAGAACCCCAGCAACGGTGTCGATCTGTGGCTCAAGAACAGTCCGGCACTGGCGGTCGATACGATGTACGGCCGCGAACTGAAGGACAACCGTCCGTATCATATTAATTATGACGGCAACCTGGATTGCTACAAGGTAGGCCATACGGCGGGTTGCGGCGGCGTGGTAGCCGTTGCGGACGAGCAGGTATGGGTAGGCGGTCCGTACGACCGCTACGAGATACTGGAGCAGACGGACGAGCGCTTCTCTTTCCGGCTGGAGTACGACAGTCTGCTTGTCGGGGAGGAACTCTACCGCGAGACGATTGTCATCACCGCCGAGGCGGGACAACTCCTCAACCGGGCGCAGGTCGTTCTGACCCCTTGCCAACCTCTGGCGCAAGAGCAGACGCTCCTGTTAGGCGGCGGTATCTACCTGCATGACACGATCGACGCCTGCCGCATCGACACGGCAACAGGTCTCATCGCATACGCCGAGGATGCGCTGAGCGACCGTACGGCGGCGCAGATGAACTACGATTATAACGGCTCCACTTCGCAGGGCAGAAGTTATATCGCCGTGATGACCCCCGGAGCTACGCGCCAGGAGGCGATGAACGGTACGCTCGTATCCGTTCGTCCTTATACGCCCGGCGATACCCTGACCTATTATTTCGGGGCCTGCTGGAGCGAGTGGAGAGACGGCGGGAAAGCATTCCCGACCGACGAGGACTGGTTTGAAAACTGGAAATAATCAGAGTTTGCGGATACGCCACTCGTTGGGGTAGAGGTTGTTGAGGCGGTTGCCTACGTTCTTGGCAAAACCGAGAGGAACGCCTTCGTACGTCAGCAGCACGAGTCCCAGTGGTATGCCGGCGAGTACCAGCGCCTCTGTACGCAGATAACTCAGCGCTTGCTCACGGGTAAGCGGGATATTGGGGAAGGCCTCTTTGCGGAGGTCTTTCGCCATACTCAGACTATGCTGCGGCGCGATACCCCGTCCGCGTTCCTCGCCCAGACCGAAACCCGTAGAGATACAGGTCAGTTGGGTGGCAAGCCAGTCAACGATCTCTTTGTATTTGAGCGGATAGGCGGTAGCGAAGCGGTCGGAATATCGGATAGCCCAGTCGTCGGGGTGCTGGAGCCAGCTGCGCATCACCGGCAAGTACTCCGGATGGGGCATGGGCGCCTCTTTCTTCGGTGCCTTGATACGCGTCTGATCCAGAGGCTCGTCATCATGCTTGCGCAGGGCGCAGAGATAGAAGCCTTCACCTTTGGTTTTATGCGGATAGAAATGGTATCCCACCCGTCCTTCTGTGATACCCCAGGAGGGCTCATAGTCAACAGGCAGGATGTCGGCGCCTAATGTCTCCGCCATCCATTCTACATTCTTCTCGTTCTCCTCCTCGTTGAAGGTGCAGGTGGAGTAGAGCATGATCCCTCCGGGTTTGAGTGCGTCCCATACGTCCATGAGTATCGACCGCTGGCGCTCGGCGCAGAGTTTAACGGCCCGGAGACTCCATTCCTCGCGCGCCTGTTCGTCCTTGCGGAACATACCCTCGCCGGAGCAGGGGGCGTCCACCAGCATGCAGTCGAACAGATGCTTGCACCGCTCGCCGTATTCGGCAGCGGTGTTATGGGTGACTACGGTGTTGCCGTTGCCCCATTTCTGGATATTCTCGGAGAGGATAAAGACGCGCTGACGCACCACCTCGTTGCTCAGCAACAGACCGTCGCTGCCGAGGTACTCGCTGATGAGGGTGCTCTTACCGCCCGGGGCGGCGCAGAGATCGAGCACGATGGAGGAGGGATCGAGATACTGCTCCAGCGCCTGCTGGATGAACATCGAACTGGCCTCCTGGACATAATAGCAGCCGGCATGGAAGAGCGGATCGAGGGTGAACTGAGGCCGCTCACTCAGATAATAGCCGTCCAGATGCCAAGGCACCTCCTCCGGCTCACCGGGGAATGTAAGCACATCCAGCTTGCTGTTAAGCCGGATAGAGGTCACGGGCTCCGTCTCCAGCGCCCGTATCAGCAGCTCGGCTTCGTTGCCCATCTGCTGGTGCATACTCTCTATGAATTCCACCGGTAACATAAATCGGGTGCAAAGTTAGTGAAAAATTTCTTATTATACAAATAATTACGATTATTTTTCATAAAATTTTGCATATGTCCCAAAAAAAACGTACCTTTGCAAGCTTTTTTTATCGCATTTATGGATTTCTTGGATCAATTAAATAGTGTCCAGCGTGAGGCGGTGACGTGTACGGAAGGTCCGTCGCTTATCGTAGCGGGTGCCGGTTCGGGCAAGACGCGGGTGTTGACCTACCGTATCGCCTATTTGTTGCAGCAGGGTGTTCCGGCGGGGAATATCCTGGCGCTGACGTTCACCAACAAAGCGGCGCGGGAGATGAAAGAGCGTAT
>Ga0256405_10007513_pt1 | contig 16336 bp, 12 predicted proteins | sample RumenRJG_02DNA_FD_189096 | JGI IMG/M metagenome (GOLD analysis project Ga0256405, IMG submission 189096) | Bovine rumen microbial communities from Lethbridge, Alberta, Canada - RJG_02 | ecosystem: Host-associated > Mammals > Digestive system > Stomach > Rumen | place: Canada: Alberta...
ATATGCTCCGCAATAAGGAAATCTGTCATCAAACATAGTTTTATTCAGTTATCAATGTTCAAAATATATGTCAAGGTCACGTATAAATGTGACTTTTGGCACCTATATCATTATATAGCACCAGTGACCTTTATGATATTAAAATTTTCTTATTTTTGGAAGTAAGTGTATACTATAGGAAAAGTTCTGCTTCCGCAAAAGAAATATAGGCGGAAGAGTTGTTGGGAGGCTAAATGGCAACAAAGATAAAGTCAGTTTTTTTCTGCCAGGAGTGCGGATATGAATCATCAAAATGGATGGGACAGTGCCCGGGCTGCAGGCAGTGGAATACATTTGTTGAGGAGACAGTAAAGCCAAAGGCTGCGGCTGTAAAGGGCGTAAGCGCAGCTACATCAGGCGGCGAGGCAGGAAGCCCCAAGACTCTTTCTGAGATCGTCTTAAACGATGAGGAGAGATATGATACCCACATTGGTGAGCTTAACAGAGTCCTTGGAGGTGGCCTTGTTAAGGGCTCTCTTATTTTAGTGGGCGGCGATCCTGGTATAGGTAAGTCCACTATTCTTTTGCAGGTTGCAGGAAATATATCAGGGGACAAAAGAGATGTCCTCTACATTTCAGGTGAGGAATCCCTTCAGCAGATAAAGCTAAGAGCTAACAGGATCGGCGGATTTAGCGAACAGCTAAAGTTCATGTGCGAGACCAATCTTTCAAATATTGAGGAGACAATTTCAAGATTTAAACCTCAGGTTGTCATAATAGATTCTATTCAGACCATGTACAATGAGTCTGTATCTTCAGCGCCAGGAAGTGTTTCCCAGGTAAGGGAATCAACGTCGGTGCTGCTGCGCATTGCAAAGAGCATGAATATTTCCATCTTTATCGTGGGACATGTGACCAAGGAGGGACAGGTGGCTGGCCCCAGAGTCCTTGAGCACATGGTGGATACAGTCCTTTACTTTGAAGGGGACAGACACGCTTCCTACAGGATACTCAGGGCAGTCAAGAACAGGTTTGGCTCAACCAATGAGATTGGCGTATTTGAGATGCAGGAAAAGGGTCTTGCTGAGGTTACCAATCCTTCAGAGTTTATGCTGGACGGAAGGCCTGAAGGCGCCAGCGGATCTATCGTTACCTGCTCAGTTGAGGGAACAAGACCTATTCTTATTGAAGTTCAGGCTCTGGTCACAAGAACAAACTTTGGATTCCCAAGGCGTCAGGCCAACGGAACAGACTATAACAGAGTGAACCTTCTTATGGCTGTCTTGGAAAAGAGAATAGGGCTGCAAATGAGCGATTTTGACGCCTATGTGAATCTGGCAGGGGGAATGAAGGTGGCTGAGCCATCCCTTGATCTTGGCATCTGTCTTGCTCTTGTCTCCAGCTTTAAAAACAAGCCAATAAGTGATGATGTGATAGCTTTTGGGGAAGTAGGACTGTCCGGAGAAGTAAGAAGCGTAAGCATGGGTGAGTCCAGGGTTTCAGAGGCCAAAAAGCTGGGATTTAAGACCTGTATCGTTCCCAAGGCTCTTGAGAGCAAGCTAAAAAAGACTTTCAAAGACATCGAGATCATCGGAGTCAGCTCTGTAGCTGATGCCATGAAAATTCTGTGAAATGACAAAATTTTAACCAAATATGATTGAGATTATGATTGCATTTTTGGTATGATGGACTAGTGTGTTAAAGTGCAGGTTATTTGAGGGAATATGATGGTCAGTGTAAAAAGAGCTATAGCGCTCCTTTTGATGACAATTTTAATAGCGGTCAATGCAACCACTGCCTATGCGGAAGAACCTGATGAACTTGACGTAGCTGCAGACGAGGCAGCCAGTGCAAGTTTCGGCAGTACAGAGGAAGAGGTTGAGAGAAAAAAGGAAGACGAGACAGTAGAAGAAGCAGCTTCGATAAGTGCAGGCGTTCAAAATGTAGCTAATGCAGAGGGAACCTTGGAAAAACCTGCTGCAGCAGATGATCTTGCCACACAGAAATCTTTGATTTCGGTGGATGCTCTTTCCAAGGGGTATAGTGAGCTGTGGGAAAACGCCTCTTTAGACGTCTGCTTCTATATAAGGGGCAACTGTGTCGGAGCCAATATTCCCAAAGAGCCCTTTGGTAGTTCTTCTTCGATGTTATATTCTGAGCCAATAAGGGTTGATGAAGCGCTTTCTGTCAGCTGGGACTTTACTAGAGCACAAGGGGATGGAAGCGAAAGCGACCTCACTGATGACGGATTTACAGCAGCCAATGCTGTTACTGATACACTGGATAAGCTGCCAACAGCCGATGAGATCAAGAAAGTGATTCCAGAATTTGATCCCGAGAAACAGTACGTTGTATGGTATGTGGTAAAGCCTGCGTGGACCTTTGGCTCAAATTGGGATGTGGGAATCCATGTGGATGGCGTTATCAGACAGAGGGAAGCCGTTGAAGAGGCGACTGAAGAAATGTCTGAGGAAATGCCTGTCGAAGATGTCATGCCAACCGAAGATATTTCACAGCCTGTTCAGATAGTTTTTATTCCTCTTTACCTGGATGAAAATGGCAATAAAGCAGAAGAAATTGAGTTTGACGGCGAAGAGCATGTCATCGGAGGATTTGATATCGTTGTTCTTGATGAAGATTATCTGGTTCTTGAGGAGTTTGTTTATAACTGTTTTGGAAAACGCCTCAATATGAAGGTTTACGCCGAGGGCGAAGACGGAAAGACAAGCTTTGAATATGATGGAGAAGAGTATTTTGTCAACATAACTTCTGCCTATGCAAAAGTTAAAGATGTTGGAACAACAGAAATTCAGTACTATAGCGGCGACACCCCGATTGATGTTAATGATGTACAGATTACCGATAGTACGGGAAAGGTTCTTTCAAAGGGACCATGGCTTTTCTTTGAGACCATTGCAAAACCGGGATTTGTCACAGTTAAGAAACCTGTAGAACAAAAGCCCATCACTATCATTGCAGGAACAACAGTAATGAACGATAATGGTAAAACATTGACTGATGGCTCTTACGATATCCAAGGCTCTCTGATAAAAGGCCACAAGGTTACGAAAGTAGTTATAAATGGTAGCCAGACAGGTGTTGGACAATGCAGTAATAACATTACTACGGTAGTTATCGAAAACTCTAAGGGTGAAGACGTTACCTATCTGTATGACATAACCAGGATAGCCGGAAAGCTTCAGCTTGTGGATCCGGGCCCTTCAGAAAAGGATTCAGATGGAAGCGGTCAGTCCCAGTACACCAGTACAGATACTTCAGATGATACGGTGGGCAGATACATGCCAAATGCCGCAAATACTGCAAAAAAGACCACTACTGAAATTATCAACGGCCGCGTAGCAAGAGCTAAGGTCACTCATGCTGACGGGTCAGTTACTTATATCAATGTCCCTTTTGAGACCAGTTACGGCAATGATCTCTCAGACAATCAGCCGAAGGTTCTTGGTGCAAGAAGGGCAGCTACAGATGATCTAAATGGAGATATGACTTGCAGAGTATTTATCATTCTTTTCTTAATGGGAGTGTTGATCTTGCTTTTGCGAAAAAATGATATTTCTGCTTCCGCAGGTTGAAATAAGAGTAAAAGGAGCATTAACGAAAAATGTTAAGGCTCCTTTTTTGATGTTTCTTTTGATTAAATTTAATTATGTTACCAAATAATCTGACTTTTTGGTTAATTATTTACAAAATGAGCCGATACATACTTTGAATGATCTTACTATGCCCCTTTGGATAGAGGCATTAACTGGAGGATGACGATGTCTAACGTGTGGGTTAAAAAAGTATTTAAGGTTGGGATCTGTTTTATCATGATCTTTTCTATTTTCTTTAGTTATCCTGTGAAAGGCTTTGCTTATAATGATGCGGTCAAGCTGTCAGAGGATACATATAATACACTTCTTAAAGGAACTACCGTATATAATGGCGTGGATTATGGCGCTAAGTATGGATACAATCCCCTTTATTATTTCCTTAACTACAATGACCTTCGAATAGCTTATGGCGCAGATCCTGCCAAGCTTGTAGAGCACTATGCAATATTTGGGATAAAGGAAAAGAGAGTGGCAAATGCTCCAATAACAAGAGGAGCTCAGGCTTGGAGCAGCAGTAATGAATACATCGTTCCTTCCAATCAGCTCACCAAGGAAAAGAAAGACGGAATGGTAGTCATTCCTGATCAGATACACAACAACGGCGGAATGAACAGACGCCAGGAGACTGAAGCAAGAAGTATTGCAAGGCAGCTGGCTACAAATATTTATAACCAGGTCATGACTGTTAACAGCAACAGCAAGAAATCCAGCAGCAAAAAGAAAAGTACCAGCACGCAGCCACAGATTCCTGAAATAGAGATGGTTGCTTATGCTACCGGAATAGTACAGGCATATTGCAACGCAGGAAGAGAGCTTACTCAGGACGAGGTTAAAAAGAGTGGCAGCAAGGTATACAGAACAGCCTACGGCGTGTTTTGTGCTCATGAATTTACCAGTGCTGGCGCAACAAGAGCTCTTGGGCTTATCCTTGACTATTTAAATGATACGATCCAGCAGAAGAATCCCGGAGCTGCTCCTATAAAGTGGGTACACGTCAACGCTAATACTTGGAATCAGCAGTATTGCCAGATAGCCTGCAACAATCATGAAGCATATGCAGATGCCATCTATGGCATTGCAGGATACGGCAAACATCCTCTTGAGGGCGGTGTGGATCAGGATATACAAAAGTATGTAGACTATGCGACTCTTACGAGCATCATGAATACGAGACCGGCTTATGGGGACAATGGACAGGCTGTGACATATGATCCGACATATAATGACAATCCTATGAGTAACGTGTCAAATGACTATAAACCTTAAGCTGGGGGCAATAAATGAAAACTGTGGGGAAAGAAAAAAACAGGATAAAGTTAAAGTTTAACGCATGTATAGCTCTTATGGTGGCAGCAGTTCTTTTGATACCATCTGCACAGGCCAGCGCCAAAGAAGTCACTAAGATAAGCGGAACTACTTTTAAAAGAAATACTAATGTGGCCACGATCCATATAGGAAGTGATGTAAGTGACATTTCGTCGAATGCTTTCAGAGGCCTTATGAGCCTTAGGTCCATAACGGTCAGCGAGAACAATCCGTACTTTGCTTCCTACAGCAACTGCCTATACAACAAGAATATGACTGAACTGCTTTGTTTTCCTGCAGCGCTGTCAGGTGCTGTGATCCCGGATACAGTGGTTTCAATCAGGGAAAATGCTCTATATGGAGTTAATGAAAGATTGAAAGAGCAGGTTAAGTCAGTTGTAAAGGGTCAGGCAGCAGAGAACCTGACTGAGCAGGATGTTCCTGGAGAACATTTCATACATACGCCTGCAGGCATCAAGTGGAAAAAAGCTGATGGATCCCTTATGGATCCGGAATCAGAAATAATGAAGAAGACAGCAGCACTGTTTGATGTCTGCACCACTAAGGATATGACTCAGAAGATGCAGCTTGAAAGGTGCTTTAACTACTTTGTTAATTCTTCAGTATACGAGCGAAAGAATGACATTCCTTCAGGAGATTGGACCGAAAGCTACGCTTTGGACATCCTTTCTTCAGGAAAAGGAAACTGCTACAACTTCGCAGCAGCCTTTGCCTATATTGCAAAGGGACTTGGGTACGACGCTACAGTCTGTACAGGAACTGTCCAGTCATCTCTTGGAGGACAGACACCACATGCCTGGACCGAAGTGAAGATGGGCAATACCTGGTACATATTTGATACTGAGATGCAAAGAGCCAAAGGAAGCGGCTACTACAAGCAGACCTATGAAAGCTACCCGGCGGGTCCCATCTACAAGCAGGCTGCGTACGCTGTTACTTTCTAACATTTAAAGAAAAGGAAAAGGGATTTGATATGAGAAGAGCAAGTCAGATTATCCTCATATTATCAGGGACGATATTTTCAATCTTTATTTTTAATCTAGTGATGTGCACTATGGTTCCGGCGTATCGGACCATGCTGTCTGAAGCTATTGGAAAGCAGGAAGACATACCTGTGGTCGATGTCAGCACAGATCTTGTGGCACATAGCACTTTTTCTGAGGAAAGCACTGATGCTGTATCATTAAACGCCAGTACAGAGACACTTGAAGAGATGCTCTTGGAGATGGGAGCCTATGACGAAGTTCCTCTGGCAGCAGATGTAAACAGTGCTGGAGCAGAAGCAGACACCCGCCAGATAGTTGACAAAGAGTATCATGAGGACTGTGGTACTGGCAAGGGCTATTGGGTTATAACCTACGATGATGGCTCAACATCGATAGAATAAATGGTCAAAAGATATTTATACGAATCAGCTGCCTGTTATGGCAGCTGATTTTTTGCTATATACATACAAAATGACAACACTCTGAGAACCAAAAACGTTTCCGTAAAGTAATAATAGACAAAAACAGAGTACTCATTTTGTGCAAAATAGTGTGATGAGAACAAAATATAAAAGGATTTCTAAGGTTAACAGAAGAATAATCTATGTTTTTGCACAAATGCCATTGATATAATTTCCATTGTAAACAAATTGTTAACATTTTTTTAAGGAGGAAGTATTAATGAAAAAGAAATTGGTAAGTCTTTTAACAGTTTCTGCAATGACACTCTCAATGCTCGCTGGTTGCGGTAACGCAGCAGCTGACACAGCTACAGAGACAGCTGAGACAGTTGCAGAGACAGCTACAGAGGTAGCAGAGACAGCTACTGAGGCTGCTGAGGCAGCTACAGAGACAGCAGGTAATGCTGATCTTGCAGACAAGAAGGTTGGTGTATGTATCTATCAGTTCGCTGATAACTTCATGACACTCTTCAGAACAGAGCTTGAGAACTACCTCATTTCACAGGGATTCTCAAAGGACAACATCACAATCGTTGATGGTGCTAACGATCAGGCTACACAGACAAACCAGATCCAGAACTTCATCACACAGGGTGTTGATGTACTTATCATCAACCCAGTTAACTCATCTTCAGCAGCAACAATTACAGACCTTGTAGTTGGCGCTAACATCCCTCTTGTTTATATCAACCGTGAGCCAGATGCTGACGAGGAAGCTAGATGGGAGTCAAACGGCTGGAACGTAACATACGTTGGATGTGACGCTCGTCAGTCAGGTACAATGCAGGGTGAGATCCTTGTAGACCTTGGCCAGGATAAGGTTGACCTTAACGGTGATGGCAAGATCCAGTACATCATGATCGAAGGTGACCCAGAGAACGTTGATGCTCAGTATCGTACAGAGTTCTCAGTTAAGGCTCTTGAGGATGCAGGCTGGACAGTAGAAGAGCTCGATGACCAGGTAGGTAACTGGGATCAGGCTACAGCTCAGCAGCTGGTTGCTAACTCACTTTCAGCTCATCCTGAGACAGAAGTTGTATTCTGCAACAACGATGCTATGGCACTTGGTGCTCTTCAGTCAATCGAGGCAGCTGGACGTAAGGTTGGCGAGGACATCTACCTTGTAGGTGTTGATGCTCTTACAGAGGCTCTTGAGGATGTACTTGCTGGAACAATGACAGGTACAGTATTCAACGATCACATCGCTCAGTCACACGGTGCAGCTGATGCAGCTATCAACTACATCACAGGTGCTGGCAACGATTACTACATCGGATGCGATTACGTAAAGGTTACAGCTGACAACGCACAGTCAGTTCTTGATTCACTTAAGTAATTAAGTAATTAAAGAGATAATATGGTGCGGGCGCCAAATAGCACCCGCACCTTTTATTGAGGGGAAAGTATATTTCAGAGAGAAGAAAGGGACACGGTATGGCATCAGAGTACAAATTGGAACTACGGGGCGTATCCAAGTCCTTTCCCGGTGTAAAGGCACTGGATAACGTACAATTGGCAGTTAGGCCCGGTACCGTCCATGCACTTATGGGAGAGAACGGAGCCGGTAAATCAACACTTATGAAATGTCTTTTCGGCATTTATAAGATGGATGCCGGAGAAATTTATATTGACGGAGAAAAGACAACGATCGAGAATCCTGATGAGGCTATGAAAAAAGGTATAGCCATGGTACATCAGGAACTTCAGCCGGTTCTTGCAAGAAGCGTAGGAGAGAATATGTTCCTTGGAAGATTTCCGGTAAAGAAATTTGGTCCACTTCAAGTGATCGACCACAAAACTATGTACGAAGAAACAGGGAAGTGGCTCAAAGAGGTTAACATGGACTTTGATCCTAAGGCGCAGCTTGACACACTGTCCATTGGACAGATGCAGTCAGTAGAAATTGCAAAGGCAGTTTCCCACGACGCCAAGGTTATCATCTTTGACGAGCCAACATCTTCTCTTTCAGATAGTGAAGTAGAAGCGCTCTTTAAGATCATGGAAAGTCTTAGGGAAAAGGGCGTTGCAATGATCTACATCTCACACAAGATGGATGAGATCAAGAGAATTGCTGATGACGTTACCATCATGCGAGATGGTACATACATCGGAACATGGCCAGCAAAAGACCTTACGATCGACGAGATCATCGCTAAGATGGTAGGTCGTGAGCTTACAAATATCTACCCGGTCAAGGACAGAACTCCTGGCGAGGTAGTCATGGAAGTAAATGGGCTTTCTTCAATCCACGAGAAATCATTCCAGGATGTATCCTTCAACCTTAGAAAGGGAGAAATCCTTGGATTTGGTGGACTGGTAGGTGCTCAGAGAACAGAGCTTATGGAAGGTCTGTTTGGAATCAGAAATCTTTCAGCGGGTACGATCAAGATCCACGGCAAAGAGGTTAAGATCAAGTCACCTAAGGATGCTATGAACGCCGGCATCGGAATGATAACAGAGGACAGAAGAGGTAATGGTATCTTTGGATGTCTTTCTATCAAGGATAACGTAGGCGTTTCAGTTTACAACAAGTACTTAATAGCAGGATTTGTTCTTGATCACGGCAAGATCAACAAAGTTGTTAATGACAGTATCGAGAAGCTTAGCATCAAGACACCAAGTATGCAGGAGCATATCTCCAATCTGTCCGGTGGTAACCAGCAGAAGGTTATTGTATCAAGATGGCTTGCCAACGATCCTGATATTCTCATAATGGACGAGCCTACAAGAGGTATCGACGTAGGTGCCAAGCATGAGATCTATGAGATCATGACAGATCTGGCCAAGCAGGGTAAGGCTATCATAATGATATCCTCCGAAATGGCAGAACTTCTTGGTATGTCAGATCGAATCTACGTAATGTGTAACGGTAAACTTAGAGGCGAGATAACTGAAGAGAGTGAAATGACTCAGGAAAAAGTCATGAGCTACGCTACTCAGTTCTAATATGGGAAAGGATCGAAAAAATGGTTAAGACAAAACAACAGAAAGCAGTAGATTTTCTTATAAATAACGGTGTTATCATCGTAATGTTCATCCTGGTTATTTACACAGGTATCACAAACGACAGGTTCCTTACAACAAACAACCTGTTCAACATTCTTATGAATATGAGTTCAAGACTTGTAATCGCTCTTGGTATTGCAGGTTGTGTTATCACAGCTGGTTGTGATCTTTCAGCTGGACGTATGATCGGTTTTGCAGCATGTATCGCAGGTACTCTTCTTCAGAAGATTGACTACTCAGGAAAGTTCTTCCCTGATATGCAGCCACTTAACGTCTTCGTTGCACTTCTTATCGTACTTGCAATTACTGGTGCATTCGGAGCTATCACAGGATTCTTCATTGCATTCCTTCACGTTCCTCCATTCATCGCAACCCTTGCTATGATGGAAATCGTTTATGGACTTGCTCTTATCTACACAGGTGCTACACCTCTTGGTGGATACACAACAGAGTACACAAACATTGCTTCAGGAAAATTCCTTGGTATAAGCTACCTTATCTGGATCGCTATCATTGTTGCAGCGATCACATGGTTCATCTTCAATATGACAAGACATGGTAAATATATGTATGCAATCGGTGGAAACCCACAGGCTGCAGAAGTTGCCGGTGTTCCTGTTCGTCTTACAATGGTACTTATCTACATGAAGGCTGCTATGATGTATGGTCTTGCAGGATTCATGCTTGGTGCTAAGGCTGGTGGTGCATCAGTTAACCTTGGTCTCGGCTACGAGATGGAAGCTATCGCTGCATGTACAATCGGTGGTGTATCAGTTACTGGTGGACGTGGTAAGGTTTCAAGTGCTATCATCGGTGTTGCCGTATTCGAGCTCTTAAAGGCAGCTCTCCAGTACCTCGGCGTAGATGCTAACGCACAGTACATCTTCATCGGACTGGTTATCTTCGTAGCTATCTCACTTGATATCCGTAAGTACGTTGCTAAGAAGTAACATCATCCCTTATAATTATCAGGGGGCATGGCCTGCGCCATGTCCCCTTTTTGATTATATGGACTTTTCTGAGCGGGATTTCATGGCTGTTCGGGGCCCGGCCGGGTAAATATATTTTTCCCCGCTCGTTAAGCTAAACGCTCCAATGAGCCCTGGACATAAATCTCTACGCGCAAGGGCGCTAAGAGATTTATAGGTCTCATTTCCGCAGCTTAACAAATCGCGTGTCAAAATATATTTACAAGGCCCTCGAGTCCCAGACAGCTCATGAAATCGGCCATAGGAAAGGATTTAAATTATGACATTTATGGAACTAATAAATCACATGGGAATTGAAATGCTGGCGTTCGCTGTGTGCATGTTTTTCGGAATTAGGCTTATAATAACTAGAGATGTAACTATCATTAAGAAGGAGAAGCCTGAGGAGATCAAGCACCCAAGGGAGTACACATTCTACGCTGGACTTATCATCATTTTCCTTGGAGTTGCAGCTCTCATCATGGGTATCGTATCATTCTTCAACGCAGTTGCTTCCTTCATAGTGATCATCGTAGCAACTCTCATCATGGGCATTATGTGGAAGGTTATGCACGAGAAGTACGCTTGAACATCTGAATTTGATCGATACTGAACCGGGTTATCAATACAGTATATGCTGCACTTTTAGTCTTATGACACGGTTCATGATCATATGTATGGCTTAACTTGAGTGAGCCTCCGGGGTAAATTAAAGGGTAATATATGAACAGATACCGTGTCATGCTGGTGGACGATGAGGAAGATGTCGCCCAGGCAATACTTAAGAAACTGAATTGGGAAGAGATGGGCTTTGAGCAGCCGCGCTATGCCCATAATGGTCTTGAGGCGTTAGAACTTGCAGAAGATCTAAGGCCTGACATTGTCATGACTGATATCAAGATGCCATATATGGATGGCATGGAGCTGTCAAGGAACCTTAAGCAGCTGTATCCCAATATCAGGATCATTATCTTTTCCGGCTTTGATGAGTTTGAGTATGCCAAGGAAGCCATAAGGCTTGAGGCTGAGGAGTACATCTTAAAGCCCATAGATTCTGATGAGCTAAGGGCAGTATTTACAAGAGTCCATGAGGCGCTTGATAGAGATATTGATGAAAAGTTAAACGTAGCAAAGCTTGAAAATTACTACATGGATTCTCTGCCTCTTCTTCAGGAGGACTTTTTTGCAGCCCTCATAGAAGGAAGGATCGCAGATAACAAAATTGAGAAGTTTTTGACTGACTACCGCATAGATCTTAAGGGACCTTTATTTGTGGTAGCTGTTGTTCACATAAGTAGTTCCAGTATTCCAGAGGGCATGAATCCGGTCCTTTTATCCGTTTCAGTGCGCAAACTCCTTGAGGAGAGAATGGATGAAAAGTGGGGCTGCAGGTTCTTTTCATACCTTGGAAGTACAGTTATGGTGGCTCAGTTTGCAGAAAGGAAGGATGCAACAGCATTTACTGATGACTGCGACAGGCTATGCAGGCTGGCAGAGAGTATCTGTAAGGCCAATGTTACCATTGGAGTCGGGCTTGTTACTGACAATCTTTCGGACATTGACTCCTCCTACAAAGGTGCCAGAGAGGCGGTTTCATACAGGGTTTTATATGGACACACCAAGGCTATCAATATCTCAGAAATCTCACCAATGGGCAGCAGTGATGACGTATCTGAGGACGAGAACAGCCTTTTAGATATCTTCAAGAAGATTAAGATGGCAGAGGATCCTGAGGTGGAAACCGCTGCCAGAAAATACATAGAGCAGGGACTTGAAAACCAGTCTTCAATCCAGAACCACAGGTTCTTTGTAATGGACCTTGTAAGTGAGCTCTATAAGTTTGCAAGGAGCAATCAGCTTGATGTCAATGAGATATTTGACATGAACAGTGATGTCTACGCTCTGGTACAGCAGATGGAGGGAAAAGAGCTTACAGAGTGGTTTGCTTCTATCGCCCTTAAGATGCATGAGCTTATCGCCGGGAAAAGAACTGACACAACCAGAAGCTTTGTCAGCAAGGCCAAGGACTATGTGGCTGACCACTATATGGATCAGGATCTGTCCATTGACTTTATGTGCAGCTACCTTGGAGTCAGCAGCGCCTATTTTTCCACCGTATTTAAAAAGGAGACCGGGAAGACCTTTGTTGGGTATCTGACAGATTTCCGAATGGAAAAAGCTGAGCGAATGCTCCTTGAAACAGATGAAAAGACATATATCATAGCCCAGGAGGTTGGCTATTCAGATCCTAATTACTTTAGCTATGTTTTCAAAAAACAGTTTGGCGTATCGCCTTCTAAATACAAGGCTGGCAAGGAATAAGACCATTGGAAGATAAACATTTACAGGGCAAATTTGATAAGCTGCGCTCTAAATGGAAACTTGAGAGATACATGAGAAATGCAGTTCCAAGGAGCATCCAGGTTACGATCTCAGTATCTTTCACCATCGTAGCCCTGGTTTGCATGCTTGCCATGGGAATAGCTCTTTATCAGAGATTTTCAGTAAGGTCAGAGAAAATGCTGACTGACAGCGCAGAACTTACTCTGGATCAGACGGTCCTTTCTCTAGAGGACTATCTTCGAAGCATGAGACGAATGTCTGATGCTATCTATTACAATGTCATAAAAGATCAGGATATCAGCAAAGAAACCCCAATTGAACAGATGAATCTCTTATATGAAGCCCACAAGGACTACCTTATAAGCCTTGCTCTCTTTACAGAGTACGGTTCACTTGTGTGTGCTTCGCCAGTTGCAGTAGAAAAGCCAGAGGTGGATGTGACAAGTCAGGACTGGTTCAAAGCAGCTCTTGAAAAGCCTGAAAACCTGCATTTTTCACTGCCACATGTTCAGAATATCTTTGTGGATGACCCTACATTTCGTTACTACTGGGTAACTTCCTTAAGCCGCGCTGTTGAGCTTGGTGGAAGAGGCGTTCCGGAGCAGGGAGTTCTTTTGGTAGACATGAACTACGCTGTCATCGAGCAGATGATGGAGGGCGTAAACGACAATCCATCCCAGCAATACGTTTATCTGTGCGACAACAACGGAGCTATCATCTATCACCCAATGCAGATGCAGATAGAAGCCGGGCTCTTTGACGAAAATAATGCTGTGGCTGCCACTTACGATGATGGAAGCCACAAGGAAGAGTATCTTGGTGAAAAGAGAATTGTCACAGTAAATACCATGAGCTACACAGGATGGAAGCTTGTGAGCGTTATCCCAACCAGTAACTCATACCTTGGCATGAAGGACATTAGATACTTCGTAATGATGATCATTTCCATCACCCTTCTTGCCATGCTGATCCTTAACAGACTGGTTGCAAGGCGAGTTACAAGACCTATCACCAAGCTCAACGACTCCATCAGGGAGATTGAGATGGGCAAGGTAAATCCGTCAGTTTACATTGGCGGACCGTCAGAGATCGAGCACCTTGGCAGGACTCTTCGCCGAAGCTACGACCAGATCGATCAGCTGATGAAGGATATGGTTGCTTCACAGGAGGAAAAGAGAAAATCAGAGCTTGATGCGCTTCAGTCTCAGATAAATCCTCACTTTTTGTACAACACCTTGGATTCCATAGTCTGGATGATCGAGGGAGCCAAGTATGATGATGCGGTGTTTATGATAACCCAGCTGGCGAGTCTTTTCAGAGTGTCCTTATCAAGTGGAAAGACCATAATACCAATAGAGGATGAGATACGACATGCCAGCAACTATATGAATATCCAGAAAGTCAGATTTAAGGACGCATTTACTATCGGTTTCGATATTGATGAGAGCATAAAGAGATTTTGCACGGTTAAGCTCATTGTGCAGCCAATCCTTGAAAATGCCGTGTACTATGGCGTTAAGGACATGGAGGATGGAGAGATCTTCGTCAAAGGCTTTATGGGCGAGGATGGAGACATCTACATTACGGTTACAGACAACGGCTTTGGAATGAGCAGCGAGGAAGTTGAAGGTCTTTTGACTGACGATACGAGAGTTCGCAAGAAGGGATCAGGTGTTGGGCTTATCAATGTGCAGCGAAGGATACAGCTGCGCTTTGGGGTAGAATATGGTCTTAAGATCGATTCTGAGCCTGACGAGGGCACAACAGTTACGATTCACCTTCCTGCAATAGAATATACAGAGGAGAACCGCAAGGCTCTGGAATCTGGAAAGGAGCCCGGCGATGAAGAGTAACAGGAATGTATTTATTTTAGTTATTGCAGTTCTTCTCATCATTGTGCTGATGGCATCTACCTCTGCTCTTATCATGAGCGGAGTAAGGGATGATCCTGTTCAGATTTCTGTGGTGGTGGATGACAGCGGCTCAGGCAGATGGGCCTCCTTCCAGGCGGGGCTTGAGCAGGCAGCCAAGGACAACGGCGTTAAGCTTACAATAGTTCCAACTGGTAAGAACTTTACCTTGAAGCAACAGCAGATGGCCATTAACGAGGAGATATCTGGTGGAGCAGACGGAGTTATCCTACAGATCGCAAGTAGCCGCAGTACTGAGGAGATGATCTCTGATATCAGCAACAAAGCAGTTTTGATGCTGGTGGATACAAGTGCAGATATGGATGTTGATGTAGAAGGTAAATCAGCCTGCATCAGTGCCGACAACCTGGCTATAGGAAGGGCTCTTGCCAACGAAGTAAGGATTGCCTATGGCAATGACCTTGCAGGCCACAGGATAGGGATTGTTGCTGGCAACCAGAGGCAGAACAGCCTGATCCAGAGGATGGAGGGCTTTAATGAGAATATTGAGTCTTCGGGAGTAAATGTTGTGTGGGTGGACAATAGCCTTAGCGATATCAGCCAGAAGATCGAGATCTGTCAGAGCCAGGAAGAGGCTGATATTCTGGTGGCTCTGGATAACTCAGGACTTGAGGCGGTTTGCGAGTATGCCCTAAGGACTTCTGATAGTCCAATGATATTTGGCGAAGGAACCAGCATCAAGAATGTTAGCTACCTCGACGACGGTATTATTAATAGCATGGTGGTCCCAAACGAATATTACATGGGGTATCAGAGCGTTGTAGCTATCGTAAGGAGGCTGGACAACAGGCTTACTCCTATGGAGGATCAGCAGATCAGCTACCGTGTTGTGAACAGGGACAATCTCTTTGATGTAAGTAATCAAAGAGTTCTGTTTCCGGTGGTAGAGTGACGGGGTTTTTGTATTTATGGGGTGTTAATGATATGAAGGATATCTTTTTGAAAGGATCATATGTGGCTATCAGAAAAGGCTGTAGACATTTTCTTATCTTGGCCTGTTTTTTGATGCTTTCTGTATTTGCGCTATCTGGGTGCGCTTCCCAGAACGCAGCAAGGCCATCAGATAAGATTAAGATTGGGGTTACTATCTACGATCAGTATGACACTTTCCTTAGCCAGTACATGGAATGTTTTACAAAAGAGCTTGAGGCAGACGAGGATGTTGATGTGGTAGTTTACAACGCATCTCAGAGCCAGCAGACTCAGAATTCCCAGGTCAAAAAGATGATCGAGGATGGCTGTGATATTATCTGTGTGAATCTGGTGGATAGAACTGACCCTTCCACAGTTATTGACGCTGCAAAAAAAGCTGATGTACCAATCATCTTTTTTAACAGGGAACTGGTTGAGGGAGACATTGGACGGTGGAACAGACTCTTTTACGTTGGAGCTGACGCTGCACAGTCAGGAATCCTTGAAGGTGAGCTGGCTGCATCAACGTGCCTTTCAGATAAATCCATTGACAGAAATGGCGATGGCAAGATCCAGTACATTGTCCTTGAGGGCGAGGCCGGGCATCAGGACGCCATAGTGCGCACTGAGTATTCGGTTGATACACTGGTAAAAAAGGGAGTTGAGGTTGATAAGCTTGGCTATGCTATAGCAAACTGGAACAGAGCCCAGGCACAGACCAAGGTGGCTTCTTTTATTGAAAACTACGGTGATGGGATCGAGCTTATCATGTCCAACAACGATGACATGGCACTTGGGGCTATTGATGCC
>Ga0256405_10007514_pt1 | contig 16335 bp, 11 predicted proteins | sample RumenRJG_02DNA_FD_189096 | JGI IMG/M metagenome (GOLD analysis project Ga0256405, IMG submission 189096) | Bovine rumen microbial communities from Lethbridge, Alberta, Canada - RJG_02 | ecosystem: Host-associated > Mammals > Digestive system > Stomach > Rumen | place: Canada: Alberta...
GTCCATGCTGTTAAAAAGACTTTTACCAGAAGGCTCCTTTTGCGTCCCGTGCGCATAAAGGAGTCTTTTTTATGATAAAAATAGCTATTTACGGAAAAGGCGGAATCGGAAAATCCACAGTTACCAGCCATCTGGCTGCAGCCTTTGCGACCCTTGGAAAAAAGGTGATCCAGATCGGCTGCGATCCCAAGGCGGATTCCACGATCAACCTCCTGGGCGGACAGCCCCTGCGCCCGGTCATGAATTATCTTCGGGAAGAGGACGAAGATCCGGAGGCACTTGAGGACATCTCCCGCATCGGATTCGGCGGGATCCTCTGCATTGAGACAGGCGGCCCCACACCAGGACTTGGCTGCGCCGGCAGAGGGATCATTGCCACCTTCCAGCTTCTGGAAGATCTTCGGCTCTTTGAAACATGGAAACCGGATGTGGTACTCTACGATGTCCTGGGGGATGTGGTCTGCGGCGGTTTTGCCGCACCCATCCGCGAGGGATATGCGGAGGAGGTCCTGATCGTTACCTCCGGTGAAAAAATGGCCCTCTATGCCGCCAATAATATTGCCAGCGCGGTGGAAAATTTCGCCGACAGGAGCTATGCCCGCCTTCGAGGCGTCATCCTCAACCACAGGAATGTTGTCGGTGAGGACGAAAAGGTACGTGCCTTTGCAGAGTCCAGAGGTCTCGAGATTGTGGGCGAAGTCCCCAGGAGCGATGACATCACCCGCTGTGAGGACAGAGGTATGACAACCATTGAAGCCGATCCCGACCTCCCGGTGAGCCGCACCTTTATTGAACTGGCCCGAACATTGATGAATACAGCGAGCCCACAGCAGGAGTAGTTTTCATCATCCATGTTTGCGGGCAGCCGCCCATGGCCATGCCTGCAAGTAAGAGGAATTATGAAGCACATGAATACTGAAAAACCGGTTTTTTATACAGCGGAGGAACTTGCTGCCAGGGGTAGTAATGACATCCCCCTTGAGCTTGTATCCATGAATCATCTGATCTACAGCTCACCCGCGACGCTCGCTTTCAACTCTCCGGGCGCGGAAGGGTATGGTGTCAAGCGTGCAGGTCTTGCTGTTCCCGGTTCGGTCATGCTGATCGTCTCCCCGGGATGCTGCGGCAGAAACACTTCCGCCATCAGCCGTATGCCGGGCTATGAGGATCGCTTTTTTTACCTGACCATGAACGAGACCGATCTGGTCACGGGACGGCATCTGAAAAAAATCCCTTCGGCGGTCGCGGAACTCTGCAGGGGACTGAAAGAAAAGGGAAAAAGTCCCAGAGTGGTCATGATCTGCATCACCTGTGTCGATGCGCTTTTGGGCACAGATATGGAACGTATCTGCCGGCGCGCCCAGGAAAAGGTCCCCGAAGTCCGGGTCAGGCCATGCTATATGTATGCCCTCACCCGTGAGGGCAGAAAACCGCCCATGGTACATGTCCGGCAGTCCATCTATGAACTTCTGGAACCCCGCCCCAAAAAGGCATCATCGGTCAATCTGCTTGGATTTTTCGCGCCCCTGCAAGGGAGTGCGGCAGCAATCTCCCCGACAGGCCTGCCGAAGGCGGCCGGACAGGAAAAAGCTCCCGGACAGATATCCGGCTTGGCTGCCAAGAATACAGCGTCCGGGACCGGCGCCAAAGACGCAGCATCCGGAACCGGCACCAAAGATGCAGCATCCGGAACCGGCACCAAAGATGCAGCGTCCGGGACCGGCGCCAAAGATACAGCATCCGGGACAGGAAGTGAACTATTCGATATTCTTCGTCAGGCCGGCGTCAGGAAGATCCGCCAGATCGGCGCCTGTGCCGACTATGACGCCTTCCAGGAAATGGGAGAGGCCAATTTTAACCTTGTCCTCAATCCCGAGGCCCGCCCCGCTGCCTATGACCTGCAGGAGAGACTGGGCATTCCTTTTATTGAAATGAGCCGCTTCTATCAGATTGACAGAATCGAAGCACAATATGCGGCTCTGGGAAACGTACTGCAGACGAAATTTGAAGATGCTGTATACAAGAGGGAGGCACAGGATGCAGTGGAAGCCTTCCGCGCCAACTGCCCCGATGCCGTGTTCTCCGTAGGAGAAGCCATGAACGGCAATCCTTTTGAGCTCGCCTGTGCCCTGGTCAGGGAAGGCTTTGCAGTCCGCGAAATATTCGGCACTGTGAGCAGGGACAGCTATGTGTGGCTGGGAATCCTCGCACGGTTAAGCCCCGAAACCAGGATCTATTCCAACCTGCACCCCTCCATGCTCCACTACAGGGAAGAGGAGGCTGCTGCTTCAGGTGTGACGATCTCCATCGGCCGTGATGCCGGCTGGTATCATCCAGAAGCACCAAATGTGCAGTGGATCACCGATATTCAGCCCTTCGGCTACCGCGCTGTTTCGGGCCTCTACCGGGCCCTTACAGAAGCAGTCCGATCCCGCAGCCGCGGAAGTTATTCGTCCGCGATCTCTCTCGGGACGAAAGAGCAGCCGCAGATCCTTCAGGCAGATTCCGAAGCCCATGGCCACAAGTATGCGGACGGCATAAACCGCAGGCCGCTGCCGGCGGGTTTCCGCCGCTTTACCACACCTTTCGCCCCTGACCAGTCCGGCGCAGTATCTGTCCTCTATGACATGGGCGGCATCTGCGTCATCTGTGACGCGGGCGGATGTACCGGCAATATCTGTGGTTTTGACGAGCCCCGCTGGTTCGGAAGTCAGAGCGCCGTCTTCAGCGCGGGCCTGCGCGATATGGATGCCATTCTGGGACGGGACGACCGTCTGGTAGAAAAACTATTCGACGCATCACAGATCATTCCGGCATCTTTTGCCGCCATTGTCGGCACACCGGTACCCGCAGTGATCGGTACGGATTACCAGGCGCTTCGCAGAATGTCTTCCAGAAAGACCGGCCTTCCTGTGATCGCTGTCAACACAGACGGCATGGAGTATTACGACAGAGGCCTTGAAAAGACCTACATTGCCCTTTTAGAGGAATTCTGCCGGCAGCAGAAACCCGCCGCCGCAGCCGACGCGGGAACCTCCGTCGGAGAGAAACCCGTCGCCGCAGCCGGCCTGGGCACTCTTGATGAGAATAAGTCCGGAGCAGCCGGGATCATAGGAATCTGGGGATACTCCCCTCTGGACTTTGCCGGCATTCTCTCTGAGGATGACCTGCGCGAATGGGTGAGGCAGCAGGGATATCGTGAGATGATCTGCTGCGGAGCCGGGACAGGTATCGAAGACCTGCAAAAACTTGCCTTTGCGGAAAAAAATATTGTCCTCTCACCTGCAGGTGCTGCCGCCGCCAGATGGCTGCAAAAGACCTACGGAACACAGTGGGAATACTGCATACCCGGCGCGGATCGGATCCTGCGCACTGTGGCACCGGATCTTCCTGCGGGACCGACCCTGGTTGTGCACCAGCAGGTACTTGCGGACAGCCTCTGCGGCATCCTCCGCAGACAGGGAATACAGGCGGATTCGGCAAGCTTCTTTATGATGAAGCCGGATGTAAAAAAAGACCACGACGTTCAGCTGCGGGAAGAGACAGACCTCCGCACACTCCTGGAGGAAAGACATTACACCAATGTAATTGTCGACCGCTCTATGGAACCGGTCATCGAGGGACTGCCCGTAAACGTATTCCATCTGCCTCATTTTGCAGTCTCCGGAGAACAGCTTCCCCGGTAAATTATGGTGAAAAGATCACCACTGCAGGTGAAGAAACTAAGCGAAATAGGGGCTCATAGTGCAAAAGATCATCACTCCAGGCAAAGAGATAATATCCGGAAAGGATGTAAACATCATGACCAGCACCAGAACCGTGCGCTTTCGAGTATATGGAATCGTGCAGGGCGTCGGGTTCCGCCCGACCGTGGACAGACATGCGCAGACGGCCCGCATCAGGGGAAGCGTCTGCAACAAGGGCCCTTATGTGGAAATCTTTGCCCAGGGAACACCGGACCAGATCAAAACCTTTGAGACCCTTTTAAATGAACAGCCTCCCCGCCGTGCCGCCATCCTGAAGATCGATGAAAAACCGGTGGAGGACGCACCCGCATTTGATTCTTTTTCTATAGTCGAGAGTGAAAAAACGAGCGGTGAGATCTACATTTCACCGGATATTGCCATCTGCGAGGAATGTGAGAGAGAGCTTTATGATCCTTCGAACCGCCGCTATCTGCATCCCTTTATCAACTGCACCTGCTGCGGTCCCCGGATGACCATCCTTGATGCCCTGCCTTATGACAGGGAGCGGACCAGCATGAAGATGTTTCCCATGTGCAGGCCGTGTGCAGAGGAATACTACGGCGCCTGGTCCCGCAGATATGACGCACAGCCCGTATGCTGCAATGACTGCGGCCCGGAAGTGTACCTGCTTCCTGCCGCGGGAGAAGCGAAAAAAGACCTCCGTTCTTCGGAGGAAAGCCCTGTTGGATATACGGAAAAAGACCTTCCGTCTCTGACAGATAGTCTTCCTTCAGACGTCTCTGTATACAGAGCACCGGCGGCTGCTGCCGGGAGCACAGATTCACTGAATCACAGGAAGACCACCAGAGGCGGTGTGGAGGCCGGGATCATCGGGCGGCAGGCCATCACAGCTGCCCGCCGGGCCATTCTGAACGGAGGCATTGTAGCGGTCAAGGGCATCGGAGGTTTCCATCTGTGCTGCGACGCCACCAGCGAAGAGGCGGTGCAGAGACTCAGAAAGCGGAAAAGACGGCCCGCCAAACCCTTCGCTGTCATGATGAAGGATGAGGCTGTGGTCCGCCGTGAATGCATTTTCAACGAGGAACAGTACCACATCCTGACCGGACACCAGAAGCCGATCCTGCTTCTGGACAGAAAACAGAACGTACAGAACATACAGAATATACAGGACGCACAGAACAAACAGAAAGTGCAGGATACGCAGAATTTACAGAATGTATATACAGGAACTGCATCTTCCGGGCAGGATGGTCCTGCAGGACACCCTGCCGATACTTTACATGCTGTACATGCGGGGGGAGGCCCTCTCCTGGCGCCCTCTGTGGCGCCCGGCAACCCCAAGGTGGGAGTCATGCTTCCCTATGCCCCCCTGCAGCACCTTCTCTTTACTTATGACGACGGTTTGCAGATGCCCGACTGCCTGGTAATGACCAGTGGAAATGTGTCCGGGGCGCCGATCTGCCGGGATGACAATGACGCCCTTTCTGAGCTGTCGGCCTTCTGCGACTGTATCCTCAGCCACGACAGGATGATCCGCATCCGTGCCGACGACTCCGTCATGGATTTCCATCGCGGAGAACCCTACATGATCCGGCGCTCCCGCGGATACGCGCCACTGCCCGTCCTGCTCACACCGGAAGATGACCCGGACCGGAAGGCGCAAAGAACAGATAAAAATACGCAAAGAACAGATAAAAATACCATAAGTCCTGATAATACAGGGACAGAACCTGCGGGACTGCCAAAGAAACAGCTCCTGTCGAAAGAAATGGAGGGCTGTGTCCTGGCAGTCGGCGGAGAACTCAAAAACACCTTCTGTATTGCGTCCGGAAATCTTTTTTATCTTTCCCCTTACGTGGGGGACCTGGAAGACCTGCGCACTGTGCGGGCTCTTCAGGAAACCATCGAAAGGATGGAAACTCTGCTGGAAGTCACACCCGGCGCTGTGGTCTGTGACCTGCATCCAAAGTACAATGCGACCATGGTGGCAGAGGACATCGCGGAAAAGCGAAACATCCCCCTGATCCGCATACAGCACCATTACGCACACGTCCTGTCCTGCATGGCGGAAAACGACTGTTCCGAAAAAGTGATCGGCGTCTCTTTTGACGGTACCGGATACGGAACGGACGGAACCATCTGGGGAGGTGAGATCCTGACCGCCGACTATCATGGATTTGAACGCGAGTACAGCATTGCTCCTTTTACCCAGATCGGCGGAGACAGCGCCCCCAGGCAGGGATGGCGCATAGCCGCTTCCATGATCTGGAACTATTGCAGGAACCAAAGCTCTTTGCACAGCGGATCTTCGCCTGTGCCGGAAGAAAGTCAGCAGACACAGATTTATGACCCTGCGGAAGACTATTTTTCCATCATGGATCAGCTTTCCGTCTGCGACCCGCAAAACGCCAAAGTCCAGCGAATGATGGCGGAAAAAAAGCTGCAGGCAGTGACATCGACCAGCGCAGGGCGCCTCTTTGACAGCGTCAGCGCAATGATGGGAATCTGCCGCGAATCCACATACGAGGGAGAGGCTTCTATCGAGCTGGAATTTGCCGCGGAGAGATATGCGGAGAAATGTAAAAACGGAAGGGTCCCTGACCCGGGACAGGAAATTCGGAAAATCCGGCAGGCGCTTTCTTTTGACGAAGACGCCGGCCATCTGCCGACAGACACACTCTTTGCGCAGCTCCTTGAAAGAAGGCTGCTGGGTGAAGATCCTGAGAAGCTTGCCTATTTCTTCCATGTGTTCCTCGCGGAACTGGCAGTTGAGGCCTGCATCCGTGTCAGTCGGGATAAAGGAATCCGTACAGTGGCTCTCACCGGCGGATGCTACCAGAACCGCCTGCTCCTGACTCTGACGGAAGACAGCCTCAAAGAAGCTGGCTTCAGAGTTCTGATCCATCACCTGGTTCCGCCCAACGACGGCGGCATCGCACTGGGGCAGGCAGCAGCAGTCATGATGCGGCTCCAGACGCAGGCGAAAACAGAACTTCCTGAAAAAGGATTGCAGGAAACGGATCTATAAAAAAACAACTCCGGAAAAAGAGCTTCAGAAATATAGATAGAACAATACAAAAATTGAGTATGTGAGGATAAAAAAATGTGTGTAGGATTATCAGCCAGAGTAGTACGTCTCCAGACAAACGGAACCGCAGTCGTCGACGCCTCCGGAGCGCGCAGAGAGGTCTCTGCCCAGCTTCTTGACGATCTTGTGCCCGGCGATTACGTCATGGTGCATGCCGGAGCGGCGATCGCAAAGATCACCAGTGAAGATGATGAGGAGAGCGAGTCTGTCCTTGGTTCCCTGTTTTGACAAAAAAGAGGGGAGGACAGTCCAATGAGTGACAATAAGACAAGTGTGATCGCGCGAGCACGTGAAATCATCGACAACTATCAGGGAGAACCCATCCGGATCATGGAGGTCTGCGGAACTCATACCCATGAGATATTCCGCTTGGGAATCCGGCAGATCCTGCCCGATAAGGTCAGGCTGATCTCGGGACCGGGATGTCCGGTCTGTGTGACGCCTGTGGACTTCATCGATGAGGCAGTCTATCTCGCCATGGAAAAAAACGTGACCATCTGCACATTTGGCGATCTGGTCCGCGTGCCCGGATCCTTCGGGACAGCGGGTGCCGCCAAAGCCGCTGACAAGGGGAGCGGACATGGACAGAAGGCCAGGGAGAGCGGACAGGGGCAGGAAGCTCCCTTGCAGGCAGGGGATGCTGCAGGTCAGGAACGATCTGCCAAAACGGCAAAGATCGGCAGCCTTGCAGCCGCCCGTGCGGCAGGCGCCAGGATCCAGGTGGTCTACGCACCTCAGGATGCGGTTGCCTACGCAAAAGAACATCCACAAGAGCAGGTTGTTTTTTTGTCCGTTGGTTTTGAGACGACGACACCTTCCTCCTGCCTGGCTGTCAAAGAGGCAATGAGCGAGGGACTGACCAATTTTTCCATCCTGACAGCCAACAAGACCATGCCCGCTGCATATGCGGCAATGAAGGACAGCACGGATGCTTTCCTCTATCCGGGTCATGTCCACGCCATCACCGGAACCGGAATCTGCGAAGAACTGGCCAGAGAGGGCACCAGCGGGGTTGTTGCGGGATTTACGGCAAAAGAACTGATGACCGCCCTCGCAGTCATAGTCAAAAAGACACAGGAGGGAAAGCCGTATTTTGAAAACTGCTACCCCCGTGTCGTCCGCGCCGAAGGTTCCCCTGCTGCACAGCGCCTGGTGGAGGAGATGATGGAGCCCTGCGACGCCCGCTGGAGAGGCATCGGCGTACTGCCCGCTTCCGGCGTAAAGCTCCGCCGCAAGTATCAGGACTATGACGCCCGTATTAAATTCAACATTCCTTCCATGGAAGGCCGCGAAAACCCGGCCTGCCGCTGCGGTGAAGTGCTCCAGGGAAAATGTCTCCCTTCAGACTGCAAAGTTTTCGGCAAAGGCTGTACGCCCGAGCATCCCATCGGCGCCTGCATGGTGTCCGGAGAGGGTGCCTGCTCCGCCTTCTATCTCTATGGCGGAGACCGTTGAGTGAAGCATGATGAAAACAGGGAGCCAAGCGGGCGCGGGACGCGCGAAGCAGTGGTGGTTTTCATCATCCATGTTTGCGGGCAGCTGCCCATGGCCACAAGAATTATAAAACCGGAAAAGAAAAGAGGTAAACATGCAGGATACAGTTACGCTCGCCCACGGGGCCGGCGGCAAACAGACTTCAGAACTGATCGAAAAGGTGTTCAAGGCACACTTTTCAAATCCTTACTTTACACCGGATGATGCTGCCGTGCTGCAGATCCCGGCAGGGAAAATGGCTATGTCGACCGACGGATTCATCGTATCCCCGGCCTTTTTCCCCGGCGGAAATATCGGCAAGCTCTCAATCTGCGGAACGGTCAACGATCTGGCCTGCATGGGCGCACAGCCCATGTATATGACCTGTGCCTTCGTGATCGAAGAAGGCTTCCCTATGGCAAAGCTTGAGGAAATTGCGGCTGCAATGGAAAAAACCGCTGCCGAGGCAGGGGTATGCATCGTTGCGGGCGACACAAAGGTTGCCGGCAAAGGACAGGTGGATGGTGTTTTCATCACCACAACAGCAGTCGGCAGGATCATGGACGGCGTCCAGACTGGCGGCGCTCTCGCCAGACCCGGTGACTGCGTCATTGTCACAGGCGATATCGGGCGCCACGGATGTACGATCCTGCTGGCCAGAGATGATTACGGAATCGAAGCGGACGTCACCAGTGACTGTGCTCCCCTCTGGAAGGCTGTGCAGAATACCCTGACTGCAGTGCCGGATATCCACGTCATCCGTGACGCGACCCGCGGCGGCGTTGGTACTGTTCTCTACGAGATCGCCGGCCAGAGCGGTGTAGGATTTTCGCTGGAGGCCGAAAGTATCCCCGTCGAACCCGGCGTCAAAGGCGTCTGCGGCATGCTGGGACTTGAACCACTCTACCTTGCCTGTGAGGGACGTCTAGTCATCATAGCTCCCCCGGAGAAAAAGGACCTGATCCTGGAGACCCTTCGTCAGAGCCCTCATACAGAAGGCGCTGCCTGCATAGGCACCGTGACGGCAGACCACCCCGGCCGCGTCGTCCTCAACACCGAGATCGGTGCCCAGACCATCCTTCCCAGACCCGGGAATGAACTCCTGCCCAGAATCTGCTGATGCCGCTTTTGGGGGCCTGGGCGATACCGGCAGGGCATACACCGTCAAAGCTTTTATCGACAGGGCATTTGTCGTCAATGCATTTATCGGCAGAGCATTTATCGATAGAGCATATACCGGCAGAACACAAGCTTTGGCCGGGGCGCAAAACATCGAATCCTTATGAGGACAGCTATCGCATTATTCAGAGGTATTTATGGAAACTCGTGTCGCTGTTATTGCAATCATCATTGAAAAAGAAGAGGCTGCGGAAGGTGTGAACAACATCCTGCACACCTATCGGCGCTATATTATCGGGCGCATGGGGATCCCGTATCGCGAAAAAGCCATCAATATCATCAGTGTCGCTGTGGACGCCCCTGAACCGGAGATTACTGCTATGTCCGGCAAGATCGGCCGCCTGAACGGAGTCAGCACCAAGACGGCATATTCCAAGGTCTGAAGATCCTGCTGAAAAAGGAATGTTTTTATGGTTAAAATAGCATTTTACGGAAAAGGCGGAATCGGCAAATCCACTACCGTTTCCAATATTGCCATTGCCCTGGCGCAAAAAGGACTGAAGGTCATGCAGGTCGGCTGTGATCCCAAGGCGGATTCCACCAGGCTTCTGCGCGCCGGGAAAAAGGATGACATTAAGGAGGATATTTCTGATGCATCCTCCCCTTCCGGTCTTTCTGATATCTCCGAAATGATCCGGAACATCCGGCGCGGAACTTCTTTTTCTGTCATGGATCATATCCGTGCCAGGGAGCCCTTTACACCTGCACAGATCGTCACGACAGGCTATGCAGGTGTTCTCTGCGCAGAGGCCGGCGGTCCCCTTCCGGGACAGGGCTGCGCCGGACGCGCGGTGATCACTGCCCTGGAAAAAATGGAGGAGATCGGGGTTTACGACCTTTATAAACCCGATGTCGTCCTCTACGATGTTCTGGGGGATGTGGTCTGCGGCGGTTTTGCCATGCCCATGCGCAAGGGCTATGCAGACCATGTTTTTGTTCTGACATCCGGAGAGACCATGTCCCTGTATGCGGCGGCCAACATCGGCCTTGCCCTGGAGAATTTTCAGGGGCGGGGATATGCCCGCCTGTCCGGCATCATCCTCAATCGCAGAGACGTACCGGATGAGGATAGAAGAGTTGCAGCCCTGGCTGAGGAACTAGGCGTTTCTGTGACAGGGACCCTTTCCCGCAGCCCCATGGTACTCAGAGCCGAGGAAGAGGGAAAGTGCCTTCTTGCGGCATTCCCGGATTCGGAAATGGCTCAGGAGTACAGGCAGCTTGCCCGGGCTGTTGCGTCAGAGACCTTTCATTTCAGAGGATAAATCATGCTTCGCAGAATTAAACCGGATACCCGGGTTGAAGAAACAGATGCGGCCGTAAAGATCGCGGATGCCTCTTTTCCTGTTCCATTTGGCCACAGACTTGAGTTCAATGCTCCTGTACACGGCACATGGAACATTGTGCACATCGGCATGCTGGTACCGCAATGTCATCAGATCTATGTCTGCGCGGACAACTGCATGCGCGGCGTCGTCCTGACAGCTGCGGAAATGGGAGCTGACGACCGTTTTTCCAGTGTCCTTCTGGAAGAGGACGATCTGTATGACCAGAACCTGGAGACGATCACCATCGAAGGAGTCAGCGACATCATCCGCCGCCTTCCCGTCCGCCCCCGCGCTGTGGCGGTCTTTCTGGTGTGCCTTCATCACTTTGTCGGCACAGATGCATCTTATGTCTATAAGACCCTGGAGGAGCGGTTTCCGGATATTGATTTTATACGCGGCTGGATGGATCCGGTCATGCAGAAGACAGGGCTGACGCCGGAACAGAAGCTCAAAGAAGCCATGTACCGCCCGATCCGCCCCCTTCCCGTCGATCCGAAACTGGTCTGCGTTTTAGGAGACAACCAGGCTCTGTATCCGGACAGCGACCTCGCCCGGCTTGTGGCTAAAGCCGGCGGCAGAGTCCTCCAGCTCCATGACTGGCGCGCGCACAGCCGGCGCATCGGCGTCCTGAGCGGTGAGGAGGGCGATACGGAAGACGAACATTTCGCCTTCTGTAAAAACTACGACGATTTCCTGGGGATCGGAGCGGCAGGTCTTCTGATCACCCGCAGCCCTTCGGGCGTTCACGGCGTCACACAGCTGGCAAAACGCCTGGGACGGCCCTTTCTCTATCTTCCTCCTGTATCCGGAGAAGAAGAGATCCGCCGGCAGATTGAGACGCTTGCCCGGACCCTCGAGGAGATTTCCGCCGGACAAGCCAATGCGAGTGCTGACGGGATTTCTGCTATTCAGGCTGACGCAGCTGCAATCATTCAGAAGGGGACCCTCGCGGCATCCCGGGCTTTGCAGCATGCTCGCAGCCTGATCGGGGATACGGAGATCACAGTTGATTATATCGGCAATACCAGAACCCTGAATCTGACAAAGCGCCTTGTGCAAAGCGGTTTTCATGTGACCCGGGTCTATCTGGATGCCGTTTTGCCCGAAGAAGAGGCAGATTTCCGCTGGCTGCAGGAAAACTGCCCGGACCTTCTGCTGACCGCGACCATTCATCCCGGCATGCGGGTCCTGCATGCTGCAGAGAATACAGGAAAAATGCTGGCGATCGGCCCCAAGGCGGCCTGGTTTGGCGGCACCGCCCATTTTGTCAATCTGGTTGAATTTGGCGGGCTCTGGGGCAATGCCGGGATTATCAGACTTGCACAGCTTATGGAGGATTCTTTCCTGCATGAGAAAGATACAAGGACCATCATTCCCCGAAAGGGGCAGGGTTGCAAGTGTGTGCTGCAATGACAGGGGGAGATCACTATGAGACAGGCTTTTAAAAGAATACCCGTCTATACCGGAGATGTTTCCGGTGTCTGCAGCGCGCTCTTTGAGCTGGGAGGCATGGTCGTCATGCATGATCCTTCCGGATGCAATTCGACCTACAATACCCATGATGAGATTCGCTGGTACGATCAGGACAGCCTCATTTTCATCTCCGGCCTCAATGAGATGGAGGCCATTATGGGGAGTGACGAGGACCTGATCCGGGATATCACCGAATCGGCCCGGATCTATTCCCCGAAATTCATCGCTATCGCCAATTCTCCGATACCTTATATCACAGGGATGGATTTTGACGCGATCAGCCGCCTGATCGAAGAGGAGACCGGCATTCCGACCTTCTATATTTCGACCAACGGCATGCACGATTATACTCGAGGCGCAGGGCTGGCTTTTCTGCACCTGGCGGAGCGCTTTGTGAAAGCATGCCCGCCCGATTATGTGAAAAACAAAAAACGCTGTAACATTCTGGGATTCACGCCCCTGGATTTTGCATCACAGGAGAGTCTGAAGAGCCTTCGTGCGAAAATCAGTGCCGCAGGCCTGGAAATCCTTTCCTGCTGGGCTATGGGTGATACCCTGGAACAAATTGAACAGAGTGCCTGTGCCGATGTCAACCTGGTCGTTTCTTCGACCGGTCTTAGGACGGCACAGTATATGCATCGTGAATTCGGCATTCCTTTTGTGGCAGGAATCCCTGCAGAGTGCACGGAAGATCACTATTTCCAGGCAGTGCAAGAGGCTGTTGAGACCGGAGAAAATCAGTTTCCTTTCCGAAACCGCTCTTATCCGGCAGCTCATGCAGATGTAGTGGATCCGGGCTGCATGCCTGTATGTTTGATCGGAGAGCCGGTCATCATGACTTCCCTGGCAGCTTCCGCAGAGCTTCTGACAGGAGCGAAGACGCATGTGTTCGGCGCAACCGAAGATGCGCAGGTTTTCCTGGGAGACGAAGATGCTGCTCTGTCAGGCGAAGAAGAATTGGAAGAGGCGCTTCGGAAAATAATTGGACAAGTCCGCATACAGGATAGTTCCATCGAAGTCCCGTCTTCGAATTCTGAAACAACACATGCAGCACAGGAAAAACGCGGCGAAAAAGTCCCGGACTGCGTCCGGGTTGTCGCAGACCCTTACTATCGGTTTGTGTTTCCTGACGGATGCTGGCTGATCCCCCTTCCGCACCTGGCCTTTTCCGGCAGGATTTTCTTAAACGAGATCCCTGACCTGATTCGTTTTTCCTGGTAATATTAATCTGTTTTCCAGTAATGCGAATTCCTTTTTCCTTGTAATATTCATTTGTCTTTCCTTGTAATATTGGTTGGTTTTTCCATGTAATACGGATTCTTTTTCCACACAGGAAGAGAAATCAGAATAAGCCCCGTTACTTGGTCAAAGCGTGACCGGATCACGATCGCAGGTTACACACAGAGCATCATAAGAAAGGAGATTGATCATGAGTTTAAATGATACCCCTTCGGGAGAGCGGATCCATATTGGTTTTTTCGGCCGCAGAAACGCAGGAAAGTCCAGTGTCGTGAATGCAGTCACAGGACAGGACCTGGCAGTGGTCTCTCAGGTGGAGGGCACGACGACAGACCCTGTCAAAAAGGCTATGGAACTTTTGCCTCTGGGTCCGGTCGTAATCATTGACACACCCGGATTTGATGATGAGGGAATGCTGGGTGAGCTCCGTGTCAAAAAGACCCGGCAGATCCTGGCGCAGACTGATCTGGCCATCCTTGTGACAGATGCCACAAGGGGGCTTTGCGACTGCGACCGGGAACTTTTAGGCCTTTTCGCCGAGAGAAAGATTCCCTGTCTCATCGCCGGCAACAAGATGGACCTTCTGGCACAGGACCCTGCCGCGACAGACAATCTGACAGAGGACTCCGGAGAAAGACAAGCTGCTGGAAAGCTGGTATGTCCCGAGGAGTTCAAAGAAACCGTCTCCGGCATCGTCTCCGTCAGCGCATTGACAGGGGAGGGGATCTTTGCCCTCAAGGAAAAAATCGCGGACATTTATCGCGCATGGAAAGCCGGACAGGGTACAGAGCCCCGTCTGGTTTCGGACCTTCTGCAAAAGGGAGACCAGGTCATCCTGGTCATTCCGATCGACAAGGCAGCTCCCAAGGGCAGACTGATTCTTCCCCAGCAGCAGGTCATACGCGACATCCTGGATTCCAGATGCAGCGCAGTCTGCATCCAGGAGGACAATGTCACCGCGACGATTGAAAATATGAAGAACCCTCCGGCCATGGTGATCACGGACAGTCAGGCTTTTGCCTCTGTACAGAGGGATGTTCCCGCAAATATACCGCTCACTTCCTTCTCAATTCTGATGGCCCGTTACAAGGGATTTCTGGAGACAGCCGTCCTTGGCGCTGCCCACATTGACCGCCTTCAGGACGGCGACAAGGTGCTGGTCGCGGAAGGATGCACCCACCACAGACAGTGCGACGACATCGGAACCGTAAAGATTCCCCGCTGGCTCAGGTCCCGTACCGGCAAAGATATCACGATCGAGACCTCTTCGGGAACGGGATATCCCGAGGACCTGACTCCCTATGCCCTGGTCATTCACTGCGGCGGATGCATGCTTAATGCCAGAGAGATGCAGAGCCGGATCGCGCGCGCTTCAGCCCAGGGAGTTCCGGTGACCAATTACGGTACCGCAATCGCCTACATGAACGGCATTCTGCGCCGCAGTATCGCCATTTTCCCGGATCTTTTGAAAAAAATGGATGAAGGAGAGTGACTGTGTGCTGACCGGCGGCAGAAATCCTGCAATTCCGGCAATGGCTTCTCCTGCCGTAAACAAAGGCTTCTCCTGCTGTATACAATGGCTTATCGTGCCGTAAACAATGTTTTCTCTTGCTGTAAACAAAGGGTTTATCCTGCCGTAAACAATGACTTATCTGGCCGTAAATACTACATGGGGTTCCCCGCGGTTTCCTGACGCGTATTCGACTTCCACTGTCGCAGCCTGATCGGGAACTTCAAAGGTGACGGTTCCCCGTGCTTTGCGTCCGCCGGGAATAGTCTCGGAAATATAATCGTCGCGAAAGAGATTCCTGCTGCAACTGATGCCGTCCGCATAGCAGCTGAAATCGTGGATGCTGACCTGCCGTTCTTCCTTTTCAAGGTTTTCAAATTCAAAGGTGAGGGTCCAGAAGCTGCAGCCCTCTGCGGGACGTATGAATTCATTGTCGCTGTCGTCCTTTTCACAGGACAGATACTTGATCCGCTGCCGGTCGGAAGATACAAAATCACCGACTTTACAGGCACCTGCTGTGCGCGCCGTGTCCGGGGGAATCTCTATTCCGCCATCTTTTTCGCCTTCATAGAGAAAGCGGACTTTGTCCTTGGCCAGGTGGTCCGGTCTGTATTCGATCTCGATTTCCTTTGCCTCTTCCGGAACAGTGAAATACAGATTTCCAATGGAAGTCCGGCCCCGTGACAGACTAGGAGCCGGCTCTTTTTCCCCGCCGAAATAGGCCGGGACTGAGAAGCCGTCGGCAAAACACTGAAATGAGAGAAGAGAGATTGAACAGTCGGAGTCCGGATCGGTGTTCTGAAAGGCGAACCGGACAAAAATGTACTTACAGCCCGCCTCGGGTTTTCTGAATTCACTTTCTTCCTCATATTCTCCGCTGGCCATATAGAGGATCCTGAGACTTCCATCCTGCAGGACATCGCCCACATGGAGAGGCTCCCTGAGAGAAGGCACAGCCTCCCCCGGCCCTGCAGCAGCTTTTTCCGAATCGTCTTTTCCTGCCTTTTCTAAATGGGCATTATCTTTTCCTGCCTTTTCTTTCCGGGCATTATCGCTTTTTGTATTTTCTGTCACAGCAGTTTTCCCTTCCGGAGAGTTTTCGGCAGCGGATCCATTTTCCTGATCTGCTGCAGAGGCCGCAGTTACACCGGACTGTGATGCAGTCTGTTCCGTTCCCGGATCTTTTCCCTGTATGCCGCATCCTGCCGGCAATACAGCGGCTGTCAGCAGCAGAACTGTCATGACGATCCAAAGTTTCACTCTGGAATTTCCTTTTATGCTGTTCTTTATGACGTTTTTGAAAGACATTCTCCATCCTTTCGAATTCTTGTGGCTTTTGTC
>Ga0256405_10007515_pt1 | contig 16333 bp, 10 predicted proteins | sample RumenRJG_02DNA_FD_189096 | JGI IMG/M metagenome (GOLD analysis project Ga0256405, IMG submission 189096) | Bovine rumen microbial communities from Lethbridge, Alberta, Canada - RJG_02 | ecosystem: Host-associated > Mammals > Digestive system > Stomach > Rumen | place: Canada: Alberta...
GAGACAACCTGCGGAAAGGTCCGCGGGGAGAACCGTGACGGAATCGCCATCTTCCGCGGGATACCTTACGGCGCCCCGGTCTCGGGAGAAGGCCGCTTCCTTCCCGCAAAGCCCGCACAGGCATGGGAGGGTGTGCGTGAATGCACGTCCAACGGCCCTGCAGCCATCCAGGACGGAGTCCCCAGCATCTCCGGCAACCCCGGCGGACTGGGCGACTATTTCAATGGCGGCCACCCCGAACTTTTCGGGACGGCCGATGAGGTGAAGGACGAGGACTGCCTGGTCCTCAACGTCCTGACTCCCGGTATCGACGGTGCACGCCGGCCTGTCGTAGTCTATCTGCACGGCGGAGGCTTCGCTACCGGGACCGGTACCTTGACCCTCGGCGCCGACAAATGGTCCCGCGAGGAGGACATCGTGATCGTCGGTGTCAACCACCGGCTGAACGTGTTCGGGTTCCTCTATCTCGGAGCGCTCGACCCTGCATATTCATCATCCGGGATGGCCGGGATGCTCGACCTTGTGCTGGCACTCCGCTGGGTCAGGGACAACATCGCTTCATTCGGCGGCGACCCCTCCAAGGTTACCATCATGGGAGAATCCGGAGGCGGGATGAAGGTCAGCACCCTTCTGGCGATGGACTCCGCGCATGGACTGTTCTCAAAGGCCATAGTCGAGAGCGGGTCTAACGTCGTCGGCAACTTCTCCATGGAGGCTGCCGCCGCCCAGACGGAGATCCTCCTTGGGCGCCTCCATCTGGACCACGCTTCCTGGAAGCAGCTGCTCTCGCTGCCTGCAGAAGAGGTCCTGAATGCGTCGCGCGGCCTGCAGCTCGCTCCAGTCGCGGATGACATCAACCTGAAGTATATTCCAGGCAATGAGATACTTGCCTATGACATTTCCAAGGACATCCCGCTGCTTGTCGGCTCTTCTGCTGACGAGATGGGAGTTTTCGTCAATGTCGCGGAGATGGGGATCACTGAAGACAACCTGGTGGAGAAAGTCGCGGAAGGCATGCGCATCCCCTCCGGTGAGGCGGCGAAACTGGTCGATGCATTCAAGGCTGCGGACAAGAAAGGAAATGCGCCCTGGCACACCTACCTGAACATCGTCTCGATGGCAAGTTTCCTGGGCGGTGGCGCTTTCAACCAGGCCATGGCATATTCATCGCAGGGAGGAGCGCCGGTGTTCCATTACCTTGTTGAATATGACGCGCCCAGCCCCTTCGGCAATGGCTACGACTGCGCATGGCACACGGCGGACCTTCCTCTCCAGATGCGGGTCGTGCTCCATCCCCAGACGGAGTTCCTGTCCAAGCTGATGGCACACTCCTGGGCTGCCTTCATAAGGAACGGCGATCCCTCCACGCCGGAACTTCCCTGGCCGGCGTTCACTCCCGGGGAGCGCCGGGTGATGGTCTTCGACGAACAGACCCGCATCGAGAAGGATCCCACCGCGCCCTATCGCATCAATGTCCGTCAGGGGTCCTGACATCCCTTCCTTCCGTATTTGGTTTTTATTTGAGAATATCCAGTCATGAGAAAGTTAATCGCGGCCTTGGCCATGGCGCTCGCTGCCACCTTAGTTTACGCACAGAACCCATCCATCCTTCGACCGAGGATCGAAATCGTGTCTGCTTCCGACGAAGACAGCGGGCCCGGCCTGGAGGTCTTCTACATGGGCGATGAGGATCCTAGGATGTATTACCTGTCGCTCGGCCACCTTGCCGTCGGGAGCGAGATGGTCCAGGTCTACATCGATCCTCTCACCGAACTTTTCGTCCCGTTGGGAGGGACGGTTGAGGAAGCCCTCGCCCGGCTTGAGGAAATCAAGGATCTCTTCAAGATGCTCAAGGGGCAGGCGGCGGACCTCGAAACCCTGGTCTCCATGTTCTATCCCGGCGGCGACACTGTCACCGCAAGGGTCGTGGCAAGGAAATTCCTGGTCAGCAAGGTCTTGGAGTTCAGTATCCCGACCGGGGAAGAGGGATTGGTGCGTGCCGCTTTCGTAGGGAAGAGCGACCTCGGGGGCCTGATAGTATCCCTCAAGCTCTACAGGAAGATCCATCCGAAGGAGCCCTGACGGGCCCTGTGCTAGAAGATTCTTCACTGCCTCAGAATGACAGCCCCGATGCCATTCCGAGGCAGTTTCACCTGCCGGAGAAGCGACGTTCAGAATCCCATCGCGTCGTACCCGGCGGTGATGTCGAAATACATATTCACCTCCCGAGGCTTCTTATCATGAGCGGACTTGACCTCAAAACGGAGGCGGTCGAGCTTCTTATCATCTACCATATTGAAGCTCTGGGATATCATCTTCGATTCCAGTTCCTTCGCCTTGAACAGGATTTCGGCAACGACATATTCAAGGTGGACGTATCCATCGGTTTCCGTAATGACGATGGGGTGCTCTTCATCGTTCCCAATCGGAAGCTCTGAATTAAGCGATTTCGTGACATCAATATTGTTGTCATAGAAGATGCGGGACGCGCCAATCGCATCATCCAGATCTTCGATGCCGAAGTTATGCCTGATCATGCCAGCCGACGCCATTCGATCGACCTCGGTTTTCGCGGCCACCCTCGGATTGGGCCGCCCAGCATTGATATTAGCGGGCCAGCCGAAAACCCAAGCCTCAAGGTTCTTGACGTCCGTACCTATCTCCCTGGCCGTGTCACACATCAGCTCACAGTAGTCATAATAGACATCCTCAAATGTGGTGAACTCGGCATAATCTACTTTATTGCCGTCCGTGGCATAATGGAAGAACGGATTCCGCCCGGCTTCAGGCATCAAAGCGAAATGCACCGGCTTCATGTTCCCATCATATATGAGGGGACGGACGCCAAGATCCATGTCGTACGCAAGGAAATAGAGGAGTTTGGTGAAGAAACTGGGGCCAATGCCATAGAAATAGTTCTCTTCACCTCTCTTCAAGGACGCGATGGCACTCTCGATTCTCTCTATGTCAGTCTCAGCATCACGGAGCAGCGCGATGAGGCGTTCCAGCTTGGGCATGGTGGCATTGCGGTCATTCCTGCGGGCGATTCCTTCCGCCTGGAAACGGCTGATACCTCCCCACATGATGGTGGCCACGAAACCCTCATACAGGTCTTCACGGAAGAATCCGACAACATCTTCCCGGGAGAGTTCCGCAGGGAGATTCCGGACTACCTCGGCAAAATCGCCATTGGTGGATTCTGCCTTAGCGACAGGTTTGGCGAAACGGCCCTCGCGCCAATGGATTGAAGGCTGGACATAATTATTGATGTCGTCAATGTGGTTTTTGATGAAATTCAGGAATGACATGGTGGGGATTATTATTTTAATGAATAAGTAATGGTGAGCTAGTTATACTTCTCGTGCATAACCTCAATATACTTCTCGGGTGTGAATATCTCTTCGCCATCCATCAAAGCGCGAAGTCTGGGTAAGGCATAGACACCGGCCTGCTTGGGTCTTAGGATATACTGATATTCTATTAATGATGACCTTGACCCACCGCTAACTGTACTACTGACTTTCTTTTGCGGTCCCATAACGATATCGAAAGATTCAGAAGAAACGATACTCATATCCTCTACTTCGCCTGAGAATGAGTAAGTTACAGTGAAGTTTTCGTCCAACCACACAGTTTGAGGGGCAGTAACAGAAACACCATCTGATGTAATTGTCCTTCCATCATCGATATCAGATAATGACTCATTCTTAAACGAGACTCTTTGCAATTTACCATCAGACTCAACCACAGGGATTAATGAGCTGGCGTACTGCTTCCAGGCGGAATAATATGCATTATAGTATTGATAAGGGACAAGAATAGCTGCTTTGGGTGGGAACGGATATGCATTAGATTGCTCCCACTCTCTTTCCCCTAATTCAGGAGGAGTGGCTCTTTTGATATAATAATAGCAATTATCAGTTGTAAATGCTCCTATTTCAATTTTCAGTTGAGATTCTCCTTCCTCTATAACCACACTACGCAATGAGTCGCAGTTTGCAAATGCACCTGACTCAATAGTATTAACACTCCCTGGAATAATAATTCGTTTTAATTTTGTACACCCCATAAATGAATCACTCGGAATCCGCCTCATCGATAGTGGGATCTCAATTCGAGTAACCCAATCCCATCCTTTAAACATAGCCCTCCTTATAGAATTAATTCCATCGGGTATAATAATCGCGTCGTCGTCTTTTTTGCGGCTTAAGAATAATAGCTGTTCCTCTGGCTCATCCCAGGCAATACGAATTCCATCTGAAGCTGTATGCCACCTCTTATTCTGTTGCCACATCGCATAACCATCATCACTCACTTTTTGAAATTCGTTCCTTTTGTCTATACTTATAGACTCTAACATTCCTAATGCGTCGCTCTCCCATACAGTCGCATAAGCTGGAATTCGTAGTGTCTTGACATTGGGAGATTCAATCTTGAGTATACCTATAGCCTTCAGCGATATTAACTTACCATTGCGATTGCTTAAAACAAAATTCCTATCATTACCGAAATCAAAAGATGCTGGCCCTCCGGTGTAAGTACTATACAGCAAGACGTTCGACATCCTTTTTGGAAATAAATATGCACCCCATATACTCCAAGTAAATGCAAAAATGAGTATTAACACGATAAGGTACATTATCCGCAGAGCCTTATTATTAACGCCGTCCCATTTAGGAATATAGTTAATTTCAGAACCGCAGATTAAGCAATTATGAGAATTTGAGTCAACCAAATGGCCACACTTTGGACACTTTATAATCATGGCATTAACACATTAAATGTGACAAGGTTTTAACGATCTTCACTAACTCATTAATTCCTGACAGACCTGCTGAAATTGCCGGGATAAAATACTTTTATTCATAACGTCTTAATGTAGGATGTAATAAGACGGACAACAACAAGGCTGCTAATAAAATAACAGAAAATACTTGATAGTATATATTATAGCCTTCCCAATACAGAAAAGCGGGATAAAAGATAGAAGTCAGCACCCCGAAGATTACTGAAATCAATCTTAAGTTCTTTTCTGTCTTCAGTTTGTCTGTCTTATCATTATAAACCATCGAATTCCCCTCAAATGCTTTCCTGATGGGTTCTAATGTCCAATTATCGGCCTTCGTGTCTATATATGATTGCTTTGTATTCAGGTAGCGCCAAGATAACACAAGCATCACAGCATCAATAAGAACAAATGCCATGACTCCCCAAAAGGAAAGATCGCCAATTATATAGAAGAACGAGAATAATAATAGCAAAGTGTCAAGACAACACAGAAAAGAGACTATTTTCACAAACTGTTTCCTGTCCAATTTAACTTTCCATATCTTTTGGTCGAGTTCGAGAATTCTAGATTCCTCATTTTGAACAGCACAATATAAACTATCCGAAGAATTATAGTATCCAATCACATCTAGATACTTTAATAATTGAATATAATTATCTTCCTCATTCTTAATATCGATTGTTGGATTGTCCTGGAATTGTACGTCCAACCAGCCTTTCAAACCGTTCGGATCATTCCGTGTAAGGTGCTTCTTAACAAGAGATTTATCTAATAGTTTTAGGTCATCTACTCCGCTGACTGTCATATTAGATTCAAAGAAAGTATACTCCGGCAGATGACCTAAACCTGCGACCGCCTTAATCATAGCGGTAGCAGGGGAATACTTCGGACCGATCTTTGGCTCTGTGTCCGTGCAATAATTCACCCATTGAATCTGCTCCGAGAAACGATCGCCTTTAGTCTTCATGAAGCCGATAAGATAACTCGCTTTATGAGACTCCATCTTCTCCACAAAGCTATTGACAATCAATCTGGCGTTAGTGAAGTCCATCACGCCACGAAGAGGATTCCTGCCATCACTCCATCCGTCTTTCATCGCAGACATAGAGCCCTCGAACAAAGAGTAGTAAACATTAAAGACACCGTTGACGACTCTTCCTATACTCTCCCCAGTCATCGCAAAGTTTGGATCTTGCAAATCGCGACATAGATTAAGGTCCGCTAAAGGATCCATTGTCTGGATAATAAGCCGATAAATAATGTGTTCAGAGTCACCTTTTGCGTATCTTCGTATACCTTCCCGGTCAATCTTTCCGATACGGTCGGCAAGTACCGAGCTGTGATATCTGACCCATTCAACGAAGAGATCAGAGTTTATCTCATACAGATGAGGGCCAACTTCCCAATGAGAGCAACAAAAATCTAAAAACTCTGTTGGAGATGAAACGACTATGTCTCTCTCCTTTTTTCCTGTCGCCTTGTCATTCCCTTCTAGAGTGAAAAACCAATTAAAGGGGACACCCTGATCCATCTCCCTCAATATCATGGATGAAAGGACTCTGTTTTCACTGCACCCGATGGCTGCACAATATTTCTTAACTAACGTCCTGTCTATCCGTGATATAGATGTGACATATTGTCGGTTACGGGGTCTAAGCCATGATATGAACATATCCGAACAGATAAGACGTTGGGTCTCATCTGTTAATTCAGGATACTGTTTCACAAATGATAAAAGACCATCAGGCTCCTTTACCTTTTCAGTATGGGTTGAACCGCTACGGTCTTTAGAACCACTGATAGACAGGGATATATCCGGGTTAAGGACAAACAATGCCGCATCAAGACCATCGGCCTGGCTCTTCGGGTAACGCCTCTCAACAATATCCGTCAGATCTTTAGAAATCTGGGGGTCTATTTTGGACAGCAAATCGCTCAATTGCCCTCGATAGAGCATCTCCTTAGAATGGGATGGCGATGCCGCAAGATAATCTGCCAATGATGGGAGATCCTCTATAATTGTGTTGTTAGTGACGTCATATAAAATGCCATGTGTCCCAGCCTGACCATTGACCGGTATCAGCAATCCCGACAACTCAGAATCCAATCGAATGTAGTTCCATCTCTTACCAGCATCAGGATCAGTCAGACCTTTGACAACATTGGCGAGCACCGATGGCATGTCACGAGGGATTGTTATTCTCCCCTGACGTTTTTGGAACGCCAACTCCTCTTCCTTTGCGGAGAAACTCTTCTCTCCCATCCAAAGGCTCAATAAAGACATTCCAAGAGAATAGTAATCTGCTGATGGGGTAATCTTACATAACGTCTTACCATCCAACATTATTGATGTATCGTGATCATACACCTCCGGAGCAGCGTAGATTGCTGTCCTGGACTGGGATGTTATTATGTCCTTTTGCCCTGGTCTCATTATGTCAGCGATCCCAAAGTCACATAGGCAGACTTTAACGGGGAACTCTTGCTTTATGAGAATGTTTGCGGGCTTAACATCTTTATGAATAATGTGAGATTCGTGACAAACAGAGATTGCCTTACCTATCTGGAGGGCAATTTCAAGCAACTCGGCAGTTCTCCCTTTATATGCCTTGCCACTGGTCGCACCGAACGAGCAGTATTCCATGAGTTCATAAGGGGCCGTCCCGCCTGAATATGTGGCAGAACCCGACTGGAAACATCGCACTATCCGCTCGTCATTGATCTTCATAAGTTCAGGGAACACAACCGCATTTGGGGAAAAACCCGGCCTATATAACTTGACCGCAAAACGAACGCCGTTTCGGGACACGACATAGAGTTCTGCCTCACTGCCTGAGGAAACAACTGAATCGACTGAATATGATTCGCCGGAAAGAATAACGCTGTCCCCAGGGGATAAGCGATGGGGGATTTTCGCTTCTTTGCGCTTAGCAGTGAACCTTTCAACAGACTGCACTATATTATTACTATCCGCTGAAGCCACAAGTGTTCCTTGCGAGGATGGCGCAACCATAGTACCTTGAACGTCACCTTTATCTGCCACAATAGTTCCAGCGTAATTCGAATCTGATGGTGTCGGAACCGCTCCCGTGGCTATTATTGTGCCATCAGAGGCTGAAGGGACAACTGTCGTCTTTTGAGAATCATTATCCATTGACTTCATTTTTTAATTGTATTGATAATCTTTCCCACGGCCCTGCCTAATCTCCGTATTAAAGTACCGTTGTTCCCAAGTGTTTTCCCCTCGACGGAAGGAATGCTCAGAGGAGCCTCTGGGGAATCTTTTATTTCAAGTAACTCTTCTGGGAAGCATTCGTTATCGTAAATTGTTATAACTATTACACTGATATTGTCTTTCCCTCCGTTATTATTAGCCTTATTTACAAGTGCTTCCGCACAGTTACCATCTTCATTGACCATGATTCTCTCTATCTCCCCATCATCTACCATATCTGTCAATCCATCCGAACAAATCAATATTGAATCTCCATCCAATATTTTTCCAGTGAAGTCTTCCACCTCAACAACTCCCTCACAGTCCCCACCGATAGCATTATAGAGAGCAAGCCCCTGTTCGCCCATGTCAGTTCCATACTTATGATTCAAATCCTGGTCAACGGTTAATTGCTTCAACAGCCCAGAACGTAAGCGGTATGTCCTGCTATCACCTACATTCACGATCCACACCTTACCCTTATGCCATACAATACCAGATAACGTATTCCCCATTGGATGAGTCTGTCCCTCATCATGAGACATTTTATTCAGATCCCGGCTGATCCATTGTGAGACCGCATTGAAATCATTCTCGAAATCTATCATTGAGTCAATGTTCCTGCTGATATGCTTTAATGTATATTCGCTTGCGAACTCCCCTTTCTCATGCCCTCCCATACCATCCGCGACAAGGTAATAATACACACCCGAATCCTCTATTGCTTGAATGCGATTAAGGCAGGAATCCCTGACAAGTTCTCCCTTGATACTCAGCATATCCTCATTCGCATGCCGCTCAAGACCTTTATCAGAACAAGCCTGTATTGACAAAATGCTCATAATTAACTGATTTGAAAATCAATCACAGCTATTCTAAGGGTATTACCCTTATTTATGTTATACCATTGCCTTGGTGTCAACCTTAGACCATCTATAAAAGTACCATTTGTGGAACCGTAGTCTTGAATCTGCCATTGCTGTCCTAAAACCCTAATTTCACCATGATTCCCTGATATATAACCAACAGAACCAAACTCGGGATAGACTCCTCCCCTCCTTCCGAAAGTTCCTGATCTCAACGGAAGGCACCACCCGTTACCAACAAGTGAAAGTGGAGGAGCACCTGCAGTTGTCGGTGATTGCGCGACAGTCGTACCTTGAGGAACATCAGCCAAACTGCTAAGAGCCGAAGAAGTCTCAGGTCTTACAGGCGAAATCGTTTGTTTAGTGGGCGCCGCCGGAGATGGGGCTGATTGTGGTTGGGAAACTTTTTTAGACAAGAACACCCTGGCTGGGACCAAATCTTCTCCACATCTTGGGCACTCTGTTCCTGTCCTTGGTTCTTTGCATTCGGGACAATATTTCAATTCTTTGCCGCATTGGTCACAATACTTGCTGACATCCTCGATTTCGGCATGGCAATAAGGACAAATTACCATTTTACATCCTCCTTTTTAACAGTCAAGAGGTCCTCGTATGACGGATTCAACATGCCAGAGGTTCTTTCTGACATGTGCATTTTAATTTCATCAAAGAAGTTCCTCACATCACGGGCATTTCCGAACCGATCATTTCGATTGTCGTACATGAAACGAATCTTATTTTTAATTTCTAACCAGGCGTCATCCTCAACTTTCAAGCTATCTTTGTTACAGAACATCTCGAAGATCTCGGACAATTCAGAAGGATTATAGTCTTCGAAGATGAAGCAATTTCTGCTTGGGAAACGGGATTGAAGGCCCGAATTACTATTAATGAAGTTGGTCATTTCCTTTGTATAGCCTGCGACTATACATACAAAATCACCTCTTCTGTCTTCCAACTGCTTCAGTAATATATCCAAACTATCTTTTCCGAAATGGCCATCCGCAAGTTCGTATGCCTCATCTATAAACAAAACCGCTCCCATCGATTTTCGGATAACCTCTCTAGTCAAAGATTCCGTCTGACCGACATATCCCGCGACAAGTTGACTTTTATCGACCTCTATGACATCTGGTCTGGGGAGTACACCCATCGAATACAAGATTTTCCCCATCATCCTCGCAACAGTTGTCTTTCCGGTGCCGGGATTTCCTAGAAACATATAGTGACCGACTGGGATGTTCGGCTTTCGACCAAATCGCTCTGCGATAGTACGTTCCCTATTAATAGTATCTACAAGTCTCCTCATCGCCTCTTTAACGTTAGACAGTCCAATCAAGGAATCCAACTCCCTCAGACAATCTTGAGCATCCACTTTTTCGGGTTCCTTGAATGGAATGTCTTCAGCTTTTATAGTCATCAGGTCCTCACGGGTGGTTAAATCCGCCGGGATCCGTTTAAGTCTTACTGATTGATTTCGGACAGACTTCTCAAAAGCCGTTCTCGCTTCTCTCGCATTTCCGAAATTATCAGTTCTAGACAAAAGCATCGAGTCAAACATCTTAAGCAGTTTATCTCTACAATCCTGATCCTGCAATTTGTATCCCGCATCTGTAACAAACAATTCAAATATTTTACATAACTCCGCCGCTGAATAATCTTCAATGTTGATCTCATGCGTGAAACGGCTCTTGAATCCATCATTGGCTTTATATAGATTCTGCATTTTATCTTTGTATCCAGCACAGATAACAACAAATTTTCCTCTGTCATTCTCCATGCGTGTCATAAGCCGCTCAAGGGCTTTTAGTCCTTCCGTGTCAGTACATTGGCCCAGATCATCAAAAGGAGCGAAACTATACGCCTCGTCAATGAACAAAACGCCTCCCATAGCTTCGTTTATTGCCTTGTCCATCATCTTGTCGGACTGATTGACAAACCCCGAAACAATGTCTTTACGGCTCTTCTCTATAACTCTGTCAGTAGCAGTGATACCCATCGCATGGAATAGTTTACCGAATATGCGCGCTATCGATGTTTTCCCGGTACCCGGATTGCCTGTGAGAATGATATTCACGGGTTTCAACGATGCTTTTCCAACACCCGCTTCCATCCTTCTTTGATCCATTGCCATCTCCTCTGCAAGATCACGGACCGCTTTCTTTACGTTATCCATACCTATAAAGCGATCCATCTCTGACAGGACGTCATCAACCGTTATTTCTTTAGCATTCTCGGGGCCAACAATGTCTTCCCAATTCAACAGATTTCCTTCGGACGACAATTGATCATCATTCATAGCCCGCCGTCTCGAGTTCAGCCTCTCAATGGCTTTCTCAACAACATTACGGACATCCCTAGCGTTGCCAAATTTGCCCTGATCTCTCGATAAATACATTTTGTCGAAGAACTTCCGCATCTTATCCTTTGCATCTTCAGATAAAGAAAGCCCTTTATTCTGGATCATCCCATTAAAAATCTGAAGCAATTCTTTTGGCTGATAGTCCGGAAAGTCAATACGCTTATTGAATCGCGACTCTAATCCCGAATTTGTCCGTATGAATTCTCCCATTTCCTTTGTGTAGCCTGCTATGATACACACAAATTCTCCTCTTCTATTCTCTAGAATCGGGAGCAGTGTGTCAATAGCTTCCTGACCAAATGAATCATGTTCATCACTCTTTAGAGAATAAGCTTCATCAATAAACAGGACACCACCGATAGCTTTAGAAACGACTTGGTCAACTTTCTGAGCAGTTCCACCCAAGAATTCTGAGACCAAATCTTTTCTCGTGACTTCAACCAATTGCCCTGACGGGAGAACCTCCAAGGTGTTCAGTAAGTCAGCAAAAACCCTTGCTATGGTTGTCTTACCTGTTCCTGGATTCCCCGTGAAAATAAAATGATCCTTGATTCTTATTGTAGCATTATCCCCTTTCAACCGCCTCTCACTCTTTAATGTATCAACTATCGCATGGATCTCTTTTTTCACATTCTCCAGTCCGACAAAATCATCAAGCTGCTCGAATAGTTCCTTTTCAGTTTTAGGGACAAACACCTGTCCCTGAACATCCTGTTCCTCTATTAATGAACCACCGCGCATGTTCATGTTTACAATGAACTTCTGAATTTCACCCACAACATCATTCCCGTTCGCAAAACTCTCGTCCCGATTTCTACACAAATACTTGAACCTATGAAGCATTTTTTCATTCGCAGCATCAGAGACAGCAATCTTAAGTTCAGTCAATTTCAAGCAAGCAAGGTCTCTCATCGAGTTATCGTCAAATGGCTCCAGATAAAAATGATACTCGAATAATTTGGCAATATCAGGATTATGTTGTGCGAAAGGTTTCATCACATTAGGTAATCCACTTATGAAAACAATCGGCATGTTCTGATTCTGACGCATTCTTAAGAATAGTTTATCAATTACTGACACCTGCGTCATGGCTGAACTAGGCAGAAGTTTATGAGCATCAGTAATATGGATTATCCCATTTGCGTTAGATGCCAGTACCGAATCCATATTCTTTAAAAGAGAATCAATCTCTGAGGCATCATAGGATGCTATCTCGTACTTTGTAATAACTCCTTCATTGAATGCGATATCCCTCAACAAGTCAGCCAAGTAGTGCTTTCCAGAGCCAGTATCACCGGTAATGAAGCAATCAAGGCCAAACATCTGAGACTGCTGTTTCCCCGCCAAACTAGAGATACTCTTGCGTGCTTTGCAACGCTGGACATAGTCTTGTAAGCTTGGTATAATATTATCTTTAGATATTAAACCAACAAAAGGATTGTCCGGGGTCAGTAAATTGCCGCATTCCCTACAAAACTTAGCACTATCACGATTATCTGTATGACAGAATTTGCAACGTTTCATTTTATTAATCTTTGATTTCAGATGATGTCTTAGTTGTTATTGTCTCCGTGTATGTTCTGGAACCACCATATATCCATCGTCCACCCAATTCCGGCCTAGCGCATTCAGAAGGTTGGCGGTGGGTACATCCGCATAAATTGCATACCCAACCAATCGGATTCTTAATAGTTTTGGTTACAGTTTTTGTCTTGACAACTTCTATTTTTCGCGCGCAGAAAAAATTCCTCTGTTGTTGCGGTGTAGAGCCTGCAGGAGGAAGCATTTCAGAAAGAAGCTTATCTATGTCGATCTCTAACTGTTCTAGATCTGTTGCCGATGAATCTGAAATAATTGAACTCTTTGAAGATGCCTCTCCATTATCCACCTCCTTAGGAACAATTGGTGTTGAAACATCTAAGGTTCTTGGTTCATTCTCTTTCTCATGGATGGTGAGCGGCTCATTTATAGAAGTATTCTCAATTTGCGCTCGCAACTCCTCTGCTTTTGAAACCAATTCTTGTAGCTGTTGAAACTTTGGATCAGATTGAGCTTTCTCAACGGCCTTTTTAGCGGCTCTTGTTAAAGGTTCGTTACATTCAGGACAGAATGCCCTAAAAGATAAGGTACCGCACTTCGGGCAAATAATTCCCCCAGCAGGCGCACCGCACTGTGAGCACTCTTTTTCTTCAGGTCCCATAGGAGCCCCGCAGAAAGTACAATAAGACACCAGCTTCCTCCTACAATGAGGGCATATCTCACTTCCCTCAGAAATAGTATGTCCACAATATGGACAACTACTATTTCCTGATTGCTCAAGGGACGAATACCTTTTCTGGTGTTCTTCCCTGATGTTATATTTATTGTAAATAGGCATTTCTAATTAATTCAGCTAACCCTCCAATGGTTCTATTATACGATATATGTGTGAGGAATCCTCGGTCACTAAGAATTCGCACAGAAATTCCTGTCCCGGTTGCCAGTGATTATCCTCGATTAATCTCTGAATGGTTCGCACTCCGCGGATGGTATCCCCGCGCTGGTATGTTCCTTCTTTCGCTCGATATCGAACACCATTATATTCCACATAAACGCAATTTGTATTATGTGGTTTTGTTAACGTGTTGTTGACAATCTGAAGGGTTTTGCCATAATTGTCTTCCCTGTGGCCATCATATACCTTCAAAGTCACGGTCAAGTGCTGATTTTCATTTACCCCTTGATTAGGGACAACTATATTGTCCTGCATAGCCACTATAGTGGTAAAATGCTCCTGAACCAATTGATTCCTAAATAAATAGGACTCCATATTCCAGGCACTGACACCAAGATCAACGGTACGGCTGTTAAAATAGGATATGAAATCAAAATAAGAATCAGGGATGTTTGTTAATGATAATTGTTCTCCGGACAAGTGGAATACATTATCGCGTTGTTGGATATCTCCAAGGGAAGTCATATCGCAATAAACCGCTTTCATAATCCATTGATCAGCAATAACTGGTAAATAGTTAGGATTTGTTTCTATTGGATTAGAAGCATAAAAGAACTGAAGAATCTTGGTATAGAATGCAGTTCCTACTCTCGAGATCTTATAAGCTCCACCATGGATCTGCATCTGGATAATTATGTTGGCCAATTCTTGCAGAAAAGCATCTCTTTCCGGAGCATTAGTAGAAGCCAATAGAGCATTCTCCAGATCATTTGAAAACACATGCAAGCGATCCATGTTTTCAGATGTGAATACTCTACTGAAATTCCTTCCTACATTCCCCCACCAAAGAGTAGCTAAATACTTGGTAGTAAAATGTACATCAGATTGCCAGACAAACAACAACGAGTTACGATCGAATTGGTCTGGATGTATTCCTAATTCTCCAAGCTCTTCTTGCGCACGAATAACAACTGGATGATTATTACCATTCTGGAGAGTTCGGACAATTTGCCCAGAAATGTCATAAGCACTCGGAGTGAATCCGCCATTTATGCTATTCAATACCTCTTGAAACATATTTCATACAATTTTCTTAACCAACAAATATATACGCCACAACCATATACATCAAGTTCACATTGGTTCAAATCGAAAAGAAGCGTGGGCCCGCGGCCTTATCCCTGCTGGCAGGCCCTAGGAAGCCTCGACAAAGGAATAAGCGCACGGCCCACGCCGGAATCTACTGAGATAGATACGGTGCGGACAGCCTGCCTTCCTCTTGCCGTTTGAATTTCCTAGGTTCGCCAGCGAGAAAGACCGGACGGTTCCGTATTGACACAAATATAGTTATTTCAAGGTATAATTCAAACGCCCACACATACCTTGCCGGCCAGAAATGCCCCTGACGGACTTGTATAGCATACCAGTCAGGCAAGGTCAATCCAATAGAAATCGATCTTGCCCGAAAATGAAAGAAAATGTATTTGACCATACTCGCAAATACACAGGAAATCACTATCTTTCTACGACCAAACCAATTTAGCTATGTTCAATCCAGAGGAAGAGCTCATCAAAGAGCTGATGCGCCTGACAGGCCAGAACAGGGATAACATCCAGGAAGTCCTTGACACCGTGAAAACCAAGATGCTTGGCAATCTGGGCATATCCCATCCCGGAAAGCAGTCAAGCCCTGCGCAGGAAGGCGACTTCGGCGAGAAAGAATTCGACGAGGAGAACTACCCAGCCTATCTCCCTGCCGACAACGTAAAGAAATACACACTCCGGTTCACCCTGAAGGAAATCCGGCCTTCGATCTGGCGGAAAGTCGAGGTGCCTTCAAACATCAGCCTACGCCATCTGGCGGAACTGATCATCGAAGTAATGGGCTGGGCCGGCTATCACCTCAACCATTTCAGGGTGGGGCTGGACACCTTCTACGAGCCTTACTACCAACGGGACGGAGACATGGAATTCAGCTTCAGCAGTTCAAGGCATTACAACCAGGAAGAGCACACCATCGAGGAAATCCTTGACGAGAAAGGCAAGCATGTCATTTTTGAATATGATTTCGGAGACGGATGGGAGCATGAAATCCGGCTTTCGTCAATCGGCGAATACGCTCCAAATGAGCATAGGGATATCCGGTTCATCGGAGGCAAGCGCGCCTGTCCGCCCGAGGACTGCGGCAGTTACTGGGGCTACGATGAGCTCTGCGAGATCCACGAGAAAAAAACCGCCCGCAAACGCCTGACAAAGGACGAGAGGGAGCGGCTGGAATGGTATGCCAACACCGATGACGGGAAAGACTATGATCCTGAATATATGGACATTGACTCCTGCATCGAGGCCGTGGACATGCTCAACGACTATTCCCAAGGGAACATTTCGTAGTCGGCGCCCCGTGGCATCGGGGCGGATATTATTTAAAGGATAAAAGGAATGAAGCGTTTGATTCTCGACAGCCTGGTTTCTGCCCTGGTGGTAGCCGCCGGCCTCGCGGGCACAGGCCTGCACGCCCAGAACTCTTTCAAGGTAAAGGCACAGGAAGAGCGTTTGGAGTATAATCCCATGATATTCGGAGCCTTCCTGGAGCATTTCGACAACCAGGTCTATGGGGGAGTCTTCTGTCCCGGGAGTCCTCTTTCGGACGAGGACGGATTCCGCAAGG
>Ga0256405_10007516_pt1 | contig 16331 bp, 17 predicted proteins | sample RumenRJG_02DNA_FD_189096 | JGI IMG/M metagenome (GOLD analysis project Ga0256405, IMG submission 189096) | Bovine rumen microbial communities from Lethbridge, Alberta, Canada - RJG_02 | ecosystem: Host-associated > Mammals > Digestive system > Stomach > Rumen | place: Canada: Alberta...
GTACGGTCGTGATTATAAGTTCCGTGATGTGTATCTGTTGACCACGGCTGCCGATGAAGAACCGGAGACTCCGAAACGTGCCGAGGTCGGACTGAGCGGTTGGATAGCTTGCTATCCCAAGAGTCGTCTGGCCGGTACACTCTTCTGTGGAGGCGTAAACGAACCAAAGGCCATCGAAGGTAATGCTAAGTTGCAGGAGGCTTACGAAATGGGAACTAAGATCTGTTAATGTCTGATAAATGACTGAGATAAGAAAAGCTAGCAAAGGGCAAGCGTCGGCAATTGCTTCATTGATTATGATGGCGATGACAGACGAATGTTGTCTGCATTTTTGTGGAGTGGGGCATGGCTTGGACGATTTTCGGAAGATGATGATAGACTTGGTGGAACGCGAGGATTCTCAATATAGCTATAAGAATACCATCGTAGCAATGGATGGTGATAAGGTCGTAGGCGTTGCTGTCAGTTATGACGGTGCCATACTTCATGAATTGCGCCGGGCTTTCATCCTGTCTGCTCAAAAATATATCGGGAAAGATCATTCTGGTATGGATGACGAGACGCAAGCCGGTGAACTCTATCTCGACTCTCTTGCCGTGTTACCGGAATATCGTCGCAGAGGTATTGCCCGGCGCCTCCTGATGGCAACCAAGGAGAAAGCTGACAGAATGCGACTACCATGTGTCGGACTACTCGTAGATAAAGGCAATCCTGCTGGCGAGGCACTTTATACTTCTGTAGGATTCCGATATATCAATGATAATCATTGGGGCGGCCATCCTATGAAGCATTTTCTACTCTTTCATTCCCAATAAGGGGGTGTCCGCAACTTGAATCCTGCGAAGTTTAATAAATCTTATTATTCCTTAATTCTCAATTTACAAAAATGCTCATAATTCGCAAATTCAGAATTGAAGACGGGGTGGTTATGAATATTAAAAATATGAGCAAATTACAACTTATTGATAATCAGTAAGTTGTGGTTTGTTGAATGAACTTTCTCTTCGAAATATACCTGATTTGTAGACTTATTCAGTTAACTACATAAGGCTACAAACCTATTCGCGTCGGTCGACGAAGTTAACTTCGTAAGCTGATGAAGTTAACTTCGTTCAGAGAATCACCTTTTTGCGGAGTATCTTTTGTGCTGTTGAGGCCCTTATGGGCTCCGATATTTTCCAGATGGAGCAAAAAGACGAACATTTTTCTTTTAACAGTTTCGCGAGAATGTTTAAAATTTGTAAAAAAGGATAGTCACTCATTCCTCCTCGCTATGGTCCACCTCCGTACGTAATAAGAACGTAGCAGGGAAGAAAGGCGCATCCATGATAATTGTCTGATACCCTTCCTTGTACAGAGGACTTTTACGTCCGGCAACCTCAACGGTAGTGGTGTCATCTTCTACAACCATATACAGATTGCTGGTACATCCGTCATAAGGATGGTAGTCTTCCTCATCATCGGTTTTATATTCACATGAAAACCACCCCATATAGAGGATATCTTCTACCTTCTCTTTGGTAATCTTTGTCTTAGTTTCTGACTTCTTCTTAGAGCGTCTTGGCGCTCTTCTTGGTCCTAATGGCATACACATAATGATATTCGTTTAATTGTTATATTTGTTGTTTTGATTTCACGCTGCAAAGATATCGTGCGTCTGTGCAGCGTATATGCACAGACGCATTTTTCTTAAAAAACTTTTGTATGTCAGCTTTATTTCGTATCTTTGTAAATGGAACAAACAAAATAGAGAAAAATGTTAAAAGCTGCGTTATTCGATCTTGATGGGGTAGTATTCGACACTGAACCTCAGTATACGATATTCTGGGGTGGTATCTGTAAGGAATTTCATCCGGAACTTCCCGGTCTGGAATATAAAATCAAGGGACAGACCCTGGTACAGATCTATGATAAGTACTTTGATGGAGAATTGGAAAAATACCGTGATGAAATTACGGACAGACTGAATGCTTTTGAGGGCAATATGTCGTTCGAATATATCGACGGTCTGCAGGATCTTCTCCGTGAACTAAAGGATAATGGTATCGGCACGGCTGTGGTGACAAGTAGTAACCGACCGAAAATGGAGGCCGTATATCGACAGCATCCAGACTTCAAGAAACTCTTTGACTATATACTCACAAGCGAGGATTTCTCAAAGAGTAAACCGGATCCGGAATGTTATCTGATCGGTGCCGGAAAATTCGGCGCAAAACCGGAAGAATGTGTGGGCTTCGAAGATAGTTTCAACGGTTTGAAAGCCGTACGGGCTGCCGGAGAACTCGTGATCGGACTGGCTACAACGAATGATGCTGAGGCTATCGCACCATACTCGGATGTGGTGATCGCTGACTATAAGGACATGAATCTAGCAAAAATCAAGGCTTTGTTTGGCGATATGCAAAAAAATGTTTAACTTTGCCGCCAATTTTAGAAATAAGCAATGGGATATTTATCTACTGACAAGAAGAAAATTACCGCGAAGACTTTCGTGGAAATGAAGAATGCAGGCGAAAAGATAACAATGCTTACAGCCTACGATTTTACTACCGCCGGCATCATCGACCAGGCTGGTATTGATGGTATTTTGATTGGCGACTCTGCCTCTAACGTGATGGCAGGTAACGAGAATACAATTCCTATTACCGTAGATCAGATGATTTATCATGCAAAGGCCGTCGCTAAGGCTTGCAAACATTGTCTCGTCATCTGCGATATGCCTTTCGGTAGCTATCAGGTGAGCCGTGAGGAGGGTATCCGCAATGCGATCCGTATCATCAAGGAGAGTGGCGCTGATGCTGTAAAGATGGAAGGCGGTGAGGAAATCGCTGATACTGTGAAGGGAATCATCGACGCCGGTATCCCTGTGATGGGACACCTCGGGTTGACTCCTCAGAGTGTTCATAAATTCGGTGGATATGGCCTGAGAGCTAAACAGGAGGCTGAGGCTCAGAAACTCCTCAAGGATGCTAAGATATTAGACGAGGTTGGATGCTTCGGTATCACATTGGAGAAAGTGCCTGCTGCGCTGGCTGCTGAGGTGACAAAGAGCGTGAAAGCCGCTACCATCGGTATCGGTGCCGGTCATGACACCGATGGCCAGATATTGGTATATGCAGATGCTTTGGGTATGACCCAGGGCTTCAAACCGAAGTTCTTGCGCCATTTCGCTCAAGTGGCTGAGGTGATGAACAATGGAGTTCAAGAATATATAAAGACTGTAAAGGAAGCAACATTCCCGAGCGACGAAGAAAGTTATTAAAATCGTGGATACGCAAAATACACCAATCCATGTAACGCTATGGCATCGGGACTTCTGGATGCTGGCGTTTGCTAATATGCTTCTGTCTATGAGTGCGTATATGCTCATTCCGATGATACCGCCTCATATGATGCAACTGGGCTATGATCCGTTGATTACAGCCACAGCAATGGGCGTGTTCGGTATTGGTGTATTCATCTTCGGACCTCTCGTCAATTGGTATGTTCAGAAATATCGTAGAAATAGGGTGTGCATCCGTGCTATGCTTTTCATGGCCTTCACGGTGGCTTTGATGTATTATCTGGAGGTTTATTCCCATTCTCAACTGGACGTCTTCGTATTGATCGTTGACAGGTTGATGATGGGTGCTTTCTACGGTCTTGCCAAGATTATTCTCTGTGGAACGTTGATCATCGATAAATGTGAGAGTTTCCAACGTACCGAGGCTAATCATGTGATGTCATGGTTCGGAAGGTTCGCTTTAGCTATCGGACCTGTGGCCAGTCTGCCAATCTCCCAATTCTGGGGATTCGGTTATACGCTTGTCGCGTCGGGAATATGTATCCTGGGCGCTATCATCCTCGTGGAAGCCGTATCGTTCCCGTTCAAGGCCCCTGATGATGACTTGAAGAGATTCTCTTTTGATAGATTCTTCCTGCTAAGAGGAATGCCACTTTTCTTCATTCTCGTCTTAGTGGCCGCAGTTGTCGGAATCCTCTTTGCCTTGCCGATGGCAGATCGATTTTTCGGTATGATGATGTTCGGATTTTTGATCGCGTTACTGGCAGAGAAATATGTATTCGCAGATGCCAACCTGAAGAGTGAGACGATAACCGGTCTGATCATGATCATGGTCGCGCTGCTGTTGCTCGTCACACGAGATATGCCAATAGTTCGTTCTATCGCTCCAGTGTTTATAGGATTCGGCGTAGGCATCATCGGAAGTCGCTTCCTGTTATTCTTTATCAAATTGGCGGGACATTGCCAGCGTGGAACCTCGCAGAGTACACATTTCCTAGGATGGGAATTGGGTATGAATATCGGATTGTTCGTCGGTATTGTGATGTGGCCGAAGAACGTTTCACAACTGACAGGAAATGCCATGAGAACCATCATCAACGAGCATTATCTGATCGGAATATCAGTTTGTCTTTTTGTGTTACTACTCTACAATTTTATTATACATTCTTGGTATATGCGTAATAAAAACCGGTAATAACCACAAAAGTTTCTTAAATTATAAAATTTGAGTAAGTATTTTAATATTATTTAGACACTCCAATTCGCTTATATTTGTCTTTTTCTGTATTTTTGCGCTTGAATTTAAGATTTAGAACTAAAATAACGTAGAAATATGGCAGAAGCTATAGACATCCGTGAACTTAATATTCGGATAGAACAACAAAGCCAGTTCGTCACGAATCTGACTCTTGGCATGAATAAGGTTATTGTCGGTCAGAAGCATCTTATCGATTCTTTGTTGATAGGTTTGCTGAGTGATGGCCATATCCTGCTTGAAGGTGTACCGGGATTGGCAAAAACCTTGGCTATAAAAACACTTGCCCAATTGATCGATAGTGATTATAGTCGTATTCAGTTTACTCCAGACTTGTTGCCTGCTGATGTTGTGGGCACTCAGATATATTCTCAGAAGGACGAGACTTTCCAGGTGAAGAAGGGTCCTGTTTTTGCTAACTTCGTGTTGGCTGATGAGATCAACCGTGCTCCGGCAAAGGTGCAGAGTGCATTGCTCGAGGCAATGCAAGAGCATCAGGTGACAATCGGTGAACATACTTTCAAGTTGCCTAACCCATTCTTGGTGATGGCTACCCAGAACCCAATAGAGCAGGAGGGTACTTATCAGTTGCCTGAAGCTCAGGTTGACCGTTTCATGCTGAAGGTGGTAATCGACTATCCGACTTTGGAAGAGGAGAAACTCATCATCCGTGAGAACTTGGCCGGACAGATGCCTGTGGTAACTCCTGTGGTAAGCAAGGAGGAAATCATCGAGGCCCGCAAGGTAGTGAATGAGGTATATATCGATGAGAAGATCGAACAGTATATTGCTGATATCATCTTCGCCAGTCGTTATCCGGAACGTTATGGCTTGAGCAATCTCAAGGAGATGATGACCTTCGGTGGTAGTCCTCGTGCAAGTATCGCGTTGGCAAAGGCCGCACGTGCTTATGCCTTTATCAAGCATAGAGGATATGTGGTTCCGGAGGATGTGCGCGCCGTGGTACACGACGTGATGCGCCATCGTATCGGACTGAGCTATGAGGCAGAGGCAAGTAATATTACTTCAGAAGAAATCGTAAGTCAGATTATCAATAAGGTTGAGGTGCCTTAATGGATACACAAGAGATATTAAAGAAAGTCAGGAAGATTGAGATCAAGGCCCGTGGACTGAGCCAGAATATCTTCGCAGGACAGTATCACTCTGCCTTCAAGGGACGTGGTATGGCCTTCTCTGAAGTTCGAGAATATCAGTATGGTGATGATGTCCGTGATATCGACTGGAATGTGACGGCTCGTTTCCATAAACCTTATGTCAAGGTGTTCGAGGAGGAACGTGAACTGACGGTGATGCTGCTGGTGGATGTGAGTGGTTCGCTGGATTTCGGTACCTGTGTAGAGACCAAACGGGATATGGCTACGGAGATCGCGGCAACATTGGCTTTTAGTGCCATTCAGAATAATGATAAGATCGGTGTGATATTTTTCAGCGACAAGATCGAAAAGTATATCCCACCAAAGAAGGGTAGAAAACATATCCTCTATATCATTCGCGAGATGCTAGACTTTAAACCGGAAAGCAAGAAAACTGATATCAGGGCTGCCGTGGAATATCTCACCCGTGTGCAGAAACGCCATTGTACCTCGTTTGTGATCAGTGACTTCTATGATAATCAGGATTTCGAAAAGGAATTCAAGATGGCTAACCAGCGCCACGATATGGTCGCTATCCAAGTATATGATGAGCGTGCAAAGACTTTGCCTGACATCGGACTGATGAAGGTGAGAGATGCGGAAACGGGACACGAGATGTATATCGACACGAGCTCGAGAAAACTGCGTACTGCGCATACCCGATACTGGATGAATCGCCAGGATAAGTTGAAAACAATATTTGCCAAGAGTAAGGTAGACTGGACGAGCATTGCAACAAACCAGGATTTTACAAAGGCTTTGATGCTGTTGTTTAAGAAAAGAAGCTAAAATTGAAAACGATAAAATACATATTGTCTTGTTTGCTGTGTGTGGCATCCCTTTCGGTGAATGCTCAGGTGACAGTGGAACAGAGCATAGACTCTCTGCAGATTTTGATCGGTGAGCAGACACGTCTTCATCTGAAAGTATCTATGAAGGATGGACAGCGTGCCTCGTTACCTTATTATAGGAATAAGCAGATGCTTGTTCCCGGTGTGGAGGTCCTGGGACAGAATGACGCTGATACGGTAAAACTCGACAATGGTATGGTACAGGTGGAAAGAACATATACGTTGACTTCGTTTGACGAAAAGGTATATGTTATTCCTGCTTTAACGGTAAAAGTGTCAGGTAAATCATATCATGGTAATGTGCTGGCTCTGAAGGTGATATCGGTACCGGTGGATACTGCTCATGCCGAGAAATTCTATATCGGTAACGATGCCACGGATTCGCTTTGGGTGCACAATGATGTACAGGATAATCCTTTCTTATGGAGCGAGTGGAGTGGTATCTTCTGGTTCAGTATGCTTGCCGTGGTTCTGATCCTATTGCTGGTATATTTCGTGATTCGTCTTCGTCAAAACAAACCAATTATCGTGAAGTTGCGTGTTGTGAAGCGTATTCCTGCCCACGACAAGGCCTTGAATGCCATTGAAGCTATAAAGGTAAACAAGCATACTGATAATCAGGAGGGACTGAAAGAGTATTACACCAGTCTTACGGATACGCTCCGTGAATATATCGTGAACAGATTTGGTTTCAACGCTATGGAGATGACAAGTTCTGAGATTATCGAACGCTTGAGAAATACGGGTGACCAGAAGATGATCGATGAACTGAAGGAACTCTTCCAGACAGCCGACTTGGTGAAATTCGCTAAGTATGAGACCTTGATCAACGAGAATGACGCCAACCTTGTGAATGCCGTGAAGTTTATTGATGAAACGAAGACTGACGAGGTGGAGAAAGAAGAAAAGGTGGCTCCTACATTATCGGAGACGGATATGCAAACCCGACAGAACAGAAAGGTTCTGAAGACTTTGATCTCTGTCTTGATAGTAGGAACTGTTGCCCTTATGGGATATATCATTTATCAACTATACCTATTGATGTGTTAGTTGGATGATAAAGTATATGGAATATGGAATTTGTAAGTAAAGGATATTTTTTATTACTTCTGTTGCTGATACCATATGTGTTGTGGTATTTCTTGTACAGAAAGAAAAATGAGCCTACCATTCGCATGAGTGATACTCATGCTTATGAATACGCACCGAAGACATGGAGGATGAGGTTGATTCATCTGCCTATGCTGTTTCGATGCATTACTTTCATATTGATTGTTATCGTGATGGCTCGTCCTCAAACACATTATGCTTGGGGCAACAAGTCGGTAGAGGGTATCGACATCATGCTGGCTATGGATGTCTCTACGAGTATGCTTGCGGCCGACTTGAAACCTAATCGTATAGAGGCTGCCAAGGATGTGGCTTCGGAATTTATCTCCGGTAGACCTAATGATAATATCGGTTTGACGATATTTGCCGGTGAGGCCTTTACTCAATGCCCGATGACAACGGATCATGCTTCGTTGCTGGCTCTGCTGAAAGATACGCGTACGGATATCGCCGCTCGTGGCTTGATCTCTGACGGTACTGCTGTGGGTATGGGACTTGCCAATGCCGTGACACGACTCAAGGATAGTAAGACTAAGAGTAAGGTCGTCATCCTGTTGACGGATGGTTCGAATAATATGGGTGACATTTCGCCGATGACGGCAGCACAGATTGCCAAGAGCTTGGGCATCCGTGTATATACCATCGCCGTAGGTACCAATAAGGTGGCTCCTTATCCGATGAATGTGGGCGGTACAACACAGTATGTGAACATGCCGGTGGAGATCGATACGAAGACTCTCCGCGATATTGCCAACACGACAGACGGTAATTTCTATCGTGCTACCAACAATTCGGAATTGAAACAGATTTATAAAGATATAGATAAACTCGAGAAGACGAAGATGAATGTTCAGCATTTTGCTAAGAGATATGAGGCTTATCAGCCTTTTGCAATGTTGGCGGCAATCTGTCTCTTGATGGAAATCTTATTGAGAATAACTTGGTTTAGAAGAGTACCATAATGTTTAGATTTGAAGATCCTATATATTTATGGGCACTGGTCGTGATACCAGTACTGATCTTGATTCGTCTCGTCGCTTGTAGACATCAGCATAATAAACTGAAGAGGTTTGGTGATACCGAACTTCTCAAGGCGTTGATGCCTGATGTGTCGAAGTATCGTCCGGGCTTGAAGTTTTGCTTGATGCTCGCTGCGCTTGCGCTGATCATTGTGATGATAGCTCGTCCGCAGATGGGATCGAAGATTTCGCATGATAAGCGTCAAGGTATTGAGACGATCATCGCTCTCGATATTTCCAACTCGATGTTGGCTGAGGATGTGGTGCCTTCTCGTCTGGACAAGAGTAAGATGCTTGTCGAGAATCTTGTAGATAAGTTTGATAATGACAAGATCGGATTGATCGTGTTCGCGGGTGATGCGTATGTGCAGTTGCCTATAACGAGTGATTATGTGAGTGCTAAGATGTTCTTGCAGAATATCACTCCGGATTTGATCCAAACTCAGGGTACGAATATCGCTGAAGCAATCAATCTTGCCATGCATAGTTTCACTCAGGACGATAAGGTGGGTCGCGCTATCGTCATCATCACGGATGGTGAGGACCATGAGGGTGGAGCAGAACAGATGGCTGCGGAGGCCAAGAAGCAGGGCATCAATGTCTTTGTTCTCGGTATCGGTAACACGAAGGGTGCTCCGATACCTATTGGCGATGGTAGTTATTTGAAAGATAAGAGTGGTAATGAGGTGATGACTGCCCTAAATGAGCAGATGTGTAAGCAACTCGCTCAGGCAGGAAGTGGAACCTATATCCATGTAGACAATACAAGTGAGGCAGAGGAGAAACTGAACAGCGAAATCGGAAAGTTGCAAAAAGGTGAGACCTCAAGTGTTGTGTATAGTGCTTATGATGAACAGTTTCAGGCTGTGGGCATCATCGTGCTATTCTTGCTGATCCTCGAGATCTGTATTTTGGAGATCAAGAATCCGGCGCTGAGAAATATTAAGTTGTTTAAGAAGAAGTAATGAGAACATATATATTACACATATTAATATTAACAGCTTTGATGATTAGTGGGTCATGTTTGGCTCAGAATGATCGCTCGCTCATACGACAAGGTAATAGGGCTGCGCGTTCTAATGCTCTTACTGAGGCTGAGACGGCTTATCGTAAAGCCATTTCCGCAAATCGTGAGAACTCGCAGGCGATATATAATCTGGCGATCGTACAGTTGGCACAGAGTAAGACGAAGGAGGCCATGAAGAGTTTCCGACAGGCAGCGGAGTTGGAGAAGGTGCCGAGAAGAAAGGCTAAGAGTTATCATAACATCGGTACGATCTATCAGAACCAAAGACAATATCAACCAGCTATCGAGGCTTATAAGGAAGCGCTGAGATTGGATCCGGAAAACTTCAAAACGAGGTATAATCTTGCTCTCTGTAAGAAACTCTTGAAGAATGATAAGAAGAATAACAACAAGAATAACAAAAACAATAAGAAGAATAAAAACAAGGATCAAAATAAGGATAAGCAAAAAGATCAAAACAAGAACAAGAATAAGAATAAGAATAAGAATAAGAATGACCAGAATAAGAGTCAAAACCAACAGAATCAGCCAAAGATGAGTAAGCAGAATGCCGAGCAATTGCTCAACGCTGCTATACAACAGGAGAAGGCTACTAAGCAGAGGATGAATAAGAGTATGAGTCAACCTCGTAGAAAACAGTATGACATGAATTGGTAATTATGACAAGATATATTAAACTCTATATATTAATGACGATGTTGATGTTTGGGTTGAACATCAACGCACAGCACATTTCTGTTTCTGCACCTTCGCATGTTGCGGCCGGTGAGAATTTCCGTGTCGCCTATACCGTTAATACGCAGGATGTGGAAGAGTTCAGAGGATGCTCCGTTTCCGGGGGTATTGAGGTGATAGCAGGGCCTTATACTTCATCGCAATCGAGTTTCCAGATGGTAAATGGACATACGAGTAGCTCTTCATCGGTAACGTTTACCTATACGTTGTATGCTGCCAAGAATGGTACTTATACGATCCCTGCGGCACATGCCATTATTGATGGAAGAAGGGTTTCTTCGCATCCTGTCCGAATTACGGTAACTGGACATGCCGCAAATGGTAACCGACAGCCTCGTATGCATGAGGATGGTGAGGATGGTCCGCGGATGAGGTCTGCTGGTTCTCCTATCTCGGGGAATGACCTCTTTATCCGTGTTAGCGCAAATAAGCGTGTGGTACACGAGCAGGAGCCTATACTCCTTACTTATAAGGTATACACAACGGTTGACCTTACTCAACTGGAAGGAAAAATGCCTGACCTTACCGGCTTCCATACGCAAGAGGTGAAACTGCCTCAGGTAAAGACTTTCCATACGGAAAGGGTAAATGGCAAGACTTATAAATGTGTTACTTGGAGTCAGTATGTGATGTATCCTCAGATGACGGGTGTTCTCGAGATCCCTAGCATTACTTTCAAGGGAATTGTCGTAGAACAGAATCGTTCTGTGGATCCTTTCGAGGCTTTCTTCAATGGTGGCTCCGGATATGTAGAGGTGAAGAAGAATATCGTAGCTCCGGGACTCAAGGTGTTGGTAGATCCGTTACCTACACGTCCGGCAAACTTCTCTGGTGGTGTCGGTAAGTTTAATATTTCTGCTTCTCTCAATAAGACGGAAATCAAAGCGGGAAATCCTATCACTCTTCGTGTCGTCGTCGGTGGCGTAGGTAACCTGAAGTTGATCAAGCAACCTATTGTCAAGTTCCCGAAGGATTTTGATCAGTATGATGCGAAGATAGCGGATAAGACTAAGCTTACGGCTAATGGTGTGGAGGGTAATATGATCTATGACTTCTTGGCTGTACCGAGAAATCAAGGAAAATATACGATTCCTGCCGTGGAGATGACTTATTATGATGTTAATGCGAATGCATATAAGACGATAAAAACTCAACCGTTTACGATTAATGTAAGTCAGGGTGACGGGTCTTCTTCTGAGGAAATGGATTATACGGATGATAAGGATATTCATCCGATAAAGTTCGGTAAGACGGATCTGCACGGAGTAAATGACTTCTTCTTCGGTAGTGTCGGTTATATCGTGACCCTTATCATATTGATTTCGGCTTTCGTTGCCTTGTTGATGATATTCCGCAAGCGTGCCATAGAGAATGCTGATATCGTGAAGATGAAAGGTAAAAAGGCCAACAAGGTTGCTACGAAGCGACTGAAGAAGGCGAACCTGTTGATGCTGAAAGGTCGACAGGGTGAGTTCTATGATGAGGTGATGCGTGCTTTATGGGGGTATGTCGGCGATAAGTTGAACATCCCTGTATCCGAGCTATCTCGTGAGAATATTCAGGAGAAATTGGCTGAACAGCATGTGGACGACAAAACGATAAATAAGTTTGTCGGTGCTCTTGATGAATGTGAATATGAACGTTATGCTCCGGGTGATCCTGCCGGAAATATGAACAAGACCTTTGAGAGTGCGATGACGGCAATTATGGATATCGAGGATGTGATGAAGAAAAAATAAGGTGATGAGAAACTTTACAAGATATATCGTACTGATAGGTTTGCTTCTTTGCAGTATGCAGGGAATGGCTATAACGAAGGTGGATGCTGATAATGAATATAAGAAAGGTAATTATCAGCAGGCCATCAAAGACTATAATGAACTTCTCCGACAGGGTACTAGTGCCGACCTATATTATAATTTAGGTAATGCATATTATCGTTGTGATAATATCACGCAGGCTGTCCTGGCTTATGAGCGAGCTCATCTCCTTTCTCCCGGTGATGATGATATCAAGTTTAATTTGGAATTTGCCAGAAGTAAGACGATTGATAAATTTCCTGTGGAGAGTGAAATGTTCTTCGTGACGTGGTATCGTGCTTTGGTGAACTTTACCAGTGTGGATCATTGGGGCTATGTCGCCATCTTTTCGATAACCTTCGCTTTGTTCCTCGTGCTGGTGTATCTTTTCGGGGCGAACATCTGGATGCGCAAGATTGGATTCTATGGTTCTGTCGTCTTCGTCCTTGTCTTCCTCTTGAGCAATCTCTTTGCTTATCAACAGAAGGAGGCATTGATGAATCGTAGCGGTGCTATCGTCATCTCATCTTCCGTACCGGTGTATAAGACTCCTACTAGAGCGGAGTCGGAACAATTCGTTATCCACGAGGGTACGAAAGTAGAAATCACCGATAAGACTATGAAGGGTTGGAGAGGTGTGAAACTGTCGGATGGTAGAACTGGTTGGATACAGGAGAACAGTATTGAAGAAATATAAATGGATTTGAATACATTTCTACAGATAGATCAAGCCATCCTCGATTTCTTTAATGGTAGTAGTTCTCTTTTTGTGGATGGTATGGTGATGGGGTTGACCAACGGGTTAACCTGGATACCGCTATATCTTGCAATCGTATTCTTGATTATAAGAAACAATGAAACAATGGCCCAGATCATGCTGGCTATTGGTGGCATCATTCTATGTGTGGTCTTTGCTGACTTGTTGGCCGACGGTATCGCTAAACCTTTGGTGGCTAGATTCCGACCGTCACAGGATCCGCTCTATAAATATAGTATTGATGTGGTGAACAATTATAGGGGAGGAGGCCTATATGGTTTCTTCTCTGCTCATGCTGCCAACACCATGGCCATAGCCGTATTCATATGTTGTCTCGTCAGGAGTAAACTGTTGGGGCGCATGATGATAGGATGGTCTTTGGTGAGTGGTTGGACACGACTCTATTTAGGCGTACATTATCCTAGTGATGTCTTGGTAGGTTTCCTTGTCGGCGGAGTGATTGGATGGTTAATATATAAACTTTATATACGATTATATTACCGAGTTAGTCCTCAACTGAATTATATCTCAACGCAGTATACTTCAACAGGATATGATTATAGTGATATAGACATTGTGATGACAGTTTTCGCTTTTACATTGATTTATGTGGTCTTTGAGGCAATATTGGTAATCTAAAAAAATTAGTTATGGATACAAAACATATTAAAATTAGTGATTATAATTATGATTTAGCTGATGAGCGTATTGCTAAATTCCCGCTTGCACAGCGTGATCATAGTAAACTCCTTATATATAAACATGGTGAGGTGAGTGATGATGTGTTCTATAATCTTCCTACTCATCTGCCTAAGGGTGCCTTGATGGTATTCAATAATACTAAGGTTATACAGGCTCGTCTGCATTTCCGTAAGGAGACGGGTGCACTCATCGAGGTGTTCTTGATGGAACCTGCTGCTCCTACCGATTATGAGTTGATGTTCCAGACGGTAGGACATTGCTCTTGGCTCTGTATGATTGGTAACCTGAAGAAATGGAAAGATGGTTCTCTGCATCGTGAATTTGAGATCAAGGGGCATCAGTTTACGTTGAGTGCTACTTTGCGTCGTGAGGGAGAACTCACCGAGGAACAAAAAAAGATGACGGCTCATTCCGGTGGTACTAACTATTGGGTTGACTTTGACTGGAATACTGATCAGGTAAGTTTCGCTGAAATCTTGGAAACGGTAGGTGAACTTCCTATTCCTCCATATCTGAATCGTGCTACACAGGAAAGTGACAAGACCACTTATCAGACTGTATATAGTAAGATAAAGGGTAGTGTGGCTGCTCCGACAGCAGGATTGCATTTCACAGATCATGTGTTGCAGGCCCTTGATAAGAGTGGTATCGTGCGTGATGAGGTGACCCTTCATGTCGGAGCCGGAACCTTCAAACCAGTAAAAAGTCTGGAGATTGAAGGCCATGAAATGCATACCGAATATATCGTGGTACATCGCCATACCTTTGAGCATCTGCTCGAACATGACTGTAATGCTATTGCCGTAGGTACTACTTCGGTAAGAACCCTCGAAAGTTTGTATTATATGGGCGTATATCTAGAGCAGCATCCTGATGCCAACGAAGAAGAGTTACACGTCAACCAATGGGATCCTTATGATCATGGACGTGATGGTAAACTCGTGGATGGTATAACGGCAACAAAGGCTATCCGGAATATTCTGGACTATCTCGACCGTAATGGACTGGAGGCCCTTCATAGTAGTACGCAAATCATTATCGCACCGGGATATGAGTATAAGATCGTGAAAATGCTCGTTACCAATTTCCATCAGCCACAGTCAACTCTGTTGCTCCTTGTAAGTGCATTCCTCAAGGGAGATTGGCGCAAGGTATATGATTACGCATTGAGTCATGACTTTAGATTCCTGAGTTATGGCGATAGTAGTTTGTTGATTCCTTAACATTAAAATAGCATATTGAATATGAAAATAGGTGATCGTGTAAGATTTCTCTCTGAGACCGGTGGTGGTAAGATTTCCGGTTTTCAGGGTAAAGATATAGTTCTTGTAGAAGACGAAGATGGTTTTGAGATTCCTACATCTATTCACGATGTAGTTGTCGTTGAGCAGGATGATTATAGTATGGGTAAGATGATTAGCGAGAAGATGGACGCTAAGGAGAAAGCCAATGCTCTTGCTGATACTGAATTGAAAGATGATTCGCGCTCTATCAAAGCTATGCTCGCTGATAACGAGGAAAATATAGATATGACCGTTGATGTGGATCCGGCCGATAAGGAAATCACCTATAAAGCTCCTGTGGAGGAGCGACAGGGTGGTAATAAGTTGAGTGCTTATCTTGCCTTTGTCCCTAAGGATATCAAGGAGGTGACGAATACCCGATTCGAATCTTATCTCATCAACGATAGTAATTATTATCTGAAGTATATCTATATGGTTGCTGAAGGTAATGCGTGGACGATGAAGAAGGAAGGTGAGATAGAACCTAATACGAAGATCTTCATCGAGGAACTTGGACGTGAAAATCTCAATGATATGTTGCATCAGGCAATCCAAGTCATTGCGTATAAGAAAGATAAACCTTTCTTGCTCAAGCAACCTATCGAACTGCAGTTCCGTATAGAACCGATCAAATTCTTTAAACTGCATACCTTTGTGGAGAATGATTTCTTTGAAACTCCTGCGATGCTCTATACCATCGTGGAAAATGATGAACCTGCTAAACCGCTGGTCTTCAATACCGAAAAACTGAAGCAGGAGATGTTTCGTAAGAAGCATGATGACGAGAAGTCTTCTCTGAGTAGGCATACCCGTTATAAGGACGATGGTACGATCGTTGTTGACCTGCATGCGGCTGAATTGCTCGAGACAACTCAGGGTATGAGTACTGCCGATATCTTACATTATCAGGTGGATTATTTTAAATCTGTGATGCAAGAGAATAAGAAACATCGTGGACAGAAGATCATCTTTATCCATGGTAAGGGAGAGGGCGTGTTGCGCCAGGCCATCATTCATGAACTGAACTATCGTTACAAGAGTTGTACCTATCAGGATGCCTCTTTCCAAGAATATGGCTATGGAGCCACACAAGTGACTATCAAGTAAACAAAAATACAATTGATAAAAACCTATTGAGATGAAATATGGATTTATAAAGGTAGCATCGGCAATTCCAAACGTGAAGGTGGGCGATGTGAAATATAATACAGACCAGATAGAAAACTTAATCGTACAGGCTGAAGGTAAAGGCGTGGAAATCATCGTCTTCCCGGAATTGTGTATTACGGGTTATAGCTGTCAGGATCTTTTCCGTCAGCAGATGTTGCTTGATGCTGCGGAGAATTCCGTTTTGGT
>Ga0256405_10007518_pt1 | contig 16331 bp, 25 predicted proteins | sample RumenRJG_02DNA_FD_189096 | JGI IMG/M metagenome (GOLD analysis project Ga0256405, IMG submission 189096) | Bovine rumen microbial communities from Lethbridge, Alberta, Canada - RJG_02 | ecosystem: Host-associated > Mammals > Digestive system > Stomach > Rumen | place: Canada: Alberta...
TTCTCCGGCGGCGGCGGTTCTGCCGCTTCCGGCGTGCTTTCGTGTCTGCGGTTCCATTTGTCCAGCGCTTCTCGCGGCGTTCTTTCGCAAAAGAAAACGTCGCATTTGCTGCAGCCGATCTTGTATTCATACCCGCAAATAATTTTCATCGTCGCATGATTGCCGCAAAACGGGCAGGGCTTGGGAATGTTGTTGTTCATTTGCTGATCTCCTGTTTTTTATGTCTTTCGCGCAAAAGATTCCGCGCGGGTTCCGACAATTTGATCGGAACGCCGATTGCGACAAGATCGATTTCCGGATGATGTTTTTTCCACCAGCGGATTTCCTTCTTTCGCAAAAAATCAAATCGGATCAATTCAATTTCCGCGATCAATCGTTGCAAGATTTTCATTGCTTCGCTTCCGTGAATTTTAATGCGATCATGCGCGCTTCCGTCTGGATGCGCTTTAACCGTATAAGGGCTTCCATGCCGCAGCCCAGATTGTCGATTTCTTCGATCAAGCGGCGCATGTGCGGCGCTTGGGCGATCATTTCGGCGATCAATGGCGCGTCCTCGGATTCCGTCTTGACTTCGGCGATCTGGATTTTCCGGCCGCGGCATGAATTTCCGCAATCTTGGCAAACTTCATCTTTCGCGTCAAGATATACGAATTTCCCGATCGCATACCATGTTTCCCGGATGTATTTTTCCTTCATTTCCGCTTGCCTCCGTCGATGATATGAAATGCAAGCGTATCTTCCGGAAATGCCGGGCAAATCGGGAAAATTCCGATACTGACGCCGCCGGAAAAGGTGAAAGTACATCCTTTGTCGCGGCTCTCGGCGATGAAAGCGGCTTCCGTTTCCATAAGGTGCGAAACGTGCTTGACGCATTCCGAAATCGTCCAGCGGCTGGTGTTCTCGATGTGAATTTTCGTGATGCCGTCCATTATTCCGGGTCCTCGATCTGCTGCCGCTGCTCCAGTAGTTCTTCGATCGGGTCTTTCGGCTGCCATTCGTCGACCGGCAAGGGTGCGACTTCAAGTTCCGGGCCGAACTTTTCGATAATGGTTGCCGAAATCGCCGCGGCGGTCCTTTCCGTAATCGCCGCCGGATCGATGCCCGCGGCCAGGTCCGGAAACTGTTTCCGCAAGTTCGGTCGGCAAGTCTTCATCGCGCGCGGTATCTGGTGCGTGAAAATCGCGTCGCTCGTCATAAAGTCAAGGATTTTGTAAACGTCGTCGATCCGGGCAAGCAATTTGCCGGAAATGACCGTCGCCACCGTCAACGTTGAAAATTTCATTTGCTTTCCTTTCTTGCGCGATAATCTGCGCAAAGTCCGTTTTTCCCGATCTGAACCTCTTTCAAATCGCAGGTAATTTCCCCTTTGTATGCCCGGTTGAAATAACAATCCGTCGCCGAACAAGTTATTATTGAAATATCCGTCGGAAACGTGCATTTCATCGCCAGAACTTGGCTTTGTTTCCGGATGCGTCGTCGTTCTCTGATCCATGCAAAAATTTTCATTTGCTTTCTGCTCCTTCCGTTTTGAATAAAGTTGCGGTATCGCAAAACATCTTTTCGCCGGCTTTGACCGGCGGCGAATCGGTGAGAAATTCGCATTCGATTCCGAAATCGCGGATCGAAACGATCTTGACCGGGACAAATTTCCCTCTGAACCGGAAAAACATTTTTTCGCCGGGCTTCATTTGTGGTTTTCCTCCTCTATTCGTTGAATTTGAATGCCGATCCAGCGCATGACGTTTACGCACATGGAATTTCCGCAGGCCTTGTATCTCGGCGCGTCCGGACAAGACGTTTCCGGCTTTCCGTTCCATGAAATCCGGGTGTAATTGTCCGGAAATCCCATAAGCCGTTCACATTCCAGCGGCGTCAATCTCCGAACGGTCGTTTCGCTCGGTTCGTCTGTGCAAACTCCCATGACGCCGGAACAATTCTGCGTATAGGCGATTTCGACTTGTGCGCCCACGCCATTGCCGCCGTTGTGAACTTGCCGTCCGATGATGTTTTCCGCGATTGCCACGGCGTGGTGATGACTGGTTCCGATTGTAGGCGATGGATCACCGTTGTTGCCGATCCCGGTTGTCTGTCGGTCGCCGTCTTTGGCGTCCTTGCCTATTATCATACTGTTGATCGGGTAACATTCCTGGACCAGCGGCAAGTTGTTCCCGCCGGTCCCGGCTTTGGCGTTGAGTTGCGGCGATACGCCCTTTCTCAATTCCTTTATCCGGCTGTCCTGCGCGTGGTTTTCGTAACAAAAAACGATGTTTTGGCCTCGATCCGCGCACGGGCTGCTGTCGTGCCGCGCTTCAAGCGTCCCGGCGATTTTTCCATACTGCGAAATCGGTTCCGTCAAGCAAAGTATGGCTTCCGGGTCGTGCATACAATTCAAGGTTTGATAAACTTCTTTTTGTATGGCATTTGCCTCGCAAATTTGCCCGTTTCCTATTGAATAGCATGTTATTTTCTGCCGTGTCGGTCGGACAAAAAGAATCGCCGGAACTATCGCGCCGCCGTCGGCTGTCGTTGTCCCGCCTTTCCTGATCGTCGGCGAAATGTTCCTGCAAAGGTCCCGCCCGTTGTCGTTTGCGGAAAAGCATAATACAATCGGCTGATTGTTGCCGCTTTTTCCTGCCGCCGCCGTTAAAGTCGGGGCAAGGTTCTTGCAACATTCCGAATTGCCTTGCTGCGTTGCCCGGCAAATAACGTTTTCAAGTCCTCTGTTCCGGTTGACGGCGTTTGCGTGATCCGTATTGCAAATCGGGTCCTGTGATCCGTGAACGCAAATAATGTCCGGGGCTTGGTTCGATCCGCTGGGCGATGCCTTTATTGTCGGCGATGTTTCTTCCGAATATCCGATCCCGCCGGCTTTCGATCCCTGACCGCCCGAAAAACCGGCGACGTGCAAATTCATTGAACTTCCGCCGATACTGCCGCAATTCGTCTTTAATGTTCCGGCGGTGTCGGTGCTGACAAATTCCCATTGATGCCCCGAACGGTATTCCCGGCTTGCCGGTTCAAGGCGATTTCCAGCATGTCCGGAAGCGATTTCCCGCGCTTTGATGCGCGCCGGAGTATTCCATTGCAAGCGGTCCGGCTCAAGTAATACTTCCGCGGCACGGGTCCAATCTCCAAAATATCCGACAACGAACACACGCCGTCGGCGTTGGGGAACTGCGAATGAAAATCCGGAAACTCGGGTAAATTGTGCGTCCAGCACGCGCCATGCCAGACCGTATCGGTCGCGTCGAGCATTGCAAACAAATCCTGCGGTGGCAAATCCTCCGTTGGGGATTTCAACTGCGCTTCCGGAAAGCAAGGATAAAAAGGCTGCGAAGTCCCCCCCCCCACGGGAACTGAATACGCCCGGCACGTTTTCCCAGACGATCCATTTACAGCCCGATTCGTAAGCAAGTCGTATAAAGTCGATGGCAAGCGATGATCTTTTCCCGCCGAAACCGGCGCGTTTTCCGGCAACGGACAAGTCTTGACAGGGGGTTCCTCCGACAAGTAAATCGAATTTTCCATGATATTTTTTTCCTATTTTGGTGAAGTCGCCTTCATTCGGGATCGTCCCGTTTTCCGGCAAGGTCGCATTCTGTTTGTTCCATGCCCGATAAAGTTTCTTTTCCTTTTCGGTCGCCGCCGCTTCCGGATCAAGCGCATTGATCGGTCGCGTCGCGTCGTATCGCGCATTCAATACGGCGCAGGGGAACGGCTCTATTTCCGAAAAGAAAACCGGCTGCCAGCCGAGGGGCTGCCACGCAAGGGTAGCGGCTTCAACTCCGCTGCATACGCTTCCGTATCGTATAGGCATTTCCGTTCCCTCCTGTCAAAATTTCCGGCCGTGTTTATATGGCCGGTTCCGGTTGACTTCCATTTTCGCAAGAATCGCGCCGGCGATGTCAAGATCTTTTTCCCCGGCGTAATCCATGATCCGAATAATCACGTCGGCAAGTTCAACTTCGAGGCTGCTGAACTTCGGGCAATGGTGATCCGGCGGGTTGCCGTCGCGCAGGGCCTGCAATGCTTCCGATACTTCGCAATGAATCAAGGCCAGAACTTCGCCGTCGTTCCGCGGCGCTTCGTGCCAGCCGTGATCTTTGGCGATCGCGTATGCCTTGACGATCTGGGCGTCGAAAGCCAGCCGGAAATTTGCCGCGGCGCTTTCTTCATTTACAAGATCGTCGCATTCGGCAAATATCGCCTTCAGCCTGCTGTAAAGATTTTTTGTCATGTTGGTTTTGCTCTCCTTTGTTGGGGTTAAAACGGAATGTCGTTTTCCGCAAGTTCGCGTTCGTATCTTTCGCGGTTGAAATGTCCGGAATTGTCTTCCGGCGGGATGCCGTGTTCGGCATAAACCGCGCTGCCGGTCGCCGTCTGCTGTAATTCATCCTCGGCCGCAAGTATGGCAAGCCGTTCTTCGATGTCGTCCGGTTCGGCGTCAAGATCGATCCATGATCCGACCGCGGCCGCCTCTTTCCTGATCTCGGCGATCCGCTGTTCGGCGATGTGCATTGCGCTTTCCTCGCTGATCGTCGGTTCGCTCTCCGGTTCATCCGGCGCAAAATCGTATTTCGTGATCGTCGGCCAGTCTGATCCCGGCGTTTTCTTTACGGTGATCCGGACCGGGCGTTTTAATTTCCCGGCCTCGGCGTAAATCAAGCATTCGTCGACCGTTTCCGGCAATTCAAATCCGGCGCGCTCCCGCCACCACTTTTCCGATTTTTTCCGGGCATATCCGGAATGCTCCGGACAAATCCAGTCCGAAATGTAATCGTTGAATCCGATTGCGTATTCTACGCGCAAGGTCGGCGGCTTGTCCGGCGCGCCGCGCTTTATGTGTTTGGTGTAAAAAATCCGCTGAACGTCAAATTCGGTTTCGCTGCTCTGGTCCGACAAAATCCCGTCGCTGGCCGCGCGCGCGCCGTGATGCAGCTTGCCTTCTTCGCGCGGCATGACATAGCCGCAATCCGGGCATGATGTCCGGCCCGCCGGGAAAACCGCCTGACATTGCGGGCACTCCCGCATGGGCGGCGGCTGTTTCTTCTTCCCTGCTCCGGATGTTTCTTCAACGCGGATCATGTCCACGGGGCCGTGGCGCATGATGTTCCCGCCGTAATCGAGGATCATGCAATCCGTTTTCCCGGTGTCCGGCGATAACCGGAAACCGCGGCCGACCATTTGATAATACAGGCCGGCGCTGGCCGTCGGGCGCAAAAGAACAACCGTGTCAACCGCTGGCGCGTCAAATCCGGTCGTCAAAACTCCGACGTTGACAAGGTATTTCAGGCCCGGCTTCATGTGGCCGAAAAGATCGGCCGGAACCGGTTTGTCCTTGAATCGATCCAGAATTTCGGCGCGTTCCTGCTGCGCGGTGCTGCCTATGACAAGGCCGCATTCCTGCCCGGATGTCGCTTCGATCCGCTGTTTGATGTGTTCGGCGTGCGCCACCGAACTTGCAAAAATCAAAACCTTTTTTCGGTCGGCTGTCAATCTGACAATTTCGTTGCAAGCGGAAAATACCAGCTGTTCGTTGTCCATTTTTGCGGCGATCTCGTCGGCGATAAACTCGCCTGCGCGGATGTGCAAATCGGACAAATCGGCTTTCGTCTTTCCGTTCTTGCTGCGCAACTTTGACAAATAGCCGCGCATAATCAATTCCCGAACGCCGATTTCGTAACAAATTTCGTTCAAAAGGTTTTCCGGCTTGCAAATCAAGCCGCCGCGCAACCGGTACGGCGTCGCGGTAAATCCGATCAAACGGACGTTCGGGTTCATCTGCTTTTCTTCGTTCAGCAGGGTTTGATACATGCCGTCGCCGTCCGGCGGGATCAAATGCGCTTCGTCAATCAAGATCAAATCGAAAACGCCTAAATCTGCCGCGCGGTTGTAAACCGACTGGATGCCCGCCACCAGAACTTGATTGTCGGTATCCCGCCGGTTCAAGCCGGCCGAATACATGCCGATTTTCAAATCTGGGCATAGCGCGGCGATCTTCGCCGCGTTCTGCTCCAGTAGTTCCTTGACGTGCGCAAGAATCAAAATCCGGCCGTTCCATAACGTCGCCGCGTCGGAAACGATTTTCGCAATGACGATCGATTTTCCGGCGCCGGTCGGCAAAACCGCGCAAGGGTTCGCGTCAGGGCGGTGCTGCAAATGCGCATAAACCGCGTTGACGCTTTCTTGCTGGTAATATCGGAGGTCGAACATCTTTCCTTTCCCGTCAAGCAACGTTATATTGCAAAAAGGTTGAAACGTGCTGAATGCCGAATTTTGAAATCGCGTCTGCAAGCCGTCCGGATTTGACCAGCGCGCGGATCGTGCCGGCGGTCAGGTCGGCCTCCGGAATGATCCGCATGAAATTCATGCCGAAACTGTTTTCGATCGCTTCCCGTTTGTAGGCGTGCAATTCCCGGATGCAGGAATCGTCGTCAATACAACCGGCCTTTACGATCGAATCGAAAAGGCATTTGAATTGATTGTCGAGGTCGCGCTTGCGGTTGTCCGGCGGGTAAAAGTCAAGCGTTACCGCCACCGGACCGCTGATTTTGCGCTGGCCGGAATCCGCAAACCGATGTTTCACCAGTTCATGGAATTTCCGGCCGGCTGCGCAAATGACCGGATGATTGCAGCCGGGAACGTATCGCCGATACTGATTTTCGGAAATCGCAATCGGCAATTCAAGTTCAATCGAACTGCAAAAAGCGGCATTCATTTCTTGTCTGCTCCCGTCCCGGCTGCGGCCGTCTTTTTTGCTTTGATCCCGGCAAGATATTTCGCCGGGCCGTTGTCCTTCAGCCACTGCCGATACGTTCCGGGAACAATCCGGCCGTCGCTGCCGTGAAAAGTTTTCCGGCGCTGACGGTGTGGAACCGATTTCCGATACATGTTGCGAAGAATTTTTCGGATTGTCATTTTTGCGCGCTCCTTACTTCGCCGGCGGCGGTTCCGCTGCGGGCGCCGCGGGTGCGGCCGCCTGATTTCTGGCCCAGGGGGCCACGGCGGGCGCCGCTGCCGCCGCGGGCTTGCTGCTGCCGATCGCGGGCGCCGCGGTCGTGCCGGCCGTCTGGCGCGGCTTGAAATGCTTGATTTCGTTCTGCTCGTCGTCGGTGTTCTTGTTGACGCGGGTAATGATCTGCAAAGTCAGCGGGATCATGTGAATTTCGCTGGTATCGTCCGGTCCGCAGGGCTTCGTGACGAAATCCCAGCCGACCGCCTGCAAAAGTTCCTTGATTTCGCCCTGCGCGATCTTGACCGCCTGTTCGTTGCTGTTTTCAAGATTGAAATTCTTGAAAATCTGTCTGCCTTTGTATTCGCCTTCGATGATTTCAAAAGTCATGGGCAAATAGCGGCCCTTGCCGCTGCGACTGGAAACCAGCCCGTCTTCGCCGGTGCGCTCGTCGTTCGGATCGCCGCCGCTGGCGATGATAATTGCCTGATACATCCCGGCGGGCAAAAGTTCGCCGGTCGCATGAACTTGGTTGAAATCGACTTTGTTGTTTCCGAAACCTGCCATTTTCTTTTCTCCTTGTTAGTTGTTGGCGGTTGCTTGGGTGGTGGTGGTATATGTCGCCTGCCACGCTGCAATAAAAGCGTTCCAATCAAGCGGCAATTCCTGCGGCAAACCTTCAAACCGGCGCTTTGCGATCTGGGGTCCGTCGATCCCGCCGCCGTCGGTAATGATGATCCGGTCGCCGCCGTCGCGGCCGATCGCTTCGGTGCGAACGTCCTTTTTGTTGAATCCGGCGTCCTCGGCCGTCTTCCTGATCCGGCGCGTGGCGAAAAAAACGCCGTCGGTGCTTTCGACCAGAATATCCATTGCCTTTTTGTACAGGCGGGGCTGGAACTGATCGTATTGCCCGATCCGGGGCGAAAATACGCGGACCACGTCGCAATGTCCGATCAAGATAATTGACATTTTGCGCCGGTCCCGAATCTCGGTCAAAAGATCAAAGATGTTCAGCCATTCCTCGGCATATTCTTTGTAGCCCTTGCCGTAACCGCCGGCCGCGTCGAGAATGTTTGAAACGGAATACCTTTCGCAAATGTAGCGGAAAAGCATTCGTTCGGCCGCGGAAATGCTGTCGATCGCCAGCGTCTGGAAATCGTGCGCTTCGTCCCGGATCGCAAGCAACTTTTCCTTGAAACTCTTGTAATCCTTGCTGATCGGGAATTTCGCGCAATCGATTTCGTTCAGGCCGTCTTCGGTCGGAATGAAGATCGCGCCGGGCGCTTTCGCGGCGAACGTTGATTTTCCCACGCCTTCCTGCCCGTAAAGCAGGATGATCGGCGGCTTTGGCGTCTTGCCACGGGTGATTGTGTCCAGAATGCTCATGTCGGAACCTCCTATTTGTTCAAGGTGAAAATCTGTTTGTGTTCGTATCCGGTCGGCCACTTGCCGCTTTCCCGGCATTCCTTCAAGCGCCGGATCGCGGCGGCATTGATCCGTTCGGCCACGTCAAGTTCGGCCGCCGGGATGCTCCAATATCCGGCAACGTGAAATTCGGTCTTGTCAACGGCGATCATGTTTACCGGGTATTCCGTGCCGCAAGCCGCCCGCAGGACGCTGCGGTAAAACGCCATTTGAAACGCATAACCGAAACTGCGCATGTCGTATTCAAAAAAGCGGATGTCGCGGCAAGTCTTCAGATCCACGATGCCCGTTTCCGGATGAAAAAAATCGATCCGGATTTGACACAAAACGCCTTCGATCTCGGCGCGCACCACGCCTTCGGCGATCCCGCCCGGCCGCAAAAGTTTTTCCGGAATTTCCGGATGCGTCGCCACGTTCTGCCGCATGGCTTCGATCTCGTTGTAATCCGCGGTCGTGATGACTTCGCCCGGCTGCGTCGAAAGCCAGTCAAGGTAAACTTTGCTGTCTTTCCCGTATGGCTTGCCGGTTCGCTCGTTGATCGGTCCGTCGGAAACGACGTATGCCGCATTGAAAGCGTCTTCGCCTTCCAAAATCAACTTGTGCGCGGCCGTCCCGAATGCGTATTCGGTCTTTTCCGGCTCCTGATACTGGCCGGAAATCGTCGCGTAATACTTGAACGGCATTTCACAAAACCGGGCCAGCATGTGGCTTGAAAGAATTTCGCCGCTTTTGCTGCGTGCGTGATACTGGCTTTCCGGTTCGTGGATGATGCAGGCCGGGATGTTCATTTTCCGGCCTCCGGATCGGCGGTTTCCGCGTCGATGACTTCAGCGCCGTCGGAAAGCATTTTTGGCGCGCCCTGTTCCGGCTGCTGATCCTGATTTTCGGTCATGGTGAAGCGGTAAACCTCGAAAATGTCTTTTTTCGTTTCGGGGTCAAGGTCGTAAACGACAAGGGCAAGTTCGACGTTCTCCGGCTTGGCGTCCACGAGGTCTTCCTCGGTGTATCCGTCGCCGATCTTCTCGAACATGTCTTTCGCCTTGACGCCGCATTTCTTTTTCAGCTTCTCGAACTCGGTGATCGAACACATTTTCGCGCGGCTCTTGTCCCGGAAGACAAATTCGTTTTCGTCTTTCCGCGCTCCGAGGCCGTTGACGAAAAGATCGTTCAACTCGGATTCCGTCATGTCCAGAACTTGGACCACTTCGCCGGTGTCGCCGCGCTTGACCGTTTTTTTGCCTTCCTCCGGCGTGTTGAAAAGAATGTCGCATTCGATTTCGCGGTCTTCCGATCCGCGCGCCAGCTTCTGCGCAAGGCTCCGGATCGTCGATTCCGATTCGGTGATCTCGCTTTTGAATTGCGCCGATGCCTGTTTCAAGGAATCCTGCAATCTTTCCTTCCGCTGATTCTCCAGCGCAAGTTTGACGCCGATTTCCTTCAATTCCTCGGTCGTAAACTTGCAATTCAAGATTCGTTTCGTTTTCATGTTTCTTTTACTCTCCTGTTTGGTTGTTGGTTGAAATTTCCATACCTTGTTTTACCTTGCCTCGCTTCGCTTCGCCAGTCCCGGCTTCGCCTTGCCTGCCTCGTCCGACCTTGCAAAAGATCGCTGCTCTCGACTTCGCTTATCCTCGCTTGTCTGTGCCTGCCTTGTATAGCCTTGCCTTTCTTTGCTTCACCTTTCCCGGCCTTGCCTTGCCTGCCATGCCACGCCGCGTCCGGCCTATCTAAACCGCGCTATGCTTGACTTAACTATGCTTAGCCTGCCATGCCCAGCCTGTCCTTGCTATGCCGGCCTAAACCTTGCCTGCCTCGCTCTGCTATGCCTCGCTATGTCTTGCCGGTCTGGTCTATACCGCGCCCCCCTCTGCCTTACCTGCCGAGCATTGCAAGATCGCGCGTCGCTATGCTTGGCCCCGCTTCACCTGCCGAACTTGGCCCCGCTTCGCTATGGATTGCTATGCGCCGCCGGGCATATCCCGGCTTCGCCTGCCGTGCGCGTTTCAGGCTTTGCCCTTTCTCTTTTTGATGAAAGCCGCCGCCGCTTCAAAAACCGGCTTCAGCTCCGAAATCCGGGCAAATTTCGCCGAAAAGATTTCAAGTTCTCTTGCCGCGTCCGCTTTCATCTGCTCCAAAAGTTTTTCATCGGACAAAACCGTTTCGACCGGCAAATAGCCGCCGTCCTCGGCGCGCGCCGGGGTCAGGCTGATATATGCCTGAACGGTTTTGTTCTCGCTCGGAAGAAAAGTCACCTGCACGCGGATCAATCGCCGCGCCTGTTCAAGCCGCCATTTTTCGGCCGCTTCGGTATCGTTCCAATCGAAAGCGTCATGCAGCGGATTTTCGGGATTTCTGGCCGCGTTTACCACGTCGGCCGGAAACAGGATTCCGTTATGCGCGGCGGCAATCCGGGCAAGTTCTTCCGCGTATTTGTTCATTTCGCCACCTTGCCTTCGTCCTGCGGCAATTCGCTTTCGTCCTTGCAAATCCGGAACGTTCCCCAGCCCATGCCGGCCGAATTTTTCGATCCGGGGCGGCCTTCGCAAATCCCGACCTGCATTCCGACGCGGGCAAGCAAGTTTGAAATGTCGGTCACGGAAAACTGGTCCGCGTCAAATTCGATCCGCAAGCGCGCGCCCCACTCCAGCCACTGCGCCCGAACCGCAATATCCGTCGTCGCGCCGCCGATTCCGATTCGGACCATGCTTTCAAGTTGGCGCGGCGCGGGTCCGACAATGCGGATCAATGGCGTTCCCTCGGTGTTGTCGAAACCGTCGGCATGAACGAAAATCGAAAGTTTCGCAAGGGTCATTTTGAAACCGCACAATTTACATGCGTCGATCATGGCGGCGCGGATCGCTCCGGCGGGAAATCCGTCCCAGCCGTCCGTCGAAATATGCCGCGCCTGATTGAAACAGTCGTTGAAATCCTTTGCCGCGCGGCCTTTGTTTTTGTTCGCAAGGCTGCCGAGTTCCTGCTTGTCCCGGATCGCCTTGATCGCCTTCTGCGAAAACTTGTGAATGACCAGCGGCGCGGTTCCCCGGATGAAAAATTCCGCTGTCTGGATGTTCGGCGGCGCGATCTTGATTTCGACTTTTCCGTTTTTATCGTTTGACATTTGCTTTTTTCCTTGTTCTGTGGTATATTCTGTGTTGTCGATTCCATTTTGAAAACCTCGGCGCCGGCCGCGCCGGGGTCTTCGTCTTTTCTGCGTGTTACTGCTTCGGTTCCGGCTTCTGGAAAACGCCGGCGGCCACCAGCTTTTCGATCAAGGCGTTTGCGCTGTCGGCAAGGGCAAGCAAGCCCTGCGGCGGCATGACGATCCGCTGCGTGATTTCCGGGACCGGCGGTTCCCCGTTTTCCGTGGGATTGTAGGAAACAAGATCAAGTTTGACCATGTTTCCGCACCAGTGAATGTTGCTCACTCCGTCCGAATAGATTTCGTTTTTCGCCATTTTTTCAACTCTCCTGTTTGTTGGCGTTGCTGCCTTCCGCTGCCGGCGGGTCCGGCAGGGTTTCGGCGTATTCATCCATCGCGTTTTCAAGTTCCGCGAAAAGAACATCCACGGGCGTCATGGCGTATTCGGCCCGCGTCTGGTCGTTGCGCTCCGTGCCGTCCGGCTCCAGAAAAACTTTTCGGCATGTTACAAGTTTCATGCCGGGCGCCGGGGTGTTGTATTCGACGAAATACTGCTGCGTCGCCGCCGCCGGGTCCTTGCCGAAATCGTCAAAGTTCTTGCCGTCGAAAATGCCTTCGCAAATCCGCAAAAACTGTTGATCGCGGTTCGTCTTCGCTTCCGGATGCCGGGCGAAAAATTCGGCTTCGACCGTCTGCAAAAATGCCCGCGCCTGCGCGGCCAGCGCCGCGAATTTCGGCGTCGAAATCCCGGATCGGATGCCGCTTTCGGTGAAAGCGCATACGGAAAGCGCCTGCCGCTGGTACTTCTTCAAATCCGCGTCCGAAAACATCCGGCAATCCTTTTTGTTTTCGTTCATGTTCAAACCTCCTGCGCCGGTTCCGGTCTGGGGATCTGATAGCCCGCGCAAAAAACCGCCTTGAAAACGCTGCAATTCTTGCAGGCCGCTTCGTCGAGGTGATGCGGGCAATGATCCGCGCAACTTTTGCCGATCGCGCCCAGCAGAATTCCGATTTTGCCTTTGTCGGCGGGATCGCCGGCGGGCTGCTGCTGTTGCGCGCGGGCTTCCTTCAATTCGTCTTCCAGAATCGCGTTTGCGCCGGCGGTCGCTTCGATCTGCTTTTTCGCCGCCGCAAGTTCGGCCGTGATCCTGCCGTTCTGGGTTTCGAGGTCGGCGATCTTGGCTTTCAATTCGGCCGCCTCTGCGGTCGCCTGATTCAGCGCCGCCTGCATTTGTTCCTTCGTCATTTGCTTTCCTCCGTGTTGGTGGTTATGTTTTCCGGCGTCGCCGCCGTGGGGTCCTGAACTCGGCCGTCTTCGATGATGACCGTTGCGGCCGTTTCTCCGACGATCGTTCCGATGCCCTGCATGTTCTGTTCGGTCAAAAATTCGCCGAACTCGGCCAGGGTCTGCGGGTCCATTGCTTCGAGGCCGTCGATCAAGACAAAACCGCAGCCCGGCTTCGATTTCATGCAAATTGCGGTCGCAATCTTCAAGCGCTCCGATCCTGACATGCAATCCCATTTCTGGCCGCGGTAAAGCAATTCGCCGTCGGTAGTGATCGAAAGTTCCGGCAAGGGCAATTCGGCGCGCTGCAAAAGCGCGGTCCGGTCGGCTTCGATCGCCTGCAATTCGGCGGTCTGCGCGTCGGATGCCTGCCGCATGGCGGCGATCTCGTCGTAAACCTTCCGGCGCTCTGCGTTCGCGCGGATTTGCCGGTTCGTTTCGTCGGCCTGCTGCAATTTCTGCATGATCCCGGCTTTGATCGCCGCGAAATCTGGATCGCCGGCAAGATTGGCTTTGATGCTCTCGATGCCGTCTTTCGTATTGGCGATCTGGCGTTCGATGTCGGCGTTTCCCTTCTCCAGTTCGATGATCTGGGAATCAAGTTCCGCTTTCGCCTTTTCGGTCTGTTCCTGAATTTCTCTTTGCGCTTTCTCGTATTCGGTTTTGAGATATTCAAGCCGCGCGAACTTGCTTTTTTCGTTCTCGCCGATCTTCGCCATTTTTACGGCGATCAACTGTTGATTGTTCGCAAGGTTCGCTTCGAGGGCGTCGGCGCGCTGCTGTTCGACCGCAAGCAAGGCCCGGCGGCTTGCCGTTTCGTTTTCGGCTTCCGTTACGCCCTGCAATTCCTTTGTCAGCGCCTCGATGCTGATTTCGTCGGCCGGGGCTTCGGGGAAATGCGGCATTTCGTCGAAATGGACCTGCGCGCGCTTGATGTCGCGGTTCTGATCCGCACGGGCTTCGCGGATTTCGTCGGCGCGCTTCTTCATTTGCGCAAGGGCGGTTTCAAGGTCCGGAAACATCTTCAAAAGCATTTTCGCCTTGTCGGTGTCGCTGGCCCGCATAAATGCGCCGAGGTCAAGGGCGAATTTTCCGACAATATCGTTCAAAAGCGTTTGATTGCCGCGCATTCCGCGGGCGTCGGTGATCTTTAAGGCTGCATTCTTGCCGGCGCGTTCTACGATCAAGCCGTCGATCTCCACGCGGATCGCGGCGTTCTTCTCGCCGTCGTGGTTGTTGATGTCTGACGGCCGGAAAGTTTCGCCGCCGAGCGCATAAGCGATCGCGTCAAGGCAACTGCTTTTTCCCTGCGCGTTGCGGCCGCCGAGGATCGTCAAGCCGTTTTCGGTCGGGTGAATCTCAACCAGCCGAACGCGCTTGAAATCCTGAACGGAAAATCCGGTGATCTTTGCGGGTTCTTTCATTTGTTTTTGCTCTCCTTATTCTGTGCGGCGCGCTCGGCTCTGATCCTTTCCGCGGTTCGGAAAAGGTATCGGCCGAAATCCACGCGGCGCTGCTCCGTGTAAAAATTGATCCGGGCGGCGTCCCGGGGCCGCTTGGCCGCCGCCGTTTCGATCGTCAGGGTTGTTCCGGTGTGATTCATCGATTGCATTCCCGGATCGCTTCGGCATACTGCCGGCATGTTTCACAAGTCATGCGGTGGCGTTTCTGGGCGGCCTGCTGCCACAATCCGGCAATGTAGCCGAACGCCATTCCCGCAAAAAAAATCCCGATGATCGTTCCGACGGTGATCTTGTGCATTCTGGATTTCGATTCCATTTTCTTTTCTCCGGGTTACTTATCGGCATTTTCCGAATTTTCCGATATTTGCGGGCAAAATTTTTTTGCCCGTCTGACCGTTTCCAGCAGCAGATTGGAAACAATGCGGTTTTTCGGCAATCCCGTTCGGGCGTGTACCTCCTCGACGTATTCGCGGATTTCAGGCGCAAACTGCGGCGTGATCGCGTAAGTCAGCGGGGCTTTCTGGTTCGGTCGGATGCTTTTTTTCTTCGTCATGTCGAATGCTCCTTTCTTGGTGTTCTATCCCCTAATATATCGGAAAATTCGGAAAAGTCAAGGGCAAAAATTAAAAAAATTTAGAAAAATTTAGAAAAAATAGTTTTTTTAATGGAAAAATCGGAATTTTCGTGTATATTAGGATGCAAACCGGAGAACGAAAAATGAACATCGATGAAAAACGAAAACTTCAGCGGCTGATCCTGCGCCACATGTCCGAACATGAATTGACGCAAAAGGAAATGGCAACCGAATTGAACATTCAACAATCTACGCTTTCGGCGTGGCTGTCCGATGATCCCGAAAAAGGGCACGGCATTCGGAAAACGCATGTCGCCCGGATTCTGCATGTCTGCGGCGATGTCGCCGGGCGTGATATTATTTCCGTCGCCGGAAACGGAAATTCGATCAATTCCCATAACGGCGGCGATGTCGAAAAGTTCCGCGCCGGTCTGATCTGCGCCCTGATCGATTCCGAATTGTCGCCGGAAGCGCTGCAAATCGCCTTGAAAGTCGTAAAGGATTTCAAGGGGTGATCGATCCATGCCGAAAACATATCTGTTATACGCGCGCGTAAGCCCGAAGGGGTCCGGCTGGGATTGCGAGGAAACCTCAATCGGCGTTCAATTCGCGGAAATGCGGGCGCATTGCTCCCGCCTCGATCCGGGCGCGAAATTTATTGAAGTTTTCGACGAATTCAAGTCCGGAAAAAATCTGAACCGCGGCGGGGTGCAATCGATCCTTGCCGATCTGGAACGTCGGCCGGTCCCGTGGGATTGTCTGGTCGTCTGGAACCTTGACCGGCTTTCGCGGTCGCTGTGTGATGCGCTGCCGATCTTTACAAAACTCCGGGATGCGGGATGCGAATTTATTTCGATCAATCAAGAATATCTATCCTATACCGGCGCGATGGCCCGTTACATGCTGCAGCAGACGATCGCCATTGCCGAACTTGAACGGGGCATGACCTCGGAGCGCGTGTCTGCAAAAATGCGATGGATCGCCGCGGCCGGTAAAATTCCGTGGGGGCGAATACCGATCGGATATGTCCGCGATCCGAACTTGAAAAATACGGTCGTCGTCGATGAACCGAATGCCGAAATCGTCCGGACGATCTTTGATCTGTATGTCGCCGGCAAACTCGGATTCAATATCATAAATGACCGCTGGCCGGGGCTGTTCAAGGGGCGCAATTCCCTTTATGCGATCTTGCGCAATCCGCTTTACGTCGGCGAACTGCATTATGCCGGCAAGGTCTATCAAACCGAACATCCCGCGATCGTCAGCCGGGAAGTCTGGGACAAGGCGCAAAAAATGCTTGCTGAACGGAAGCGCCGGAATTATACCCGGCGCGGGGCGGCTCCGCAGCACGATTATCTGCTGTCCGGGCTGGTACGCTGCCATTGCGGCCGATACATGACCGGTTATTCCGTGAACGGCCACGCCGGGCGCAAGTTCTTCTATTATAAATGTACCTGCCCGACGTGCAAAAACGCGATCAATGCCGAGGCACT
>Ga0256405_10007520_pt1 | contig 16329 bp, 15 predicted proteins | sample RumenRJG_02DNA_FD_189096 | JGI IMG/M metagenome (GOLD analysis project Ga0256405, IMG submission 189096) | Bovine rumen microbial communities from Lethbridge, Alberta, Canada - RJG_02 | ecosystem: Host-associated > Mammals > Digestive system > Stomach > Rumen | place: Canada: Alberta...
TATTTCTTATATAGCTATAGTTCTAGTTCAAGAAAGAAGTTGTCTTACCTTCTTCAACAGAACAAATTCTTGCCAAGGATTTAATATATTTTAATATAAATATCGTATTACAAAATATTAAATTTAGTTTTAACAATTACAAAATCAATCTAATACAATGTAGTTTGTGTATAGCATATAATATTTATTTATCTTTGTAAAGAGCATTTTGGGGCTTTCGCCACTGTTATGTAACTTACCTTTTGGACTCAGTAGAAACAGTAGCTAGAGAATTTAATGTGTTCAATGAGATAAAGGATAATTATCCAAAGTATGTACTGTCTCTTGATGAGGTTAACCTGAGTCAAAATGGTATTATCCATCAAAACATTAGAGACTTTTTGCTGCAAGATTAAGTATCAAAATTAACTAAAACTTTTTGCAGTAAGAACTGCTATAAAGTGGATAATTTAAAATAAATTGTTGTATAATAGCGCCGTTTTAAAACGTGTGTTTTAAGTTTATTTTTTTAATCATTTATTTTTATATATGGCAAAAGAAGAAAATATTGAAATGCAAGGTACTATCCTTGAGACCTTGCCTAACACCATGTTCCGTGTTCAATTAGAGAATGGTCATATCGTTATGGCTCATATCTCAGGAAAAATGCGTAAAAACTACATCAGAATTTTAACTGGTGATAAAGTTACCGTTCAAATTACACCTTACGATTTAACTAAGGGTCGCATTACTTTCCGCGCTCGCTAATTCAGCAATATTCTTTAAGAATTCTTAATAGCTTCCCTAAGTTGTAAATTTCTTGGGGCGGCTTTGTATTTTTTGTAAGTTTTGTATTATGCCTCATAAAGAACTTTTTAAACGTTATGTTCTCTTCTTTATTTCTGTAGTATTCCAAGGTATCGCCGTAGCTCTCATCACTTACGCTGATATCGGTACTACTCCAATTTCCTCTGCAAACTACGTATTATCCTTACATTCTGATTTTACTTTAGGTGATACTACTTTAATCTTTAACTTGATGCTGTTACTACTACAATTAACCCTCATCTTTATTGGTGAATACAAGTTAAAAGATCACGCTATCAATATGCTAATGCAAATCCCTACCTGCTTAGTATTCTCTGTCATGATTGATATTAGTACCAATGTACTTACCTTAGTATTGTCTGAGCACAATTACGTTTTAAGCTGGGTTTTAGTGGTATTAGGTACTGTGCTACTTGCTCTTGCAGTATCAATGTCAGTTATTGCAAGTGTATGTATGGTTCCTGGCGAATACTTTATTAAACTATTCCATCCTCTAGTCAAAAAATCCTTTAGCTTTGTAAAGACTTTCTTTGATATCTTCTTAGTAAGCTCAGCTGTCATCATTTCTTTATTCTTAACAGGCTTTACTGAAATTGAAGGTGTACGTGAAGGCACATTATTTGCAGCTTTAACTACAGGTCCTATCGTACATATCTTTATTCCAAGATTAAAAGATAGACTCACAAAGCTTCTAAAAGCTTAAAGATACTAAATGCCTAAACTGCGATTTTTTGAAAGTTTTTAATTATGACCTTTAAAGAAAAATTTAAACGCTATGTACTCTTCTATATCTCTGTAGTATTCCAAGGTATCGCAGTAGCTCTAATTACTTATGCAGATATTGGTACTTCACCTATCACTTCTGCAAACTATGTATTGTCTTTACATTCAAACTATACTTTAGGTGATATTACATTTGTCTTTAACTTGCTACTATTACTGCTTCAGTTAACTCTGATCTTTTTAGGTGATTACAAAATTAAAGATCATGCTTTTGACTTCTGCATGCAAATTCCAACTTGCATTATCTTCTCTATCATGATTGATTTTAGTATTTACTTACTAACAATCATTTTACCTGAGCTTAGCTACCTTCTAAGTTGGGCTTTAGTTGTCTTAGGTACAGTTCTAATTGCTCTTGGAATTGCGATGTCCTTTATTGCAAGTGTATGTATGATGCCAGGTGAATACTTTATTAAGTTATTCCATCCTATAGTTAAAAAATCCTTTAGCTTTGTAAAAAGTTTCTTTGATATCTTCTTAGTAAGCTCAGCTGTCATCATATCTTTATTTTTAACAGGCTTTACTGAGGTTGAAGGTGTGCGCGAAGGTACTTTATTTGCAGCTTTAACTACAGGTCCTATCGTACATTTCTTTATCCCAAGAATAAAAGACAGACTTACCAAACTGATATCTAATTAACTATGAGTGAAAACAAGAAATACACTGAAGATGAGATGATACTTTGGCCTGAGGATGAAGATCCTGAAATTATCTCTAAATGTTTAGTGGCTGCACGCAAAGGTCTTTCTTAGGAGGAAGTTTACAGAGAATATTCTGCAAAGGAATTTCCTAAAGAAGATGAGTTAGAAAAAGCAAAACGCAACTTTAAAGCATTTGAGTTAACGGTAAAAAAGGCTAAAAAATAGGAAGTTCAAGTTTTCCTATCACAAAAATAAAACCTCATTAAGTTTCCAAAATGAGGTTATAAATTCAAAAAAAGCTTTTCTTAGATGTGCTTTATAATCTCATCACCAAATTCGCCGGTGGTTAAGGTGGTAGCACCTTCCATTAAACCAGCAAAATCAGAGGTTACTCTCTTTGATGAGATTGCTTTTTCCATAGCATCAACGATTAAGTCAGCAGCCTTATCCCAACCTAAATGACGTAACATTAACTCAGCTGAAAGGATAATTGAGCCTGGGTTTGCTTTACCAGTACCTGCAATAGTAGGTGCAGTACCATGAGTTGCCTCAAAGATAGCACTGTCAGCACCAATGTTTGCACCTGGAGCAATACCAATACCACCAACTTCAGCAGCTAGCGCATCAGAAATGTAGTCACCATTTAAATTCATAGCACAAACTACATCATAGTCTTGAGGGTATAAAAGAATGTTCTGTAAGAAAGCATCAGCGATACAATCTTTTACTACAATCTTTTTACCATTCTTAGGATTAGTAAAGCTTACTACGCCCTTGTCATCTTTAGTTGCGCCATATTTTTCTTCAGCTAACTTGTAGCCCCAGTTCTTAAAGGCACCTTCTGTAAACTTCATGATATTGCCTTTGTGAACGATGGTTACGCTCTTGCGATCATGATCAATTGCGTATTCAAAAGCAGCTTTAATTAAACGCTCAGTACCTTGCTTTGACATTGGTTTTACACCAATACCGCAATGAGTATTAAAGCGGATCTTTTTAACTCCCATTTCATTTTCTAGGAAGTTGATTAGCTTTTGTGCACCTTCTGAATCTGCTTCCCACTCAATACCAGCATAGATATCCTCAGCGTTTTCACGGAAGATTACGGTATCTACAAGTTCAGGGTGTTTTACAGGAGATGGCACACCATTAAAGTAACGAACTGGTCTTAGACAGATATATAAATCTAAGGTTTGACGTAGGGCTACGTTTAAAGAACGAATACCACCACCTACAGGAGTGGTTAGTGGGCCCTTAATAGCTACGTGATATTTTTTGATGAAATCAAAAGTCTCATCAGGAAGCCAAGTGTTGTCACCATATGTTTCAACTGATCTGCCACCAGCGTAAATCTCCATCCAGGAGATCTTCTTTTTACCTGCAAATGCTTTGTTTACAGCTGCATCCACTACCTTTTGCATTACAGGGGTAATATCAGCACCGATACCATCACCACGAATAAAAGGAATAATAGGATTATCAGGTACTACTAACTTGCCATTAGCATCAATTTCAATAGCGCTACCATTAGTTGGTACAACTACTTTGCTTGTAAACATTAAAAACTCCTAACATAAATTATCAATTGAGCTTATTGTATTAAAATTGCTCACAAGAATGCTAATAATTTAAAAATCTAAAAATCTGCACTCATAAAGCGCAGACTAATTTAGAGATCTTATTCCAACTTCTAAGAATTGAAGCTTAAAAGTTTGCTTAATTTAGCCTATCAAAAACGTATTTACAGCAAAATTTTCTTTAAAATCTGTTAAAATAGTCACACTGGAGAAAATTACATGTCTAATAGATTTAAACCTTTTGCAACTGTTGCTTTGATCATTGAGCATCAAGGTAAATACCTAATCGTTGAAGAATATAATGAAGATCAGGATAACCGCTTAGTTTTTGGAAATCCTTGTGGTCATATCGATGGCAAGGAGACTATTTTACAAGCAGCTTGCCGTGAAGGCTTTGAAGAAACCGGTTGCGAAGTTGAACTTGTAAGTCTTATCTCTATTGATGACTACGTAAAAGACAATGAAACCATTTACCGTTTTTGTTTTGAAGCAAAACTAAAAGATTACAAGGAAAACATGCAAGCTTGTGATCCTGACGGTGAGATTTTATCTGTAAAGTGGTACACCAAAGATGAAATCTACAATGGTAAAGCAAATTGGCGTACTCGACTAGTTGGCAAAAACTTTGATGCTTACTTTAATGGCGAGCGCTACCCTCTTTCTTTAATAAAAAGTATTCATCCTTAATCTAAAGAGAAATCAATGGAATTTGACGCACGTATTCCTTATGAAAAACTACAAGGTAAACATGTAGTTTTAGGACTATCAGGTGGTGTAGATTCATCTGTTAGTGCTGCTTTATTAAAACAAAACGGTATGAAGGTTACTGCCCTTTTCATGAAGAATTGGGAAGAAGACGATACTGACTCTTATTGTGCTGCAGCTAAAGACAGAGAGGATGCTCAAAAGGTTTGTGACAAACTAGGTATTGAGCTTAAAACTATCAATTTTGCTACTGAATATTGGGATAATGTATTTGAGATCTTTTTATCTGAATACAAAGCAGGTAGAACTCCTAACCCTGATATTCTTTGCAATAAAGAAATCAAATTTAAAGCTTTCATGCAGTATGCTACAGAAGTTTTAAACGCAGACTTTATTGCCACAGGTCACTATTGCCAAAGAAGTTTTAATACTGATAGAGCTCATTTATTACGTGGCTTTGATAATAATAAAGATCAAAGTTATTTCTTACATGCTATAGGTCAAAACATTCTTGAAAGAGTGTTATTCCCTGTAGGTGACATTGAAAAACCTAAAGTTCGTGCTATAGCAGACTCTTTAGGTTTAGCTACCGCTAAGAAAAAAGATTCTACTGGTATCTGCTTTATCGGTGAGAAGAGATTCCACGAATTCTTATCTAAGTACATTCCAGCTCAACCTGGTCTTATCAAAACCGTTAAAGGTGAGGTTATAGGTAAGCATGACGGTCTTATGTACGCTACCATCGGACAAAGAAAAGGCCTTAACATTGGTGGCACTAAAGATGGTAACGGCAAGCCTTGGTATGTAGTAGAAAAAGACGTTAAGAACAATGTACTTATCGTAGCAGAAGGTAATGACGATAAAGCTTTATACTCAATAGGTCTTAAAGCTATTCAAGAAACTTGGATCACCACTTGTCCAACACTTCCATACGAGTGTACTTGTAAAATTCGTTATCGTCAGCCTGATGTTGCTTGCACTATCTACCGTGAAGATGACGGAAATTTAAGAGTGATGTTTAAAAATCCTGTTGCAGCAGTAGCCCCAGGTCAATCGGTAGTGTTCTATCAAGGACTAGATTGTCTAGGTGGTGCAGTGATTGATAAACACATTAAAGAGTAAGGTAAAGTTTATGGCAAATATTAAATCAGAAGCTATTGCGCTATCAGCTTTATTTCAGTGCTGTACTCAGATTTATCGTATTGCAAACACAGGTTACTATGACGATGCAGCTTTAGCTTGCGTATTAAGATCTGTGTTAGTTACTAATCCTAAAACTGTTGAGGATATCTACCCACAAGACAAATTAAAGGTAGGATTTGCTCAATTGTCAGATAGCTTTGGCAAATCCATAAGTCCAAAAACTATGGAAAATATTGAAATTACTAAGATGGCTTTAAAAGTAATTTCACTTACTATTACTCTGTTAAAGAATAATAAAGTTTTAAATCGTTTATCAGACGAGATTGATGAGTTAAGTAAGACTATACCAGAGCAATATGAGAACTTTTTTGAAGGCTCTCCTGAGGTTGTAAATCAACAGTCTACCATCAGATTATTTGGTACCTTATACAAGTCAATCATCAGCCCTAACTTTCCAAAATTACTCATTTGTGGCAAGGAAAGTTGCTTGAGTATTGTTGAGAACCAAGAAAAAATTAGAGCTTTGTTGCTTTGTGCTATTCGTGCCGTCATTTTATGGCGTCAGGTAGGTGGCAGACGAAGATATCTATTCTTTAGACGTGCTCAAATCGTTGAATACGCACAAGCTCATAGTTAAACCAATTCATTTTACTAATAGAGGATCAAAATGGAATTATCAGCATTAACTGCTATTTCACCACTTGATGGTCGTTATGGCTCAAAGACACAAGAACTTCGTCCTATATTCTCAGAATATGGTCTAATGCGTTTTCGTGTTCAAGTAGAATTAACTTGGCTTAAGCACTTAGCTGCTTGTGAGCAGATCAAGGAAGTTCCACCTTTCAGCGCTAAAACCATCGAGTTTATCGACAGCATTATTAACAACTTCTCAGAAGAAGATGCATTAGACATCAAAAAGCGTGAAGCTGTTACTAATCACGACGTTAAGGCTGTGGAATACTTTTTAAAGGATAAAACCGCCTCTAATGAGGAAATTGCAAAGGTTCGTGAGTTCATTCACTTTGCATGTACTTCAGAGGATATCAATAACAACTCTCACGCTTTAATGTTAAAAGAAGCTCGTGAGGAAGTATTACTACCTGTTATTGATGAAATCATTGAGAAGATAACTGAGCTTGCTCATAAGTATGCAGATGTACCACTACTAGCTCGTACTCACGGTCAGCCAGCTTCACCTACTACTATCGGTAAGGAAATGGCTAACGTTGTATACCGTATGAAGAGACAAAGAAAGCAAATTGCTGATGTTGAAATCATGGGTAAAATCAACGGTGCTGTAGGTAACTTCAACGCTCACTTAGTAGCTTACCCTGATGTAGATTGGTATGCTTTCTCTAAGACTTTTGAAGAAGACTTAGGTCTAACCTTCAACCCATACACCACTCAGATTGAGCCTCACGATTACATCGCTGAGTTATTTGCTGCAGTTGATAGATTCAACACTATCTTAATTGACTTTGATAGAGATATCTGGGGTTACATTTCAAACGGCGTATTCACTCAAAAGACTATCGCAGGTGAAATCGGCTCCTCAACCATGCCTCACAAGGTAAACCCTATCGACTTTGAGAACTCAGAAGGTAACTTAGGTATTGCTAATGCTCTATTCGTTCACTTAGGCAATAAATTACCTATCTCAAGATTCCAACGTGATTTAACTGATTCAACCGTACTACGTAACTTAGGTGTTGCTTTTGGTTACTCAATCCTAGCTTACAAGTCAACCTTAAAGGGTATTTCTAAGCTACAGGCTAATGTTGAGCACACTGCTGTTGAATTAGACAACAACTGGGAAGTTTTAGCTGAGCCTTACCAGACTGTAATGCGTCGTTATGGCATTGAGAATCCATACGAGAAGTTAAAGGCATTAACTCGTGGTCAAAGAGTAACTAAGGAGATCATGGAGAACTTCTTAGAGTCTTTAGATATGCCTGAAGAAGCAAAAGCTTTACTTCGTGGCTTAACACCTGCAACCTACATTGGTAGAGCTGTTAAGTTTGCTAAAGACATCTAGTAAAAGATAGCTAAAATTTAGGGGAGCACAAGCTCCCCTTTATTTTTTGATTTTCAAAATTAGTTTGAAGTGTCTAGTGGCTCGAATGACTTTACAAGTTCATCAATTGCCTTACACTGCTTTAAGAATGGCTCTAGCTTATCTAGTGGTAAAGCAGATGGACCATCGCACTTAGCTTCATTTGGATTTGGGTGAGCTTCTAAGAAGAGACCACCAATACCTACAGCTAAACCTGCTCTTGCCAAATCTGCAACTTGAGCACGACGTCCACCAGAGGCAGCACCACCACTGTCACGACACTGTAGGGAGTGGGTCACATCAAAGATGATTGGATAGCCCCCACATACTTGCTTCATAACGCCAAAACCTAACATATCTACAACTAGGTTGTCATAACCAAAATTAGCACCGCGCTCGCAAAGTAATAAATTGCTATTACCACATTCTTCAAATTTCTTTGTTACATTTGCCATCTGAGATGGAGATAAGAACTGTGGTTTTTTGATATTTACAACTTTACCAGTCTTAGCAATAGCACTTACAAGATCAGTTTGTCTTGCTAAGAAAGCTGGAATTTGAAGTACATCAGCAACTTTAGCAACTTCACTTGCCTGCTCTTTTTCGTGTACATCTGTAATAATTGGTACATTAAAAGTAGACTTAACCTCAGCTAAGATCTTTAAACCTTCTTCTAAACCAGGACCACGGTAGGAGAAGATTGAGGAGCGATTTGCTTTATCAAAGCTTGCCTTAAATACATAAGGAATATTTAATTTTTGTGTTACCTCAACATATTTCTCGCAGATTTTTAAAGCCAAATCTCTGCTTTCAAGCACATTCATACCACCAAATAATACAAATGGTAGTTGATTACTAATCTTAATCTTGCCTAAGTTAATGGTTTTATCTGACATACTAAATCCTCAAAATTATTCCATTGCATTATATAAGATCTTTAAAGTACTTTGATACGTTCCATAAAAAAAGGTGCCATATAGGCACCTCTTTTTCTTAAGATTTTTGATTAAACTCTGATCTTCTCAACTAAGGATGAAAGATCACTTACAGACTGAGTAGCCTTGTTAATAACGCCATGGGTATTATCAACCTCGGTTGCAAAGCCTTGTGCTGCAGCGGTAATATTCTGCATATTAGTTGAAATTTCTGAGGTAGCTGCAGTTTGTTGCTCAGCAGCAGTTGCAATCTGACCTATCTGAGCATTTACAGTATCCACCTTTTGGATAATACCATTTAATAAATCCTCGATGGTAGATGCATTCTCAGCTAACTGATGCATTGATGCTACAGAATGTTCCATAGAAATATTAGCGTTATTAGCCTCATCCTGAACTTGAGTTACCATAGCGGTGATCTCTTGAGTAGATTTTGAGGTACGTGAAGCTAGTGCTCGCACTTCATCTGCTACCACCGCAAAGCCCTTACCAGCTTCACCAGCACGAGCAGCTTCAATAGCAGCGTTTAGTGCAAGTAAGTTAGTTTGAGAAGCAATCTCATCAATGGTTTGCACAATAGCACCGATCTTTTGAGCAGTCTGTGATAACTCTTGAATTTGTTTTGCATCTTGATTGGACTTGTCCACTTGCAACTTAATAGCTTCAATGGTAGTACGAACCTTTTGTACACCATCTTGGGTGGTTCGATTAGAATCGTCAGCATTGATAGCTGCTTCATGACAGTTTTTTGCAATATCTGCAGTAGTTGAAACCATCTCATCGGCTGCAGCTGCTACAGTTAAAGCACGGCTTTCTGTTGCACGAGCTGATTCAGAAATAGCAACTGAAGAGTTACTAATATCAGTAAAGTTTTGATTTAATCTGCCTTCTGCTGATTTAATCGCACCTACAATGCCTTGCCACTCTACACGCATAGACTCTAAAGACTGTAACAACTTACCAAATTCGTCATTTGAATCAGCATGTGCAGCAAAGGTTAAATCACCTTTAGCAATATTAGTTGTAACTTGTAAAGCTTTTCTAATTTGAGAGGTGAATAAACTTGCTAAGAAGAAACTTACGAATAGGGATACTACAACTACAACGATAGTTACAAAGGTAACTGCAACTAGAGGTACATTAGAGTTTAACTTCTGAAGATCATCCATAATGTAGTTCAATTTTGAGTTATTGATTTGATCTACACAAATAGATGCATTGATGAACTTAGGATAAATCTCCACAGTATAGATACCACGAGCCATAGGCTGGAAGTTTCTATCTAAAACTGGAAGTAAGCGATTCTTGTATGAATCAATAGCAGCTTCAATATCTGCATTTAAGGTCTTTGCAGTCTCAGAGTTATCTCGTGCTAAAATCTTTTTAGCTTCACTTTGCATGTGATTTAAACTCTGCTCTACAGCGGATTTATTCGCTTCGTTGTAGGTACGAATATTTGATACGAAGTTAAAGATAATATCATTGGTCTTTGTAATTTCTTTACGAAGTTCTGCATTTGGGTGATACTCACCTAGCAAGATTTCATCAGCGTGTGACACTGATACTTTGATACTTGAAAGATTAAAACCTGATACAACTGAAATAACTAAGGTTAGTACGATAACAGTTACGAATGCCGTTAATAATTTAGCTTTTACAGCTAAATTTGAAAACCAAGATCCCATATTTAATTCATCCCAATATATTTATCTTACGAGAGATTGATTACATATACATGCTTTGTGTATTTCAAAAGCTCATGCTAATTATCGGCTAATTTTATAAAAACTCTAAGAAAATTTAGATGAATATATGACTCAATTCAAACTAATAGAGAAGAAGAAGAAGAAGAAGAAGAATAAGAAGAAAACATAGGGGATTATTTTTGATAATTTTACACAGAAAACTTAGAAATCTAAGTTTTCTGTGTTTAAGCTAATGCTTAGCTTTTATTGATCTCTGTTTCAGGACGGGCATGAGCAAGCTCATCATCTAGAAGAGAATCGACATCTGAAGAATTGTCATTGGTTAAATTCTCATCATTACCGTCTGAAGCTTCAGTTTCAACCTTTTCATTATTGACTAAGACATTAGTATATAAAGCATCATCATCTGTCTTTAGGTTTTGCTTAACGGTGTTTGCAGAATCTTGAGCTACAACTTTAGGTGCTTTAGGCAATTCAATCTCAGAGCCGTCATCATCTATCTCTAAATCATTTTGACTTAAAGCTAAATCATTTCGATTTAATCTAAAGGCTGTTCCTAACACATCACTTTGAGCTTGGCTATTAGCACTAAAAGATGCATTACTCTTACCATTAACTATTTGAGATAAAGCGCGCTCTTGCATACTTACAGCTACATAGCGGTTAGCTAAATCACGCATTGACTGTAAGAAGGTTAAGTACATCTCTGAGGAGTGCATAGATACGTGCTGATTACCAATTAAAGCAACTAAGCCTAATTGACACTTATCAATATCACGATTTAACTTCTTTGAATGCTTAACTAAAGCTTCAACATTCTCATAGCATAAGTTATCTTTGATAAGCTCTAAATCGTCAGCTAACTTATCTAATCTACGTAATAGATCATATAAGCTATCCTTTAGTACACCTGTGAAAATGGTGTGACGATTAGCTACGTGATTTACCGCTTGATCAATTGAGTAATGAACTGACTTTGAAGCTTCTCTCATGTTTGAGAACACTAAGTAGAAGAAGAACTTAGCATCATTAGTACACTCTGTTTTCTTTTTAACTGATAAGAAGTCTTGCTCATTATCCATAGCCAAAGAGTAATAAGTACGTCTCTTATAACCGATAGCCTCAAGAATATTAGAAGCTTTATTTCTAATCTTACGTAGACCAAATTCGTTATCAGCAAAGAAAGCATCAACAGACTTGTGGATGCACTCAGAGTTCATCTTGAAGTACTCTGGTACTGATTTAGCTACACTAGATAGAATTTCTTTATCATTCTTAGCTGATAAAGACATTGCTTCTTCATCATCTTTAGACTTACGAATAAAGTTAGAGTAAATGATTAAGCCAAATACTAATGGGGTTAATACTAGTGCTGAAGCATAGCCTAAGTTGAATAAAACAAAGGCAATTAAGAAAGCAAAGGTAAAAGCTGAAATACCAGTTAAGAACCAACCTGCGATAACGGTTACTACACCTGAAATACGGTAAACAGCACTTTCTCTATCCCAAGCACCATCAGCAAAGGAAGTACCCATAGCTACCATGAAGCAAACATAGGTGGTAGATAGAGGTAATTTTAAAGAAGTAGCAAAGGAAATTAAGGTTGCAGCTACTACTAAGTTAATTGAAGCACGTACATAGTCAAAAGGTAATCTGTCCTCACCCTTTTGAATTACAGGCTTTTTATAACGATGCTTAATCACAGTAAGGGATTTATTAGGCATAGCGTTATAAACAGTACGAGATACACCTAAACCTAAACGAGTAATGATACGACCGATGGTTGAGGCACCAAACTGCTCACGAGAACCTGTAGCACTTGATGACAAGTTAATAGAGGTTTGGATAACTTGACGAGCCTTTTTACTTACCCATAAAGTGATACACATGATTAAACCAGATAGGAATAACCAGAAAGTATCTGCTTTATTAGGATCATTTAAGTAGCCCATTAAATAGGAAGGATCTCCATCACCTGCAACTGCCCAGTGGTTGTAAGAATCTAAAGCAGCTAATGGAACACCTACGAAGTTTACTAAGTCGTTGCCTGCAAAGGAGAAAGCTAGAGCAAAGGTACCAGCTAAAATAATTAGTCTAAAGACATTCTTATTTAGCAATACCATGATTTGACCTAGTACTGTAAAGAAGGCAAATACAGACCACATAATGCTTGAGATATTGTTTTGAATAAACTCAAGATTCTCACGGGTCATAAAGGAAGCGCCTTTAGCACCTTTAATTACTAAGAAGTAAGTAATTGCAGATAAAGAAGCGCCACAGAAAACGCCACCTAAAATTTTTACAGAATTTTTAAATCTAAAGGTAAAGAGCAATCTACAAATAAATTGCACCACCATACCAGTTACGAAAGCAATTACAACTGATAACAAAATAGCCGATACAATCGTCGCAGTTTTATCAAGCTTAATGTAATTAAAGATTTCGTTGTAAGGTACATCTGCTGCGCATACTTTATATAAAGAAGCAAAAGTTGCTGCGCCTAATAACTCGAAGATAATAGAAACGGTAGTAGAGGTTGGTAAACCAAAGGAGTTGAATAAGTTTAAAAGTAGAACGTCTGATACCATCACAGCGATGAAGACTAACATCAACTCGTCAAAGCCAAAATGCTCAGGGAATAACATTCCCTTTCTTGCAATCTCCATCATTCCTGAGGAGAAGGTAGCTCCTGTTAACACTCCAAATGAAGCTACTATCATGACGACATATAAAGGTGCGATTCTTGTACCAACAGCTGAATTTAAAAAGTTAGCAGCGTCATTACTTACACCAACAAACAAATCTAAAGCAGCTAATAGTAACAACATCACTACTAGTACAAGGACTATTGTTTCAAACATAGATTATCCATTGTGTTGTTTATTTAAGACAATTTTAAATGTAAATAGGCTACATTCAAAGTATTAACAACTATTTTTTTTAATTTATGTTAATTAAAATACGCCGATTTGTTAACTTTTTGTTAATTGTAATAATGTGAAGAAGATCAACAATAGATATCAAAAAATTGACACTTTTAGGTGAATACTAAGAAAACTACAATCAAAAATAGATATAATGATGGTTAAGTATGATTTTAAAGCTATAGAGCTATCTGTATTATGGGTAAAGTTCTTTTAAAAGATTTAATCTACACAAAGATTAAACAAATGATTATTGACGGATCATTTGCCATGGGTGAGAAGATCTCTGAAAGGAGTCTTGAGCAATCCCTTGACGCTAATAAAGCACCTATTCGTGATGCTTTAAAAAGATTGCAAGCTGAAGGTTTAGTGGTCCGCAAAGCCAAAAGTGGAACCTATGTATTCTCCCTTTCAGCTCAAGAATTATTAGATTTATTACACTTTAGATTCGTGATTGAATCTCAAAGTACCATTCTCTCCTTTACTAATAACCACGAAAAACTCCAAGATGAAATTGAAAAGATCATCTTGAAGATGAGACTTGCACTAACCTTAAATGACGGTAATGAGTATTTAAGATTAGACAGTGTTTTTCATGAAGCTTTAGTAAAACAGTGTAACAATAATTATTTTGTCCAATCCTTTGAGCGTATTGGTGCAATTATGGATACAGCAAGAAACTTTTTAGGTAATAACCTTGAGCACATGCAAAAGTCCATTATTGATCACCAAAATATTGCTACTGCGATTAAAGATAACAATATAGGTAGAGTGGTAGAGCTTTTACGTGAGCACATCTTGCCTGACTTTGGTGCTTACTGGAAGAATTTCGATAAAATTGAAAATGGCAAACTAATTCAAAATTAACCAAGAACAAATACACAATTTTTTTACATTTTCTTATAGAAAATTTAACAAGATTGTGAAAAAATACGCACCATAAATTTTTGTTCTTGGTAAATTTGATCGTACGATCACAGACCATGCTGCACTAATGCACTCAGTAAAGCTATATCTGCTTATAGGAGAACGCCATGATCTCAGCATGCATTTTAACTGACAATAAGCTTTCAATCACTCAAGTAATGCCAAATCAGCCACTACCTGCTGATGTTATTTGGCTTGATGTTAATCAACCTGATGATGAAGAGCGTTCTTGGCTTGAAACCTTATTTGTTGAGGATGTTCCTGAAGAAGACGAAATGGATGACATTGAGTCATCCTCACGTTTTAGGGTAGGTCCTGACGGCGTACATATCTTATCTTTATTCCCTCAAAGATTAGCCACCGAAATCCGTGGTGTTAACATGTCTTTCACCATGAGAAAGAATTTACTTATTTCTTTCCGTGAAGATCATGTTTCTATTGTACGTTTACTTCGCTATTACATTCGACATAACAATGTTGATGATATCCGTTGTGCCTTAGACATCCTATTAAAGCTACAGGATTTAAAGGTAGATCAATTATCTGACTTAATCGAGGATGCTTACAGCACCTTAGATGAAACAAGTGAACAAATCACTGATGATGCGCATGTAGATGCCACCTTAGAAGAGCTTGTAAATCAGGAGAAATTAAACTCCCAAATTCTGCAGGCTTTGCACGATACTAGAAGAGCTTTAATCTTTATTCGTAAGACTTTTGAAAGCTCCATTGACGATAGACAAGGTCGTGTTATTGATGAAGTGTTAAAGGATATTGAATCTATCTTACCTCACACCTCATTTATTTCTAATAAGATTAACTTCCAGCTAGAAGCTTCTATGGGCTATACCAATCAAAAACAAAATAGCATCATTAAGATCTTCTCAGTGGCTGCGGTAGTGTTCATGCCTCCAACATGGATCGCTTCTGTATACGGTATGAACTTTAAGTTTATGCCAGAGCTTGAATGGTATTGGGGCTACCCACTATCAATTGGTCTGATGGTCTGCTCTGCTGCAGTAACCTACTTCTTCTTTAGAAAGAAAGGCTGGTTGTAAAGCATGGTAAAGCTCAGGAAAATCCTGAGCTTTTAGTTTCTAGATTAACTTTCTATCTTTTGCTCTTTTAATAATCTCTGTAAGTGCTGTTACAGAATCAAAGTTACAACTATCTTGAAGTCTTAAAATTTCACTGTAAGGTACATACATAATTCCTGAGACTTCTGACTCTTGTCTTACAGTTATAGCATCAGCTACAGCTAAATATAGATAGGCATACAAAAAGTGCTCACCTTTTTGAATTTTTAAGGTGTCTAAAGGATAAAAATTTACTTTTGGCCAGTTGGCATCCACGCCAATTTCTTCAAACAACTCACGTTTTGCACTTTCAATAGGATCTTCACCGTGTTGCATTACACCACCTACAACCGCATCAAAAGTACCTGGGGAGTAATCCTTAGATAAAGTTCTAATCTCAACTAGAAACTTGCCTTGTCTATCACAAAAGCCAATATAACAAGCACGGTGTGGTAAATGCTGCTCTCTCATTTTATAACGAGGAACGGTATCTATAATTTGGTTATTCTCATCAATAACATCAACTAATTCATCACGGGACATAATGATCTCTTTTATTTAAAGTTTAATTTCTGGCAACTCAAAATTCTTAATTACTTGTTTTTGCTCTTTAGAAATAATAACTACATAGCGATAGAGGTTCTTTTTAAAGCTATCAATGCCGTAGTTGCGAGACTCTACTTGAGAGACAGCTTTATCTAATAAGGCATCTAGGTTGTCACCTTCTCTGTAGAGTTTAAGCTCAAACACGTAATAGTTTATATCTGATTTTACGATGATATCAGCTCTGCAACTGTCTGACAAACCATCTCTATCTACATTAGCACCTAGGATTAAAAACTCTCTGAAGATAATTTCTCTTAAGCTTTTCTCATTATTAAAGATTTTAGTATCTGTTGGTATGCCTTTTACCATAAAATCAATGCTTTCTAGAATACTCTTAGAGTCATGATCTATTAAAGCTTGCTCTAGCAGAGCTCCATTGATTTTAAGAAATGGGCTATCTTTTGTAAGGCTTGGTTTGATAATACTATAGTAAAACTCCTGATATA
>Ga0256405_10007521_pt1 | contig 16325 bp, 12 predicted proteins | sample RumenRJG_02DNA_FD_189096 | JGI IMG/M metagenome (GOLD analysis project Ga0256405, IMG submission 189096) | Bovine rumen microbial communities from Lethbridge, Alberta, Canada - RJG_02 | ecosystem: Host-associated > Mammals > Digestive system > Stomach > Rumen | place: Canada: Alberta...
TTTATAGATACAAATCCACAGTGCTTGTTCTGATTATAAAGCAGGTAGCTACTCCTGCAATATAACTTTTTGAGGAAAGGAGAAATAATTAAAACCACCCCTTTCGAGATGGTTTTAATTATACGTGCATTTAGGATAGATGACTGGGCACCAAGACACGGTCGGACGGCTGCCGCTGAAAAGCGGTGGCCGCCTTTTTGTAAATGAAAACCACCGGCTGTGTCAGTGGTTCCAAAAAGATTTGGCTATGTACAAAAAAGAGACCCTCCTTTGGTAAAATGGTGGAGATCTGCAAACCGCCACAACAACCAAAGAAGGAACGGAGTCCGGATGAAACTTGATGTATCGAGTTCGGTGCGCAAAAAGGGAGTGTAAATATCATATTGCGTTTACGATGGTATTTTCAATCACACATCGCTGTGTGAATTTCATCAGGGCAAGTTGCTACTCCATTTAACAATACCTTTCGAAGAAAAGCCAAAGACCAACCTACCGAGCGATAATCTCAGATACTACCGTCAGCGAAAACAGATGACAACAAGGCAGTTGGCAGAAAAGCTGAATATTGTGCCAGCGACTATTGTGATGTATGAAAACGGAAAGCATCCCATCCCTTACGATGTATCTATCAAACTGGCAGATGTTCTGGAAATCGAAGCATCTTTGCTCTATGATGATTTCTCTCGTTTCCTTGCCGTACCCTATACCGAAGCACTAAAGAGCGTTAGAACAGCTCTGGGACTGTCTCAGAAGGCTTTTGCCGAGCAAATAGGGATTGTGCCAAGCTACTACTATAGCACGCAAAGCACGCCGAGGGTAATGATACCACCCCTCGCCTCGCACACACGGAAAGTCCCTGAGCGCAGGGCATACAAGCCGCAATTTCGACAGAAACGGAAAAGATCACGCAGCCCGGCGGGGCCGCGACGCCTTCGGGACAGCGACGCGCATAAGCGCATCGCTGTCCCGAAGGCTCTCTGCGTTCTTTGAGCGCACACCAGACCAAGGCCCCAAAGCGGCAAAGTTTGCCGTTCTGACACCCGGCCCGGGGAAATTCGTGAACGTGCAGCTCATATCGAGGGTAGTGATACCACCCCCACCCAAAACGCCCCCCCCCTGTTTCGCCGTGTGTGCCACTGTATGCGATTCTTCTCCGAAAGCCGAGTGTGTGTACCCGCTTTCGCTTGTGAAAGCGAACGTGGGCCGTTTGTGAAAGAAGTTGAGAAACGCAATAAGGAACGGTTGGGGGATAAAATTTATGGCGGCAGTTTCGCCGGATTTTTCTCATTTGCTGATGTTGAGGGTTCACAGAGAACCGGGAAATGTATGTATATAAAAGCGTGGCGGAATAAAAAAATTTCGCTGGCAGCTCAAGACAGTGTTGTGGCCGAGGGCGGGAAGGCCCCTGTTTCGGCGTGTGAGCCCTTGTGTGCGATCCTTTGAGTAAAGCCGGGTGGTGTACCCACTTTCGCCTGTAAAAGCAAACATGGGGCGTTTGTGCCGGAGGTGTTGAAGACCGTGTGGACAATGTGCTGGAAACGTTGGTATGACTGCGTTTGCTGCGCTTTTCACGGCTTTTTCGAGGACGAAAAAGAAAGCAGGATAAAGGGTTGGCGTCGGAACCGACGCTCTGCCCAATCACTTCTGCCCGCAGTGCGGGCAGTTGACGGGGGTTTCAGCGCAGTCGGTTGTGGCGTCTTTTGAAGGGAATTTCAGAGCGGCTGGCGTCTTAGTTCCCGCAAACGCAGATGTTCCAAGGATTTTGGTGGTGCCTTATGGCCGTTTTTAGAGAAAACTGAGGTAATCACGTCTCTCAAGACCGGCAGTGCAAGGCAAGCATATTTTGCGCCACTGTAGTCAATGAAAAGGACTTCTTGACCGTTCAAAAATCACACCGCTGTAACCAAAGAAGAACGCCTCCGGCAGCGCAAAAATTGCGCCGCAATAGTCAAAGATAAGGCGGCGCGGCTCCGAGGTGCAAATGATAACTTTCTGATAACAGTTCGACTTTCGGGTAGCTTTGTTCCCTTGGTTACGGTATTGTTCGTTGCGAAAGGGGCTGATTTTATGCCAAAAAGACGAGCGAACGGGGAAGGGAACATCCGAAAACGCAAAGACGGACGCTGGGAGGGTCGGTACACGGTCGGTCACGATCCGGAAACTGGCAAGGCCATCATCAAGAACGTTCTTGGTAAGACACAGGCAGAAGTAAAAGAAAAGCTGAAAAAAGCCATCGAGGAAAACGTCGGTATCGACTATGGGCGGGCCAAGAACTACACCGTGGGTAACTGGTTAGAAGTGTGGTATGAGAACTATGCCAAAATCAAGATGCGTCCATCCACCTATCTGACCTATCATGGCTACATCGAAAACCACATCAAGCCGCAGCTCGGTAAGATCCCGTTGAATGATCTGACGACGCTGCATCTGCAACAGTTCTACAAGGAATTGTTGGCGGAAGGGCGGGTAGAGCGAATCGAAGCACAGAAGCAGCCCAAGGGACTGAGCGCCAAAACAGTGCGCAACATCCATCAAATCATTTCCTCTGCCCTGAAGCTGGCAGTCGAGCAGCGGCTGATCGCCCACAATCCGGCAGATGGCTGCGCGTTGCCGAAGGCGGAGCGCAAGGAAATGCAGACGCTTCCCGTTGAGCAGCTGACGTCCTTCCTCCGCGAGGCAAAAGACAGCGGCGTGTTCGCCCTGTACTACATCGACCTGACCACCGGCCTGCGGCGGGGCGAGTTGCTCGGATTAAAATGGTCGGACATTGATTTGGAAAAAGGCGACTTTCGGGTTCAACGGCAGATCGGGCGCATCGACGGCAAGATCATTGAAATGCCGCTGAAAACGAAAAACGCCTACCGCACCCTGCCCCTGTCGGCAGATGCGATAAACGTTCTGATGCAACAAAGAAGAAAAACGGGTAACAGCGAATGGGTATTCCCATCGCCCACCGGAGGCCCCATGTCCCCGGACAGCGTCCTGCACATGCTGCACCGCGTTCTAAAGCGGGCAGGGTTGCCGAAGGTGCGGTTTCATGACCTGCGCCACACCTTCGCAACGCTGGCCCTGCAAAACGGTGTGGACATCAAAACCGTATCTGGCATGCTGGGGCATTTTTCAGCAGGCTTCACGCTGGACACCTACGCTCATGTAACGACCTCAGCCAAGCGTGAAGCGGCAAAAACAATGGGTAACCTTCTCTCTGGTGCGGTATAGTGCTTTCCGCTATCCGCTCCCGTTGGGGTCAGCGTTTGGGTCAGAAAAAGTGGCAAGTAAGTTATTGGGCAGAAAGGTACGAAAAAAGTCCTGATTTCGCAAGAAATCAGGACTTTCTGGTTGCGGAGACAGGACTCGAACCTGCGACCTCCGGGTTATGAGCCCGACGAGCTACCAACTGCTCTACTCCGCGATATTTATTTTTGGTGCCGGTGACCGGACTCGAACCGGTACAGTATTGCTACCGGGAGATTTTAAGTCTCCTGTGTCTACCATTCCACCACACCGGCAGCTTATCGGCAAATATTAGGATACCATACTCCCGGGGAACTTGTCAAGAGGAAACTTTAAAATAAGGAAAGAAAATTGAAATGCCGCGAAATGCCACGGCATTTCAATCTGGAGCGGCTGATGGGAGTCGAACCCACCTATGCAGCTTGGGAAGCTGCCGTTCTACCGATGAACTACAGCCGCAGGAACGTATTGTATTATAGCAGATCTTTCTTTATTTTGCAACACGAAAAATGGCGGGTCTTCTGAAAAAGTTAGGAGGATCTCCGAGGGTCAAATGACGGCGGCATGAACGCCTTTGCACACTCATATAATGCACCGATCAGAAAGGGGAGGTCATCATGAAAAAAATCCTGGCGCTGATGGGCGCCGTATTGCTGCTGAGCGTCAGCGCCCGGGCTGTGGAGGTGTCCGCGCCCTCGGCAGTGCTGATGGAAAAGGAGACAGGGACCGTGCTGTTTGCCAAAAACGAGCACGAAAAGCTGGAACCGGCCAGCGTCACTAAAATTATGACGCTGCTGCTGACCATGGAGGCTATTGACGGCGGGACACTGCGCTATGAGGACACCGTTACCGCCTCACCGCACGCCTGCTCCATGGGCGGCAGTCAGATTTGGCTGAAGGAGGGGGAACGGCTGACCGTGGACGAGATGCTGAAGGCCGTGTGCGTGGTATCCGCCAATGACTGCGCCGTGGCACTGGCAGAGCATCTGGCCGGCAGCGAGGAAGCCTTCGTGGAGCGGATGAACCGGCGGGCAGCGGAGCTGGGGATGAACGACACTACTTTCAAAAACGCCTGCGGTCTGCCGGCGGAGGGCCACGTCACCTCTGCCTACGACATTGCTTTGATGAGCCGGGAGCTGATGCTGCATCATCCGGATATCCGAACATATACAACAGTCTGGATGGACACTCTCCGGGATGGGGCGTCCTCGTTGGTCAATACCAACAAGCTGGTGCGATTTTATGATGGTACCACTGGATTGAAGACCGGCTCCACCAACGCTGCCGGGTACTGTATTTCCGCCACGGCGGAGCGGGAGGGCATGGAACTGATCGCCGTCATTCTCAAGGGAAAGACCTCTCCGGAGCGGTTCGCGGACGCGCAGACACTGCTGAATTACGGTTTCGCGACTTATGCCCTGAAAACCGTTGTGCCGGAGGGGCCGCTGCCGCCAGTGCCGGTGCGCTTGGGCACACAGGCCACAGTCCAGCCGGTTTTGGGCGAGGAAAACCAGCTGCTGCTGGAAAAGGCCAAGACAGGGGAGTTGGGCCAGTCCGTGACACTGGAACCCTCCGTACAGGCCCCAGTGGCGGTGGGGGATCGGCTGGGGACGCTGACCGTCACCTTCGGGGAAGAGGTTCTGGCGGAACTGCCCCTGCTGGCGGGGGAGGAGGTTCCCCGGATCACCTTCCGCCAAATGCTGCCACGGGTGCTGCGGATCGCCTGTCTGGTTGAGTGAACAGATCTTGCACCGCCCCTTTTCTCTTGCCGTACCCGGGGAAAAATGCTATACTGGACAAACAGAGGGGAAATGTGCCCTCTGACTGAAATTTGATACATGAGGGTGAATCACATGCTGGATGTTCAGTTGTTTGATTTGTATACATTTTTACCGAAGCCTTACGAGGAGGCACTGCTGCCCCGTTTGAAAAAGGCCCATGAAAAGCTCCAGACCGGCACCGGCCTGGGCGGAGAATTCACCGGTTGGGTGCATCTGCCTCAGGCATATGACCGGGAAGAATTTGCCCGAATCCAGGCTGCCGCCAAGAAGATCCAAAGCGATTCTCAGGCATTGGTGGTCATCGGCATCGGCGGTAGCTATCTGGGAGCCCGCGGCGTGATCGACTGCCTGTGCTCCCCTAATTATAATCTGAAAAAGAAAGAGACTCCCAACGTGTACTTTGTGGGCAACGGTCTCTCCGGCGACGCACTGAGCGAGGTACTGGATCTGGTGCGGGATGTGGATTTCTCCGTGAATATCATCTCCAAATCCGGTACCACCACGGAGCCTGCCGTGGCATTCCGTTTCTTCCGGGAGTTGCTGGAGGAGAAATACGGCAAGGAGGAAGCCGGCAAGCGCATCTACGCCACCACCGATAAGGCCCGGGGTGCGCTGAAATCTCTGGCGGACGCCGAGGGCTGGGAGACCTTTGTGGTGCCGGATGACATCGGCGGCCGCTATTCCGTCCTTACCGCCGTGGGCCTGCTGCCCATCGCCGTTACCGGCGTGGATGTGGAGGCCCTGATGGAGGGCGCGGCTGAGATGATGAACGTCTGTGCCGACGGCTCCTACGATAGTCCCGCATGGCAGTATGCCGCTCTGCGGTATGAGCTGTACCGGGCCGGGTACGCCATTGAAATTCTGGGCTGCTACGATCCAGCCTTCCGGTTTATGACGGAGTGGTGGAAGCAGCTCTACGGCGAGAGCGAGGGAAAGGACGGCAAGGGCCTGTTCCCCGCCAGTGTGGAGTTTACCGCAGACCTGCACTCCATGGGGCAGTATATTCAGGAGGGCCGCCGGATCCTCTTCGAGACGATCGTGCGGCTGGGTGCCTCCGACCGGCAGCTGGCCGTTCCTCGGGACGAGACGGACGGCGACGGGCTGAACTTCCTTGCGGGTGCGTCTATGGACCACATCCGGGACCGGGCCACGGAGGGAACGCTCTTGGCCCACAGTCAGGGCGGCGTACCCAACGTCATTGTGAATGTGGGCGGTAAGGGCCCCCGTGAGCTGGGCCGGCTCATCTACTTCTTTGAGTATGCCTGCGGCTTGTCCGGCTATCTGCTGGACGTGAATCCCTTCGACCAGCCCGGTGTGGAGGCGTATAAGAAAAATATGTTTGCCCTCCTCGGCAAGCCCGGCTACGAGGATCGTAAGGCGGAGCTGGAAGCCAAACTGACCGAAAAGCATTGAGGAAAGCGGAATACGAAAAGCGGAATATGCAAAAAAACACGGCAGAGCATACATTGCTCTGCCGTGTTTATAAACAAATTTTGAAGTTACTTTTTGGGATTGTCTTTTTCCATTCTTTATGGTATGCTATGACTACGAAAGGTCCCGTTAATTACGGAGACGAACTATGACAGGAGTGATCTATTATGGTTAGACTGATTATGGGCGTCAAGGGTTCCGGCAAAACCAAGCAGCTCATCGAACTCATCAACGCTGCCGCGAAGGATGAGGCCGGCAATGTGGTCTGCATTGAGCCGAAGCGTGATATGTCCTACAATATTCACTACAACATCCGCCTGATTGACGCGCAGGAATACGATCTGCACAGCTATGAGGTATTCCGTGGCTTTATCAGCGGTCTGTATGCCGGCAATTATGATATTTCTCAGGTATTCATCGACAACCTGTGCAAGACCGTGGGTGCCGATGTGGATGCGGAGACTGAGAAGTTCCTCAACTGGCTGGATGTATTCGGCGAGCGGAACAACATCAAGTTCACCGTCACCATCAGCGGCGACGTGGAAACTGCTACCGATGGTATGCGGAAGTACCTGTAATTGAATAAAAGAAAACCGCCTTGCTTTTCAGCAAGGCGGTTTTTGCTGTCCGGATTTGAAAGCTCAGCTTTCTTGGGCGTGTAAAGTACCGTTGGGGGTGGAGAGACAGCAGGAGGATACGCCGAAGCAGCGCAGCAGCTGCTGGCGGGCTTCCAGAGCCTTTTCGTTGAGATACCAGACCACCGTATCCTTTGTCTCCAGATAGGCGCAGGCGTAGCGGTCAGAATAGTAGGTGCGGCCTTTGGCTTCCAGTGCGGCCACAGCGTCTCCGTTGAAGGCGGTGGGTTTTCCGGTACCCTTCCGGCCGTGGCCCTCCGCCGTCAAAAGCAGGGCGAGCTTCTCACCGGGGATCTGGTCATTCAGAGCGCTGAGCGCGTAGTAGACGGTCTCCAAAGGCTCCATGGCATATACGGGAACAGCGCCGTCCGTGTCCTCATGTCCGGACACCTGCAGCACGATCCGGTCCGCGGCCTTTCCGAGGGCCTGATAGTCCGGAATTGCTTCCCTGCGGGCCGGGGCGCTTGCCGCCACATACAGCTTTTTCTCCGGCACAGCGGCCCGGAGCGCCTGTACGAAGGCAGCCAGGGCGTCGCCATTTTCAGCGGACGGGGTGATGTTCAGATAAACGCCGTCATAGCTGCTGTCGGTCAATGCTTCGACAACTGCCGTGGCTGCGGCGGCGGTGCTCTTCAGAACGCCGGACTGACCGGAAATACCCAGCAGGACCGTCTGGCCGGAGGCGGTTGCTGTTTCCATGACCTGTTTCTGCGTATTGCTGACACTCAAAGCCAGCCGGGGGTTCTGACCGCCGGTCAGCGTTCCCGCCGTGAGTATGACGGTCTGATATCCGGAAAGGTCCTCTGCTTCCTCGCCGGAGCGGAGAAGGACCATGGCCTCATTTGCGGTCTGAGCAGGGTGCAGTTTGTCATACAGGCGGCTGAGCATGACCGCCGCCTGCTCCCGGGTGGCGTACCGATCCGGCACGAACAGATCATTCCCCATACCGCTGACCAGACCCAGCTCGTAGGCCATAGCGATATGCCCCTTGTTGGTGGTCACGTCCCGGAAGGGAAGCGGATCATCCTCCGCGAGGCCGGCGATGGGCCCGTAGCCCAAGGCCCGGATCAGCATGACTGCCAATTCCTCCCGGGTGATGGGATCGCCGGGACGGAAATCGCCGGTCTGACGGGTGACTGCCCCGTGCTCATAGCAGGCCCGGAGGGCCGGCTCATACCAGGCGCCCTGAGGCACATCCGAAAAGATCCGGTAGTAGGTCTCACCGCTCTGCCAGCCGAAAAAACGGCTGAGTGCCACGGCGAAGCCCGCCCGGGTCATGGGCTGGCCCACGCCGAAGGTATCGGCGGTCTTGCCCTGAAACCATCCCTGAGCCGCGCAGCGGTTGATGGCGGTTGCCGCCCAGTGGTTGGACGGCACATCCTGAAAGGAAGCCGCCCCGGCGGGAACGGTAAGCGCCCCGCTCAGCACCGCGCACAGGCACAGGCAGGCGGTCAGCTTTTTCAAAATCGTTCGTTTCATCTATCTGCCTCCTTATGAAAAGGGTATCCGTTTTTTTGCTTTATCAAACGGTTTTGGGAAAAACTCCCACTTATTGTAGCAGACAACGGCCCTTTCGTCAAATCTGAGGAGAAAACCGGCAGAAATTCCGCCTAAAAAACAGGGAAAAACCGTAACCACCTCTTTCGCTGGACAAAAAAATGTGGTATCCTATATGCGCTTTATGAACTCTTACGGAGGATTGATTATGAACAACAACGAGATCCTGCTTTTGAAGCTGGGCGAGGTGGTGCTGAAGGGCCTGAACCGCCGCAGTTTTGAGGATAAGCTGGTGAGCAATGTCCGCCGCCGGATGAAGCCCTGCGGCAGCTTCCAGATCTACATTCGCCAGAGCACTATCTATGTGGAGCCTCAGACCGAGGACTGCGACATGGAGGCCGCCTTCAAGGCTGCCCGTCAGGTGTTCGGCATCGTGACGGTGGCCCGCGCCGTCCCTTGCGCCAAGGAGATGGACGCCATTGTGGAGACCGCCAAGACCTATCTGGCGGATGAATTTGCCAAGGCCAGAACCTTCAAGGTGGAGAGCCGCCGGGCAGACAAGCAGTTCCCCATGAACTCCATTCAGATCTCCCAGTATGTAGGCGGCGAGCTGGGGCAGTTCTTCAACGTGAAAGCGGATATGCACCATCCTGATCTGACGGTTTATGTGGAGATCCGGGAGAAGTACGCCTATATCCACACGCCCTCTGTCCCCGGCGCCGGCGGTCTGCCCATCGGTATGGGCGGCCGGGCGGTGAGCCTGCTCTCCGGCGGTCTGGACAGCCCCGTTTCCTCCTATATGATTGCCCGCCGGGGCGTGGAGCTGGAAATGGTGCACTTTGTTTCTCCCCCGTATACCTCCCAGCAGGCGCTGGACAAGGTGCTGGAGCTGGCCCGGCTGCTGACGGTGTACTGCGGCCGGATGATCGTCCACATCATCCCCTTCACGGAAATTCAGGAGGAGATCCGCCGCCAGTGCCCCGAGGAATACTTTACCCTCATCATGCGCCGGTTTATGATGCGGCTGGCAGAGGCCGTGGCCCGGAAGTCCCACGCCTCTGCGCTGGTCACCGGCGAATCTCTGGGTCAGGTGGCCAGCCAGACCATCAAGGCCCTGGGTGTCACGGAGGACGTGACGAAAATGCCCGTTCTGCGGCCCCTCATCGGCACCGACAAGGTGGAGATCATCCGCATGGCCCGGGAGATCGGCACCTACGAGACCTCCATTCTGCCCTATGAGGACTGCTGCACAGTCTTTACCCCCCGCCACCCCGCCACCCGGCCGGTGCTGGAGGATGTGGTGCAGGCGGAATCCGTTCTGGATATTGACGGCCTGGTGGCCAAGGCCCTGGAGGGCGAGACCTGGGTTCGGGTAAAGCCCTGACCGGATCGGAAAGAAGGCATCTGTTATGTCACATACCGCTGAGATCATTGCCGTCGGTACGGAACTGCTTCTTGGAAATATCACCAACACCAACGCCAGCGAGATCTCACGGGCGCTGTCTGCTGTTGGCGTCAATGTGTTTTGGCATACCGTGGTAGGGGACAACCCGGAACGGCTGCGGGAGGCGCTGGACATCGCCCGGAAGCGAGCGGACGTCATCCTTACCACCGGCGGCCTTGGCCCCACCTATGACGATCTTACCAAGCAGACCGTCTGCGAGACCTTCGGCAAGCCGTTGGTCCTGCGGGAGGATGTGCTGGAGCATATTCGGACTTATTTTGCCCAGAACGTCCACCTGACCATGCCGGAAAATAACCGCCAGCAGGCAGAGTTTCCCGCCGATTGCGTGATCTTCGACAATCCGGTGGGCACCGCTCCCGGCTGCGCCTTTGAAGCGGAGGGGGTGCACGTGCTGATGCTGCCCGGTCCGCCCTTTGAAATGCGGACCATGCTGCAAAACTGGGCGGTCCCCTATCTGCGGGGACTTTCCAAGGAGGTCATTGTGTCCCATGACATTATGACCTTCGGCCTTGGGGAAAGCCCTATGGAGGATCTGATGCGGGAGCGGATATCCCGGATGGAAAATCCCTCCCTCGCCACCTACGCCAAGCCCAGCGAGGTCCGGCTCCGCGCTACCGCCAAGGCGGACAGCGCAGCGGCGGCGGAGGCCATGCTGGTCCCGGTGGTAAAAGAGGTGACGGATTATTTGGGAGACGTGGTGTACGGCGTGGATATCCCCAATCTGGAGACCGTCTGCATGACACACCTGAAGGAAAAGGGCTGGACCTTCGCCACGGCGGAAAGCTGCACCGGCGGCCAGATAGCCGCCCGGATCACGGCCCTGTCCGGGGCCTCCAGTGTGTATCGGGGCGGCGTGGTGAGCTACTGGACCAGCGTAAAGGCAGAGGTGCTGGGGGTGCCCCAGACGCTTCTGGACCAATACGGCGCCGTGTCGGAGGAATGTGCCCGATCCATGGCGGAAAATGCCCGGCGGATCACCGGAGCTGACATTGGCCTGTCCGTCACCGGCGTGGCCGGTCCGGACCCGGACGAGCGCAACAACCCGGTGGGACTGGTGTATGTGGGTCTGGCGTCCCCTGATGGGACGTGGTGCCGGAAGCTGGAGTTGGGCAAGCGCCGCCGGGATCGCATTCAGGATCTGGCTGCCAACCACGCCTACGATATGCTGCGCCGCTGCCTGACTGGACTGCCGGTGGAGCAAAGCGGCACCGGAAAACACATGGAAAAGCTGTAAAACGCGACGAAAATCGCAAATAACAGCAAAATGACAGCAAAAAGGACACTGGCTTGTTATGCAAGCCAGTGTCCTTTTTATCATTATGATGCTTGCGTTGTTGTCGATCGGATCACTTCAGGACCCGGACGCAGCCCTCGATCAGGCTCATGGTGACGGCATCGCCCACGCTGAAACGCTCCGTCAGCTGGGGGTTGTAGACCTCCACGATGATGGGCTGCTCATTCAGCATGACCTCGTACTCGATCTTGGCGCCGTAATAGGTGGCACGGGAAATGGTACCGGGGAGAGCACCGGCATCCTTGGTAAGCAGGAAGGATTCGGGGCGGACAGTCAGGCAGCAGGGGCCGCCCTCTTCCACGCCCTCCATTTTGCCGGGGGCAGGGATGGAGAAGGTCTTTCCACCAATCTCCACCAGCGCGGCCTCGCCGTCACGGCCCTTGAAGATGCCGTCGATGAAGTTGGCCTTGCCGATGAAGTTTGCCACAAAGCGGCTGGTGGGCTGCTCGTAGATCTCCTGAGGAGTGCCCTGCTGGCAGATAACGCCGTCCTTCATGATGACCACCTTGTCGGAGATGGCCATGGCCTCGGACTGGTCATGGGTGACGTACAGAGAGGTGATCCCCAGCCGCTGCTGGAGGGCGCGGAGCTCATCCCGCATGCTCTCGCGGAGCTTGGCGTCCAGGTTGGACAGGGGTTCGTCAAACAGCAGCACGGAAGGCTCAATGACCACGGCGCGGGCCAACGCCACACGCTGCTGCTGGCCGCCGGAGAGCTGGTTGGGGAACCGCTTCTCCATGCCCTTGAGCTGCATCAGCTCCACTACGTCATTGGTGCGGCGGATGATCTCATCCTGAGGGATCTTGGCCACACGCAGACCGTAGGCGATGTTCTCCCAGATGTTCAGGTGGGGGAACAGGGCGTAGGACTGGAACACCATGGAGATGCCCCGCTTGTTGGGGGGGATCTTGGCTACGTCTCGGTCTCCGATGAACACGTTGCCGCTGGTGGGATACTCAAAACCGGAGATCATCCGCAGGGTGGTGGTCTTGCCGCAGCCGGAGGGGCCCAGCAATGTCACCATCTCGCCGTCCTTGATCTCAAGGTTGATATGGTCCACAGCCACGAAGTCCTTGCCGGTATCGGGCTGCTGGAAAATTTTGGTCACGTCCTTCAGGACTACGCCGGAACTCTTCTTGCTGAAGCCCAGCTTCTCGTTCTTCTCTTGGCTCATTTTGATTCCTCCGTTTTCGATTTAGCCTGAGGCACCTTGGAACGGGGCGCCAGCAGAAGGTTGATGACGGTGTTGAACAGGCCGATAAACACCAGCAGAATGCCTACCATCATCGTGACAAAGGCGGCTGCCTGCCCGTATTTCGCCAGGTCAAACAGGGAGTAGATGTTGCTGGTGACCAGCTTCCACCGGGGAGAGACCAGGAAGATCACCGCGCTGACGGCGGTGATGGCCTTGGTGAAGGAGTAGACGATGCCGGAGAAGAAGGCGTTTTTCAGCATGGGCAGCGTAATGCGGCGGAAGGAATAGCCGGTGTCGGCGCCCAGAATGGTAGAGGCCTCTTCAATGGAATTGTCGATCTGCAGCAGGGTGGTGGTGCCGGACTCGATGGCTACCGGCATATTTCGGAAGGTGAACACGATCACCAGAATCAATCCAGTGCCAGTGAGGGCCAGCGGCTTGGAGTTGAAGCCCAGGATGTAGCTGATGCCCAGCACGGTGCCGGGAACAGCGAACATCAGGACGGAGGCGACCTCGATAAAACGCTTGCCGTAGTAGTTCCGCTTGGCGGTGATATAGGCGATGACCATGCCCAGCAGGCCGCCGATCACGGCGGAGATCAGGCCCAGCGTCATGGAGTTTTTCAGGCTGTCCCAGCCGTACTGGAGCGCCTTGCGGTACTGATCCAGCGTCAGGGAGAAGTCCACGCCCCAGGTGCGGACAAAGGAGGCAAAAATCACCGTGCCGTAGAACAGAATGATGATGGCGGAAACGATTAGGCAGAAAGCAAACAGGGGCCACTTGATGTGGGGTTCCTCAATGAGCTTCCGAGCCTGGGTGGGCTTGCCGGTGACTGTGACAAAGCTCTTTTTGTTGACCCAGTATTTATTGAGAAGATACGCGATGACTGCGGGCAGAAGCAGCAGCAGCGCCAGCACGGAGCCCTTTCGCATATCATAGCTGCCGGTGATAATGTTGTAGACCTCAATGGAGAGGGTGGTGTAGTCGCCGCCGATGGTAGCCGGGTTGGAGAAGTCCTCCAGAGACTGGATGAACACCAGCAGCGCGCCGGAGATGATGCCGGGGAGGGACAGGGGGAAGGTAACCGTCCAGAAGGTTTTCCAGCGGCCTGCGCCCATGTTGCAGGCGGCATCCTCTACAGAGGCGTCGATGGAGGCCAGAATGCCGGAGAGGGTCAGGTAGGCGATGGGGAAGAAGCTCATCACCTGAACCACAATCAGGCTCTTGAGGCCGTATACGCTGCTGCCGGTGATGCCAAGCAGGTTCTTGGAAATCAGACCCTGCTTGCCGAAGAGGAAGATAATGGACAGGGACAGCACGAAGGGCGGGGAGAGGATGGGCAGCGTGGCCATGGTCTTGAAAAAGCCCTTGGCCGGTACGTTGACCCGGGTGACGGTATAGGCAAAGACATAGCCGATGAAGGTGGCGATGACGGCCACAATCAGGCCCAGCGCCATGGTGCGGCCGAAGACCTTGCCGTACCGGGGCGTTTGCAGGATGGTGATGAGATTGGCCAGAGAGAAGGCACCGGTCTCATCGGTAAGGCTGTAGATCAGCGTTTTGGCCAGAGGATAGATGACGAACAGCAGCAACAGCGCGAACGAGAGGATGATGGCAATCAGCAGCAGGGGCTGGCGCAGGATCATCTTCGTTTCATTGAGGCGCTTTGCGCGGGTAGTGGCATTTGCCATGAGCGTTCCTCCTGAGTGAGAGTGTCAAAAGCGGCGGGAAAGCTGCGCAAGGGAGTTCCGCCTTCTCTGTCTTGGTATGCGGGCCCCCTCCCCTTGGGGGAGGAGGCCCGTTTGCGGGAAATCAATCAGAAATCTATTGGGATCAGCCCTCGGGCTTGGTGGCGATCTTATTCTCGAACTGCTCGCAGTACTCGCTCTTGACGCTGGCAGCCCAAACGGCGTCATAATCAATCACGGGAACCTCATCCAGCGTCACCAGACCGTCGGCCACAGGAGCGGCGGTGTTGGTGGGAACGCGGAAGGAGTCGTTTTCGGCGTAGCAGCCCTGACCGGCCTCGGAGGTCATCCAGTCGATGAACTTCTTGGCGTTCTCCTGCTCGTCGGCCTTGCCGCCCTTGATGAGGGCCATGGCACCCACCTCATAACCGGTGCCGTCGGTGGGGAAGCTCAGCTCAATGTGATAGCCCTCGGGAGTCAGCTGCAGGGCGTCGTGAGAGAAGGTGAGGGCGATGGCGGCCTCACCGATGGCCACGGCATTGGGAGCGGCGGAGCCGGACTTGGTGTACTGACTCATGTTGGTGTTCAGCTTTTCCAGATAGTCCCAGACCTGATCGTCGCCCTTGAGCTGAACCAGCGTGGCCAGAACGGTGTAGGCGGTGCCGGAGGTGGCGGGGTGGGCCATGATGATCTCACCCTTGAACTCGGGCTTCAGCAGGTCTTCCCAGCTGGTGGGATATTCCAGACCCTTTTCGGCAAACCAGTCGGCGTTGCAGGCGAAGGCGATGCAACCCACATAGATGGGGTTCCAGGTGCCGGTGGGATCCAGATAAGTATCGGGGGTCTTGGACAGGTTGGGGGACTGGTAGGCTTCCAGCAGGCCCTTGTCCACAGCGGCGATATAGTTATCGGTGGAGCCGCCGAACATCAGCGTTGCTTGGGGATTGTCCTTTTCGGCCTCCACACGGGTCAGCATTTCGCCGGCGGAGAGGCGGACATAGTTGACTTTGATGCCGGTCTCTTCTTCAAACTTGTTGAAATAGTAGATGACTTCGCTTTCGGGGAAGGCGGTGTAAACGGAGAGTTCCTTGCTGCCGGAGGATTCGGCGGGCTGCTCGGTCTGTGCGCTGTCATCGGTTTTGGGTTCCTCGGTCTTGCCGCCGCAGGCGGTGAGAGCAAGCAGGCTGGCAGCTGCCAGTACAGCGGCGAACAGGCACTTAGTGGATTTCTTCATAAATCGTTTCTCCTTCTCATCCATTATTTATTTCCATTCCGCACTGCGGAAGAGAAAACACGGCTTTGCGGGAACCTTGGACAGTTCCTCTTTGCGGGAAGCAAGCTGCGGACCAACTCATAGCACCAGTTGTCCTGACTTCTATCCGGGCCCGCAATCCATTTCTATGTAGGCGGTTCGCAGTTTAGCATGGACAGGCGGCATCCGGTCAGACGCTGTGTAAACACTCCAACTTATGGCAGTGTAAACAGTAAACACATATGCGCAACCGTTTACATTGACAACAATACCACATATTTCTAAATGCGTCAATGAAGAATGTGCTTTTTCTACATCTGATTCAAAAAAACCCCTGTATGCTTTGTGCAAAATGGACAATGCGGCTTGCGGCCGCACGGCTTTTGCTTTTGACACATACACAAATGACTGCGAATACTGGCGAAAAATATTAGAGGCATCCGCCATGTAAAAGTCCTTTTCAGCTGCGTTTTATGTAACCGCTTGCATTATAAATCAAGAGGGCAGCACATAAAAAGCCTCCGTCAAACGGCTGAGGCTTTTGCTTTGTTGAAAACAGGCAACCACGGGCTATGCCCGTGGAATAAAAAAGGCTAAGCCTATGAGAGGGAAAAGATAAACCTTCAGTGCTGCAATCGAAGCAGGTTTGCTGACCGCAAGAAAAGTAGCAGAGGAGGAATATCCATGTTTGGAACACAAAAGAAAGAGGAAATAGATAGTCTTGCCCATACACGCTGGAACTGTAAATATCACATAGTCTTTGCACCAAAATATCGGAGACAAGCAATATATGGACAGATTCGGACAGATATCGGGAGCATCCTAAGAAAACTGTGCGAGTATAAAGGGGTAG